>TARA_R110002072_G_scaffold76158_5_pt1 | contig 14434 bp, 14 predicted proteins | sample TARA_R110002072 | Tara Oceans TARA_R110002072 (sample SAMEA4397118) | marine metagenome | biome: Polar Biome; feature: [SRF] surface water layer (ENVO:00010504); material: water (ENVO:00002006), including particulate matter (ENVO:01000060) such as... | depth 5 m | reverse complement strand
GCCGCCGCCGCGCCGGCGGACAGGCCAACCCGGTAATATAGGGCAGTCCCGGCGCCGGATCGGACAGGCCGATAACCTTCAGCCGGTCGGTCAAGCCAGGCCGATGGCGTTGAAAAAGCGCAAAGGTGACCCCATCGATCGCCGCCAGGTCGGCCCGCCGCTCGGCCACCCAGGCAAGCGACTCGCCATGGCCCCCCGACAGCTCGACGCTGGAAAAAAAACCCGCCCGCTTGGCCAGCGGCGCGATGGCCGCGCGCAGACAGTTCATGCCGGACTGGGAGTTCCAGTCGTTGATCACCACCCGCCGCCCGCGCAAATCCGCCAGCTTTTCGTAACCGCTATCCCGGGCGACGATGAACACGCTGCGGTAGGTTGGGCCCGCGCTGCCGACCGCGTCATAGCAGGGCGTTGCCAGGTAGGTGACCCTGCCCCTGAGGTCATGGGTCAGCGGATAGCCGCAGGTTTGCGACAGCACCAAATTCGGCGCCAGCCAGTGCGCCAACGGGTCTTGGGGAACCGACAGCCGGCTGGGCAACTCCTCCAGACCCTGTTTGTTCAGCGCCGCGCCAAGTACCCGCCACCAGCAGCGCAGCGGCTTTTCCAATTCCGGCAGGGCATACATGAAAAGACCGGCTTCGGCCTGGCCGCGCGCGTCGGTCATTCGCCGCGCCCGCTGCGCCCTGTGCGCCCCGTGCACCCCGTGTCCAACGGCAGGCCTTGCGGGTCGCAGCGCGGCCCGTCCGCATACTCCAGATAACAGGGCAAGCCATCGTCGAGGCGGTAGTAATCCCCCTTGCTCGCGACAAAGATGTGCGTCTCGGGCGTCAGTCCGGTCGGCTGATCCAGGCAGCCCGCCGAGACGGAAATGTGCCCGCCCTGGGTCGGGGCCCAAAACAGGCTGGCGCCGCAATTTCGGCAGAATCCGCGTTTGGCTTGCGCCGAAGAAGCGTACCAGCTCAGGCCCTCCTGCCGTTCGAACAGCAGGTTGTCCGGCGACAGCCGGGCATAGGCGGCGAAATTTCCGTGGGTCTTCAGGCATTGGCGGCAGTGGCAAAAGGACAGAGCGGGCCCCAGGTTGCGCGCTTGAAAGCGGACCTGGCCACACAGACAGCCGCCGCTGTGGATCGTGGATTTTGTCTCAGTCATGGGTGTGGCCTCGGGCCGTAAAGTCGCTGGTCAAGATCGTCTCCTTCGGTTGAATTCGGCCGTCACGCCATGCCGTTGCGCAGCTTCCGCAGCACCGCGATGACCTCGGTCGGTTGGATCGAAGCGCTGCGCACCAAGCCGTCAAAATGCTGGGTCAACACCCGCACCTGGTCGGTGGCGTTGAAGACGAAGTACATGTCGCCAACATAGAGCGCCGCCCGTTGCAGCCCAAAAATCGACAGCGGCACGCTAAAGCGCTTGCGACCGTCATACAGGAACCAGCGAAAGGTTGGATAGAGTTCATCGACCAATCGAATCATATGATCCAACTGCCCGGCCCGCGCCTCTTCGCTCAACCCGTCCCAAATTCCCCCACCGGCGGCAAAGGCCTCGATCGACTGGAAGGTGGTGCAGACTTCCATGTCGGTTTCCGGCAAGCGGCTGTAGGCCAGCCGGGCTTCGGTCTCTTCCCACCGGTTCTGGGCGGTATCGCTGCTTCGCGTGCCATACTCAAAATCAATGACATCCTGCGTTTTCAGCAAATCCGGAAGCGAGGCCGGCACATAACGGATCTTGTAGCCGGCGGCCTCGGCATGCCAGCGCTGCAGGCGTTCGTCCACCGGCACATCGGCGCCTGGCTCGATTTGCATGGCATTGGCGACCAGCGCCGCCCCCTGCCCCTCTTCCTGGCTGCGCCCCAGCAGCCAATCGATACTCACCGCGCCTTCCGTGGCGATGGCGAGGATGGTCTCGGCCCGCGCCAATCTTTCATTTTCCGCGGACAGCAGTTGCGACAGCGTGGACCGGTCCAGCTGTATCTTTTGCGCGAAAGCCGAGCGGGAAAGCCCGGAACGCTCGATAATCTCCAGCAAGCGCTCGCGAAAGAGCGCCACCACCTCAGTGCGGTTCATAGATCGTCACCCCTCACGCGCCGTTAGCGCCCTGCGCAATCTGTTGTACAAAATTAACATTCGTTGTATAAAATCAACGATAGAGATTTTGTCATGCTTTGTTTTGCCAAATCTTCGATTGGCGACCGCCCGCTCGCGATCGGGCCAATCCCGAATCAGTGTTGCATGGGCAGGGGAACAAGGTCCACGCGCCCCTGCCGAGAAAAAAGCCACCGCTGAAAAAGCGACCGGAAAGGCCGGCCGCGAAAGCCGGGCGACAGAATTATCAACCAAGGCGGCCCGCCGGCCGACTGTCACGTCAGCCGGCGGCCCCGATTATACGGCGCGAAACAGATATGAAATCACCCAAGGGTCCAAAATTTTCTCAACTTAGGTCTTCGGAAACTTCGTCCCGAAATTCCTTCCACACCCCCGGATCAGCAGCAAAAACAACCGGACGGCGACCGGGCGAAAAGGTCGCCTTGCCGCCCTGTTCGAAAAAAGTGGAATGGGTCACCCTGCTGTTGGCGGCGGTGATTTACGGCGCTTTTGGACTGCTAACCTGGTTTCATGCGCAAATACCGCTGTGGCTGCTGCTGCCGCTGGGGGCCTTCGTGGTGGCCTGGCAAGCCTCGCTGCAACATGAGGTGGTCCATGGTCATCCCACCCCTTGGCCGTTGATCAATCGCTTGCTGGTGCTGCCCAACCTGTGGCTCTGGCTGCCTTATGAATCCTACCGCGCCAGCCACCTGCGCCACCACCGCGACGAAGACCTGACCCAGCCTGGACTGGACCCGGAATCTTACTATGTCGCGCCCGAGGATTGGGCCCTGCTGTCCCGGTGGCGGCAGTCTTTTTATTGGCTTCGCAACACCTGCCTTGGCCGTTTTACGCTGGGCAGTCTGCAAATGGTCGTTGGGTTTTGGTGGGGCATGGGCCGGCGGATGATCAGCGGCGCGGCGGACTGGAAGGCGCTTGCGCTGCACGCGCTATCCGTCGCCCTGGTCTATGGCTGGGTCGTGGAGGTCAGTGGCTTTGCGTTTTCAAGCTACCTGTTGATCATGGTGCTTCCCGGATCGGCGCTCACCCTGGTTCGCTCCTTTCTCGAGCATCAGGCCGATCCCGCCGTCGGTCAGCGCACCGTGGCGGTCGAAGCCGGGCCGCTTTTCGCCCTGCTGTTCCTGAATAACAATCTGCACATCGTCCATCACGACCGCCCCGGCATGGCGTGGTATGATTTGCCACGCGAATACCGCCGAAACAAGGCGCACTACCTGCAACGCAACGCCGGCTATCGCTTTTCGGGCTATCTGGAAATCTTCTGCCGGTACTTTTTCTGGCCGAAGGAAAGCCCGGTGCATCCGGGCCAGGGCCGCGCCACCCTGGCCATGGCGCCGGCGACCCGGCCGGAGCTCAGTGACCGAATAACCAGCGACGCGCTGCTGACCGCCAGCGGGCAAAGCCTCCTGCCGCAGTAGCAACCAGAGTGTGATCGCCCCAGCAAGAAGCGCCCTGCGCGGCGGTTCAGGCGCAAACCGGGCGGCAGGCGGCCTCAGCCGTGCATTCTGGATGGCAGCTGGGCGATCAACAGCGGCTGGAAAAATCCGGTTTTCTTCCGACCCAGCCACAGGATGTTCTCGAAACCGGCGCGGCGCAGGGCCCGGTTAACTTCCCGTCTTCGCAAGGCGCGAAACCAGCCGCTGAAGGTCATGGTCCGGGCGCGCGCGCCATCGCTCGCCGGCACGATCAAATACTGGGTCATATGATAGAGCGGCTCGTCTTTGCGCCAATCCCAGGTCTGGAACAGCAGACGACGGCCGTAGGCGTCATCGATAACCCGCAAGGGAGTTGCGGCCTCGCGCCTGTCGATCAGGCCGTCATAGTCCCGCATTGAGGCGACGAACCACCCGCCAGGCTTGAGGCTGAGGCCAATCTGCATCACGGCGTCCTGCAGGGCCGCCTCGCTCAACAGATTGGGCAGCGCATTGTCCAGGCAGAGCACCGCATCGAACACCCGGTCCTGCCAGCTGTCGGTCAAGCGACAGAGGTCGGCAACCTTGCCGTCCAGCGCATAACCCAGACGCGCCCCCTCCATCTGCGCGCGCCGCAGGTTGACTTCACTTTGGTCGCTCATCGCGATGCTGTGCCCGCGGCCGGCCAACCCCAACACCTGGGTGCCGATACCGCAGGTGGCGTCAAGCAGTTGGGCATCTTCGGGCAGGTTCAACTCTTCGCTCAGCACCGCGCTGATCACCTTCCCTTGCTGCTGGCAAGCATCTTCCCAGTTGTCATAGAGCAGGTGATAGTGGTCGGCCAAAGGGTCAAACAGCCCACGGGCATCGTGCATTACGGAAAGCAAACAATGATCTGGCATGGAACCTTAACTGGCTAGAGTTGGATCGGTCCAAAAGGAATCGCTTCGTGATCCCGGTCCAGGCCGTCAATCCGCCTCTGCGCTATCTGTCGCGGCGTGCGTGACGACGGGAGCAATGCACCCAGCGCTTCCTTGTCAGTCGCGCACACGCGGGAATGCCCGGAGGCGGCGGAACGAACAGCACGACGCCCAGCCGACAACCGGTCGGACTCGGGACCACCGGCAGCCGTATCTTTGCGTCGAACAAAACCGGCTTGTTTGACCGCAGCCAAACGAATCAGAAATACGCCTGCCGGCCGATTTTTCAAGTTAAACCGAGGTCATGTTGGCGCGCCCCGATGTGGCCACCGGCAGGCCGGGTGGGCCGGCTGGAAGCGGGTTCCCCGCGGCGATCAAGCGCCCAACGCCTCTTTGTTCCTCGCCCACCGTCTAAATCGGCGCGCGGCTCGGTCGGGAAAGCAGGAATACGGCAACCGCCACCAGGGCGGCGCCCATGCCCAGCGTGCCGTAGAGCGGTGGCTGCACAAAGAAGGCGACATAGACAAAACTGGCGCTCATCGTTGCCAGCGCCAGGATCTTGGCGCGAACCGGCACCACCTGATGATCATGCCAGGCCCGAACCGACGCGCCCAACCTGGGGTGATGGAACAGCCAGTCGCGCAACGGATGGGACGAGCGCGCAAAGCACCAAAGCGCCAGCAGCAGGAAGGGGGTTGTCGGCAGGATCGGCAGGAAGATTCCAACCAGGGCGGTGGCGACGAACAGCCCGCCCAACGCCATCAGCACAAACCGAAGCGGCCGCGCCGGCATGGGGGTGTCGTCGCCCGTGCCGGCTGGGGTCGGCCCCGACGGACGAGATCGCCCGCCGTCGGTTGCCTGTTTGATCTTTTCCGCTTGCGACATGGTTTCCGAGGGTTCTTGGGGGACTTGGCGGTCTTTGGCGGTGCTAGCGGGAGCTTCTACAGCGCCGCAGCGTACGCCGCACAGCGTAACCGCCGACGTTGTTTCGGCGCAACGAAAACCACAGGTCCAGCGGCGCCAACGGGAATTCGCCGCTGAAACAGAAAGCTGCCGCGGCGGACACCGGAGCCGTAGACAGGCCTATTGGCGCAACATCTATTGACGCAACAGGGTATAGTTGTAGGTCTGCCCCTCGCCCACCTCGATAACATGCTTGACCAGCCGTTCCCGATTCATCGCGTGAACCATATACCAGCCTGCCGGCAACACCATGCGGGGGGCGCTTTCGCCGCTTTGATGCAACACCCGCCGCTTGCCGTTGGCGTCCTTGCCATAGGTCATGACGGTCCAGACCAGTCCGTTCTTCAGGGCCTTGGCGCCGATCGCCGGAATCATTCGCAAATTGACCTCACCCGCGCCGAGATTGACCACATATTTCTGCGTGCCGGCGTCGACCGCAATCTCCTCTTCCACCGTGGTGGCGTCATACGAGGTCTGCAGCCGGTAGCGCCCTTCGGGCAAGGAAATACGCTTGGCCTTTCCCTTGGTGGCGACGACTTCCTTGCTGGTTTTCAGTCCGCCCAGTCCCTCCAACAGGTAGGTCACGTTGCCGGTCACCGGGCGCGCGCCAGCGGTAATGACGGTGGAGAGTTGCACCGATCGCAGCACCGGCGGCGTCAGCTTGTTGGTCTTGACCTTGGAGCCGCCGCCAAACAGGGAAAACCCCCGCGTGGCGCTGCTGCCGGTCACGGTTTGGTTGCGATCGGTCTGATCCGCCCGCGCCGGCAGGCCCTGCAACAGCAGAAAGGAAAGCAAAAGCCCCGAAACAACCCAACCAAACCCGCGCATCTGAGGTCCCCCGAAAGTGCCCAATCGGACGGTACTATGACCTGATGGCTCTTTACAAGTTGTGAAGCCGTTCCGCGCGGCGGCGCGAAAAGGCCTTGGCGGCCGCGCCGCGGCGGCCGACCGGCAAAACAAAAAAGGCGCGCCACCCCCGCGGCTTCGAAAAGCAGCCACCGGAGACGACGCGCCAATCCTGTCGGCAAGACGCCCGGCCGGAGGGATATTTTGCCGGCCGGGCGTCGTCTTTCGGCTTTAGAAGAGGCCCTCGATTTGCCCTTCGCTGTTCAACTGGATGCTGTTGGCGGCGGGGACCCGAGGCAAGCCCGGCATGGTCATGATATCGCCGCACACCACCACGATGAATTCCGCGCCCGCCGCAAGACGAACCTCACGGATGGTCAGGGAGTGCCCGGAGGGCGCGCCCTTGAGATTGGGGTCGGTGGAGAAGGAATACTGAGTTTTGGCCATACAAACCGGCATATGGCCGTAGCCACCGTCCTGCAACTCCTTGATCTGGCCGCGCACCGACTTGTCGGCCTGGATATCGTCGGCGCCATAAAGCTGCACGGCAATGGTCTTGACCTTCTCCCAAATCGGCATGTCGTCGGGATAAAGCGGCGCAAACTGATCGGCGCTCGATTCCACCAGCGCGACAACCTTCTCCGCCAGTTCCTTGGTGCCCTTGGACCCCTCGGCCCAGTGACTGGCCAGCACCGCATCCACGCCCTGCTCGCCGGCCGCCTCGCGGACCGCTTCAATCTCCTCGGCGGTGTCGGCGATGAACTGGTTGATCGCCACCACCACCGGAACGCCGAAGCGCTTCACGTTGGCCACATGGCGCTGCAGGTTGGCCGCGCCCCGACGCACCGCCTCGACATCCGGCTTGCTCAGGTCTTCCTTGGCGACCCCGCCGTGCATCTTCAACGCGCGCACCGTTGCCACCACAACCGCGGCATTGGGGCTCAATCCCGCCTTGCGACACTTGATGTCAAAAAACTTTTCCGCGCCGAGATCGGCGCCGAAGCCGGCTTCCGTGACCACGAAATCAGCCATTTTCAGCGCCGTCTTGGTGGCGATCACCGAGTTGCAGCCATGGGCGATGTTGGCGAAGGGGCCGCCGTGAATGAAGGCCGGATTGTTTTCCAGAGTCTGCACCAGGTTGGGCGACAGCGCGTCCTTCAGCAGCACGGCCATCGGGCCGGCGGCCATGAGATCGCTGGCGTGAATCGGCGTTTTGTCGCGGGTGTAGGCCACCACAATCTTGCCCAGGCGGGTGGTCAGGTCTTCCAGATCCTCAGACAGGCAGAAGATCGCCATAACCTCGGAAGCGACAACAATGTCAAAGCCGTCCTCGCGCGGAAAGCCATTGGCCACGCCCCCTAGGTTGGCATTGATCTGACGCAGCGCGCGATCGTTCATGTCCACCACCCGGCGCCAGGTAACCCGGCGGGAATCAATGGCCAACGCGTTGCCCCAGTAGATGTGATTGTCAATCAGCGCCGACAGCAGGTTGTGGGCGATGCCGATGGCGTGGAAATCACCGGTGAAATGGAGGTTGATATCCTCCATCGGAACCACTTGCGCGTAGCCGCCGCCGGCGGCGCCGCCCTTCATGCCGAAGCAGGGGCCCAGCGACGGCTCGCGCAGGCAGATCAAGGCGTTCTTGCCGATGGCGTTAAGACCATCGCCCAAGCCAACCGTGGTGGTGGTTTTGCCTTCGCCAGCCGGCGTGGGCGTGATGGCGGTCACCAGGATCAGCTTGCCATCTTTCCGGTCCTTCAGACCATCGATGTAGTCGAAGGAAAGCTTTCCTTTATAAGGGCCGTACTGGAGGATTTGATCCGCCGGAACGTCCATTTTCGCGGCGATTTCGGTGATTGGCTTCATGGTCGCCTCGCGGGCGATTTCGATGTCACTCTTGGGCATGAACCCTCTATCCCTTTCCAACAAGCTGTCGCCTTCCGGCGCAGCCCGATCCGTGGTCCTAAATTCGGCAGGTTCAAAGACACAATGGAACAGCCGTCGCGCTGGCGCCCCCCCCTTTGACCAATGACCGGAAGCTACTTGCAGCGTCGCAAGGCAACTGTCCTGAGATCGACGGACCCACGACGGATCGCGCCACAATTGTCCTCGACCGCGCCCGTGGTTGACAAGGAAGGCGGCGCCCGGCGCGGCGATTTGGTCATCAGGCACCCTCTAACAGGTTGATAACAAAGCTGGCTCCGAAAGCCGCGCCGAAAAAACCTGCCGGCACAAATCCGGTCCGACAGGAAATACCACCCTGGAAGATTGCCGGGGGCCGCCTTGCAACGGTCAAACGCCTGTCGCAAGCGCCCGGCGCGCCCTCACGCCTGGCGATCCGGCAGCGGCTCTGGCGCAACCAGTTGATTTTCCGATTGAAACTGTGACGCCGCCGCCATGAACCAATTGCGAAAAGCCAACACCAGTTCCCGTTCCAAAGCCTTCGGCGGATAGACCAAATGATAGGCGAACTCGGCCTTCTGGATTTCGGGAAAGGGGATCACCAGGCGTTGTTTTTTCAGATCGTCGGCGATCAGCGCGCGGTTTCCCAGGGCAACCCCCTGCCCGTTGACCGCCAACTCCACCAAGATGGCGCTGTCGTCCAGCACCAAACCGGGACAGGATTCCCTTTGCTCGACACCGGCCGCGCGCAGCCACTGGATCCACTCCTGCCGGTTTTCCATGTGCAGCAAGGTATGCCGCAAAAGATCCGCCGGCTCATTCAGCGGCCTGTCGCCGGACAGAAGGCTGGGGGCGCAGACCGGCACCCGATCCACCGAAAGCGCGCATTCACTGATCAGCCCGGGCCAATTCCCCCGACCGTAGCGGATCGCCAGGTCAACCTTGTCACGGTCAAAATCAACCAACGAAATCGAGTGGGTCAGGCGCAGATCAACCGCTGGATTTTCTTCCCAAAATTGACTGAGACGCAGCGCCAGCCACTTGCTGCTGAACGACGGCGTGGTGGAAACGGTCAGCGAGCGGTCGTCTCTTGTCTGCTCCAACACCGACAGACCGTCCTTGAGTTGTTGCAGGCTCATTTGCACGAAAGGCAACAGCAAAGTCCCCTGCTGGGTCAGCTCCAGCCGCCGGGTAAAGCGCCGAAACATCTTCACCCCCAACAGGTCTTCCATCGTGCGAATTTGATGGCTGATGGCCGCTTGGGTGACCGCAAGGTCCTGTGCGGCTTTGGTGAAGGACAGATGGCGCGCCGCGGCCTCAAACGCGCGCAAGGCCGCCAAGGATGGTAAGTGCGTCACAGCCGTGATCCCGCCAAGTTATGGATAAGATTTTCATATACATAGTACCGCAAAACATCGTTTGTCGCGACGCGACGGAAGCCTCATCTTTCAGGCATGGAAACACCACGAAAGCGAAAGCGGCCCAGACCGCGACACCTGTCACCACAGGCGATGCCATGAAAGGATCGTACCATGAACAGCCCCCTGGTTTCCTCCCTGCTGCTGGCCAGCGGCCTTCCCCAACCGCCCAATCCCTACAGCAGCAATTTTCTGCAAGGCCACCACCATGCCGACCGGCCCCAGCTTCGCGTGGCGCAAAAGCCATCAAGCTTGGCGCGCGGCTTGGGTTGGAGTTTGGAAAAGCTCGGCCGGGGACTGCAGAATCTGGGTCAGAAAATGCGTCAACCGCTGGTCGACATCCCGCCGCTGCCGGATGCTTCCTAGAAGCCGATCGGTTTGAACCGAAGCGCGGCCGGCGGCTGTTTCAGTCGATCGGCCGCTAGACCAGCCAGCGATCTAAAAATTTCTCCAGCCAGTCACCCAAGGGCGCGTGATAGACTTGCCGCTGGCGCAACTGGGCGTCCCAATCTTGCGCCCCCGGCTCGTCAAGCATATGACCAGCCTCGGCAACCCAGTGGTCCATCATGTCCAGGGTGACCTCCGGGTGGTACTGCAGGCCGTAGACCTTCTTGCTCAGGCGAAAGGCCTGGTTGGGATAGACCGTGCCCCGGGCCAGCAGTTCGGCATTTTCAGGCAGCGAAAAGCCTTCCTTGTGCCACTGATAAACCATCAGCGCTTCCGGGATGATCTCCTTGCCGCCATTGACCGGCGAAATCGGCACATAGCCGATCTCCGACAGCGCCTCGGGATGGCGGGTCACCTGCGCGCCGAACGCCTTGGCCAGCAGTTGTCCGCCAAGGCAGATGCCGAGCAGCGGTCGATCATCCGCCACCCAGCTGCGGATCCAAGCCAGTTCGTCGCGCAGATAATCGATCTGGTCGGATTGGCTGGCCATCTGTGCGCCGCCATAGATAACGGCGGCTTTATACGCCGCATCCGGCGCCGGCAGACGGTCGCCTTGCGCCACCCACCGGGTATCCAAGTCATAGCCACGCGTCCGCAAGTTCTGCGCCAGTCGATCTTCCTGCACCGACTTCATATGGCGAACCAATAGAATTTTCTCACCCATCAACGGATTGTCTTTCCTTGCAGTGGATCTTGCGTGACGGGCCCGCCGTGGCGGCCAAGCGGCTGGTCACTCAGGCCCGGGTCTTGCCGCCGGATCGCGACGCCAGAAAGGCCGACATGAAGAACCCGGTCTGCCGGCTATCATAATGGTGCGCCCGGCCGAGCGGACAAGCGCGGCGCGCGGCACAAGACTGCTGTAGGCAATTGGCCCGGTCGGCGCCGTTTAGATGGCGCGCACAGCTCGCGACATCATAGCCCTCAAGAGTGAACGCCGTTACCGGGCAATGGGTTAAGCAGGGTTTCTCGCGACAGCTATCACAGGGTGGCGACGTCGATGCCGCGCTTTCCGGAAGGTCCGACAGCCGTTGCGGCAACAGCAGCGCCCCGCGGTACGCATGCCACAACCCCCAATCGGGATGAATGAGCAACCCCAGCGGAGACGGAAAAACCGGTTCGCACAGCTGCGCCCAGCGCTGAAAAGGATGATAGGGCGGGCCATCGGAGGGAAAGACCGCCACCGCGCCGATCCGGGTGGCTTGCTGACCGATCAATCGCGCGCTCCAGCGATCCAGGGGATGGGGCTGGCCGTCCTGATATTCCAGCGCGTTGGAAAATTCCGGCCAGAATTCGCCGCCCACCGTCCCGACCAGCAGAACTGTTGCCGGGGGCTGTCCGCCCGGCAACGCCACGACCGGCGCGGCGATCCGACCTTGCGCAACCGCTTCCGGCAACCAAAAGCCGCCGCGCAGCCGCAGCCCCTGCGCCTCGAAAAGGCCAGCCAGCGCCCGATAACTCACCGTGGCCGCGCCAGGCTCTTGCGCTATATTCCCAGCCTCTTGTCCTATATTCAATGTCCGACACCGCCTCTGCTTGGCTTGGAAACCGTCGCAACCCCGGAAACCGCCAGCAACCTTCCGGCAAACTTCCAGCAAGCCGCCCGCCGCCGCCGGCAAGCCCGGAGGTTAGCCGGGTCATCGCCACCGGCAGACCTGTAACGACGTAGCTACAGCCTGGCGTGAAATCAATCAAGTCCTACCCAAAAAGTCGGCCAACGGCGACCCGGAGATCCTTCCGCCGCGCTGTTCCGCGCGGCGCGCAAATCGACTGTATACGAATGTAAACAATTGTAATGCGTACAAAACAGCACCGCGCGGCGATTTTTACTATATCTCGTTTAATCAACAGCTTAAACAGCGAGTCCGGCTGGAAATACGATACAAAAAGACACAAAACCGCCCGATCAAAACACCGCCCCGGATGTTACCTTACAGTTATAACAAGGGGAAAAAATCATGCAGCCATCACCTATTTCCACACCGGAGCCGCGCAGCGGCGCAACAGATCCCGTCGTCCTGGATGAGCAGGTCGCGCATCTTTTGCGCCGCGCCCATCAACGCGCGTCCTCGGTGTTCCTTCACATTCTAAGTGAGCGCAAACTCACCCCAACCCAGTTCTTCGCCATGGCCCGTCTTTATGAAATGGGCCAGCTGTCGCAAAACCATTTGGGGCGTCTTTCGGCCATGGACCCGGCCACCATCCAGGGCGTGATCCAAAGATTGACCGAGCGCGGTTTCGTTCACCGCATGCCCGATCCCACCGATCGCCGCCGCATGGTGCTCAAGTTAAGCTCGGAAGGCGAACAGTTGGTTATTCGCCTGCTTGAAGGCGCCCGTCAGGTCAACGATGCGCTGTTGGATCCCCTGTCCGGGGAGGAGCGGGAAACCTTCATCCGCCTGTTGGGAAAGATGACCTGAATTGAAGAATTAACCGATTGCCGCGCCATCCCCCGGGATGGCCTTGTATCCGTTGCCCCAGGGATAGAGGTCCCGGTTTCCCCCACCGAGACCGGGGCAGGGATAGCGGCACCAGGCGAGCGGAGAAAGAAAAAACGCCTCTTCTCGCCGACCCCTTCTTTCACCGCGTGGTGGCGGAAGGCACCGCAAGTAAACAGTACGAGAGACTCCTCCATGGAGAAAGGCCACCTGACTTCTCCCGCCAGGTGGCCTTTCTTTGTTCGTAACAAGAACCAATTCTGATCAACGATTGGCGGACCGACCCGACGCGCCAAGCGCTGCTTTTCGCGTCGATCAGACGGCGGCCAGCGCCGCCAGAATGTCGGCCGTCAGGTCCGCTTCCTCTTCCAACCCGACCGACAGTCTGACCAAGCCATCGGTCACCCCGATCGCCAGACGATCTTGCTCGGTCATCGAGCGGTGCGTGGTGGTGGTGGGGTGGGTGACCAGCGACTTGGCATCGCCGAGATTGTTGGAAATTTCAATGATCTTCAACCCGTTGAGGAACCGGAAGGCCTCGGCCTTGCCGCCTTTGAGCGCAAAGGCGACCAAGGTGGAGCCGCCGGTCATCTGCTTTTGCGCCAGGGCGAATTGCGGATGGCTTTCCAGGTCGGGATAGAACACCCGCGCCACCTTGTCATTGCCTTCCAGCACTTGCGCCAAGGCGCGCGCCGAATTTGACATATGGGTTACACGCAGTTTCAAGGTTTCCAGCCCCTTGAGCAGCGTCCAGGCATTGAAGGGGCTCAGCGACGGCCCGGTGTGGCGCATGATCGGCTGCAGCACCTCGGCGATGAATGTCTTGTCGGAAAGGATTGCCCCGCCCAGGCAACGCCCCTGCCCGTCGATGTGCTTGGTGGCGCTGTAGATCACCACGTCAGCGCCCAGCGCCAAAGGCTTTTGCAGCAGCGGCGTGGCGAAAACGTTGTCGACCACCAGACGCGCGCCAACCTGATGGACAATGTCAGCCACCGCGGCGATATCCACCAGTTCCAAGGTCGGATTGGACGGGGTCTCCAGGAAAGCCACCTTGGTGTTGGGCCGAACCGCCGCCTGCCAGGCCGCCAGATCGGCGCCGTCCACCAAGGTGCTTTCAATGCCATAGCGCGGCAGCAACTCGGTCAGGATGAAATGGCAGGAACTGAAAAGCGCCCGCGCGGCAACCACATGGTCCCCCGCCTTGAGCTGGCAAAGCAGCGCGGCCCAAACCGCCGCCATTCCACTGGACGCGGCGAAACAGTCCTCCGCGCCCTCAAGCGCCGCCAAGCGCTGCTCGAACATCCGCACCGTCGGATTGCCGTAGCGGGAGTAAACAAAGCCTTCCTGCTCGCCTTTAAAGCGGGCTTCGGCCTCCTCCGCACTTTTGTAAACAAAACCGGAATTCAAGAAAATTGCTTCGCTGGTCTCGCCAAACTGGCTGCGAGCCAGCCCGGCGCGAACCAGGTCGGTGGCCTCTCCCCAGGCCGGCTGAACGTCGCCCGGCCTGCTGCTGTCATCGTTCATTGTTGTATCCAGGGAAGACCCAAAGCCTTCCATCCTCTATCTCGACCCCGGTGCCCGAGGGCATCCAAGGAGCCTTCAAATCCATCCGATACATTATAGGCGGCATTGAATCCGGCCTGCGTCAAGGCCAGGGCTGCCGCCCGTGAACGTACTCCAGAACGACAGATCAGCAAGACCTTTTGGTCTTTGCTGACCCCCTTTGCCAGCAGTCGCTCGGCAAAATCGGTCCGAATACGCATGTCGGGATAGACCTGCCAATCGAGGAACACAACCTCCTTTCCTGACTTGGTGAGATCTGGAACGCCAACAAACTGCCATTCCGCCAAGGTTCGGGTATCCACCAAAACCGCGGCGGGCTCCGCAATCAAGATGTTGTGGGCCTGTTGCGCGGTCAGATCGCCGGCATACCCCAGTTGAACCACAGCGGCGTCAAGCATGACGCGCCCCCAAGGCGGTATGAATGCCGCACTC
>TARA_R110002072_G_scaffold32627_2_pt1 | contig 14441 bp, 8 predicted proteins | sample TARA_R110002072 | Tara Oceans TARA_R110002072 (sample SAMEA4397118) | marine metagenome | biome: Polar Biome; feature: [SRF] surface water layer (ENVO:00010504); material: water (ENVO:00002006), including particulate matter (ENVO:01000060) such as... | depth 5 m | reverse complement strand
AGCCCTGCAGGTACTGCATATCTGGCGGAAGAGGTAGGAGTCGAACCCACCAGGCACCTTGTCAGCACCTCACTGGTTTTGAAGACCAGGCACCCCACCGGGGATGTCGCTCTTCCGAAACTGGAGTTTATCTGTTGAATACGCGCGCGGGAAGCTCCGAATCTAATACGACGCGCGCGTTACCGGTTCGCCGCGTGAAATGAATACGATCAAAATATTCCAGGATCTCTACGGTCAGGTTGCGACCGATCGCAAACCGGGACTTTGCTCCAACGACGGTGACGGGCTCTCCAGTGTGAGCCAAGGCGAGCAATTCGCTGGACAATCTGTACAGTTGAGCGGGTAGGGCATAGCGTTGAGCGGTTAGGCGGTGCAGTTGGCCATTTTTTTCCTGAGCCTTGATAATTTTTTCTAATGCCTTTGGCGAGAACCTTGTGTGGGTGGCAACTTCAGATAGCAAAGGGATATTGTTGCCACGATCCTCAAGGAATGTCTGCAATTGCAGCCAGTGCTTACTTAATTCTGTATTCACTGCAGGCTGAAAACCTGCTCGGCGAAGTCGGCCCTCTGATAAAACCAGCTCGCTACTTTGCAGTCGGGATGTCAGGACCGCTATCAGTAAGGGGGGCTCGTAGCTTTTTTCCAGTGACTGCTTGAGTGCGGTCGCTTTAATGCCCGGCTGCTCTGGTTCCTGCAAATGCCACTCGTCCAGGTAAGCAAGCAACGCAGCATCGACTGCTTGCCAGCGGGCCAGGCCCACTATCCAGTTACAACCTTGGGCGTTAAAGCCGCGTGTACCAGGCAGTGACAGGTCCTCAGATTCGTTCTCACGCAAGTTCCAGGTTTGTCGGAAGCGATCCAGATTTACAAGCTGTTGCTGTGTGATCAGCCCGGTGAGAGCCTCTGCAGGAGAATCCGCTTTCATCGCATTAAGAAAGGCAATTCTTTCGGGATGTGACCTGCGTGTGCGAGGGCCACTGGGGTCTAAAATAATTCCGCCGCCGAGGGTGATATTTTCCGCGTGATCACGCAGCAGGAAACGCTCGCCACGAAAGCACGCTACGTCATGTTCCAGAACTAGTTGGGCCAAACAATTGTCACCGGGGTGCAGACGATTGCCACAACGCTCAGTCTCCAGCAGGGCGATCCGACCGGATATACGTTTTGCGCCAATATGCATCTTTATCGGAGACAGATACTTGAGTGAGAAGGGTGCGCTAGCCAGTAATGAAAACTCGACGTCAATTCGATTCGCCACTGGCGCAGCACCTTCCTCTACCAGCCAATCACCCCGCTCGATTGCGGCTGCATCGACCTTGCCTGTGATATTTAGCGCGCAGCGTTGACCTGCTAGTGCCGTTTTGGCTTCCCGATCGTGTACGCGAAGCGCACGTATGCGCAACTCCAGACCTTGGGGAAGTAGGGTTAACGAGTCACCCACACTGACACTCCCGGCAGATGCTGTGCCGGTAACCACCAGGCCAGCACCTTTTGCGGTGAATGCGCGGTCGATGGAAAGTCGAAAGTAGCCGGCGGATGTTCGTGCTTTCACCATTGCAGCACGTGAGAGTAAGTCGGTTTTCAGTGCGTCAATTCCGTCGCCAGTCGTGTTTGAAACAGCAAAGAAGTCCGTATTTTTCCAAGGCCTGGTTGAGAGTATTTCCAGAGCCTGGTTTTGTATTTCGTCCACACGCTCATTTGTCACTCGGTCGATCTTGCTAATCACCACTACCAGGTTTCCGATACCAAGTAGTTGCAGAATATCCAGATGTTCATAGGTCTGGGGCATGGGTCCATCGTCAGCGGCAATCACCAGTAGGCCCGTGTCGATGCCGCTGATACCTGAAATCATATTATTGATAAAACGCTGGTGGCCAGGTACATCGATAAAACCGAGCGCCGTATGTCCCGGTCGACACAGATAGGCATAGCCCAGATTTATGGACAGTCCGCGGCGTTGTTCCTCCTCCAGTCGATCAGTTTCTACGCCGGTGAGTTGTCGAATAAGGGCTGTTTTACCATGATCAACATGTCCGGCAGTGGCGATGATCACAGCTGTAGTGAATCCAGCTGGGCGATGAATGCCTGATGCTGTTCAGTCTCGAGGCAGCGCAAGTCCAGCCACAGAGCGTTCTTGTGTGTGCGGCCGATCACGGGGAGTGCTAGCTTGCGCAGTTGGTCTGACAGTGCTCGCAGATCGAGGTCTTCACCGGAGCACGCGGCAATCCGCAGTGCGGAGCTGGCGATGGTCTCTACCGGAAGCGAGCCACTGCCAATCTGGCTGTAGCAATCGTTGACGGTGACCTCGTACCGAGGCGAGAGTGCCGATTGCACCGCCGTGAGAAGGGAACTCGCCTGGGCGCGTATCTCCAGCTGTGTGCGGGTAAGCAGACGCAGTGTGGGGAGGTGTTTGACCAGCCGTTGCGGGTCCCGATAGAGCTTTAAGACCTCCGCCAAGGCTGCGAGGGTCATTTTGTCCAGCCGCAGGGCGCGTTTGAGTGGGTTACTTTTTATAGCCTCTATCAGGTCTTTGCGTCCGGCAATCAGGCCAGCTTGTGGACCGCCTAACAATTTATCGCCACTGAAGGTAATCAGGTCGGCACCTTTGCCAAGGGCTTGCGCTGCAGTGGGTTCATCCGGCAGGCCCAGTGTGCTGAAGTCCACCAGGTTGCCACTGCCCAGATCGATGACAAATGGCAATTGATGCTCCCGTGCCAAAGCCGCCAATTCGCTCTCATCGACGGCAGAGGTAAATCCCTCCACCCGGTAATTACTGGTATGAACTTTCATTAACAGAGCAGTAGTGCTGGTTATCGCATTGCGATAGTCTTTCAGATGGGTCCGGTTGGTGGCACCAACTTCTACCAGCGTGCAACCCGAGCGCGTCATGACTTCGGGAATGCGAAAGGAACCCCCAATTTCCACCAGTTCACCTCTGGACACCGGAACATCCCGACCAAAGGCCAGTGTACTAAGTACCAGTAATACAGCGGCGGCATTATTGTTGACTACTGTGGCCGCTTCCGCACCAGTGACGTCACAAATCAGCGCTTCCACATGGGATTCTCTGTCGCCACGTTTTCCCGTGGCAAGATCAAATTCGAGATTACTGGGAGATCCCGCTACCGCAACAATGGCAGCCAGTGCTTCAGCGGGCAGGCTTGCCCGGCCCAGGTTGGTGTGCAGTACAGTGCCTGTCAGGTTAAGAACCGGAATGAGGCTGGGCAGATCGTCAGCGATAAGATGTCGATTTACGCGCTGCCGAATGGTAGCGACGGAAGTATCAGGCGTGAGTCCGCCGGAGATGTCTGCGCGCATTTGGGTCATGATGGCGCGCAAGGCAGACGTTACTGGTTCGTGGCCCCAGCGCTTGAGTTCCACTTCCATTTGCCGCAGCAGGTCGTCAATGGAAGTGAGTTCACGGTAGCGCTGATCCCGCGCGGCTATTTGTTGTTCTGTCATGCCTGCATTACCTGAAAAAAATTGCTGTTTATCTCAAATGTCGAAAGAGTTGATTCGGCGAAGCCGCGGCCTCGTCGATAGCGGCGTCGATGGAAGTGTCGGCAAGACCGCGTACGAAAATTCTTTCTTCGACGGTCTTTAGAACACGGTGACGGCTGCGGTTGGTACGTGGAGTCAAATTGAAACTCTCGCCCAGATCTCAATGCGGAGTTAGCTTAACTGTACTGCAGTTACAGTCAAAGCAAGATCAAAACAGAGTTCCCTGTGGTCGTTCCGCTATATGCCTTCAAGTCATTGATAATTATGCAAATTACGTATTTTCAAATCCCTTGCCCGCGGTTCACTGGTTTTCCGGTGAGCTTGTCCGTAGACTTTTTAGTGTCGCTGCACAGAGTGTACTGCGTTTGTCGTGATAGGAGACAATTTCGTCGTGCTCTACCAGCGAGCCTGGCTGCGGTGTGCTTTTCGCCGTTGGTCCGGTACACGCCGTAAGTATACGCTCATACAAGAGGGCAGATCTCAATCCTGACGAGTGGCAGGGAAATCGAGTAATAAATGGTCGTGCCGAATGCCCTGCGCTTGTCTACAATAAGAGCCTGAATTTCACATCTTGGAGAGGTTGCTAAATGTACGCTGAGCTAAAACAAGCCTGGGAAGAGCTGATCGCGCCCGGGCAAATGTTTGAAATCGAAACGCTGCAGGTGCGTGGTGCGCCCATGCGCAGTTATAAACATGCGCCCCCTGCGCTGCGTGATATTTGGCTGGGCTCTGCTGCGTATGGGGATAGGGAGTACCTCATCTATGAAGACGAACGGTGCACCTACTCCCAGGCCCATGAGTTCACAGCATCTATAGCGAACTGGCTCACCCAGCAGGGGGTGCAGCCGGGCGATCGAGTGGCAATCGCGATGCGTAACTACCCGGAGTGGATGCTTTCCTATTGGGCGGTGGTCTCTATGGGAGCCGTAGCCGTGGGTATGAATGCATGGTGGGTGTCCAAGGAAATGAGCTTTGCGCTCGAGGACTCCACGCCGAAGGTGATGATTTGTGATCTGGAGCGTCTGGTACGGTTTGAAGAAATCAGTAAGAATTTTCCTGAGCTGACGGTCGCCGCGGTCCGTCTGCGACAGGAGGCACCTGCCAATGTGGTGGACTGGGTGGAGGTCATAAACACCAAGCCACTTATGCCAGAGGTTACTATCGATCCCGATGATGACGCCTGTATTTTCTATACCTCAGGTACCACCGGTACTCCTAAAGGTGCGCAGCTTACACATCGAGGTTGCGTGTCTAACTTGATGAATATCGGATTCGGCCGCGCGGTGCAAAGTACTGCCATGACGAATGCGGGGAAAAAATCCAAGGGTTCAATGGCTGCAGATGAAGTGAATGTAGCGCTGGTAGCCACGCCACTATTCCATGTGACAGGAAACAACTGTGTAGCGCAGGGAATTGCTGCCACCGGCGGTAAATTGATTCATATGTATAAGTGGGATGCCGGTGAAGCACTGCGCATCATCGAAGCTGAGAAAGTCACAGCCTTCAGTGCAGTACCGATGATGTCGCGCGAGATGCTCATCCATCCCGACTTTGCCAAGCGCGACACGTCCAGTTTGAAGTTGATGGGTGGAGGTGGCGCGCCAGTGCAACCCGACCTCACCCAAAAAATGGATAAGACAATGAAGAATGCCGCACCCAGTGCCGGATATGGCATGACCGAGACCTGTGGCATCATCTCCGCGCTGTCAGGCGAGTATTTGGTCGATCGTCCTGCCAGTGTGGGACGCGCGATGCCTACGTTTGAAGCCAAGTGCGTCGATAAACAGGGTAACACGGTGCCTACTGGCGAGCCCGGCGAGCTCTGCGTGCGCGGAGCCTGTGTCATCAAGGGTTATCTGAATCGGGCTGAGGCCACCGAAGAAACCATCACCGATGGCTGGTTGCGTACCGGAGATATCGCCTATATGGACGAAGATGAGTTTATTTTTTTGGTGGACCGGGCCAAGGAGATGGTGCTTCGTGGTGGTGAGAATGTCTATTGCGCTGAGGTGGAGAACGCTATTTTTACGCATGAATCGGTTGCTGAATGCGTGGTGTTTGGTGTGGAAGATGAGCGGTTGGGAGAGGAAGTGGCTGCGGCAATATTTCCTAAAGCGGATGCGCCTGTAGATATTGATCAGCTGCGTAAATCACTTAGGGATGTACTGTCCTCTTATAAAATTCCTCGCTATATCTGGTTGGTGGATGCGCCGCTGCCGCGCAATGCCAATGGCAAGTTCGTGAAGCGCGAAGTGCGTGATATGCTATCGCTTGCCGATGCTCGGTAGATTAGGTGGTGTCATCTGAGGCGGGCTAAGACTGTCAATAATGGACGCCTTACAACCGGATGAAGGTGGTCAGTCACGCCAGGGAATCAATCACAATGCGAATATTTTATGCGCTACTTATAGTTCTCTATGGTGGCTGGTTGTGGTGGTATGGCGGGACGGGGGAGCCAGTGACGGAATCGGAGGTGGCCACCTACCTGGAGCACGTCGCTGATAATGCGCGTGCCAGTGGTCGCGAGCCAAGTCCGGAATTGCTGTATGAGTTGCAGACGCTGGCCAGCACAGATGACGGCAACGAATACTATATGCTGAACCTGATCCGCTGGCGCGACGAGGCGCTGTATCCGGAGGATTCACCCTGGGCCGACGATCCTGACCCGATGGCAGCCAACGACCGCTATTCTGCCGGTATCGTTCCCGCATTGTTGCGACACGGTGGTCTGCCCGTATTTATCGGTGCGCCCAGTGGGCGCTTTCTGGAAGATGGTGACGTCCAGCCTTGGGACTTTGTGGGCTTAGTGCGTTATCGCAGCGTTCGCGACATGCTAAAGATGGTGTCCGAACCTGTGATGATGGAGTTGGCACCGCACAAATGGGCATCAATTGAGCAGACGCATGTTTTTCCGGTGCGGCCGCAGGCAAGCCTCGTCATGGTGCGGTTGACGGTAGCCGTCCTTTTTGTGGTGTTTGCTCTGATTGTGACGGGTTTGGTGCGACTGATTAGACGCTAGCGCGATTGGTGGGCAAGTTCGCCTGAGCTGCGTCCAGTGTGTTGTTACTGCGATGGTGGGGAGCCAAGGGCGGCTGCTCTGTTACTCATCTGTGAGACATGCGCCGCCCAACCACCATTTGGGTGTGCAATCATAGGTGAGTCGCCCCCGGTCACCGTGTTGAAAATCCAGAATTCTCTCAATGCGCTTGTCGGGTGCCATGCCGGGAGCAGGCTCGGCCTGCAAGTCCTCCAGAGCAATTGGATAAGTCGCCCAGTCTTTGGGCGCACGCCAACCCGGCGGAGCTACCAACTGGCTGCGCGTGCCGTTAATGGGGTAAAGCGCTCGCCAGTCGTGAATCATTTTAGCCAGTTCCTGTACGACTTCAGGGTGCGAAGCCGCGAGATTGTTGTACTCATTCGGGTCGTCCTTTATTCGAAACAGGTAGTTGGTCACGGTGGTTTCCAATTGATCCTGGTCTATTTCCTGGACTAGTTTCCATTCATCGTTAAAAGCCGTGAGGTTGAAGTGGCCATAAATGGGAGTCTCAGAACCAAAATACACCAACTCCTCGCGCGGCATAGCAGCGCCCCTGGAGATGGCTGGCCACATGCTGCGCCCATCAAACGTGCGTGTGTTCAGCGCAGGGATCTCAGCCGCTTCGGCCAGTGTGGGGAAGACATCCATGGCGGTCATTATCTCGGTCATCTCTTGCCCCGGTTTGATATGCCCCGGCCAGCGGATAATGGACACCACGCGAATTCCACCTTCAAAGGTCTCACCCTTGCCGCCGCGCAGCGGCGCGTTATCGGCGCCGCCAACGGAGTAGGCAGCACCGCCGTTATCGCTAAAAAACAGAACGATGGTGTTGTCGGTAATATCTTCTTCATCCAGTGTAGCGAGAACTCTGCCGATAGATTGGTCCATACCATCGACTACCGCTGCGTACATTGGCCTGGCGCTGTCCATCATCAATAGCTTGGATATGCGGCGCGTATCGTCTGTTTGCTTGGCACGGGAGGGCGCCAGGTCAGTGTTAATGTCTTTGTATTTATCCTGTAGTTCCTGCGGTGCATCCAATGGTGTATGAGGCGCAATAAATGGCATGTAGACAAAAAACGGTTTGTTTTTGTCGCGCGCGCGAATATAACGAGACACTTCATCGGCTAACAAATAGCTTTCGTAACCCTGGTCATCGATAGACACGCCGTTGCGTTGAAAATCTTTGCCGCCCTGGTTGGAAAACGGCGGGTAGAATCCCACTTCGGTATGTAGGTGTCCGTAAAAATGTTCAAAACCGCGATTATTGGGGTGGTAGGTCATCTGCGCATGTCCCAGGTGCCATTTCCCTACCATCGCAGTCTGGTATCCCGCTGCCTGGAAAGACTCCGGTAGAAAATGTTCTTCCGGATGAATGCCATTGGTGTCCCAGGGGAAGATTACACCGTAGACCACACCCAGGCGCATGGGGTCCCGGCCAGTCATCAGTGCCGCGCGGGTGGGAGAGCATACTGGGGTGGTGTAGAAGCGATTGAGCTCCATTCCCTCAGCCGCCAGTCGGTCCAGCGAGGGAGTATCGATATCGCCCCCGTGAAAACCAACGTCGTTCCAACCCAGATCATCGGCAACCATTACAATGACGTTAGGTCGTTCATCGGCAGTCGCCAGGGCTGGTGCTACCAGTAAAAACACCAGTACTAAAAGACGCTGCTGAATAGTGGTACAGGTTGTCATATGTGGCTCCGTATCGTGGACTCATAGTGTAAGGCTGGTTGGTTTATCCCGAGAAACACCTCATTGATCCGCCGCGTAATAGTAACCTGCGTGTCATCACACTGCATGTCGGGCAGGCGCCGATCGGTGACAATAGTGCCACGCTGAGCAAAGTTGTACGCTCCCAGTTGAGCTACGACAACCCAGTAGAGAGTGAACCCAACGCCTTGATTATAAAAATCGAGCCGACTTGCTCGTGGTCGACTGGAATCACCGAGACGATCCGCGTTTGTATTAAAATTTGAACAGAGGAAGTCAGTACATTCTCAGTTTGCAATGAAAATTAAGAGCAACATTACTACAGGGTTTTTAAATACTCGATCACAGCGCGGCGCTCACTGTTAGACAAGTGATCGCCAAAGGTATGCCCGGCATTAGACTGACTCCAATATCGCGTATCGTAAATGAAGTCTTTCTCTTCCTCCACTGCCTTATCCTGCCCATACCCGAGCTCGATATAGGGAAAGCCCAGCGTGGTTTCATCAAAAACCGCTGAATCCATGCTCGCTCTTTTCCAGACGGCAGGGCGGGCGGCGCTGTTCAGGACGAGTTCAATATTAGGTACCGATCCATTGTGTAGAAAGGGTGCCGTTGCCCAAATTCCGTCCAGCGGCGGCGGCATGTACCCGGGGAAGGGCTCGTTGGGGACCATTCTGGTTATTCGTCCATAGAAGGAATCGTTATACCAGTCGACCAGCTCCGGTGAGTGGACTACACCGGCTTGGGCAACCACCGGATCGGTGCCAATAACATCCAGCGGAATGAGCAAATTTGGGTAAGTGTCTTCGATACCCACTGTTGCTTCTTCGGCTGAAGCGTAAGTGCCGTGACAGGCTGCGCAGTCTAAGTCATAAATGCTTTTGCCGGTGTTAGCCAATTCAACGTCTATTGTTCGACTGTATTTCGGCGCCTCAATGGTAAGAATGAATGCTTGGATATCAACAAACATGTCATCCACCTTTTGTGCTGTTTGCACGTCATCGACGCAAACGGAAGTAGCCAGTGCCATTGTGCCCCGATGATCGCCGCGTGCCATGCCGTTATAGAAAAGAGCATTCTTCTTTTTTACCCGCCACCAGGGAGCGGGGTCAGAGGTCATGATATTGTCATCCAGGCGGGGATTGCCATTGTGATCTCGCACCACGTATTCACTGTAGGGCGTATCGCTCCATGTCAGTGTATGCCGATCGTGATGAATCATGAGCGTCACGGCTAGCATTTCTGCCGGATTCTGACCGATGGTACGCATATTTGTGGCGGAGCCAATAGCTGCCGCACGTTGCAACAACTTGTCAAAACTCGCCTGCTCTGCAACTGTGAGACCGAGCTGGTCGATCAAGTTCTGTGGAAAGGCAGGGAGGGCTGAGCCGGCTACACCTGCGGTGAAGTCGGCATTTGCATTGCCCAGGCCCATTACCATTTCGCCGTCGAATTTGCCGCCGTGGCAGAGCAGGCAATTGGCGTTCACGACTTCGGCGCCATCCTGGTTAACAAAGGTATTCATCCAGTAAGGCAGTTCAGCGCCATTGCCTTCTCTGCCGGGAAGTGGGTCCATGATGCTGGCATTTCCCCACTGTGCAGCAAGCAACGATGCCACCCCAGGGATTGCCATCAATCTATAAGGAACTCCACATTCCATATAGGACCCGCTGAGCAGAGTTGTTCTACCTCGCCCTGGATCGCCAGTGGTCTGGGCTTCCTTTTCAAGCATTACGCCGGTGGCTGCAAAACCCTCAGCATTTCCCACGCCACCGCCCACCGAAACGTCGTTTGATCCTGACCCTCCACAGGCGCTGAGAAACATGCAACTCATGAACAGTATAATTATCGCAATTCGCTCGCCTATCATGCTGATCCGTTCCTCTTGGGTAATGGGGCACGCAAAGCTCATCGCTTTATAGCTGAATAGGCGCTCAGGGGCAAGAACACTCGTGCGGCATGCGAAGTTATGCTGAACTAGAGGCCTTGGGCCTCGAGTGCTTGAGGTGATTCTGCGAGTTGCGATTTCAGCCAGTAAATTTCGTAGTCGTTGCGCAGGCCACCTTCAGCGCGTTGCAGTAGTATCTCCAGTGCTTGCTGCCGCAGCGCCAAAGCGCCCCGGTTTTGCGGTGATCCTGCCAGGGCGATCTCGGTAATATGCAGCGCCTTCACCGGTTCCCCTTGCGCCAGGTAATTCTGCGCCAGGCTCAACAGGCCCTCGCTCCCTGTTACTTTCGCCAGATCAGCGTAGACGTCTCTGGCCGGAACAGGGTACAACTGCGTAGTACTGTCAAAGTGGAACCACCCCATGTAGTACTCCCAAATGCTCTTCACTGCCCAATCCACTTTTCCGTGATTCTGGACCAGTTCCAGCTCAGGGGGCAGTTTTATCTCTTGCATCAATTCATTGACGTTTTTGCCCGCGTTCATTCCGGCAACAGTTTCATCGTGCACATATTGCACGGCGTCGCGAATGCGCTGCATACCCGCTTGAATTACCTCGGCACCCACGGTGGGGTCAAGGTGGCTGGGGATGATGATCCGGGGTTCGAGCGCCATCAGCTTTTCCAGCGATGCTATATATTCCATGGGCTTGCGGATTTTCTCACCGCGCATGGTAAAGATGTTGGGGAATTGCGGAAACTGCGGGCCGAAGAAATCGCCAGCAACTAATATTTTCTGCTGCGGTAGCCACAGCACAATATTGTCAGCGCCCTCGGCTCCAGGTACACCAATAACCTGAAATTGCGTATCTCCCAGGGTGAAGTCGTAGGTCTTCCAGTCGTCCACTGTGATGGTCGGTTCGATGCCGCCGTAACGCATCATTGCTATGTCCGGTCGATCCTCCCAGGCTGGCATCCACGGAAACAGAGTGCGATTGCGGCCGTACTGGTAGGGCTGCAGTTCAGTCAGGTAGCGCTGTTCTTCCTTAAAATTTTGATGCGCAATGATGTCAGTCTCAGTGCTCACCCAAAAGCGGGTGCCACCAATATGGTCGGCGTGGGAATGACTCAGTACTATGTAACGCACCGGAGCGTCGGATACTTCTTTTTTAAGCAATCGCAACTGCATGGCCGATTGCAGAACCAGTCCTGTGTCAAATAGGACATTGCCCTCGCTGGTCGAAATCATGATGGTATTGCTAACGCCGGTTGCGTAATAGACGTTGTCTGCTACCTCTCGTATTTCAATAGGGCGCTTGATAAGGTCAACGGCGCTGCCGTGAGTTTCTTCGCCGGCATCACCGGCCAGGCGTTTGGTCGCTGCTGCGCCGATCACTTCCATGCTTCGGATTTCGGCTTCTCGTTTAAGTCCCTGAGCAGCATCCTTGTCCAGGTATAACCACAGTGCGCCGGCGGCGAGGAGTGCAAGCAGAACCAGAAGTGCTTTGCCGATGGTGCCACGCTGTTGTTTTGTATTTGAAATCACTGGACGAGTTCCTGTGCTGTTGGCTCTGGGGAGGGTTTGAATGTTACAAAAATGGGTGATGACCATGCGCGCTGTTCCGCGGGAGCAAGGCAGTCTTCATCGGCAGGAGTGCGGTAGTCGCCATAGCAGGGATTGACCTCAATACACTCTCCGGATTCCGAGTACTTGCAGCGCAGGTTGTCGGCATTGATCATGGGCGTTGCTTCCTGGATCGCTCGCACGTAGTAAATGGTCTCTCGTTTACCTGGGACGAAGTCTTCATCCTCAAACTCGATACTGCAGCCCATGGGGTCATCGGGGCAGCTGAACGTTTTCCAGGGGTCTTCGATCAACTGGCCTACAGCTTCATTGACTGTAATCTGCGGTTGAATGCGCACCACTTCGACGCGGTCTATGCGATGTCGTTCATTGGCAGGGTTATAGCACTCATTACCGCACAGCCACTCAAGACGTTCCTGACCAAGCGCTCTTAACGCGTGATCAGGGCAGCCGGGCTGTTGCGCAAAATCTCCCACCGCGCTCACGCGAAAGCGAGGGTTTACGGCGGAGCTTGTTTCCGAGCCCATGGGGATGTCACCGTTTGTTTGCAATAAATCGAACCACAGGAGGATGCGGTCGCCCGATGTGCCATACACTTCGCGGCGCTTGAGACTATCCCATATGGCATCGCGATGACGCCCGGTGCTGTGCGCGGCCACCAGGCCCCCAGTGAGCCAAAAAGAATTTTGTCGTTCCATATTGCGCAGATTTCCGAGTCCGACGCCTGCAGGGTCAAACGGAATGGAGTAGGGCTCGGGCTCGCGCTGGTCACCCGGAGCCGTCCTCGCGTGGCGCTCACTGGGTGGGCCGAACGTCTCAGTAGTCCGTTTACGCTGCGTCTGTTTGTAGCCGGTGCCCGCCATCGCGCGGTGATTGTCGCTGGAACCGATGAAGCCAAAGCGGAAATTAAGTGGCGCTTGTGGCTGTTTAAGGTCGGTAAGCGCCAAAGCATATTGGCCCGTGGTCGCCGGCCTGTGATCCATGGGCTCGAGAAAGCAGTCCGTGCAGTTACCGCAGTTGAGCCAGTCTGTGACTTGTTGGCCGGGTACTGTCATGTGCCCGGAGTTGCCGGCATTGACGAAATTTTGCCGTGCTGTGATTTCGCGTTGTTCGCAGTCTGCGGAATCGATTCCCTGGATCGTACAGCGCTCACGGATTATTTCGCCCGCGCGCCAACAGCAGGGAAGATACTTTTCAGAGGGGGTAGGGCAGTGAAGCTGACCGTTTTCATCTGTCTCGGTGGCTCGCCAGTCCCGATATTCTTCAGAGTTACCGTGACCAGAGAAAATTTCGAATAGAATTTGTCGCGCCGGATCATGTTGCTCGCGGTTCAATTGCTTGTTGAATGCAGTGGTCGCGGGCGTATTCAAGCCCCAACTGTTGCCGTGGGGAATAACGATGCTATCAAAACCCCACTGGTCTAGTTTGGTAAATAGCTCGCGCGGGTCTTTCGCCATTTCCAGACAGTCGGATGGCAGCTTACGAGTGTTCATATTCGGTTCGCAAATAGGGGTTTGCGCTATCTCATCGTAATAGCCCTGAATTCCAAGATAGAAGGCGCGATTTTCAAAATCACTCAGGGTGAGCAGCAGTTGCGCCATTTTCCCCAGTGGCGCTTTAGCCAGTTGCTCGCGGGGCGAGGCGATCGCTCGGCTTGGTACGGCGTCGTCTGCAGTGTCCAGAAAAATGACGTTCTTGTGGCCCCAGTGTTTACTCGGATCCGTGCTGACCTGACTCCATTCCCAGCCGAGGAAGGCCACCAGGTCCGGGTTCGCAGAATCGCCTGACAATGCATTGCACTCACGGATACTTTTGCGCGTTTCTTGCCATAGACGAGGTGTGATGCCCTCGGCGTGGTCGTTGATGGACCAAAAATCAATGCTGGAGCAATAGCGGGCAAAATCGCAGGCGTCCGCCGGCGATTTCAAGCCGCTGCCGCCCATAAAGGGCACGGACATAATGAAGGCGTCCGGAGAAAAAGTGGTGTGTACATGGAGGTCGCCGAACAGTATTTGCGAGTGCTGCCCCGCGACCTTTTTAGCGCCGGAGTTTGCAACAATTTGCATGGACGCCTGACTCTGTTGCTCCAGCTTATTTGCTACCACGGTTGCCGGGCTAGCGGAGCCAACGATGACCCCTCGGTCCTGCTGATCACTGCAGCTTGCGAGTAGACACAGGGCGTTGAAAAGGGTTGTGATCGCAACTGCACGTTTAAGTGGTGGCATGAGTGACAATTGTCCAGATGAACCGTGGCAGGATAGGCCACTGTGATAGCTTTTTCTATGGCTGGCCGGGCCAGAAAAGTGTTTCTTTGGAGTGCAGCCAGAGGCACTACGTCAGCTTTACGCAGACGATACCACCTGAGTATAACTACAGTGTGGTTTTACAGCGGAATGGCAAACATTGTGCCGACGATTGCGTATTTAAAGGCCTCCGATTTTTGCATATCGAAACTTTCACCGGTAATAAATGACCCTTTTCGCCATGTATTCGCAGTTGGCTCCAGCATAGGATGAAAGGTGAGGCTCGATTCAGCGGTTGAACCTGTGCATGAGCGCAAAGGAAAGCAGATAAAATAATTACAATGCAACCGACCTATCCTAAAAGACGTTGGCAATGCGCCGAATTCCGCAAAGGTATCGCACTATGAACACCATTAACTCCCCAGTCTTACGCAAAACCGCCCTCGCCGCAGCCCTGTCACTAGCGGCCGCGCCGACTC
>TARA_R110002072_G_scaffold4240_1_pt1 | contig 14447 bp, 13 predicted proteins | sample TARA_R110002072 | Tara Oceans TARA_R110002072 (sample SAMEA4397118) | marine metagenome | biome: Polar Biome; feature: [SRF] surface water layer (ENVO:00010504); material: water (ENVO:00002006), including particulate matter (ENVO:01000060) such as... | depth 5 m | reverse complement strand
TCAGAAATCTCCAAACGTACCTCCTCAGTAGGTGTCAATGAAGTATCCACCTTAGTCAAATACAAAGGAGCAGATACATGCCCCAAATAGATAGAGGCTCCATCCATACCGGCAATGTAATACGCATTATTATCCAATGCCATACGCCCCATTTCCACAGCAGCCTCGGGCATATACCGCCGCTGAAACGCATTGTTCCGCTGCATCTTCTCCTCACTCATCAAAAACAAAACACTAACAAACCCTACCCCAAATAGAGTGCAACCTAAAAGAAACAATATGATCGTTCTTGTTTTCATAATTTCATTTATTATAATTTTCCAGTCATCCCGACGAATGTCGGGACCTCGTCCAAGCTACCCCAAATCATCAATCAACCCTCCCGTCATTGCGAACCCCAACGCACGTGTCCTCCGAAAGTTAACTGAAGGGGGAGTTGGGGTGAAGCAACCTCGTCCAACCATCTCAATCGTTATTAAAACTTCCCCTCTCCTTGGGAGAGGGGGCCGGGGGGTGAGGACCTCGCATTCACTAAAAAAACAGCCCAAACCCCAAACCCCATAAACCCCACATTAAAAACAAGATGCTCCGTCCACCCCATCTGCTCCAGCACCCCACCGCAGGAACAGGGTATAAAATCAGTGAAGTTTAAAATGATAAGAATATAGGTGGTAAAGAGCACCATCACAGTATAAAAACCAAACAGCGCAAACAATCGCGTCTTTTCAAAGATTAAAAACAATGCAATAAGCAATTCTATAATAATAACCCCGGGAGCAACCCACCCCGCAAAAGCACTCAACAAAGGCGACTGACCCAACTGGTTTTCAAAAGTTTCATAATCCACCAGCTTACTCACCGCTGCATACACAAACAACAGGATAAAAAGAAAGATCAAAACCATCTCTATATAGACAAAAAATCGATTTTTTATTGAAAACATACTACCTCAATTTGTTTGAAGTAAAGGTCTTAAGTAAAAATAGTTTCTAAGGTATTTTATACAGACGGTAAAGGAGTAATTTAAAATTTGAATCAAAGAGGACTATTTTCGGAGCTTTTTCTTGAAGGTTTGGTCACGAAAAGTCTTGGGAGGCATGCCGTAATGCTCCCTGAAGTTCCTCACAAAATGAGTGGTCGATTTATAACCGCACATTTTTGAAATTTCTTTCAAAGTGAAATTGGTACTCGACAATAACAAATGACCCTTTTCAAGACGCTCAAGCTTTAAATAACGAAATACAGTCTCTCCATACAATTGCTTAAATCCCGTCTTTAACTTAAACTCATTTATCCCAAATTCATGTGCGAGTTCCTTCAAACTGGGTAAAGGGGCATCAATGTGCTTTAAAATATACTGCTTGATCTCAAAAAGTGTTTGCACATCTTTCTTATTACGCAATACATAAGGGGTGCTCGAGGCTCCTTCAGCATGTTCATGACTTATGTAGATATTACTTCTAGGAACATCTTCAAGTATCTTACTTTGAACCACAGGCTCAGAAATACTCACTATGATAAACTGTGAGGAGGTTTCCACATCAAATATCGATGTAAATCCACAAAGGTAATTGCGCTCTAATCCGTCTTCTCTCAATAATAAAAAAGGATGTTGCTGCGTGTACTCCTTAGTAAGCAACATGGTGCGCCCCAAAGCTCGCCACTGCTCTAAATGACTCTTTGCAACCAAACTCGAAAAGGAAGTTCCGATAAGCGAACTCGCTTCAAAACCCAACTGCTGCTGTACCCCGGCAGTGACATAACGTATTTTATAATCGTGATTTAAAATAAAGAGCAACTGCAATTGATGACGCTTGCCATCAACAACATGCAAACTGCTGTAAAAGGTCAAAGTTTCATACATTTCCTCAGCCATCATATTCAAATAAACAACAATCGCTTCTATATAATCATCCTCCTTTGATCGTGATATACGGTAGTTAAAATCACCCTCAGAAATGGACTTCAGCATTTGAAGAATGGAACGCAGCCGGTCTGTATCTAAACTTCGCATAACTTTATCGATAAGTTGCTAAAAACGCAAGTGCAGCATCTCGATCGTTGAATATCTGATAAGGGACCATAGGGCGGTTGCGATGCATATAAAATCCAATCATAGACCCGCCAAAAATTCGATTGTCATAAATCGCTACAGCCTTGGCCAATAAAGAACCCTGATTTGCAAGATAATCACGGGCAGCCTTGCTCGAGTCTTTTAAAAAACGGGTGTCACAAAAAATAGGATAAGAGTCTCCTTGCTGAAATTCAAGCCGACTTTCTACAATGATTTTTGCAGTAGAACAATTCAGATAGTCAATCTGCTTGTAAACAAAATATAATATTCCCCCATCAATCCAATACTTGGAATAAGGAGTCTCTCCAATCTTAGCCATGAGAAATCGTTTTGTTTTACTTGCCTAAAATAAACAAAATCAATACAGCTTCAAAGTGGGGAGTCTCTAATAGGCCGGCCGATGAGGTTAAAAGAATAAAAAATGTACGCTAAGGGATAAATAATAAACCCTAAGGGATTTTTTCAGGGAATTACACAAGGCAAATTTGCATAACACCCAAAGTTTTATCAATCTTGAATCAAATTTAGATTTTATTTAAATCATGTGCAATGAAAATTACAAAAAACACATCTAAATTATAAATCATGGCAAAAATCAAACACAACAACTTCATGGATACCATCGATGAAGTAATCAGCAAAGCAAAAGAAAAGGGGGTGGTGCACCTCTACGCAAACGGCAATTCCTTAAAAGGAAGAACCATCGAGATAAATCACAAGGTTATGTACCACTTCGGTACTACAGGCTACCTGGGCCTGGAACAGGACATTCGCCTCAAAGATGCGGCAGCGAAAGCCATATATGATTATGGTACCCAATTCCCATTGTCCAAAACCTATATCTCACACCCCCTTTATGCTACACTCGAAGAAAAAATCAGTCAAATGTACGGGCAACCCATTATCATTACCAAAAACAGTACACTCGGGCACCTGGCTGTCATCCCCACCGTAGTGCGCGACGAAGATACAGTCATCCTCGACCATCAGGTGCATTGGTCAGTACAATCAGCAGCAGCAATGCTCAAAACCAGAGGCATTCCCGTCGAAATGATCAGACACAACAACCTCGATATGCTCGAATCAAAAATCAAAGAACACGCCGGTAAATCCGGTAACATCTGGTATATGGCTGATGGGGTCTATTCCATGTACGGAGACTTCGCTCCAGTTAAAGAATTGATGGTACTCTCAGAGAAATACCCCCAACTCCAACTCTACATAGACGATGTACACGGTATGAGCTGGCAAGGCAAACACGGTACAGGATTCTTTGCAAGCAATTTTAAGACACTTCCCGAGAATGCACTGGTATTCGGCACCCTGAGCAAAACATTCGGCGCCAGTGGAGCCCTGCTGGTTTGTCCCGATAAAAAAAAGTATAACCAAATAAAAAACTTCGGAGGTCCGCTGACCTTCTCAGCTCAACTGGAACCCGCATCTGTGGCCGCTGCAATAGCCTCCGCAAACATCCACCTATCTGACGAAATTTACAGCCTCCAGCAAGACCTCAACAATAAAATTAAGCTGTTTAACAAACTGCTGCAAAAAACAGAACTGCCACTCGTTAATAAAAACAACTCCCCGGTTTTTTATATAGGTACAGGCATGCCCGAAACTGGCTACAACTTTGTCAAAAAAATGATGGATGAAGGATTCTTTGTCAACCTAGGCCTCTTCCCTGCCGTCCCGGTAAAAAATACAGGTGTACGCATCACCATCGCACGACACAATCAAAATGAAGACATACAGAAACTCGTGGAAGCCATGGCTTACCTATACCCCAAAGCCCTCATAGAAACCCAAACATCACTGCAAAGAGTCTGTAAATTATTTAAAATAGAACCAAAAACCAAAACAGCTAACTCAAATACTGTTCAAGAACTAAACCTGATATACACAAACGATATAAACCAAATAGACCAACGGCTGTGGAACAATACCATCGGCAAAAACAACTGCTGCGACTACAACGGCATGAAATTTCTGCAAGAAGCCTTTTCAGAAAATAAGGAACAGGAAAACAATTGGAAATTTCACTACTTCTTAGTAAATGACAAACTAAACAACCCGATTCTACTCACATTTTTTACAACCGCACTCTGGAAAGACGATATGCTCGCCCCAATATCTGTATCCCAAAAATTAGAGGTTTTCAGAACCAAAAACAAATACTACGGCACCTCAAAAGTAACAGCAATGGGATCTGCATTTAGTGAAGGTAACCACCTTTTTAATAATAAAAAACACCCCGATTGGAAAAAAGCATGGACCCTTCTGCTGCTAAAATTAGAACAAATCACAGACAAAGAAAATTCAAAAATGACACTGCTCAGGGATTTTACAATAAAGGACAAACAACTTGACACCCATTTCAACAACAAAGGCTTTATAAAAATCCAAATGCCGGAAGCCTGCATCTTGAACAATCCCACTTGGTCCTCGCACAACAACTTTAAAAACCAACTCTCAAAACGTTCTAAAAGACATTTTAAAAACGATATTGAACCCTACTTAAATAATGCCCAATACAGGATTTCCAATGAGTTGGACCCAAATGAAATTCAAAAAGCTTACACACTTTACAAAGCAGTAAAAAACAACAATTTGGCATTAAACACCTTTACATACCCCCGCAGACTGTTTGATAAAATGAATAAAAATCCACAATGGGAGTATATAACACTTTATAAAAAAGAAACAGAAGCAACCCCGAAAAACATGCTCGGAATTATGTTTTGCTATAAAAACAGCAATAAAATATATGTGCCGTCACTAATCGGTATGGACTACAGCTTTACAGACCAATTCCAAACCTACAGACAACTCCTCTACAATACCATCCGCAGAGCAGCTCAACTCAAATGCAAATCAATCGATTTTGGCATTTCAGCAACCTTCGAAAAACAAAAACTCGGCGCAACAGCCATTCCTATGTGGGCATACCTCCAATCAGACGACAACTTCATACTCGAAAAACTCGAATTAATAAAATAACACCCAAATAACTAAATAATTAGCAACCTAAAAACAACAACTATGGAAACTTATGTTAACCAATTCTGGAGCTATTTCAATACTGTCCGGTATGACATCCAGGAAGCCTTTGAAAAACAAGACAAAACAGCCCTAAAACTATTTGTAAAAAAATTAACCCTCAAAATCTCAAAAATCAATGACAAGCTAGACTTAATCCTAAACCTCAGTGATAATGAAAAACACAGTTTGATAATATGCATTCACAAAAACACCCAACTAAAACCAATTCAAAATCAATTAATCAATAACGCCCCATATATCGATAATTGGTCTTTCGAAGCTGGCGTAAAACCGTATAGTAAGAAACAACCAATGGGTTTTTATTTCGAACATAAAAACATGGTCGTCCTGTCAGACCAGGTGTTCATCCATCTTTACAAAATCTACAATTCATCAAACAAACTTCATATACACGTTTATTTCGACCTGGGTATCTCGGGCGTAGCTAAGTACCAATTAAAGGATCTGGCAAACTATGTGCTGCTTTTTTATCTGGGGGACACCTTATTTTATGAACACATCAGCAGAATCAAAGTGGTGAGACGGCGTCTTAAAAGCGTCAACTTTATACCACTGCACGAATTGAAGCACCTTATCGAATTTAAATCTCCCTATTGAAAAAAGAAACTTCATTTCATCGATTTTTTTATTAATTCAGCCAACTTAGTGTATTAAAAAAACCTATGTATGTATGACTCATAGTGCATCTATGTATGGTTCATGCAGCATGTATGTATCGTTCAAATAGCATGTATGTATGTTTCAAGGGGGGCAAATGCCACCCCACCCCCACGCTAGCCCCACTTGAATGCCCCCCGAAAGCCACCTTTAAGCCACCTTCAAGGCAGGATAAAGGCATGGTTATGCCTCTTTTTCATAGTTTCTTAAAACCTTTTCAGAAACCTTTTTAAACTTCTCCCCGTGCAGCTTGCCAGTTGAAAACCCAAGCTCAATCTTCAAAAACTAAAGGTCATTGCGAACCGCCAGGTCCCTGAACTTGTCGAAGGGTGGCGGTGAAGCAACCTCGTCAAGTAGTCAGTTCTTATAATGAACACTCAAAAACAAAATAAAAGAAAATTAACCCGGGTCGTCATCTACCCCAAAGACATCCAACTGCTCACCGGCAAATCATACCGCCATGCTCTCTACCTAAACAAAGAAATAAGAACCCACTACAACAAACAACAACACCAATTCCTAACCATTCACGAATTCGCAGAATACACAGGCATCCATTTAAAAATCATCCAAAATCACCTCCCTTGACAATTTCAAAAACCTGCTTAGGGCTTTAAACAAATCAAAGCGACTGAAAGTTCTCCAAAGCTATCCCATACTAAGTTTTTGTCACCATTTTTGCAAAAAAGCAAAAATGCCGCCAAAAGGTTGTGAGAGGCATCTCTTTCACCACCAGCTTCGCTGGGGGTTACAAACATTTAACCCCTAACGGGGTTTTGTAATTAAAGAAGTAGATTAATTAGAAAATTCTTAGCAAATCTTTCTAAAAGATAAATCTACGCCCCACACCCTTTAGAACCGGGTTCCTGGCGCGGGTATTGATTTCAAAGTGATCAGGAATAACAATAAGACTACTTCATCAGTTCGGTCTTCGGTATTCGATGTTCGGCGTTCATTAGTAATCGATAACAAATTTCCAAACCTCCGGAACTTTTGCTCAAAGCATAAAAAAAGGTTAAAAAACAAATCAACTGTAACTGATTAATTTTTGATTCGTCTTTATAGCAATCAAATGTTTAATCTTTAATTCTTCATCAAATGCAAAAAACGATCATGTTATCCGTGTTGGTGTTGGCTTTTTCAGTCCAGACACTGAAAGCCACAACACCCGTGAACTTACCCCAATCTCTTGGGGAAACTACCCTAATCCTTATAAAGGGGGCTGAAAACCACCCTTTACACCTTTCCGTGATTAAAGGCGATCTGGAAACCGTACAAAAACTTATCGCTCTGGGTGCTGACGTCAACCAAAAGTGGAACGGTATGACCCCGGCCATGTATGCTGCACGACACAACCGTGTGGAAATCTTAAAAGTCCTCATTGCAAAAGGAGCCAACCTAAAAGACAGATGCAATAAACGCCACAATGCCGCCTATTACGCCAAAATATCCGGTGCTACAGAAGCAGAAAATCTGATAGCTCAAACACTGGCAAAATAGTCCTGATTTATTGAAACAGGTCTAAACTTTTAAAAGCTGTATTCATTATATGGATATGGCTTTTTTTGTTACTCTCGTTAGTCTGCAGGACGTGGTACGGTTTGTTGAGTATAAAAAAAAGAATATTCCATAAGTAGTATTAAGAAGCTTAGCAGACTTAATTGACCCCCGCTAGTGCGCGATTGTATCGCGTTCTCTTTAATTCCATCCAACTACAAAAATACAAACCCTAAAGTTGAAAACTTAATAGACAGCTACTGAACACTGCTACTGCCAACTCATCACTATTTTTTTTGTATTTTTAAACTACAAAAACACCACCCTATGTGTTTCCACACCTCCCAAACCAAAAAACTTATCGAACTGGAACAGCGTTTTAACGTCATCTTGCATAAACCTGAAGTCGGAAAGCTATTTGACCGGCCCGCTTATCACCTCAATGGTTTTGCACACCCCACGATGGCAATCATCCCCCAGGAAGAACCCGCTGTGCTTGTAGCAGCTAAATGGGGCATTGTACCACAAAACAAAAAAAGGGAGGACCTGGAAGCTTATTACAAAGAGGCCGTAAAATATGGCGGCGGACTCAATGCACAATCAGAGAAGCTGTTTGACCATTTTATATACAAACAGTCCGCGCACTCCAGACGCTGCCTGATTCCCGTAACCGGTTTCTTTGAACTCCACGAAGCCAAAGGCAAAAAATACCCCTTTTACATCTCCCGCAAAGACAATGAAGCCTTTGCCCTCGCCGGGATTTATACCCTTATTGAAGGCATTCCCACTTTCACCATCCTTACCAAAGCGGCTTCCCCCCTGTTTGAAAAAATTCACAACAACAAAAAAAGACAACCCGTTATTATCCATCAAGACCTTGAACAAAAATGGCTGACAGATAACCTCTCAGAAAATGAAATCCTGGAAATCATCCACACTCCATACCCCGAAAAAGAACTAAATCCATACACAGTAAGCAAAGACCTCTTCAGTCCAAAAATAAATAGTAACATTCCTGAAATAATTGAACACATAAATTATGAGGGAGTTATAATCTAATCATGCAAAAGCAGACCATAAAAAATCAATTTGTCACCCCTAATGTTTTAACAGAAAGTGCTACTTTAGATAAAAATAATGAGGAGCATGTTTTACAACTGTATTTAGAAATAATAATTAACTAAGTCCTATCTAATATGCTAATCTTATCCTTCATAAAAACAAACTAATGCCAAGAATTGAACTTCGGTCTGAAATTAACGCTAATAAGGAAATTGTTTTTGATCTTTCCAGGAGTATCGATTTACACAAAATATCAACAGCACATACAAACGAAACCGCAATAGCTGGTAAAACAAGTGGCTTGATCAGCCTTAATGAAAGTGTAACCTGGAAAGCCAAACATTTCGGATTTTATCATCTGCTTTCATCCAAAATCACAGAATTCAACCCACCACATTACTTTGCAGATGAAATGGTCAAAGGGGCTTTCAGCTGGTTTAAACACGAGCATCATTTTGAAGATTTAAATGGAGGAACGTTGATTACAGATGTTTTTGATTATAAATCACCACTTGGTTTTCTAGGCAGATTGGCAGACAAAATATTCCTCGAAAAATATATGACTAACTTATTAATAGAACGAAATCGAATTGTCAAACAGTTTGCGGAATCAAATAAATGGAAAGAAATAATAACTAAAGATTAATATGAGTGTATTTTCTTATCATCTTATTAAACTACCATTATTTTTAGCGATAAAGGGAATATTCTCAAATCCAATTGTACAGAATTCTAAAGGTCTCATTCATTCGGAGTATATGTCCGTAATGACTTTAGGCTCACCAATTCTATCACCCTCCAGATTATTAATAAGACAAGTCGCTGTTTTTGCACAATGGGAAAGCGAAACTGCATTAGATGAATATTTAGAAAAAGACAGTTTTGGCAGTAGACTAGCAAGTGGTTGGCACGTGCGTCTAGAGTTTAGAAGACAGTGGGGTAAGTTTAGTAAATTCGAAATAGCTGAATTGAAAGAAAATATAGAAGAAAACACTTCTCCTGTAGTTGCTGTAACAATCGCTAGAATGAAACCATTAGAAGTCCCAAGGTTTATTCATTGGGGAAGACCTGTTGAAAAACAAGTGCGGGATCATCCGGGTACTACACTTTCCTTAGCTTCATATAGCTTTCCAAATACGGTGTCCACATTTTCCATCTGGAAAACAGAAAAAGAAATGACAGATATGGTTCATGGTCATAGTGCTACTCCTAAACCCAAAAGGCATTCTGATGCAATGAAAGAACGAGAAAGGAAAAACTTTCATTTTGAGTTCACAACTTTAAGGTTTAAGCCTATTGCAGAATTCGGCACTTGGAAAGGACAAAAGAATTTTATCCCCGGTCTCAAAAGAATTCAGTCAAATGGGTATAGCACATAAAAAACAAAACTTTCAAGATTGGATTACACAACAATGGGTCATTCTTTTTGGTAGAAGAATCGATAGAAAAGAAAACGATTGGCTTTTAGGTCCGTTTGGAAATACAAACGGTATTGGTTTAAAATTTATTAACCAATTAGCTGAAAAAGAAAACCTTATTATTGATAAGAGCCAAAAAGACAAAGGATTGATCCAGTCTATTAATCAACTAAATTTATCTGAAGAATATTTAAAGGTACTTTCTAAAGAAGTGATTGATCTTTATGAAAATACTGCTGATTACGACTTTGATTTAAATGTAAAGTGGAACCCACTCTTTAAAGGATGTGGCAGATTGCTAAAACTTTTATTCAGCAATCGAATTGAACAGTTGAATGTTCCAATTAAAAACATAAAAAATTCAGAAGCATTAAAAAGTGAAATAATTCATTTGCTAGACCCAAAAACAAGAGCAATTAAACGTACAATATGGCTAAGAACGTTTAAATCAACAGGTCAGGTAGTTTACTCAGGCGTATATGAATCGTGTAAAATCCCGTCCGGTCAGTCTTGTATAAAAGCAATTTTTCCATTGCCGAACGGTAATGCGACAGTCATTTTAGAACCAAGTATTGGAATAAATGGTGAACTAATATTAAAATCATCAGGTAAAAAATTTGGTGATAGTGGCTTTTACTTTTTGCTAAACGACTCGAATGGAAATTTATGGGCTAAATACATTAAATCATTTAAAGACACGCTAGTTGCTAGCTCTAAAAATAACAGTATTTCTGTTGAACAGACATTAACTTTATGGAATTTAAAAGTGTTGAAATTTGAATATAACATAAAAAAAATACACCCAACATCGCATTCTACTAAAAGCACTTCTCACAAAATTCAATAATAAATTTCCCGAAAACAAATAAAAATAAAGCAAAGGTAGTGGGCTCCCTCCACCAGCCGCCAAAGCACTATCAAGGTCAAGCCCAGTCCTCGCGAACGTGTCCGCCGTAAGCTTTTATCCTCCGAAGTTTCAACGCCCGTCCCATTTCAAAAACTTCAATATTCTTGATAAATACTCACAAGACTGTGGTGATAAGTGTGGAGAAAAGTACGGTAAAAAAAACATTTAAAGTTCAGTAATAGATACAGTCTTAACCTTTAGTAGTTTTAAAAGCCATAGCCTTCAATTCTTGCTCAATGCGTGGGATTCTATATTTTATAGCCACTTCCTTCCAGCTGCTAACTGCTTGCAATACTTCCTCTATTATTTCATTAGCTCTTTTCTCGGATAATCTAAAATACGCTGATACTTCCATCGCAAGATTTAAATCTAACGAATTATCCTCATCAGAGATGTTTAGTTTTAATCCGGCACCCGTTTCAACCGGGTTAATATCATAAGCCGGCGATAATACCCATCCCTTATGGGTTAATAAAAAGCCATGATTTCTTAGATGGTCATCTGTATTGGAAACACAAATACTAAACACGATTCTTCTCCAAAGCTGCTCAAGATCCTGGTCAACCCGGGCTCCATGTTTCTGTATAAAATCCACAAGCTCTAAATAACTGGCTCCGTCTGTATGATCTTGACCATCAGTATAACCAAGCATCGTCATAGCAGAAGCAAAATGTATCCGCTGCCCATCATTCCCGCGGTCAAAACGCTTGGTGAGAAAAGTATAATAATCAGAAGAGAATTTTTGTGCTTTTGATTCGGCCATATTGATTCCTGCTAAAACAGCCAATTCATAGGTGACAATCTCCCATCCTCCAACATCTCCCTGATCGTTTCGACTTGGAAACTTAGCTATCCAAAGGCCGCCATCATAAGCAACAATACTAGCTTTAGGCCTTGCTCCACCCAATGATGCCCCGGGTGCAATAAGCATACTTAACCATTTTAAATAGTCCGGGTCATCAATAACATCATCATCCTCCAGCCTTAAACTTATTTGTTCCAACTCTCTAAGAGAAGCCCAAGGTGGGCTGGCCATTTTCTGATTATCATTTAAAAAGGGCCCATCTTCTTCTAATTTAAACCGAAGGCCACCCATTCTATGACCATCATAAACTCCAAGTAGATAATCGGTTTCAAACAACTTCTTTTCGGCTCTCTCTTCAGCTCTGGCAAGAGCAGCTTCTCTCCTGCGCATTAAAATTCGGCCCCACCGGTCTGGCGAGGAATCCAGGAATATTCCAAAATTATCTTGTCCCTCATTGAGATAATGCAATCCTTTGTAAAACTGTAAACTTGGATCTAACAATTGAGCGGGTTCACTTTGCAACCACGCATCATTATATTCAAAAGAAAATACCTCTTTACCCTTTAGTCGTTCAGAATATAACATACCCATAAGTGAAGGATGTTCCATCCCTGTCCAGTGTGCATAGACACCTATAGCGCTTTTGTTATTTTGCTTTGTCATTCTTCCCTTTTCGTTTTGGTGCTCTCTCGTTTGTACTAATGTTGGCGTCCTGTAATTTTCTTCCTAATGCATCATCCTTAGCCAGTAATAGAAAGTCTTTTTCCAATCCCAATACCTGCAAGACCAACAAATAGGACCCAATACTCACTGTGGGCTTACCCTGCTCAATGGCAGTCAAAGTGGGCCTGCTAATATTTGCACGTTCAGCCACTTGTTCAGCACTGTATTTTCTTCTCAAACGAGCAAGTTTAATATTCTCACCCATTTCGTTGAGAATTCTTCTAGTTTTTGGTAATATTACAATCTTCTTCTTAGTCATAACACAAAGTATATTTTACAAATATAGTCTTTTTTGTTAATTATATTTAGCATTACACAAAAATCCCCGCAAAGGCGGGGATCTCGTCCATCAAATGCAATAACATTCATTCAATCCAAATCAAAAAGCACAGCAAGGCGTGCTTACACCAAATCCCCGCGGAGGCGGGGATCTCGTCCATCAAATGCAATAACAATCATTCAATCCAAATCAAAAAGCACAGCAAGGCGTGCTTACAACCAATCCCCGCAAACCTGTCCGCTATAAGTAGAGTCTTCCTTAGCTTATATCCACCGAATCCACAAATGGCGTAGAAAAAGGATAGCGAAGGAGGAGGTCGAAGTGGATACAAGTGGAAGCTTCTAATTATATGCACTTACTTTTTAAATAGGGTGTTTTATAATTTATAAACCCATTGATTTTATTGTTATTCCTGCGTAACACCCCACTTTTACAATCCAATCCATCAAGGGCGATTTAATTTATTAATAGATTAGAAACATTAATAATCCCACAGTTTCAACCTTTTTTCTTACATTTACATATCCCCAGGTCATTTTATTGCTTTATCAAAACACTATTAAAAGCAGATGAAAACAATTTTGACACTGGTTCTTTTCGCCCTGAGTATGGCTTCCGGATACACTCAAACAGAAAAATCAGGGGAACTTCCTTCTCTATTAGAATGGCTGGAAACCCATTTGAACTCGCACAAAGATTCCACTGCCCTGGGTGACAATGCCCATAAAGCAATAAAAATCGCTCAAAAAACAAGCGACTCCACGTCCCTTGCTAAATCATATTTGTACCTGGCACATTATCACAGGGAGTATTCAAAACTCGATTCTTCATTGGTCTATACCCTAAAAGCACAAGAGCTCTATCGTGCTTTAAAAAATGAATTGGAACTGGCCAATACCCATCTCGCCCTCAAAACCATTTATTCCATACAAACTGAATATGGTAAAGCCACCGAAGAAACCTACAAAGCACTGGAAATTTATGAAAAAATAGACCACCAAAAGGGGGTTGCAATATGCTATTCCCACTTGTGTGATTTGTTGTATTATGAAAATCGATATACAACCGGCATCGAGTTTTGTGACAAAGCGATTGAAATCCAAAAAAATCTCAATGAAAAAGAAGACCTCGCCCTCTCCTACCGGTACAAGGCAAACAGTCAGTTATTTTCCGGCGATGACCTGGAGCAGGCGTTGAATAGTATCAATACTTCTATTGAACTTTACAACGAATTGGGTGAAACCGGCATTCCTTTGATGGCATCCATCAACTGGCGGGGAAATATTTATAAATACCTGGGCGATTATGAAGCTGCTATTGCCAACTATCAGTATAATTTTGACAAATCAAAGGAACAGGGCCTGCAGCGCTACCTCATTCCCTCCCTGGGTAATATTGGACACGTCTATTTGATGCAAGGCAGGTATGAGGAAGCACTCCCATACAATCTGGAAGCCATTGATCTGATGATTAAAACAGGCAGAGTGAGAAGTCTCTGGGAAAACTATATGCACGTATCGGCCATTTATGAAAATATGGGCGATTACAAAAATGCATTGGAATACAACAAGCTATATGCATCAGAATATGTTGGAATAAAAGACCGCGCCATTCAAAGTCTGGAAGGCGAATTGCAGGCAAAATATCAAACCGGGCAAAAAAACGCCACCATTTTGTTTCAAAATGAAACAATAGCAGAACAGCGCAAAACCCAAACCCTCTATGTGATTCTTGTGGGATTGTTGGCTTTTATTCTTTTTGGCTTGTTTTATAACTATAAAAAACGTCAAAAAAGAAATAAAGAATTAGTTGCTTTAAATAACCAATTGGACCTTAAAAACAAACAAAACGAGCTACTTCTTAAAGAAATTCACCACCGGGTAAAAAACAATCTGGAATTGGTAAAAAGCCTGATTTCACTGCAATCGGCTCAAATGGAAGACTCACCCACAAAAGAAGCCATG
>TARA_R110002072_G_scaffold46591_6_pt1 | contig 14457 bp, 8 predicted proteins | sample TARA_R110002072 | Tara Oceans TARA_R110002072 (sample SAMEA4397118) | marine metagenome | biome: Polar Biome; feature: [SRF] surface water layer (ENVO:00010504); material: water (ENVO:00002006), including particulate matter (ENVO:01000060) such as... | depth 5 m | reverse complement strand
TGCCGCTGCCGGCTGCGTTGCTAGATGTCGCCAAAACGGGCGCGTTGGCCGACCAGCGCATGCTCGCCGCTGCCCTGCGCGGTCGCCGCGACCCGAGTTGCTACCCGGCGATCGCCGAGTTCTTGGTCGCAGCAGACCTCGAATTGCGTCGGCGGGCCGGCGAGGCCCTGGCCATGTCGGTTGGCAACCGTGTGCCCTTTGATGCGCACTGGCCGCGATCTCGCAGACTCGATGCGGCAACTCGTCTCCGGGATCTGCATAATCGCAAGCCATGACTGAAGTCACTGTTGCTGCACTCGCGGAATTGGTCGGTGGTCGATTGGTTGGCCCGGGCGATGGCTGCATTGTTGGGTTGGCGGACTTGCGCAGCGCGCGTCCGGACCAGATCGGCTTCGTGCGGCACCCGCGCTACTACGAGATGGCGGCGGCCACCGAGGCTGGTGCCCTGCTCGCGCTGGAAGAGTTTTCAACCAAGGCTGCGTTGATCGTCGTCAAGGATGTCGATGTCGCCTATGCCAAGGTCGCGACGTGGTTCCACCCGCTGCCGCTCGCAACACAACACAGCATCCACCCGACCGCGTCGGTGCACCCCGAAGCCGTGCTCGAAGAGCCGGTGATGGTCGGCGCGAATGCCTCGGTCGGCAAGTGCCGCCTCGGTGCTGGTACCTCGGTGATGGCGGGCGCCTCGATCGGGGATGGCGCCGTGGTTGGCAAGGACTGCTTGTTCCACCCCAACTCGAGTTTCGGCCACGACTGCGTTGCCGGGGACCGCGTCATCCTGCAGATGAACGCCGTCGTCGGCAGCGATGGCTTCGGCTACGCGCGCGAAGGTGCGACATGGATCAAGGTGCCGCAGCTTGGCAACGTGGTGCTGAAGGACGATGTCGAAGTCGGTTCGAACACGGCCATCGATCGCGGCACGCTCGGCACGACCACGATCGGTCGCGGCACCAAGCTCGACAACATCGTGCATATTGCCCACAACTGCACGATTGGCGAAGACGTCGTCATGGCCGCTGGCGCGATGGTCGCAGGCTCGACGACGATTGGCGATCGCTGTGTGCTCGCTGGTCAGGTTGGCATCGCTGGCCACCTGAAGATCCCGGCCGACTGCCGCTTCGCTGGCGACACCGTGGTGCTCAAGGACATTGCCGAATCCGGTGACTACATGGGCCACCCGGTCATGCCAAAGCGCAAGTACCTGCGATTGATGCGCGAGTTGCGCAAGCTCGGCGGCGCCTAGGCGCGGTTAGCGCGGCTTGATGCCAAGCGGGTCTTCTGGCGAATCGATCGTTTGAGCCGCGACCGGTAGCAGCGTGCCGCGAAGTTGCCGAAGCTCTTGGATGGCGCGGCGGTGACACAGTTCCCAGGTCGTGACCTGCGCGTGCCAGTTCGGGTCGAAGCGCAGCACGGCGAGCTGCTGCTGGCGAGCCGGCCAGTGTCGCGCGGCAGGGACAAGGTCGGGAAGGTGACGCACGACGGCTTCGGTTTTTCGAACGACGCATTGCTGCGGCGAGAAGTTGTCCTTCCAGGCCGACAGTCGTTGTCGCCAGCCGACCGGGTAGAAGTCGTAGAAGCCCGGGCTGGTGACGTTCTTCGCGGCGATGTAGAGAAACCGTTCGATGTCGATGCTTGGCGGCAATCGAGCTTCAAGTTTGCTCAGAGCTTGTCGCAGCAGATGCCTGCTCTCATCGCTAAGTCTGTCGAGCCGCTCGGAGGTCCAGAAGTCGGTGAGCCGGCTCAACACGTTGCTACTCCAGGAGACTTGGAATGGATCGCCTGAGGTGCGCAAGGCATCGGCGGCCATGGCGGCGTTGTCTAGCCATACGTGTAACGCAGCTTGCTCGCGCTGTTCTTGCAGCAGCAGGTAGCACTCGCAGTCGACGATCAGCGTGAGTCCAAGGACATGCCACCCCGGATCGGTGGCGATGCGTCGAGAGTGGGCGCCCTTGCGAATCAGACCAAGGATCCGTTGCCACTTGCGCCGCAACTCGATCATCGCGGGTTCTTGCAGCGCGCCTGGCCAGCAATCCGGATGCAGTGCGTCGCTGCTGTTGATGGCCGCGAGGTGGCGATCGGCGAGCTGCTGCGCCTGCAGGTAGAAGCTGTTCGCGACCCGGTCGTGCAGGTGGCCATGCAAGGCGCTGGCGACGATCAGCGGCTGTGCGTCACGTTCTAGTCCTCGGGCAATCAGTTGTTGCAGTTGCCCGTGTTCGCCAAGATTCGTGAGCGAGCCGAAGGCCATGACGAGCAGCGCCACTGTTGGCGCAAGCCAGTGCCATGGAGCGAAGCGATGCATGGCAGTTGCTATCGGCGCTTGATGACGCGCGAACTTAGCGATCGTGGCTTCTGACCTACTGCCTTTCGATGTCGAACGTGTAGATCTTGCCTGGCTCGACTTCGAATGGTTCGACCACGACCGCCTTGTTGCGGTCGTCCTCGCTCTTGACGAGCTGCAGCCAGGCTCCACCCGGCGGCACCCCGAGGAAGCGGTAGCGGCCGAGTTTGTCGGTGATCACTTCGGTGACGCTGCCGCTGGCTTGTCGGCCGGTGTTCAGGTCCCAGTCGCGCAGCCAGATGGTGACGCCTGGCTGCGGCCTGCCGTCGGCGTCTTTGACGACACCTTCGACGCTGGCTGGTGGCGTGAGCAACAGATCCGGAAGGCGCACGTCGCCGCCGATATCCGCGAGCGAGAACGATTCACTGGTCGCCGCGCCGTGCAAGCCTTCGACGAGCACGCGCACGCCTTCAGGTGAATGGTGGAGCCCAGCGAACGCGTAGTTGCCGTCTCGGTCGGTGGTGGCGCGGGTAAACGTCATCCATCGCGGCAGGCGATTCCTTGCGTCCTCTTCCAGTTGCACGGTCACGTAGGCGGCGGGTTGCCCATCCGTTCGCAGCAAGCGACCGCGCACGCGCGTTGCCGGGATGACTCGCAACTTCAGCGTCTTGTTGGGGTCGACAACACATTCGTGATCTTCGAGGAAGCGGCGGTCGTGCGAACCGTACATGTCCGCGGTCTTGACCTGGTCGGTGACCCACGCGTCGCTGGTCGAGTAGACGATGACCTTGGTCCCGACTGCTACCGGACTGTGGAAGGTCAGCCTGCCTTCTTGGTCGCTCGTCGCCGTCGCACGCAGCGTGCTATTGCTCTTGCGAAAGGCAAAGTCCACGCCGGCGACCGGCTTGCCGTTTTGGTCCGTTACCTTCGCCGGGCACGGGATGCCGGAAGGGGCGCTGTCGTCCGCGGCCAAGCGGGTTGCGACGAAGCCAAGCTGGTGTGGACCCTTGCCAGCCTTGGCGCGTACTTGATCGGGTTGGAAGGTCCAGCCGGTTGCGCCGATGGAGATGACGTAGTCCCAGTCAGGCACGCCTTCGCAGCTCCACGAACCATTGTGAATGATCGGTCGCTTGAACGGTGGCGGTAGCTCGACGTAGCTACCGCGGCGGTAGGGGCGCCACCGCAACGTGACTTCGGGTCCACCTTCTTTTGGCAGTCCGTCGACGGTGATTGCGAAGGACGTTGTCGCTTGCGCCTCGGCGGCTAGCTGCACGTTGTCCTTGCCGACCACGCGGTGATGCAGTTCGGCCAGTCCGACGCCCGCTACCCATGCGCTGACTTGCGAAAGGCCGAGGGGTACCCGCTTGAGTTCGAAACGGCCGTCTTGGTCGGTCGTCGCCTGAATCTGGCGTCGAGAAAGTGCCCGACCGGCGGGCGCGGCGGTCACGATGGTCTTGGCAACCGGCTTGCCGTCTGCACCGAGCACCTGACCGGTCACCGTGGTCGCATCGTGCAGTTCCATCGTGGTCGTCGGATTCGTGCCCCGTGCAAATGCGAAGCTCTCGGTGCGATCTTCGGAGGATGCCCAGATCTTATAGCTCTTCGCGACTGGAACGCGCGATAGGCGAAAGTAACCCTCGGCATCCGTTGTGGTGCGGCGGAGCTTGTGGTCGCCGTTTTTGGGGTCTGCGAACCAGACTTCGGCAACGGGAACGCCCTCGCCCCGCAGGTCGACGACACGGCCCGCGACGACCACGGTCGGGTCCGGTTGTTGGGGAGCGGGTGTTTGCGGCGGCGGTTGTTGGGGCCAAGCGAGCAGAGATAGCAGGCACGTGGTTGTAGCGATCAGGGACATCGTTCTCCTTCGGGTGCGGCTGCAGTGCCGGTCTGCGCATCTTAGACTTGGAACGTGAAGAATGCCTTCTGCCCGGCTCGGGCATTCCCGGTCGCAGCAGTTCGCGGGATGCCCCAATTCGGTCGCCGACCGCATACCGGCCAAGTGCGGGGGCACACTAGGCACATGCGCGCATGCACCCACGGCCGTCGAGTTCGTCTTGTGACTTGGTTTGCAGCGCTAGTGATGACCACCATGGCGCTCGTCGCCCAGTCGTTGCCTGCGGTGACGATTCGGTCCGACTTCCCCGGCGGCAACGTCGAGGTGTCCGGCATCGATGGGGGCATCGCGCGCGTCGCACCTGATTTGCGCGGTGGCAAGCCGTGGTTCTATTGGTGCCTGGAAGCGACGGCGAAGCGCGCGGGCACGGTGACGTTTTCGTTTCCGAAGTTGGTCGGTGGGTTTCCCAATGGTGCGATTGGCAACCAGGGGCCCGCGGTGCGCAAGGCCGGCAGTTCGGTTTGGCAGTGGTTGGGGACCGAGAACGTTGCTGGCAGTGCGTTCACCTACGAGTTCAAGCGGGTCGGTGAGGTCGTGCGTTTCGCGGTCTGCCTGCCGTATGTGCAGAGCGACCTCGAAGCGTTCTTGAAGCAAAAGAAGAGCAACCGGCAACTTCATGTCGGAGTGCTGACCAAGAGCTTGGGCAACCGCAGTGTCGAATTGCTACGGATCGGCAAGCCGGGCAAGAACAAACGCGCGGTGTTGGTGACCGGCCGCCATCACGCGTGCGAGGCGGTGGCAAGCTACGTTCTCGAAGGTTTTCTCGGCGAAGCGATGTCGGCCAGCGAAGCCGGGCGCGCGTTCCGCAAACAGTATGTGCTGTATGCGGTGCCGTTCGTTGACAAGGATGGCGTCGAGCATGGCGATCAGGGCAAGAACCGCCGGCCGCACGATCACAATCGCGACTACCTCGAAGACAGCCTCTATCCCGAGGTGCAAGCGATCAAGCGTTTGGCCGACGAGAAGCAGATCGTGCTCGCACTCGACTTTCATTGCCCGACGTTGGTGATGCAAGACCATCAGGTGATGTACTTCGCCGGTGCCCGCAGGTTGCCGTCGCGCAACGTCGAGAACACGACTGAGTTCGCCCAGAACATTCGGCGGGCGTTGCCGAAGACGGCGCCGACCGGGCCACTGGTTTGGCTGCGCACGGCCAAGCGGCCAACGCCGATGAACTCGCATTGGTTTGGCCAGCGTGACGGAATGGTGATGGCGTCGACGATTGAGATTCCGTTCGCGCCGCCGGGCAGGAAGACGGATGCGGCGAGCCTGCGCGAGTATGGCAAGGTGATGTTGCGGGCTTGGGTGCAGACCGAGTTCTCGTCGGATCGGCCGATGGCGAAGCCGAGTTCTGCTGGGAAGCCGAAGTCGACGGCGAAGCCGAAGGCCCCGCTGAAACCGAAACCGAAACCGAAACCGAAACCTGCTGGCAAGGCCGGCGTGAACGTCGCCACCAAGGCTGGCAAGATCCCGTGGTTGCCACCGACGAGCACTGTCGAGCAATCGGCACGTGCCATCGTGGTCACCAAGACTCCGAAGGCCACCGCAGACGCTGGTGCGTTCCGCCGCGAATACCGTATCGATTGCGAAGCGTTCGCAATCCACAACGACGGCACGCATGCGCAGCAGACGTCGAAGGGTCTCAATGCCGCATTGCAAGATGCGAAGACGCACAAGGCGAACCGCATCGTGTTTGCGGCCGGCACCTACTTGATCAGTGCCGACGACCCGATCGTCATCGACCACCGGGATACGGTCATCGATCTGAACGGCGCAACGCTTCGCATCGAAGACAACGCGAAGCCTGCCTACCGGATGATCGATATCGTCCGCGGTGCCAGCAACGTGCGGCTGACCAATGGCGTGCTGATCGGCGATCGCGAACGACACGACTACTCGTCGAACAAGGGGTTGCACGAGTGGGGCCACGGCGTCGCGTTCCACGGTGGCCGCAACATCGAAGTCGACCATCTGCACATCAGCCAGGTCACCGGCGACGGTGCCAATTCCCGCTTCACCGGTGCGCGGACGCGAGAAGAACTGTTGGCGCAGATCGCCATGTCGCTCTATGCGAAGCACTTTGAGTCCGGCGCGTTCACCAAGAACGGCACGAAGGTCGCCGATGGCGTCAAGTCGCGCACGATCGATCCGGTCGACATGACGCGCTGCGGCGATGCCTTCGAGTTCGGCTACTCGACGGGCTACCTCGGTTATCCGTTCTTGCGCGGGCGGCAATACCTGGCGCTGTTCTACGACGAGAACATGCGGTTCTTGCAAAGCCAGCAGTGCCTGCAGTTTCGCAAGGTGGCGTTGCCAGCCCGCGCCAAGTTCGCGCACTTCGTGTTTGAGCAAGCGAGCGTCTCGGACGTGCCATTCCATGCCGGTGCCGGCAAGGGCAGCTTCGTCGCGCGGGTCACCAACTTTCACGGGCCGGTGGACGTGCACTTTCACGACAACGTGCTGCACAAGAATCGACGCCTCGGCTTTGGCTTCTGCGGTGGCCGTCAGTGGCTGATCGAAGACAACGTCATCACCGAGAACGGCGGCACGGCACCCGGCTACGGCATCGATTTCGAAGACGGTTGGGAGTTCATGCAGGACGTGGTGCTGCGCAACAACACCTTCAAGGGCAACCTTCGCGGCGATCTGGTGATCTGCGCCGGCAGCGAGTTGCGCATCGAAGGCAATGACTTTACCGGCAACGTGGCGGTGCATGCGCGGCCGCACAACTACGAGTTCATCAACAACCGTTTCCGCGGCGGCTCGGTGACGTATCGCACGCGAACCGGGGTCGCTCGCTTCCGGGGCAATACCTACGAAGACGGAAAGCTCACGATCGCCTACGACACGAAGGCGGTTGCGGATGGTCTTCCGCGGTTGCCGGGCCAGGCGGTCGCGACGCCGCCGTTGCAGTTTGAAGAAGAGACGCTGCGCAACGTTTCGCGGGTGACAGGTACCTACTTCGTGTTCCGCGATTCGACGTTCCGCGATGTGCAGTTCGTGGCAGGCAACGAAACCCGCCTAGTCGATTGGCAACGCTGCGACGTTCGCAACACGAGCGTGCAATACGAGGCGAAGGGCCCTCCGGTAACCGTGAATCTGGACAGCGGGTCGGCAGTGGTAGAGCAGCGCGGGGCAGGGTTGACGCGCATCGAGCCGAGCAAGCAGTCGGCGTCACCCAATAAGCCTGCGGCCGCAACACACATCGATCCAACCGAGAGCGACGTGCCGTATGGCAGCCACAAGAAGCAGGTCGTGGACTTCTATCGGGCAGATCGGGAGTCGCCGACGCCGGTCGTGGTCTACATCCACGGTGGCGCGTGGTGGGCCGGCAGCAAGGCCAAGCCGATCGTTGCACCGTTCCTGGCAGCTGGCATCTCCGTCGTCTCCGTCGAATATCGCTTCCTGCACGAGGCCAAAAAAGACGGCATCGAACCCATGGTGCGCGGCCCGATGATGGACGCAGCCCGTGCGCTGCAGTTCGTTCGCAGCAAGGCAAAGCAATGGAACCTCAGCCCCGAGCGCATCGGCGCCATGGGAGGTTCCGCCGGCGCGTGTTCGTCGCTGTGGCTCGCATTCCACGATGACCTCGCCGACAAGCGCAGCAAGGATCCGATCTCGCGTCAGTCGACGCGCCTGTTTTGTGCCGCTGTCAACGGCGCACAGACCACGCTCGATCCGAACCTGATGCAGCAGTGGACGCCCAACAGCAGCTACGGCGGCCACGCGTTCGGCTTGGTGCCCGACGCCAAGAACGGCCTGTCACGCTTCGAAGTGTTCCTGGCGCGACGCGAGCAACTGCTGCGATGGATCCGCGAGTATTCCCCGATGGAGCACGTCACGCGCGACGATCCGCCAGTCGCCTTGTTCTATCGCGCGCCGCCGGCAATGGGGCAGAACCAGAAGGATCCGACCCACACCGCGAACTTCGGTGTCGGGCTGCTGCAGAAGTGCCAGGCTGTTGGAGCGCGGTGCGAGTTGGTCTATCCCGGTGCGCCCGACGTTCGGTTCAAGACAGCAGTGGACTACTTGATCGCAACCCTGAAGGCGCCGCAGTAGCGCCGGCTACTTCAGCAGCAGTGGCCACAACTTCCAGAGGTCGAGTTCTGCGTCGGCAACATCGATGCGAACGCCGCCACTTGCCTCACCGACGACTTTTGCTTCCTGGAACGCGTTGCGCCACTTCGGGGCTGCTGCAGGAAGTCGCTTGCCGATGTACTTGCCGAGCAGCTTGGCATACCGCTGGCACGCTTCTTTCGCCGTGTCTTCGTCGCTGCTTGATGCGATCGACATCGAGAACGGTGATGGCGCAATGGTTGCCACCGGCGAACCCATGACTGGCAGCCACGCCATGCCTTTGAGCACCGAACCGGTGGGCACTTCGAAGGCTAGTCCCGCGTTGGCCTTTTTCGCGGCCGCAACGACGGCTGGCCAAGGGCCGGTCGCGGTGCGTTTTGACGCTGTGTGTTGCACGACGACGTGGTCGGGCGCGACCTCGACTTCATACTCGGGCCACCAAGTGTCGGAGCGAACGACGCCGTCCTTCATGGTGTGTGCGACGTTCATGGTTGACAGGTAAGCATCGAGAACCGTTGGCTCGAAGCAGCCACTTGCGGCTGCCCATGCGAGGGTCACGCTGCTGCCCGCAGGCTTGATGGCGAGCAGGCAGTGGTCGACGCGCGCGCGCCCCCAGGCTCGCGCGATCTCAAATGGCAGTTCTTCTGGCACGTCTACGATGAACTGTCCGCCGGCAAGCTGAAAGTCGGTGAGGTCTCGCCCCGTTCTGAGCAGTCTTTGCCACATGGACTCGACGTGCCCGAGGCGCACAGCATCGGCGATGTCGCGACGCGCCCGCAGCTTGGTGGTGTCGAGCCAAACCCAAAGGTCGGAACTCTTCGGGACAGCGATGGGCAGATCGGTGAGCGCAACGACCGCGGGTGGCTGCCGATGGCCGAAGGTCGCGAGTGCTTGCTGTGCCGTTCGGCGCATGAACGGGTCGTCGCTGCGCTTCGCCAGGGCTTGGATCTCCCCACGTGCCGCGCGGGCTCCGCGTTCTACCAACAGGCGGATGGCGAGTTCGCGATCGAGTCGTTCCCTTCGCACCATTGCGTGCCCTGTGGCTTCACCTGGTTGCAGCAAGAACTGGCGCAACGTCTCCGTGCCGCAGTCTCGCGCCAGTTTGGCGTAGTGGTAGTCGGCGTTGGTGGCTCCAAGCAAATCGCCGGGATGGCGTAGCAGGGGAGCGAGCCACACCGCGGCACTCTGCCAGCGCCTGGATCGACGCCACACGTTGTCAACGGCGGGGTCCTGGCCCTTCTGAGGAGGTCCACCGCCGTGCAGGAACGGCATGCCTCGGTTCGTCGAGCCGCCGGCAGCTGGGTTTGGCAGTTGGGTCAGGCCGCCGTCTGCGCGAACGATCCACTTGGTATCGAACGGTTGCTGGCCAAGCTTGTGGTTGGCAACGAGTTCCTCGTGTGTCGTGGTTTCTGGCGGACCATGCCCTTGCGCGAGCAGCGGCACGATCGCGATGGCCCAAGCAGCTAGCGTTGCACCGTGTCTCTCTGCTGAGGTCCTCATGCCCGCACGATATCACGGCCGTCGTGACCGTGTGGGCGCTGTGGCAGTCGCCGCCGTCAACCAGTCGCTACGGCCACCAATCGCCGCTGCGCGCCTTCACCGCGGCATGCATCTCATCGCGCGCCCGTTGGTAGGCCTTCAAGTCGCCGCCATACGGATCGGCGATGTCCAAGCCATCCGGCCGCAGCAGTTCGATCTTGTCGGCACATTCCGGTGCTTCTGCAAGTAGCGCCTGTCGGTGGCTATCCCCGAGGCAGTAGATCTTCATCGCGCGCTGCCACAGCGATGGATCAATCGGTTGGCTGCGATGGTTGCTGAGATCGAGTCCGATCTCGGCGCCAGCCTCGAGGCTACCGTCGCTCGCCGACATGCCGGGCATCGTCGCGGTTCCGGCGCTCGCGAACTTGATGCCGCGAGCCAACACGTCTTCTGCTGGCACGCCCATCGCCTGGCCGATCAGTTCGCGCGCCATCGCTTCGGCCAACGGCGAACGGCAGGTGTTGCCGGTGCAGACAAACAGGATCAGGTCGGCGGCGGTGCCGAGAACCTCGTCGCGCGACAGGATGCCTTCGCGGATCACTTCGAGCGGGCCGCGGTCGGCGCGCACGATCGTCGACGCGACCCCGATCGGAGACGCGCCATCGTCGATCAAGAACGCGACGTCGTCGCCGCATGCCGCGGCAATGTCGTCCGGCTCGACCATGGGCGCTTCGCCGGTGGCGTTGACCGACGTCATCCACAGAGGTTCGCCGCACGCCTTGATCACCTTCTGGGTGAATGCGTTGGCGGGCTGGCGCACGCCGATCGAGTTGCCGTCGGGGCCTTTGAGGATCAGCGTCAGTGGTCCGGGCCAATAGCGCGCGATCAGTCGTTCGGCGGCGAGCCCGATCTTGGCGCCGAGTTTCTTGACGTCCGCGAGGTCGGCGACGTGGTAGGTCAGCGGTTGCTTGCTATCCCGGCCCTTCCAATTGGAAATGCGGTTCGCGCCGTCCTTGTGGCTGGGGAGGGCGGTCAAGCCGTAGACGGTCTCGGTCGGCAGCACCGACATTTCCCCGCGTTGTAGCGAAGCCACAACGTCGCTGCACAGGGTGTCCGGGTTGGCTTTGGCCAGTCGCTCGTGGCGCAAGGGCATGGCCACGAACAGTAGCAAGCAGCGGAAACCATGGCGAGGGGGAGCTTTCCGCAATGCCACGCTCTATCCTGCTCGGTCTCGATGGCGAACTCGGCGCGCGAAGAACGGTTACAGAAGATTCGGACCCAGCGATTGGCTCATCTCGGCACGTTGCTGGCTGGGTTTGCGCACGAGGTGCGCAATCCTTTGAGCACGATTGGGCTCAATCTGCAGCTGGTGCTCGAAGACTTTCGTGAGGCGGAGTCGACCCGCGACAAGCGCACGAAAAAGCGGTTGTCGACGGTCGAGGGCGAAGTCCGGCGGCTGCAGGCGATCCTCGAGGAGTTCCTCAGTTACGCACGGGCGCCCGAGCCCAAGGTCACGCTGGAGCCGCTCAACCAAAAGTTGCAGGCGCTGATCGACTTCCAGGACCTCGAGATGAAGGAGGCCAATTTGTCTCTGCGCTTTTATCCAGGGGCTGATGTCGACAAGGTCGCGTGCGATTGGGACCACCTGCAGGCGGCGGTTGTCAATCTGGTGCGCAATGCCAAGGACGCGACGCCGTCCGGCGGCCAGATCTTCGTGTCGACGCAGCGCGATGGCGACTTCGTGACGATCAACGTGACCGACACTGGCGCCGGCATCCCCGAGCAAGAGATTGACCGGGTGCTCGAACCCTACTTCAGCACGAAGAAGGGTGGTACCGGACTTGGCCTTCCAACAGTGCGTCGGGTGGCCGAAGATCACGATGGCTCGCTGACGATGCAATCGGAACCAGGCAAGGGCACGCAGTTTTCGCTGCGGTTGCCCGTGCGTGGTAGTGAGTCGAGCGCGGAAACATAAATGAGAACGAATCCGATTCTGGTCGTCGATGACGACGACGCGCTGCGCGAAGCGCTGGTTGAAGCACTCGAAGTGCTGCCGGTAGAAATCACTACGGCTGCAAGTGGCAAGGAAGCGATCGAGATGCTGGAGCAGCGCCGCTTCGCCGTGGTCGTCACCGACCTGGTCATGAAGGGCACCGATGGTTTTGCCGTTCTGGCTGCCGCCAAGGAAGCGTATGGCAATTGCCGCGTCGTGATGCTGACCGGCCACGGTGGTCGTGAAATCGCCGTGCAAGCGATGGAGCAGGGCGCGACGTATTACGTCGAGAAGCCGGTCGATTTGTCGGACCTGCGCGCCAAGGTCAAGAAGTCGCTGGAAGACCACGACAAGGACGTCGCCTACGACGACCTCAAGGGGCAGATGGAGCGCACCTACGGCATCGAAGGCATCATCGGGCAGGATCCGAAGATGCAGCGCACGATGTCGCTGGTCCGCCAGATCGCCGGCACGGCGGCGTCGGTTCTGATCCTCGGATCGTCGGGCACCGGCAAAGAACTGATCGCGCGCGCCGTGCACAACTTGTCGCCGCGCGCCAAGCGACCGTTCGTCGCGATCAACTGCGGTGGCATGTCCGAAGGCACGATCGAGAGTGAGCTGTTCGGCCACATCAAGGGCGCATTCACCGGTGCGGTTGCGGATCGTGAAGGCAAGTTCGAATACGCGGCTGGCGGCACGCTACTGCTCGACGAAGTCGGCGAGATGCCACTGTCGACGCAGATCAAGTTGTTGCGCGTGCTCGAAGAGCGAGCGGTGACGCGCCTCGGGGACAACAAGACGCGGCCGGTGGATGTACGCGTCTTGGCTGCTACCAACGCCGATCTGATCCAGAAGGTCAAAGACGGCTCGTTTCGCCAGGACCTCTACTTTCGTTTGAAGGTCGTGACGATCGATTTGCCGTCGCTCAGCGAGCGTCGCAGCGACATCAAGCTGTTGGTCGAGCACTTCCTCGCACACTTCAGCAAGCTGCACAGCAAGGATGTCGAGTCGATCGACCGCGATGCCTTGGTTGCGTTGGTGCAATACGACTGGCCCGGCAACGTGCGCGAGTTGCGCAACGCGGTCGAGTCGATGGTCGTACGCGCCAAGGGCAACATTCTCACGCGCGGGGATCTGCCGCCGGAGATCTGGGCACCGCTGCCGACGGATCAGGACTCGTGGCAGTTCTTGGCGGGGCGCCAGTGGCAGGAAGTGGAGTTGAACCACATCCGCGTGTCGTTGGAGTTGTGCGGCGGCAATCGGCAGAAGGCTGCGAAGGCGATGGGGCTTAGTGAGCGCACGCTCTATCGCAAGATCAAGGAATACGATCTGTAGGGGTTGGGGGAGGGTTCTCCGCCGGCCTTTGGCCGTGCGCCTGCAAGCTTCGCTTGCAGGGTTGCGGGCTATCGCTGCGCGAATGCCCTTTGCCGGCCTTGGGCCGTGCGCCTGCAAGCTTCGCTTGCAGGGTTGCGGGCTATCGCTGCGCGAATGCCCTTTGCCGGCCTTTGGCCGTGCGCCTGCAAGCTATGCTTGCAGGTTGGCTATTCACGGTTGGCGCGCAACCTTTGGTTGCACGCTTACGGGCTTTCGCTTCGCGATAGCCCTTTGCCGAGCTTCGCTCGTGCGCCTGCAAGCGAAGCTTGCAGGTAGCGGGCAATCGCTTCGCGAATGCCCTTTGCCGGCCTTTGGCCGTGCGCCTGCAAGCTTCGCTTGCAGGTGCTTAATTAATCCTGACGGTGAATTGTGGCGAGAAGCCGTAACCCTGCACGTTCAGCGCGTTGAAGGTCACGTTTGCCGTGTAGAACTCGAAGCCCTGCAGTTGCGAGTTGTTCGGCACACTGATCGAGATGCATTGGGAGTTGCCGGTGCCGCCGATGCCGAAGTTGCCGAGCGTCCATGCTGCTGCGATGGGAAAGCCAACTGGAATGGTGACGCCTTGCACGATGGTCGGGCCAGGCGTGGCCGAGATCCAGATGCACGCGTGGCAGCCAAAGCCACCGGTGGCGCAGAGGTTGAACGTCGAGCCGATGCTGGTCTGGCCGGTCGTGTAGATCGACGTCCGACACTGGTCACAGCTGCCGACGTAGCCGTTTTCTTGGCCTTGCACGCCGCCGCCATCCCACTTTAGTGCGACGCTGGTCGCGCTCGGGCTGCCTTGTGAGATCGTCGCGATGATGGCTTCGGCATCGACGCCAGTCGTTCCGGGGCCGGTCAGTTGCAACTCGAACGTCACCGGGCCGAAGACCGGGTTGGCCGTGGCGATGCTGGTCGCCGCCGGGTTGGCGATGCCGCCGGCACCGTTCGCGCCGGCGCTGAGGGTGAGGTTGAAGTCGCCGAGGCAGCCTGCGGCGTTCGGGTTCGGGGCAGCCGCGCTGTCGGCATCGAAGCTCATCGTGAAGGCTGGCGTTGCGCCACCCGAACCAGCTTGGCTGTTGAGCGTCGCGCCGGTGACGGCGCCGTTCGGGAAGTTGATGTGCACTTCGCTGATGGTTGCCGTGGATTCCCCGGCGACGATCGGAGTGTTGTTGTTGACCGATACCTGCAGCACGCCGGTAGCGGCATTGTAGGCCATGCCCACGGTGCTGTTGATGACGACGCCGCCGGTCAAGCGGCCGCCGAGACCTTGGCAGCCGAGACCAAACTCGTTGATGAGGGTCGAGGCCGAGCTGTTTTGCGCGACTAGCGAGGTCGCGGCGAGTAGGGCGGTGAGGATGGCGAGAGTGGTGCGCATAGTTG
>TARA_R110002072_G_scaffold291959_2_pt1 | contig 14462 bp, 11 predicted proteins | sample TARA_R110002072 | Tara Oceans TARA_R110002072 (sample SAMEA4397118) | marine metagenome | biome: Polar Biome; feature: [SRF] surface water layer (ENVO:00010504); material: water (ENVO:00002006), including particulate matter (ENVO:01000060) such as... | depth 5 m | reverse complement strand
CACACGCTTCTTCTTTCGAGGCCACCCAGAATGTCAAAGATCGAGCCCCAAAAGTGAGCTGGGCTCGCTGTTGGGGGCGGGGAACGTTAGCGAGCTAGTCGACCCTGCGCAAGCAAGTGCTCAAGGATTTTTCACGATGGCGCTAAATAACTGCCATCCGCGGGCTTAGGCGGGCAAGTTTCTGGCCCGACCCAGGCTGTCTTGGCAACTCTACAGAGCGTCGATTCGCGCCGCCCTGCCTGGGTTCGTCACCCGCAGGCGCTCGAGCTGATCGCCCGATGGCAAGGCCAGCTCGAACGAGTCCAGGACCTCGCCATCGACGTCGCGAGCAATCACTCGGAATTCCCGGCCGGACACCTCGGCTGCACACCAGTGGTACGCCTTGTGCAGCTGCTCAGCTCCCACCTTCCACCGGGGGTTCTTGGTGATCTCATAGAGACGCTTGCCCCCGCCGCCGCTCACGACCAGCGGCACCGGCCAGTGCTCATTGGGTCCAAACCGCTGGTAGCAGTGATCATGGCCGCTCAGATACATCGTCACCTGCTGCCGCATCAGCTCCGGCAGCAGAACTGCGTTCAAAGCTCCATCCGGTCCTTGCCGCGAGGCGCTGCGGATGGGGTGGTGGCCGGCCACGATGATCCAGGGCTCGGTAGCCACTCGCAACTGCTCGGCGAGGAACCTGTGCGTCGGGTGGTCGGGCCGGTAGTGATCGCCCGAGAACCACGTATTGGAGTCAATCGCGATGATCCGCACCGGGCCCCGCGCGAACGAATAGCAGCGTTCATCACCAGTTATATCGTTTTCAGGCAACTGGAAGTTGGCCAAGACCTGCTGCCCGGCGGCGTTCATCACGTCGTGGTTGCCGACGACGACATACATCGGGGCATGCCGGATCAAGTCACCGAACGGTCGGAAGTAGCCGCTGCTGTAGTGCGCGTGCAGACCCTTCGGGTAGATGACATCCCCCAAGTGCAGCGCGAAGTCGGGCCGATAGGCAGCCATCCGGGCACCAACGGTGCGCACCGCCCATTTGGGCGGCAACCAGTGCAGTCGAGACGGCAGGTGCAAGATCGGGGTCTTCTGCAACCAAACCCACCAGGCCTGATCGCCCGAGTCGCCCACGAACGCGAACTTGACCGGGGCACGATCGTCGCCTGGCTTCGGCGCCGTGCGAAACGTGCCGCGCTCTTCGCCAGCGTCGCGGGACGCCAGCGAATACGAGTATTCGACCCCTGGCTGGAGGCCGTCGACCCGCAAGGCATGCCGACGCTGGGTGGCACTGTGGACGCTGGCAACGACTTCCCCAGCGCCATCCATCACGGTCAGGTGCAACTGCTTGGATTCGCCGGTAATCTTCGACACCGTCGCCGCAACGTCGCTGACGTCCTGCACATACGCACCGGTGCGCAATGGCGGGTCATCGAGAACGTTCAGCCACAGGCAGCCAAAGCCCGTGAGCCACAAAAGCCGCCGAAACCACCGGGTGCGGGTCTTCACGACTCCGTTCTAGCCCCAGGCCGCGCGCGGACAAGGGTCGTCAGGAGACGCCGCCCGTCAGGCCGGATGGTGACAGCTGACCGAGGTCGTGATCCCGCCGCGAACCTTGAACTCTCCTCGAACAGTGAGACGGCGCGGACGCAGCAGCCGCATCAGGTCCGAGAAGATGTCGTTGGTCACCTTCTCGTGGAAGGCGCCGACGTTGCGGAAGCTCCACAGGTAGAGCTTGAGACTCTTCAGCTCGACGCACTTCTCGTCCGGAACGTATTCGATCAGGATCGTGGCGAAGTCTGGCTGGCCAGTCTTGGGGCAGACGCAGGTGAACTCGGGGCACTCGAACTCAATCTCGTAGTCGCGCCCCGTTTCGGGGTTCGGAAAGGTATCGAGGACGGCGCGATCAAGCGGTGCGGGTTCTGGCAGCGACATGCCGCGAGCGAAGCACGTGCGCGAGCTGCGAACAAGGCTCAGGCGAGATCGGCTGCCGACCAGGGGCCCGCCCCGGTGGCGCCAGCGGGCGGCAACATCGAGCGAACGGGGGTCAAGGTGGCCGCGTCAAACTCCATGCACAGCACGCCTTCTGGGTTGTTACAGCGGCGGTTGCGACAGGGTCGACAGGCGAGCTCGCCGGTTCTAACCATCGCCTGGGCGGTCACGGGAGCGGTGCGGTGTGGATCCTGGCTGCCGAAGAATACGCGGCCCGCAGCACCGCTCGCCAACAACACATGCGTCGCTCCCTGATCGGGGCCAAGAACTTCACCGCCAGCAGTCGAGACCAACTTGCCGAGCGCAATCATGCGCCGAACATCGCCGCGGCCATGGCGAACGACCATGCCTTGCGGAGTCGGCACGGCCGCCTCGCCAGGCCCCAGCAGCAACACGGTCGGCATGCCATCGCGCGTCAACTCGCGCACGGCAGATGGCCGCAAGGCTCTCGGATCCGACGTTTCGGTGACGACCACGACGCGGAACGCTCGACCCACATCGATACCAAGTTCGGTCAAGACTGCGCGCTCATCGAGCAGTTCGGCCTCCGTGGCGAGCAACGCTGGATGACAGAACGGCGCGTCCGGGGCAGCCTGCTTGACCAATTCCCAAGCGGCGCGCGCGGGATGCGGCGTCGCGTCGCAGGCAATCGTGCGCCGCAACAGCCAGGCACTGCGCGGCTCCTGGCGCCACTCGCCCGCCATGCCAACGCGGTCGCGCGCGCCGGACAACCTGGTCACCATCGCACTCTTCCAATTGCCCTGCAGGTCGAGTGCGACGTCGTAGGGCTCACGCCGCAACTCGCGCCGCAATGCCCACAATGCCGGCAAGCCACCGCGGCGATGGAATGGCACGACGCGGTCGACCCCTTCGACGCCTTCGAGCAGAGGCACCCACTCGCGTTGCGTGACCACCGTCACCCGCCAATCGGGGTGAACCCGACGCAGCGATGCGACGGCACCCAGCGACTGCACCAGGTCCCCCATCGCCGACAACCGGACCAGCAGGATGGACTTCACTTCGGAGTCGGCACGTGTTCTCTGAGCACGAACGTCTTGAATGGAAGATGCAGACGCCAGCGAATCACGTGCTGCGCGGACTGAATACGCCGCAGGTTGGTGTCTTCGTGCAGCACCCACCGAGTATCTGGAAGGCGGCGACGCATCTCGTCGCCTTCGGGCCACAGGCCGCTCGCAAGCAGTACCGCCGAGTCGAGATGTCCGTACGAACCAAGATCCTCGGACGCCGCAAGAGCATCAAGCTCTCGCCGCAGTAGCTCGCCGGAAGCGACTGTAGCCCGCTTGCTCTCCGACCATCGAAGGCTGCGCTCGAGGCCAACCGTCCACGATGCCAGCACCGGCACGATCAAACTTGCCAACACAACCTGGCGCGGTGTGCGCACAACCAATGGCAGCAACGCAGCCACCAGCGCCAGACCGACGGATGCGTCACCGGCGCGTGGCACGAACGGAATCACCATCAGCGCAACGGTTCCGAAGAAGCCAAAGAACCACAGCACCCCGCGTGCAAACACCGGGACCGTGCCACGATGACGGAAGAAGTGCGCAACCGCCGGTGCAACCGCAAACGTGAACAACATCACGTTCGGCAACAGATAGCGGGTCGGCCGCCCCGGAAAGAGCGTGAACAACACCACCGCGAGCACAGCGCCACCGCTACACATCCGCAGCGTCAGATCGTTCGCGCTCATGCGAACGTCACGGGCACCACGCCACTCCCAGAAGCACCAAAAGCCGAACGGCAGCAACACCATGATCGCGCGCAACCAGAAGAACGGCGTCTCGCGCACGTGCTTCCACTCGAAGAACTTGATGCGGCCGACGGACTCTTCGTTGACGATCTTCAGCATTCCAGCCGGATCGACATACGACAGCCACAGCGGGGCAAAGTAGGCCGCAATCACGAGCGCCATTGGCACGAAGTGCCAGAACGCCAACCGCAAGCGACGATGCCGAAACCAAACCAGGTAGGCGCCGAACGCGAACAGGAAGAACGGCGGGCCTTTTTGCAAGAATGCGAGGCCAGCTAACAAGCCGCTCGCCAACACCATCATCTTGCGCTGGTGGGCGGCACCTGCAGCCAGCAGCCAAATCGACATGCCGGTCAAACTCGCGAACAACGGGTCGATTTCGGCGGTCGGCCACACGAACACGACGAGCGGCGAACAAATGATGCCGAACGCGACCATCCACCCTGCGGCAGCCCCAAACCGGCTGCGCAGAATCTCGCCGGCTAGCAGCGACGATGCAAACACCGCCAATACAGCCGGTAGCCGCAACATCATGTAGTCAACGCCAAAGCACTTGGTGCACAGCATCAACAACCAGTAGTGCAACGGTGGCTTGGCCCAAGTCGGCTCGCCGCCGAGCATCGGGATCATCCAATTGTCGCCGTGCAGCATCTCGAGCGCGATCTGCACACGGCGACCTTCGGTGCCGTCCCAGTCGCCACGCAACCAGGTCGGCAACAAGACGAGCAACGTCGCAAGCAACAGCACGAACGCTCGCATCAACATGCGATCACCTCAATGGGAGTAGCCGCATCAGCCCAATGAATCTGCATGATCACGCGGTAGCCTCACGGCGTCTTGATTCACGAATCAGCATCAGGTTGCGCGCATAGATCACGCTTCCAGTCACCTGGCCCATGATGAAAACCGGGTCCTCGCGGTAGATCGCGTAGCACAGACTCAACAAGCCGCCACTGATGCTCAGCCACCAAAACGAGATGGGCATCACGCTCTTCTTGGCTCTCTCGCTGGCGAGCCATTGCACCCAGAAGCGCGACGCGAACACCAACTGGCCACCGAAGCCAATCACCCACCAATACCACGGTGTCGACCCAATTCCGGTCTCCGCCGCGGCGCCATCGAGAACAGCCGCATCGACAACCAAGGCGAGCATCAAAACTCCTCTCGCACTTCGTGCAGCAACAACCTGGCACGCACCCAGCGCATCGCGAAGCAGTCGCGCAACCCCTTCCACATGCGATTGCCGATGCCGTATTTGGCGGTCCCGGCGTAGCGTTGGCGGTGGTTAACGTCTTGCTCGATGACCTTGCCACCGAGGTAGCGAACCAGCGTCGCCATGAAGCGGTGCATGCCAACAAAACGTGGCGCCCGCATGAAGAACCGGCGACGGATCACTTTGATGCCGCAGGCAGCATCCTTGACCCTGTCGCCGGTCAAGAAGTTGCGCACGCCGTTGCCGACCCGCGACGACATGCGCCGCGTAAAGGTGTCTTGACGTTTGGCGCGAACCCCCACCACAGCATCGCATTCACCACTTTCGACGCGCTCGAGCATCGAAGGAATGTCGCGCGGATCGTTTTGCATGTCGCCATCAAGCGTCGCGATGATCGGCCCACGAGCTTGTTCAACGCCGGCCATCACTGCAGCACTTTGCCCACTGTTCTTGACTAGCGACACGATGCGCAGCCAGTCCGCGCCGCGCTCCTTTTTGAATGCGCGCATCTTGGCGACACTGGTGTCCTTGCTGCCATCATCGACGAGCAGCGCCTCGAATGGTCCATGCGGCACGAGCACTTCCTCGACCTCCGCGAGCATGCTCGCGACGGTCTCTTCTTCGTTGTAGATCGGGATCACCAACGAGAACCGGAGCGCACCGTCTGTCATGAGATCTCCACGCGCATGCGACCATCGACTGCGACGCTTGCCGCGCCCTTCTTGGCCAAGATGAACGGATTGACTTCGACTTCCGCAATCTGCGGGAAGTCCGTGACCAACCGCTGCAGCCGCCACAACGCATCATACGCGGCGTGCAGATCCGCCGCTGGAGCCCCCCGGAACGGCCCGAGCAACGCCGCACCCTTGAGGCCGCCCAACATCTCTTCGGGATCACGACCATCGATCGGGCCGACCCGAACCGCGACATCGCGCATCAATTCGACCTGCACGCCACCGAGACCCGCGGCAAACAACGGTCCGTAGCGTGGATCGCGCGTCATGCCGAGCAGCACCTCACGGTGGCCTTCCGCATGCGCCTGGACCTGAAGGGTGAGCTTGCCAAACTTCTCGCCAAGACGCCGCGACAGATCCTTGGCCGCTGCGAACACTTCGTCACCAGAACGCAGCCCCGTGCGCACCCCACGGTGCTCACTCTTGTGCAGCAAACCGTCTGCCTCGGCCTTGAGCACTACTGGGTAGCCGAGTTCGTGGGCCGCGGCGACCGCATCGCCAGGATTGGCGATGCGTCGACTGGGAGCGAAGGGGATGCCATATGCCTGCAGGATCGCTTCCGTCGTCGCCGCTGGCAACCATTCCCTACGGACAGTGGCCAGCAACTTCGAAACCACGGCCTTTTTGACTCGGAAGGCCGGCAACTTCGCCGGCGCCCTAGCCAACCACCGCGAACGGCGACACATCAGCTGCAACGTGGTCGCCGCGTCCTCCGGGTAGCGGAATACCGGGATCCCCGCGGCGCGCAGAATCTGGTGCGCCTCATCGCTTCGCTGCCGGCCCATGACGCACGCCAAGACCGGCTTGCTGAGCCCCCGGGTCTCATCGACGATCGCCTGCGCGACCGCCGCGGCATCGATCATGATTGGCGACACAAACAGCACCACGAGGCCGTCTACAGCGCGATCCCGGGCCACGATGCGCAGCGCATCCCGGTAGCGTTTCGCATCGGCCGAGGCGATCAGGTCGACGGGATTGTGCACGCTCGCCTCCGCCGGCAGCACCTTGCGCAGGCGCTTCTGCGTAGCCGCGGTCATCGGTTTCATTTGCATGCCAAGACCGTCGATCGCGTCCGTCGCCAAGATTCCCGGGCCACCGGCGTTGGTGACGATTGCCATGCTCGTGCCCTTGGGCGTCGGCTGGCACAGCAGTGCTTCTGCCAGCGAAAACATGTCGCGGAAATTGTCGACCCGCAGCACGCCGCATTGCTGCAACAGTGTGTCGGCGGCGATATCCGCGCCCGCAATCGAACCGGTATGCGAACTCGCAGCCACCGCCCCTGCGTCGCTGCGCCCCGATTTGACGGCAATGATTGGTTTCTTTCGCGCCACTTCGCGCGCGATCTGCAAGAACTCCTGCGGCTCACCTACCGTCTCAAGGTAGAGCAGGATGATCTTGACCTGATCGTCGTCACCCCAATACCGGACCAGGTCCGCCGCCGTGACATCGACGCGATTGCCGACGGACGCGAACATCGCAACGCCAAGCCCAGCCTGGGCGGCATCGGCCAGAATCGCTTCACCGAGCGCGCCAGATTGCGAAACCATCGCGACACTGCCCGCCGGCGGCGGGGTTGCCGAAAAGCTCGCATTGCACGCATACGCGGCCTCGGTATTGATCACCCCCATGCAATTAGGGCCGACGATCCGCATGCCGTAGCGCTTGCCGATCTTCTGCAAGTGGTCCTCACGGTCGGCCCCGGCGCCCCCGATTTCGCGGAATCCTGCGGTGATCACAACCAGCCCTTTGACACCTTTCTTGCCGCATTCCTCCGCAACCTTCAGCACGACATCCGGAGGCACCACCAATACGCAAAGGTCGACGGGAGCCTTGATCGCCCGAACGGACCGGTAGGCGGGGATGGACAGCACAACCTCGGCCTTGGGATTGACCGGATACACCGGCCCTTGAAAGCCACCTGCAATCAAGTTCGCCACCACTTGGCGACCGATAGAGCCTGCTCGCCTGCTAGCGCCCACAACCGCCACCGATCGTGGCCTGAAAATGCCGTCCAAACCTCGCGAGTTCACCATGAGTATGGCCAGCACGATAGCGGCGCAACGCAGCAGACGAAACGTTGCCGACACGCTTGCACCAACAGCTTCGGCACTCATGATCCACTGATTCGCCATGCCCGCGTTCCTCCAAGCCCTCCGCCCGCACCAGTGGGTCAAGAACCTGCTGGTTCTCGTTCCGCTGTTCTTTACCGACCAGGCCTTCCTGCTGTCGGGCTGGTTGGCGGCGTTGCCAGCATTCGGCTCCTTCTGCTTCGCGGCGAGTTCGATCTACCTGCTCAACGACATCCTCGATCGCCACGAAGATGCGCTGCATCCCAAGAAGAAGCACCGCCCGATCGCGTCCGGTCGCCTACCGGTGCAAGCAGCATGGATCGAACTGCTGGTCACGTTGTCGATATGTGTCGGACTGGCCTACCTGGTGCCGGTCTCGCACCTCTCGTTCCTGATCTGGCCAGGGTCGTATCTCGCGCTCAACGTCGCCTACAGCTTCTACTTGAAGCGCCTGGTGATCGTCGACTGCATGTGCATCGCGATCGGCTTCCAACTTCGCGTCATGGCGGGCGCCGCTGCGATCGGCGTCGAAGCCTCGAAGTGGCTGCAGCTATGCACGTTCTTCTTCGCGCTCTTCCTCGCGTTCTGCAAGCGCTACGAAGAAGTCGGCCGACAGACCGAGGCTACTGGGCAAACGCGCAAGACGATGTCCGACTACACGCTGTCGTTCTTGAACATGCTGATCGGCCCACTCGCGGCACTCAGCATCCTGAGCTACGCGCTCTACACGGTGAGCCCCGAAACCGTCGCACGCCACGGCACCGAGCAACTGATGCTGACGGTGCCGTTCGTTTGCTACGGCGTCTTCCGCTACCTGTTTCTCGTCTACAGCAAGAGTGAAGGCGGGGACCCAGCGAAGCTGCTGTTCCGTGACTTCCCGCTGGTGCTCTCCGGCGTGTGCTACGTCGGCGTTGTGTTGCTGATCCTCGGCGCCGCACCAGCGACCTAGACCTAGAAACGGGTTGAGCGCACTGGCAGGCGGCAACTCACCGATTTCCGGAGAGTCCGGCGCACCGAACCGCGCCGCGCCGAAGAATCGCCGCTCAAGACCTGATTGCGACGTGAGAGTCGGAGCGAACTCGCGGCTATGCTGCCCGAGGCCCCCACCCTCTCACGACTCGCCCGTTATGGAGAGCACCCAATCCCCGTCTCAAGTCCGAGCCAGACTCAACGAAGACCTCGCCAACGGCAAGACGATCGTCTTGTCTTCGCAAGAGCTCGATGACCCTTCGCTGCGTGAGCAACTTCCGCAACTGCTCGAAGACCTGTCGCACGCGCAGCCGTCGAAAACGCAAATCGGGCCAAAGATCCGGGGCTACACGATGCTCGGTGAGATCGGTCAAGGCGGCATGAGCACGGTCTACCTGGCGCGCCAGGACAACCTCGGTCGACATGTCGCGATCAAGATCGCGCCGCGGTGGTTAGGCGGCGGTGACCGCGCGCGCCGCATGCTCGTACAGGAAGCACATGCGATGGCACGTCTATCGCATCCAAATATCGTCGTCATCCACGACATCATCGATGTCGACGACACGTTCGCCATCGCGATGGAATGGGTCGATGGCCGCACCCTGACCAGTTTGTTGCGCGCCTTGCCGCCAGAGCCCCATGCCGACGACATGGTCTTGTTGCGAACAGCGCTTGGCACACCGACCGACGAAGATGAGAACTTCGAGCCAAGTGCCGAGCGACACTTCGCGCGACTGATTCGCGACATCGCACGTGCGACCCAAACGGTTCACGACAACAACCTGCTGCACCTCGACATCAAACCATCGAACGTGTTGGTGCGACGCGACGGCACGCCACTGCTCGCCGACTTCGGAGTGACGCGCGACATTTCACTAGAACTCGACCAAACTCGCACATTCGCGGGCACACCGGTCTACGCCGCCCCCGAACAACTGCGCCGCGACGACCAACAGATCGGCGCGCGCACTGACGTCTACAGCCTCGGCGTCACGCTTTACGAAGCGCTCGCTCGGACCCAGCCGCTGCAGGGCATGGACCTACCCAGCATCGTCAAACGCATCGAAAACGGCGACATGCCGCCGCTGTCGCAGAAGACGCAAGTCTCGCCCGACCTGGAGAACATCGTTCACAAGGCTATCGCGCCAGAGCCCGAGAACCGCTACGCCACGGCCGCGGAGTTGGCCGACGATCTCGACGCCTTTCTGGAACACCGCCCCGTCGCGGCGCGACCGTTGCGCCCCATTCAGCGGATGCGGCGATGGGCGCGTAACGAACCATGGAAGGCCGGACTCGCGGGCACACTGGCGATCGTGCTACCGCTGATCACGGGACTTGGCATCTACCTCGCAGTGCAGTGGCCGAGCCTGGTTGCAGCGGACGCCAACTCGGCGCGCATCCACGCCAACCGCCTCAAGCAAGAAAGCTTCCAACGCTGGCTGATCAACGACCTGCAAACAGATGCCGCGATCGAAGCGCTCGAGCAAGCGGTGCAATTTGGGTCCACGGACTCGGCCATCGCATGCATCCTTTCGCTGGCCAACGAAGAAGGCTGGCAGCAAGCGACCGACGCAATTGCAAAGCACGCAAACCCCGATCGGCCGAGCCTCGGCATGGATCTGTTTGCCAAGAAGGTGACCGAGCGTCGGTCGTTCTTCAATGAGCATGAGATCGAGGCGCTTCGCAGGAGCGACGTGGTTGGTGATCGCTACCTGGTCGCGCTGGACCAAGTCTTCCGGGCCCGAGACGACCACCTCGAAACGAGTGCCAAGCTCGCGCAAACGTTCCTCGAAGACGCCTCGCTGGGCGCGCCCCAAGATCCACTGCTGCTCGGCTTGATCGGCTGGTTCGCAGTACGCTCACAGGACCTCGAGCGCTACCGGTCCAGCATGCGCACGATGCGGCAACGCTGGCCCGATGACCCGGTCGCCTTGGCGTGGGGCCCGCTGGCCATCGAGCCAACCGATTCGGGACAGGCCAAGAAACTGGCCGACGAGATCATCGCTGCGATGCCGCAACATTCGCGCGGCTACGAACTGATGGCCGGCGCCGAAATCCGCGGAGGCAACCCCGAAGCGGCCCTGGCAGTGCTCAAGATGGCCGAGCAAGCCAAAGCGACACCGCCGATTCCAGAATCGCTGGTGCTGAGGATTCTCGCCGCGAAAGGCGACAAGGATGCGGCGCAGCAACGCCTCGAATTGGCAAAGCGGAGCCACGACCTGATGATGGAGCTCAGCGCCACGGAAGCAATCGATCCGGAGCTCCTCAAGCCGCTGATCAAGAAGATCGCCGACCTACCTGCTCCCTCGCCAGCGGCGCTGGAACGGGCCTACCAATTCGCTGCCAGGTTCGATTTCAACAGTCGCTCGACGGAGCAAAGCGAACCCATCTGGCAGCGCTACACCGATCTGTATCCGGACCGGCACCGCATCCGAGTGCCGCGCTTCTTCCAGCTGTTCTACGCCAACAAGATCATCGACGCAGCCAAGTTGGCTGCCGACATCACCGCGGTGCGATCGAGTATCGACCAATACTCGCGGCTGGCAACCCGCGCCCTGATTCGCACGCGTGACTACTACAACCTGACTCGAACCGCCGAACGCTGGCAAGCGATCGGCAACGACACACACGAGGCGGCGAGCCTGGCGGCGATCGGTCGTTCGCGCCAACAACAATACGCCGAAGCCGCACAACGACTCGGCCATGCGCTGGCGGCAACCGCTGATGACAAGTCGTGGTACGTGCAGGCGCTGCTCGAAGACGCGTGGCTGCGATGCAGTCCCGAGACACCCAAGACGCTGCACAACTACGAACTCGCCAAGACACGCCTCGACGACTTCGAGCGCCGCAACCCGGATCTGAATCCACCACATCGCGGCCCCTGGACCAGCCTGATCCGTGGCGAGGTCATGCTGGCGAATGGCGACAAGGACAAGGCCATCGAGTGGTTCGAACTGGGTCTGCGACCGCGACAACGCCGCGAAGTGGTCGCCCCAAGCAACTACCGGGCTCTGCTGCAAGCCGCACTCGACCGCGCCAAGAACCAATAACCTGCGAACGGATCTTTGAGTTGCTCAGGCTTGCTCGACGGATGCGGTCGCCACCAACAGCCAGGGCACACCAACAGTCAGGCCCACCACCAGCCAGGCCACCAGTAGGCTAGTCGTGCTTGGAGCGGGCGGCTACCTGCAGGCAGCGCGCGGTCGCCAACAACAAGAAAAGGGTGCTCCAAGCAACACTGCCGTATGCAAGTACGACGTTGGCCATCGACCTGCCGAGCATGCCCTTCGACAGCATGCCGAGCGCCAACGCCACGGCAAACAACAGGATGGCGGTCGCGTCGCGGCGAGTGCGCACCAAGTAGTTGACGACGAACGCGACCGGGAACAGCCAGATGCAGAAATGGGCTTTGCTGCTCTGCGGCGATAGCAACACCATGCCGCACGCAAACGCTCCGACTTCCCCAAGCCCCAGCGTGCGCTGCATAGCCGCCATGCCGTCACCAGCCGCGCGAACGGCTCGCTTGGCGAACAAGACGCACATCGAAATCACGCCGAGCACGAATCCGAACATCACCAGAGTCGCGACTTTGGTCATCGTTGCCGACATCTCGAACAACAATACGTGGCCCTTGTCGCCAACGACAAAGTTGCCGTCCGGCACCTCAACCGCCGTGAACAAGCGCCGCATCGCGCCGCTGAGCCCCTGGTTGAGCACGCTATGTGAGTTCCATGCACCGGCCGCGTCGGCAGTGCCACCCAGCTTGAGCCCGGCCAGATTGACGTCGTACCACGAACGCCACCAAGGGACGCCATCCGCACGAGGAAACACATAGTCCGGCAACAAGGTCGCGCCGACCGTCGTAAGCAGAATCGCAAGCACACCGAGCCAGTGCAGGCGCAGCCCGAACAGCCCCAAGAAGATCAACGGCGTCGCCTTGGTCGCGGCGCCGAGCCCCGCCCAGATTCCGGCCCACATGCCGGAGATGCGCTTGTGGCCACACCACGACACCGCAGTCAGCATGACCAGTCCGGCGATCGTCAGGTCGTGGCTTTGGTTGGTAAATACCGACACCACATGCCGGCCGCCAAACACCGCCGTCAGCACCCAGAACAACCACAGCTTCGGCGGCGATCGACCAGTTTCTTCACCACTGGCATAGCGATGCAGCCAGCGGATCATGGCAACCAAGATCAGGAAGTTGACGACGAACCAAGCCGAGGGATGCCAAGACACCGGCAGCTTCGCAAACGGCACAAACGGCACCGCTGCAAACGGCGGGTAGGTGAAGGGCTTGGCATCGAGCCCGCGGCGATAGATCTGTTCGCCCGCAGCCATTCGCTGGCCCCCCGTAACATAGACGTTGAGTTCGCGATCCCCCTTCGCAGCCTGTCGGTCGGAATAGAACGATCCACCAACCATCACCGCCAACAGCAAAGGCAGGAGCCACAGCGAAGAGCGCTTCACGTTTTGCGTTATGACAGCTGCGCCGGGGCTTGTCCACGTTCGACTGTGGGCAGCGGGCCAATTCGCTGCGCGGCCTAATTCGCTGCGCGGCCAATTCGCTGCGCGGCTAATTCGCTGCGCGGGCCAATTCCCAATTCGCTGCACGACGGAGAGACGCGCTGCAGCTGCACACCACTCGGCCTAACGAACCAGCTGAGGCGCGCGCTGGCCCGCTGGGCTTACCCGCTGGGCCGGTTCGCAGCCGGCACCATGGGTCGAGAACCGGAACGGCCGCTAGCAGGCAGCACTTCTACTTCGCGATTTTCCACTGCTCGGCGACGTAGTTGCCGTCCTTCATCAAGCCGGCGACCTTGATCTTGACGCCCGCAGCCTTGTGCTTGCAGAACTCCATCTTGCCGAGCGACGGGTGGATCAACGGCACATACTTGCCTTCGACCATGACGTAGTTACCGCAGTGGCCAACGCCTTCGATCGAGCAGCCGCACTTGGCCTCACGCACTGCGACTTCCTTGGTCTGCGGGCCGAAGGGCTTGGCCGCGGCATCACTGTTTGCGGGCATGCCACCTGTGGCCGGCACGACGTTGTCGGCCGAGCCAGCGTTCTTGGCTGGCTCGATGTTCGCTGGCTCCGTGGGCTTGTCACTGACATCGGCGGAGCAACCGGCGGCGCACAGGGATAGGAGGAGGAGAGACAGGGAAATCAACTTCATCATGGCGCGGAGCATACGTCTGATTTCCCTGCAGTTGCAGCCCTGACGTGCCGCCCAGACCACGAATCAAACCCATCCCAGTGCTGGCCTGCGCCAAGTCCTCAATACGACGGGGCGGTCCCGCGCCGGTGCCAATCGCACTGCTGGTCCAAGCCGCAGGCCCAAATCGCAGCCTCAAGCAAACCGCAGGGCCTGCCAGGCAAACGCCCACGGCGACCTTCGCCGCGGCATTGACGAGGCCCGAAGCCAACCCCACAAATCAGTTCCCGCAGGAAGAATCGACCGAACCTCTGCAACCGACAGCCGTTTCGGTATCCTCCTTCGCCCTCCATTGGCCACGAAACCCGCACAAGTTAAGAGTCGACGCCTGGGCGTCTGGCTATTCGGCGCCTATGGCGGCCTGGCGACCACCCTGGTCGTGGGCGCGCGCGCCATCGCCAAAGGCCTGGCGCAGAGCCAAGGTCTGACCACCGAAACCGACGTTGCCGCGGGCATCCCTTGGCGGCCGCTCGACAAACTGGTGTTCGGCGGCCACGAGATCCGCGAATGC
>TARA_R110002072_G_scaffold302899_2_pt1 | contig 14470 bp, 14 predicted proteins | sample TARA_R110002072 | Tara Oceans TARA_R110002072 (sample SAMEA4397118) | marine metagenome | biome: Polar Biome; feature: [SRF] surface water layer (ENVO:00010504); material: water (ENVO:00002006), including particulate matter (ENVO:01000060) such as... | depth 5 m | reverse complement strand
GCCAAGACGTCGAGGCAAACTTCGACCGAGCCGAGTACTTGATGAACCGCGCGATCCTGAGCATCGTCGGGAACCCCGGCTTCTTCCATCCCGAGATGCCAACCTACGCTGAGTTCGTGGCGCGCGAAGCCGTGCACCTACTGGCACTCACCGGTGGCCAGGCGAGCACCGTGCAGGAATTGACGACGCTGAGCGGTGGCGAACTGACCGCTAGCGACGACGAGAACTTGTTCATCGCCAAGCTGCTCGCCGCTCTTCACATCGAAGGCGAAGTCGAGAAGATCAAAGAAGCGCTCCTGGAAACCGTTGGCGATGATTGGAAGAAGTTCAAGAAGCACGCTGACAACGGCAAGTGGAAGAAGGCGGGCAAAGCCCTGAAGAAGATGCTCAAGAAGCTCGTTGGCAAGGAGTTCACCAAGAAGCTCACGGCCAAGATCGGCAAGAAGGCGGCTGCCAAGCTCGTCGCCAAGCTAGGCTCCAAGTGCGTCCCGTTCTTGGGCTGGGGACTCTTCGTCGGCGGCCTGCTCTGGGCCTACGTCGAGCAGATCTGGGACTAGAACTGTCTCCGCATGACCTGCAACTGGGAGCGGACCGGTCACGCGCCGAGCCGCCCCCATTGCAGGTCAAGGCAATCGACGCGGAAGGCGTATCGCTTTCTCCAAAACCTGATCGGGCGGCTCAACTCGGCGACGATGCGTAGCTGCTGTGCCAGGCGCCGTGCCTACGCTTCAGTTCGCGAAGATGGCGAATGCGTCGCTGAGTGCCATTTGTCCCTGGCTGATCCCTGCAGCCTGAGCCTGGATCATCAGTGGCCGCACGGCCTGCGGGATCACCAAGTCGACGTTGAGCATTGGCATCGAGAGCACCGCGTCGGGTGATGGCACCAATAGACATGGAAACCCGAACGCTGATGGAAACAGTGTTGGCTGCTGGCTGAGGCCGAGCACGAGTAGCGGGTTGCTGCCAATCAACGAGCGACGTATGTGAACGGCGTTCGGCACAAAGGAACTCACCGCAGTCAGCGAATTGAGCACCGGGGCACAACCCTGCGCAGTCTGCCAGGTCGTGATGCCCGTGAGCGGACGTACCGTGATCGATAGACTGCAGTTGCTACGTTGGAACGGAGCTGCTTGGGCGTCCAGGATGACGCGCATCTCAAGCGGCTGCGGGCCCACTGCGATGGGCGGCAGGCCAACGATCAGCGCACCGCTGACGAAGTCCACCGAACCATCGTTGAAGATATCTACGTCGATGCGTGGCTGTGGCGAGCCTGCCTGCGTCTGGTCGTTGAATACGATCTCAATCAGAGCGCCAGTAGAGACCGGTGCGGTGATCGAAACCAGCAGTTCGGCGGGAGCCACCGAGGCGCTGGCTTGCGCAGCCTCCGCCCGCACCTCCATCGAACATGCAAAGAAAACCGACTCGCTGGTTTCATGCGTGAAGCAAGCGAACACTGCTTTGGTTGGATTCGTCGTCGACGGCAGGCTCTGGAGCAGAACGCTCGATGCCAAGGGACCGACCGGCAGTGCCTGCACACTTGGGGTCCCGCCAACGGATGCCGAGGTGGTGATCGGCGTCAATGCCGTGACTCCAACGGATGCCTGGGCGGAGAGTCCAGCGGCGAGCAGCGGCAGTGCGAACAAGGAGAGTGTGACGTTCATGGTCGGAGGGGCGAGCGAGCGCAGGAGGTTGGTCAATGGCACTAGTCTAGTCTAGAGGCCCGGCCGAAGAGTCGCGCACAACGCGTGCGGCGGTCTCGCCGCACTTGGCGGCCCACGAGAGCCTCGCCGAATCCACCAATTCGCCTACGTTCTCGCGCACCACCACGCACAGCGATTCCATCCGCACGCGATGCACGCTGACTACCGGCCACGCCTCTAGAGTAGCAATCAACATGCCGCGCAATCTCCTCAGCGGGAACGTGGCCACGAGGCGCCGAAGTGGCGGTTGCTTCGTTTCGACTTGGAAACAGCAAGAGGCCAGCCGCTCCGCCGACGCGAGCTCGGGGTCGCCGTGATCGCTCCACCAGCAATCATCCTCACTTGGATCGCTCAGCATGACGGAAGTGCCGAGCCATCACACGCGCCGACGATTCGGGTCGTAGACGGCCGTCATGTTGGAGCGAGCCAACTGGGTTGCGGCCATCTCTTAATCCAACATCTCGGACAAGCGGGAGGCGCGGCGCCCGCCGTAGATCACGACCACGTCGCGATCGGAGTCCCTGGCCATTGCGTGGCCCCAACGCGCCGGCGGTGCCGCGACGTTGCGTTGCACCACGGTCGTGCCGTCGCACTCCCACGTGTCGCAGTAGTTGATGTTGCTGTTGGTGCTGCCAAACAGTACGCCAACGCCACGGATCGTGGTCGTAGCAGAACTCGAAGTTCGTAGCGCCAGGTGAACGGTGGCTGCGTGCGCGACTGTGCCAATGACGACCGCGCATCGTCGTCCCGTCAACCCGCCACGCCGGACCGCGCCCCTCAAGCGAGACTCCTGTCGCTCGCCAGCAGATGGCTTTGGGTTAGAAACCGATGCGCGCCCAGATGCCGTTGCTCAGGTCGATGCCGATGGGAGAACTGGTCGGCAGGTAGAACGACTGCAAGGCAATGTTGAGTCCAGCCAACTGCGGAATGTTGGGAATCGGCAAACCAACCGTCCACAAAGGAGAGGGTGATTGCTGGTGCACCAGGAGCCAGTTGTTGACGTCGAACCACGCGGTGCAGCCACTGAACCCAAGACTTTGGGGGTGGGTTGGTGCCGGGCTGAATGCGACGAACCCCCACGTGTTCGCTGGCCCATCGCGGCCGACCAGAGTGGCAGTCTGGCCAATGATCGGACCAGTCATTCCGAGTTCGGGTGCGAACGGACTGCCGTGGCATTGCACCGGATGCACGTAGGTCGTTGCCAAGATGCGGCCAGAGACGAGTTGGTAGCCGCCGTCGCCGCTGCCTCCCGACGGCGACGCGTTCATGTCTCCCATCAGCAAGTCATCGAACCCATCGCCATCCACGTCGCCCAAGCGACTCATTGCACTCATGCGGAACTGTGGCGTGTGCGACCAGTTGGCCAAGTACCTACTGGTAGCACCAGAGAGGAACGCGACGATGTTGTCGGCCGTCGATCCATATCGTGACGAGGTATCCTTGACAGCAAAATCATCGTAGCCATCCGCATCGAGGTCGCTCACGACTGCGGACTCGCTGCCCGAAGTGCTGTACGTCTGGAGCAGCTGCCCCGAAATCGGGTTGTAAGCACGGAGCGGCCCGTTCTGTGCAAGGATCACTTCGTTGCGCGCATCTCCCGAGACGTTGGCAGCATTGACACGACTGAACCCTCCGCCGGGGTTGCTGATCGTCGTGACCACGACAAGTGGAACGGTTCGCCAGACCCGAGCATTGCCACTGAAGACTCCAGCAATCTCATGATGCCCATCACCATTGACGTCACCGAGCGAGGCGATCTAGGTGACAGTCTGCAGGGACGCGACGCTACTCATCTGGCTGCCGTCGCTACCTCGCAGGATGATGATGTACTCAGTACCGTTGATGCGAACACCGGCCGCGACTTCTGCACGCGAGTCGTTGTCAATGTCGCCAATGCCGCAGGCGCTGTAGAAGTCTGCTAGCACGCTACTGCTCCAGATCAAGCTGCCGTTGGCACCGGAATAGGCGCGCAGTACCGACGTGTTGCCGGCGAGGAAGTCCGGGTTTCCGTCCAGATCCATGTCGCTCGTTGCGGCCAGGATCTGGCCAAACGCCTGCGATGGGTCCGTCACCTGACCAAGCGCCGAGAGGGTCGATCCCGAGATCAGCTGCAGTCGTGCTGACGAGGGGAAACCGGGGAGAATGCTCCGGACAACGAAGTCAGGCGTGCCATCGCCATTGCCATCGCCAACCCCCAGGACCTTCTCGCCGTAGTCGGTGTAGGGAGTACTGCCGTGCACGGTCGCGATCTCCAATTGCGCTGGCAGGTTCACGGCAAGAGCTAGCAGCGACAGCAGGCACAATTGGGAGGATCGCATCCTCGGAGAATAGCAAGGTGTCGGGCGAGGGAGACGCTAGCTGCATGCGGTGGTGTCCCAAGAAGGTGTGGGTAGCTCGTAGTCGGCGCGAGGGAAATGGACTGGGGACGTAACGTGCAAGATTCGAACCGCAACACGCGAGAAGTCGATGCGGTTTGATTGGGCTGTTCGCTTGGTACGGCGTTGCACGAGTCCTCCCTTGGGGGCCGGGTGGCGTCGCTGCTGTTCGAATCTCGTCGCCAAAAACCGACCATCGCAAAGGCCCTCGACGTAGAGGCATCGTGCAGCCAACTCGATGGAGTTCCGCCCTTGAGATCCTCAGGCGCCGCAGCCAGCGCTTCGGCGAGGACCTGCGGCTCATGTCCTCGCAACGCGACGATAGGCGGCCGCCCGTGCCCGCATATTCCCGCGGCGCAGAGACTAGTAGCGAGACACCAGAAGGCGATAGCAAGACGGCTGCCAGGCCGTCGGCGGACAGCCGTGATCTGCCTTCCGCATGATGCAACTGAGTAGCGCTCACGCTTGACGCGTTGGCAATTGCTGGTGCCCAAAGGCCTGCGCTTGACGGTGCGGCAATGCTGCCTGAGCAATTGGAACTTGCTCTATGTTTGTGCGGCGCAGATTGCCGCCAGACCAGCCAGTGCCCCACACCAGCCAGTGCCCAGCGGCGCAGCGGCGCAGCAATCCAGCGGCGCAGCGACCCAGCCGACGCTATTTGTCCTGTTCCATCTCGGCGATCAGCGCGTCGACGGCTTCGTCGAGTTTGTCATTGTCCGGAGTGCCAATCCATCTGCGACGGATGACGCCCTGCTTATCGATGAGATACACACTCGGCCAAGTGCCGATACTCCACGCTGCAGGTATTGCGCCCGCGCCGCCCTTGTCGCCGCACCAGAAGGAGCGCCACGTGACCCCCATCTTCTTGGCCTGCTCGAAGTAGTAGTTCTTGTCTCTGTCGCTATTGACGCCAATCAACGCGAACGGCTTGCTCTTCAACTTTTGCACGAGCGACCGCTCGTGTGGAATCATCCGTACGCAAGGTCCTCACCAGAAGCCCCAGAAGTCGAGCAGCACGACCTTGCCGCGATAGTCGCTGAGCTTGAACGAAGTGCCATTCAAGTCTTCACCCGAGATCTCGGGAGCCTCGCAACCCGGCAGCAGGTTTTCGACCTCGAAGCGCAGACGGCCGGTTCGCCGTGCCAGCCGTGAGCCCTTGGCCAACTCGTCAGCCTCGAGCACCTGCGCCTTCGCGCTAGCGAAGTCCGCCGCCGTTGCCTCCCGATCCTTCAGCGTCGCTTTGCTCATCAACAGCAGCGCGTGCACGCGCGGCAGCGGGTGCGGATTCTCCGCGTTCACTTTGCGCAGCAGATTCTGGGTTGTCTCGGCGTCAATCAAGCGCACGAACGACCTCGACTTGTTGAGCAATTCGGCGATGCCCTCTCGCTTGACGTGATCGCGCAGCACGCGCTTGATCACGACTTCGGCGATGCCGCCATCATCGAAGTTCGTCGCCGCGAAGGTCAGCACGCTGAGGCACTGATCACCCTCACACTGGTCTGCAAGCGCCAACGCACGTTTGCCGAACGCCTTGCGATCCGGGCCCGTCACCGCATCGGTCATTGCCCGCATCTTGGCAATGTCCTTGGCAGCGCGCGCCTCTTTGTACGCTTCCGAATCGCGCACGTCGTTCTTGGCTGCACGCCACGCCGATTCAGCCGCCTGCCACTCCGCGACCATCTTCTGGAAATCGGCAGACACCTGCTTGGTTGCATCACCCTGCGCGGGCAAGGCAAGGCCAAGCAACATCGCGACGAACACGGGTTTGATTGACTTCATCGAACTCACACCTCCCCGGGGCGAGCGCCGGAGTCGCCGCCAGCAAGGAGCCAGCAGCGAGACACTCTAGAAGACAAGTGCAACGGCGGGCGTACCAACATGGTCTCACGATGTCGGTACGGTGCCTGGCACAGAAGTAACTTCTTCACCGCCGCCTCACCGAACTCGTTACTTCTGTGCCTGGCACCGTACGTTGCGGTCACAGAATCGCCGGGCAAGCTCTTCGCGAGAACCGGTCGATCGTGATGTCACCATGAGTTCCCTCACATGCATTGGTCGCACTGTCCTGACCTGGGCCGTTGCGTTCCTTCCCGTTCTCTTCACCTCATGCAGCGTTGTTGACAGGGGGCCGGGCGACCTCGTGCTCTGGTATGAGGAACCGGCGGCGGAGTGGGTCGAAGCGTTGCCAATCGGTAGTGGCAGCATCGGAGCGATGGTGTTCGGCAACCCCGAGCAGGCGCGCTACCAATTCAACGACGACACGCTGTGGGTCGGCGAACCCCATGACTATGCGCACGTCGGCGCGGTCGACCATCTGGCGACGATTCGCCAACTGCTGTTCGAGGGCAAGCAACGACAAGCGCATGATCTTGCGACGCGGGAGTTCATGTCCGCGCCGCTGCGCCAGACGGCGTACCAACCGTTCGGTGATCTGCGGCTGACGTTCGCGGGGCACAGCGCGGCTTGGAACTATCGGCGCGAACTGGATCTGGACTCGGCGATCACCACCACGTCCTACGTCGTCGACGGCGTGCGCTACGAGCGGCAAGCTTTTGCGAGCTTCCCCGATGGTGTCATCGTCGTGCGGGTCACCGCGAGCGTGCCGGGCCGCCTCAACTTCGGCGTGGCTTTGACCAGTCCGCATCAGGACAGTTCGGCGAAGGCGATCAACGATCATAGCCTTGTGCTGCGCGGCAAGCCCTCGCCGCTAGCGCTCAGGGATACCACGCACGCCGGCAAGACCAGGTTCGAGGCGCGCCTGCACGTCGTGCCCGACGCTGGCGAGTGCCGGGCATCGGCGAACGGCCTTGAGGTCACTGCGGCCGACGCAGTCACGTTGTTGCTCGTGCCAGCGACTTCGTTCCGTTCTTACCAAGACATCGATGGCGATCCGGCGGCGCGCGCGGCCGCGAAGATGGCAGCCGTCGCTGAGCGTTCGTTTGACGAACTGAAGCACACGCACCTCGCCGATCACCGCGCGCTGTTCCGACGCGTCAGTCTGGACGTTGGCACAACGGCGGCCGCGACGCTTCCGACCCTCGATCGGCTCGTGCGTCATGGGGAGATTGACGACCCGCAGATGGCCGAGTTGCTGTTTCAGTATGGCCGCTACTTGATGATCGCGTCGAGCCGCCCCGGTGCCCAACCTGCAAACCTGCAGGGGCTCTGGAACGATCGTGTGAAGCCGCCGTGGGAGAGCAAATACACGATCAACATCAACACCGAGATGAACTATTGGCCGTCCGAGACCTGCAACCTCGCGGAGTGTGGCCAGCCATTGTTCGACGCCGTCACCGAGCTTTCGCAGGCAGGCGTTGGCGTTGCGCGTGAGCACTACGGCGCGCGCGGCTGGGTGACCCACCACAACTTCGACATCTGGCGCGGCTGCGCACCGATCAACGCCTCCAATCATGGCATCTGGCCGACGGGCGGGGCATGGCTGTGCCAGCACCTGTGGTGGCACTACCTCTTCACCGGCGATGAGAAGTTCCTCGCCGAACAGGCGTTTCCCGCCATGAAGGGAGCGGCGCAGTTCTTCATGGACTACCTCGTCGAGGATCCGCGCACCGATCAGCATTGGTTGATCAGCGGTCCGAGCAACTCGCCGGAGATTGGTGGGCTTGTGATGGGGCCGACGATGGATCATTCGATCATCCGCTACCTCTTCGCCAGCACAGTGGCCGCCGCGGAGATCCTCGGCGTCGACGAGAACCTGCGCGACGAACTGCGTGCCATGCATGCCCGCATCGCACCACATCAAATCGGCAAGCACGGTCAATTGCAGGAGTGGCTCGAGGACACGGACAACCCGAACAACAAGCACCGCCACGTTTCGCACCTGTGGGCACTGCACCCTGGCGAAGAGATCACGGCGGAAACGCCCGAGCTGTTCGCGGCGGCGCGGCAGTCGCTGGAGTTCCGGGGTGATGGCGGCACCGGTTGGTCGCGCGGCTGGAAGGTCAATTTCTGGGCGCGGTTGCTCGACGGTGACCACGCGCACCTGATGCTCAAGAACTTCCTGCACCTATGCGGCAAGCGAAACCCCGACCACCGCGGCGGTGGCGTCTACCCCAACCTGCTCTGCGCGCACCCACCGTTCCAGATCGATGGCAACTTCGGAGCCACGAGCGGCATCGCTGAGATGCTATTGCAGTCGCACGTGAAGGCGTCCGACGAGGCGATGGACTACCGGATCGATCTACTGCCGGCACTGCCCAGCGCGTGGCCTGCAGGCAGCGTGACCGGACTGCGAGCGCGGGGTGGTTTCGAAGTGGACCTTGCCTGGCAGCAGGGTGCGTTGTTGTCGGTTCGCATCCGATCGCTACTCGGTCGACCTGTTGTCTTGCGTTGCGGCCAACGGGAGGTCCGTCTCGAAACAGGCGCAGGAGCAAGCTACGACCTGTCGGACGAGTTGCAGTAGCCGCCCGCTCCCTCACCGACTTCGGCCACTTCGCTGGCGTCGTCAACAAGTGGAGCGATACAGGAATCTGCCGGCTTCTCCGCGACAGGTCGGTGCGCATTCAGGCACAGAAGTAACTCCTTTACCGCCGCCTCACCGAACTCGTTACTTCTGTGCCTGGCACCGTACCACGTCGTTGACTCTGCTGCGCGAGTAACGGTTCAGGCCCAATTGCAACGCAGGGTCGTCGTGACGACTACTGCATCGCACGAATCGCGGTGCGCATTGCGTCGGCGATCTTCGGCCACGCCAAACGCGTCGCTTCGGTCGTACTGAGGTAGGCGTGCTGTGCGCCGAACGTACCGAGGTAGTAGCGCAGACTGCCGTGCTCATCTGGAGTTGCCGGCAGCTCTCCGTCGGGAGCCGTAAGATCGAAATCGAGCACCGCCGAACTCGACGTGCCGATACGATTGCCGGGCGGAGTAAACGTGCAGTAGATCTTGTCGATCGGCCCCGCTGGGTCCTGCCCGTGGTGCAGGTGCCAGCTGCCTTCGACCGGCAAACGACGGTGGATTTCCGCCATTAGCTGTCGCCAGCGTGGAACGTCACCAGCCTCGATCTGGATACGGATCGGCTTGCTCGCTGGGACTCCGGGAATCGCCCCCATCGGCCAGCTCGGAAAGCCTATGTGCTTGCGGCTCGCGATCGCATAGACGCCCGGATCGCAGATCAGGTAGTCAGTCGCGAGGTCATAGCCGCTGACCAGCACCTTGCGTTGCCCCTTGGCGATCTTCGGCATGGAGCTCGACGAGGATTGGCGCGTGATGCCAACCCAACCGACCCGGCGCCCGTCTGGCCCGGTCACAACGAACGGCTCGTTGATGGCTACTTGTTGCGCGCTGTATTCGATCGATGTCTGCGTCACGTTCTCGATCTCCAGGCGGATCGGCAACGACTCCCCCACCCGAAAGGTTGCACCGGTTGCCGTGATGCGCGTGCGCAGGCCCGCGACGGGATCGCTCCACGGTGCGACTACTGGTCCTACAGTTGACGCAATAGATGACCCCACAGTGGGCCCCAGAGTGGGCTCCAGAGTCGCCACCTCATCCATCGGCGATTTGGGATCATGGCAAGCCGTGCCAGCAATCACACATAGAAGGACGAGGCCGGACGGTGAGCAGCTCATGTGCAATCTAGTCCGACCTGTCTATCCGGTCACCGCACTTCAGGACGTGCGTACGGTGCCAGGACAAAAAAACACTTCCTCAGTGCCAGACGGTGACAGAGATCCGCCGCGTAAGACGCTGCCCCCTCTAGACCACGATTGATGCCAAGGTATTCGGTGTTGCGCGCCTCGCTAGATCTGCCAGCGGCAGCTCAACAGCGCGCCTACAACATCCCGATTTGGTATCTGCCGGAATGACGCGCGAACGAATCACTATCATGGCAAAGCCATGAACATCCCACTGATCTGTATCGCGACGCTCCTCCTGTCTGGGTTGCTGCCAGCACAGGAGGCTCGCCAACAACCCCCAGCAGAGGCCGTTGTCGAGGAGTTGACCGCGGAGCTGCACAAGCAGAAGCGCGAATCTCGCGCGGCCCACGCGGCTGTCCGGAAAACGCAGGCCTACCGGGAGGCCAGTCGAAATGGCGACCGCAAGGTCACCAAGGCGCTGATGGCGGCAGCGTTGTCCCCGGACGTCGTCGGGCTCGGCAAAAAGGCGCTCGCCGCCGCCGACGCCTACCAAGGAGACGACCGAGTCAAACTGCTGGTCTGGGCGGCGCTCAAGAGCCGCGACCCGGAGATCGTCACGACCGTCGTCGATGAGATCCTGGCGAAGCATCTCGACAGCACGGAGGTCACCCAATTGCTCGAGTGGGCGAGTTCGATTTCGCGGTTGCTTGAGCCGGCCAAGAAGAAGGTGTTTCTGAGCACCATCGTCGACGGGTCGAAGAACGACTACGTACGCGCCTGGGCAATGTACAAGATGGCCGGTCGGACACGGCGGGGAGCCAGCGAGGAAGAGAATTCAAAGCACGTCGAAATGATGGCCGAGATCAAGAAACTCGCCGCCGGCACCGAGCTCGGCGAACTCATCGACGCACCACGCTTCGTCGCAGAACGCCTGCAAATCGGCATGGAGGTGCCGGACATCGTCGGCGAGGACCTCGGCGGCGTGAAGTTCAAGCTCAGCGACTACCGCGGCAAGGTTGTCGTCCTCGACTTCTGGGGGTTTTGGTGAGGCCCTTGCCGGGCCATGTTCCCTCACGAGCGGTCGCTCGTGCAACGACTGAAGGATAAGCCGTTCGCGCTGCTCGGTGTCAACAGTGACCCCGACAAGGTGTATTACTCCGAAGAAGCCAAGGCCAACGGCGTCAGCTGGCGTTCGTTCTGGAACGGCCCCAAAGGCACCTTCGGTCCGATCTCCATCAAATGGGGAATCAAGAGTTGGCCGACCATCTACGTCATCGACGCGAAGGGCGTAATCCGTTTCAAGAACGTGCGCGGTGAAGAAATGGACGCCGCCATCGACGAGCTTCTCGCAGAAATACAGAAAGAGTAAGAGTAGCTCTGCCGCCCATATTCCACCGGGCGGGGGCAGGTCGGGATTCTACTTGTGCCTTGGAAGGCAACGCTGGTGCTGACCTCGCAGGCTCCAATGTTCACCGTTTGAGCCGACAGGCCGCGCTCGTTGCGACGACTTCTTGACCGTAGACGTTTGGACCAAGCGCGGGCCTGTACCCCATTGCGTGTTCTTCGTGATCCATCACGCCACGCGCATCGACGAGCACTGCGTTCCGATGATCGCATCGATGCTGTTGGCATTGGCCATCCCCGCATCCACGTCGAAGGCATGCGTGCCGCATGAGCCGCCGTCCATACTTGCAGGCTTGCCTTGAGGGTGACCAGTGCCGCCGCGAACGGTCGCCACCATGACGCCGTTGTCGACCCTCTGCCGAATCGCGAAGTCGCCAGCGTCGTTGAGCCAAGCCGACCGCCAGCCGAAGACCAACGACGTTCCGCTGCGCGTGGTTTGCACGGCAACCGCGCCGCGCACCACCGGAATTCAGCATCAACCGCTGAGCCCACCGACGGGGCGCGATTGCGTCAGGCGTCCTGTGCCCCCGCCGAGGCGAGCCAGCGCTCGCGGCTAAGCGCGTACAGCCGCGTACCAGCGACACCGTCGTTGGTCGTCTTGACAAGCTGCATGCCAAGGCGTTCGAGCACGCGCGAGGACCCGCGGTTCGGCACGTCGGTCGCGGACGTGATCTCGTCGAAGTCGAGGTCGCGGAACACGCGTTCGCAGACGCGGGCGGTCACCTCGCCGGCATAGCCCTGGCCCCAATACGCGGGCAGGAAGCCATAGAGCAACTGCAGCTCTGGCGGGTGGAAGAACTCACGGAAGCCGACGAAGCCGATGATGCCCGCAGCTTCGCGCCGATGCACCGCCCACAAACCGGCGCCATGACGGGCGAAGCGCTGCTGACTGGCGTCGATCTCCTTCTGCACCCAGGCCGGCGATACCAGCACGTTGTCGAGCAAGTAGCCCCGCACCTCGGGCTCGCGATACATCGCCAGCAGCTGGTCCGCGTCGTCGTCGTCGAACGGTGTCAGCACGGTTCGCTTGGTAGTGAGTAGGTGAGCGCGAGGATGCATTGGCAGACGGAGGGAGAGCGGCTGTTCATCCTAGCCCCTGGATGCGCGGCGGCCAGACCCCCACCTGACAACAAGCAGGAAGAGCCGGTGGCAGCCATGTCGCCGATGCCACGACCCCACCCGCTACGGCAACGCACCGATGCGTTCGCGCGTGAATCCACTCGCAGCCTTCAGTTGTTGGCCAACGATCACGCCATCTCCTAGGCATGAGACTCGGGACCTGGTGCTCGACGTGGCTCGTGGCGGTGCGCGCAGACCCGACATCGGTACTTGCGTGACCGTCATTCCAGTTCGCGCAGCGACGACCCTCGGGGCCAATAAGCGGATCAGATATCCCGCCTTTCTTGTTCGATGGCGTGCCGGCAAACCGCTGGCAAGGGTATGAGAATCACACCGACTCGCACCCTGTTCGCCACGCTGTTGACGAGCCTGTTCGCCACTGTGGGCATGCCTGGCCAGACTCCTCCGCCGATCAACACCGTCATCGAGGGCGACGGCGGGGACCGGTTCGCGTTTCAGATCTCCAGCGGCGACCTCAACCACGACGGCCTCGACGACCTAGTCGTTGGTGCGCCGCACCAGACCGGCGGCAACAAGGTCTACGTCTACTTCGGCCCAGTGGACTTGGCATCGATCGATATGCTTGGGGCCGGTGACGCCGACGTCGTCATCGTTGGTGCGACCAACAGTGAAACCGGCTGGTCCGTCACGACGGGTGACGTTCTGGGCAACGATGAAGACGATCTGATCATCGGTGCGCCGGCGGTCGGCGGCGTCAATGGCGCCGTGCGCATCTTCGCGGGCCCGCTGCAACCGGGGACCTACCCTGCGGTCACCGCGGATCTGACGATTGACGGACATACCGGCGGCTACGCGGGCTGGGCTGTCGCTGCCGGCGACTTCGACGGCGACGGCAAGGACGAACTGGCGATCGGCGCCAACGGCACGGGACCATTGGGGGAAGGCGAGGCGTACCTGATGGATTGCGATGGCGGCAATCCACCGACCGACACCTCGATGGCGACCGCGACCTTCGCTGGCGTCGGCACGACCGGCGCATCCATGGCGAACGGTGGCGACATCAACGGTGACGGCTTCGAGGACTTCCTGCTCGGCAGCTACGGTGCGCTGATCACCTCGGGATTCAACTTCGGCGGCACGGTGCATATCGTCTACGGACGCCCGCAGTTCGACCCCAGCTATGTGCTCGACGATCCGCTCAGCACTGGCATCGGCAACATCACCGCCGAGTTCGATGGCCACAATCTCGGCTACGACGTGGCTCCCGCGGGCGACGTCAATCTGGACGGCTTCGACGACTTCCTGATCGGTGCGCCGTCGTTCCGCATCAGCAATCAGGACCCCGACCTGACCCCGGCCGAAAAGGGCTCGGCCTACCTGGTGCTCGGATCACGCGACCTCGCAGGCATACCGCAGATCCTCGACTCGGTGCAGGTCTCACAAGTTGCTGATTTGATCTTTCTCGGCAACACCGTCGACAGCCGCACCGGCAACTCGGTTGCGTGCGCCGGATTCGCTGGCGCCACGTGGTCGCGCACGACCCATCCGGCACTCAACTGGGTCGACTACGGGCCGGTCATCCTGATCGGAACCGGCATCGACCGCGCCTACTCCCACGCCTACAAGATCGACCGCACGATCAAGCAGGTGATCTTCGGTCCGCCGGTGCTGATGCAGCGCCGCGGCATCGTGATCCAATTGCCGCTGGCCGCCACTGGCAACTTCGTCATCCAGGGCGCAGCCGGCTCGCGGCTAGGCATGGAGGTGCACGGCCCGGTCGATCTCGACGCCGACGGCCTGCACGACATCGTGCTCGGCGCACCGCACCAGCTCAAGTTCACCCAATCGGCCGGTGACGGTCAGGTACACATCTCGCGCGGGCAGTAGGCTCCGCAGGCACGCGATCGAGTTCGCAAAGAACTGCGCACGAACGTCGTTGCATACAGTCTGTCGGTGCAGCGACTCGATTCCCGATGCGCGCGCTGGACGCGTTCTTGCAGGTCGTGAATGGCACCGGCACGACCGCGGATCTGCGACCGCGCATCTCGACGCCACCTATGCGTGCCCGCGGGCCATTCGGGCTAGACGTGACGTTCCTGCATGCGGACCAGGGCGAGCGACTCGAAGCCGCGTGGCTCGAGTTCTGCGCTCAACGGATCGTCACGAACACCAGCGTCGGGTTGGAGTCGAACTCGTAGACCGTGTTGGAATGGCACACTCAGTTGCGCACTCGCTGCTTTCACTCCGGACGGAGCAACTTCACTGCCTACCGAACGCAAGTATGCTGTTGCCCACATCAAACTCTGACGAGCTGCGA
>TARA_R110002072_G_scaffold85314_3_pt1 | contig 14474 bp, 14 predicted proteins | sample TARA_R110002072 | Tara Oceans TARA_R110002072 (sample SAMEA4397118) | marine metagenome | biome: Polar Biome; feature: [SRF] surface water layer (ENVO:00010504); material: water (ENVO:00002006), including particulate matter (ENVO:01000060) such as... | depth 5 m | reverse complement strand
AGAATTCTTTTCTGAATCTATGAAAAATGATCAAGGAGAAGATGTATCAACCAAAGAAATTAAAAAGATATTAGAAACTGTTATTACTGAAGAAAACAAGAAAAAACCTTTAACAGATGAAAAACTATCTATCATATTAAAAGAAAAAGGGTACCCTATTGCAAGAAGAACAATTGCTAAATATCGTGAACAGTTAGATTTACCTGTAGCACGTTTACGAAAAGAAATATAGTGCAATTTTACAAATACATATCTACTGTTTTACATCCTATTGTGATTCCTACAATTGGTGTAATGTTATATTTCTTACTAATTCCTAGCAATTTAGTCAGCAATCAAAAACTAATGGTTTTAAGTTTAGTTTTTATTGTTACCTACTTAATTCCTTTGTTAATCTTAGTCCTTTTTAAAAAATTAAAGTTTATTAAAAATTATAAGGTAGAAAGTATAAAAGAAAGAAAATTACCTATTGCCCTAATGGTTTTTCTTTTTTATTTATTAGGAACTACAATTAGCAATGTTGCAAATTTAAGAGATTTAAGCTTACTTTTTTACGCAACATCCTTAGCTTTATTTATTGTTTACGTTTTGTTTTTCTTCAAAATTAAAGCAAGTGTTCATTTATTGTCTTTAGGAATCTTTGTAGGCTTTTTCATGATTTTAAGTAATATACACGCAAAGTCTTTTATTATAGTAATTATCATCCTCTTTTTAATTGCTGGTCTTCTAGCAAGTGCAAGATTAGCACTTAAAGCACATACTACAAAAGAAATCTATATCGGTTTTTTTATAGGTTTACTAACAACCTCAATTGTATATTTTCTTCTATAAAATATAAAAAATAAAACCAAATTTTAAAATACTTGTATTTATACCTTCTCCATTTATAGTAGCATTTTCAAAAACTGGAGTTAAGCTATAAAATAAGTTGATATTAAACACATCATAACCAATTGAAAGCGTTAAACCATATTGAAAATTATTGAATGCACTTACGTTATTATAGCTAAAATTAGTACCATTCTCTTCAAATCGAAATGTATTAGATAAATTATATAAAAATTTTACACCTCCATATATTCGCCAAAAATCGTATTTTTTTGCTGTTGATGTTCTCCATCTAAATTCAATTGGTAATTCTAAATTATGTGATGTAAAAATATTTGAGGCTAAATCAGCACCAGTATCAAAGCTAGTTCCTGTATTTAATTCTTCCACTTTAAGTTTGTGATTAAAGAAATCAAATCCATAACCAACACCAGCCGCAAAAGAAATATTACCTCTTTTATTTAAGATAATATCTTTCATAAAACCAGCAGACACTGCATAAGAAAAATTACTTCTACTTATTGTTGTAGGTTGATTATTAAACTGCGCATAGGAAACCGAAAAATAAATTTGATCATCTGCATAGCTATCTCCTAATTGTAATGAATCTTTCTGAGCAGAAAATTTGGTTATAGAAATTATAAAAAGACCTATGTAAATTATATTCTTCATTATATGATAATTGAAATTAAATATACATTATTTGTAAATTAAATCTTTATTTTTTTTAAATAAAAAAAAGGATAACTCTTTCGAATTATCCTTTTATATAAAATAGTTTGTTTTTAATTTTTCGCATCAGGTGTAGAAGAATAGTTAATTTTAAGAGCATTTACATCTCTTAATTTTAATCTGATATCTATAATTGTACCTACATTAGATCGTCTGTCTGCTTTAATAGAAGTAGTCATAAAAGGAACTAATTTCTCAGCTATTTTATCTCTTTTACCTAAAATAAAAGCTGGAACTTGATCTGCAGTAGATATTTTATCATTCAATTGAATTTTATTATAACCTGCTCCATCTCTATTAGTATCTGTAGACTTACCAACATAAATTGTACTTACCAAGCTTTTGTCTTCTAATTTTTTAATTTCAGTAGCACTAGGTAATACAGGATTTTCTATTCTTAAATCTGTCTCTCTCATAGTAGTTGTTACCATGAAGAAGAATAATAGCATAAAAACGATATCTGGAAGTGATGCAGTGTTTACTGCAGGCATTCCCTTTTTCTTCTTTCTAAATTTAGACATACTTTAAATTTTATAATTAATTATGATGTTGGCTCCATATCAGATATAATTTGAGGATATGCTTTCTTAATATCTTCAACTCTTCTCTGTAAGGTTTCAACCTGATCTTTCAAATCAGCATTATTTTTGGCATTATCATAAGCTTCTTCAAGCTCATCAAATGACATATTATATCTTTGTCTCGATAATCTATTTCTTAACTCAGAATAAGCTCTTAACAACTCATTTTGTACTCTAATATAAGTTCCATATTCGGTTCCTCTATCACTTTGTACAGAAATAATAGCTTTGTTAGGATGATCTGATGAGGTATCAAGCCCTTCACCTTGACAATAATCACATCTACTAGCTGGAGTTCCATCTTCACCTGGCGCTCCAATACCCCCTCCATTATCTATAAAATCACGAGCAGCATTTTTAAGGTCCTTAATATCCATAGTTTCGCCCTCTACAAAAAGGTTATTGTCTCTATTGATACTTACCTCAAAAATATTTTTCTGTTTAACGATAGGTGGAACGTAATCTATTGGTGGCTTTTCTGATAACTTTTTAGAAATACCTGAATCTACATTCATGGTAGTTGTAACTAAAAAGAAAATTAATAACAGAAAAGCAATGTCTGCCATAGAACCTGCGTTAATTTCTGGATTTTCTCTTCTTGCCATATTTTTATGATTTAACTAATCCTTTTAATAAATCTACGATAAAGAATATACCTGCTATACCTCCTAAAATAAGACTATACCAAATACCTGCTCCAACCCAACGATTTATTGAAGAACCTTCTTCTCCACCTCTTTCTATTCCTCCAGCAGTGTTATAAACTACGTTGCTATCAGACAAGAAATAAGCGATTACAAGAAGTATAGCTAATACTGCTATACCTCCAAAAGTCTTTTTTAAATTCTCTGGATTTCTAATCATGCTCCATAAAGATAAAGCAATTGTTACTATAACCGCAATTATAAATAACCAAAAAGAAAAGGAAATTAAAGGACTCACTACAGTATTCTGTAAATTATCTACATTATCAACAATCTCTTGAGAATCTTCCATAAAAATTCTTATGAAAAGAATCCCGCCAATAAGAGCTATTGCAGCAATTAAAATATTTAAAATTTTATTACTTTTCATATTGAATATTATTTTTTATACTTAACTAATAAATCTATCAATGAGATAGAAGCATCTTCCATACTGTTTACAATACTATCGATTTTTGCAACGATATAATTATAAAAAATTTGAAGAATAATTGCAACGATTAAACCGAATACAGTTGTTAATAAGGCTACTTTAATACCACCTGCAACTACTGCTGGAGAAATATCGTTTGCAACAGCAATATCATTAAATGCTCCAATCATACCAATTACAGTACCCATGAAACCAAGCATTGGTGCTAATGCAATAAATAAAGAAATCCAAGAAACATTTTTCTCTAATTGTCCCATTTGAACTCCTCCATAAGAAACAACAGCTTTTTCTGCTTCTTCAACACCTTCATCAACTCTATCTAAACCTTGATAAAAAATTGAAGCAACTGGCCCTTTTGTATTTCTACAAACTTCTTTTGCAGCTTCTACTCCTCCTGAACTTAAAGCGTCATCTACATTAGCTAATAATTTTTTTGTATTTGTTGTTGCCATGTTTAAATAAATAATTCTTTCAATGGCAATAGCTAATCCTAAGATTAAAGCTACTAATACAATCCCCATAAATTCTGGGCCACCATCAATAAAGTTTTGCTTTAAAATTTGGTGAAACGTTTGTGATTCTTCTGCTGCTCCTTCTTGAGCGAAAGTGGATTGTATAGCTCCAAAAAACATAAATCCTGTTACAGATAAGACATTTACTACTTTTTTCATCTTTGTTATAAATTAATTTTAATAGTTAACGGGTTAAAGATATAAATTTTCGTCTCAAAAAAAGAAAAAATAGTAATTTTTGTGATTTTTTATAAAAACCCTTTCTTTTATTTTTAAGAGAGTGCCAAGTAACAAAAAATGTTATGCATAAAAAAATATTTTTGTGCTAATTGTTTCTTTTTATCACTTTTTTTATAAAATTTTAGTGTTTGATTGCTTTCTATCTAAAGTTACGAACTAAAAACGTCTGAAATTTCGCCTCTTAAAGATTTTTCAAAATAATAAGTAAACTCCTTTAAAGATAAATTTTCATTTAATAAATACATTAATTTTGCAACAGCAGATTCTGTGGTAATATCGTTTCCACTAATTACACCTATTTCTTTTAAGCCTACACTTGTTTCATAATGGCCTTGAGATACAGCACCTCCTTTACATTGTGTAACATTTACAATTCTAATATTGTTTAAAATTGCTGACTTTAACAACTCTAAAAACCATGTTGTATTAGGGGCATTCCCAGCACCATAAGTCTCTAAAACAATACCTTTTAAGTTTTTAATATTCAAAATACTTTCTACGACTTCTTTAGTAATTCCTGGAAATAATTTTAAAATAGCAATATCATTCACTAACTTTTTTCTAATTACAAGTGGCTTTTCATCATTTTTTTGATGATACATATAATGTTTATTAAAATTAAGATGCACACCACTTTCTGCCAATGGTGGATAATTCATAGACGTAAACGCCTCAAATTGTTCTGCATTTATTTTTGTAGTTCTGTTTGCTCTGTATAATTTATATTCAAAGTACAAGCAAACTTCAGAAATTACAGGTTTATGATCCTCTTTTCTTGAACAAGCAATTTCTATGGATGTAATTAAATTCTCTTTTGCATCTGTTCTTAAATCTCCAATTGGTAATTGAGAACCTGTAAAAATAATTGGCTTCTGCAGGTTTTCAAACATAAAACTAATTGCAGATGCTGTATAAGACATGGTATCAGAGCCTGTTAAAACCACAAATCCATCAAATTTCTCGTAATTAGTTTCTATAGTTTCTGCAATTTCTACATAAAAAGAGGTATTCATGTTTGATGAATCTATTGGCTCATTAAAAGAAATTGCTTTGATTGTACAGTTTAATTGTTCTAATTCAGGAATATTTTTGGTTATTTGATTAAAGTCGAAAGCTTTTAAAGCATTTGTCTTATAATCTTTAATCATTCCTATGGTTCCTCCTGTATACACAATTAAAATGTTAGGTTTTCTTGACATTATGGCATTTATTCTTAAAAAATTATTAAATATTTACTATTAACATATGCCAATAACCACTTTTTAATAACAAAAAATAAATTGGAATACTTTATGTTGTAAATTTATCAAACAAATATGATATACAATTTTTAAAAGGCGATAAATTATGATAGGATTCTATATATTAATAGGTGCAATTTCATTAATAAGTTGGTTAGTGAGTAATCAATTAAAGAAAAAATTCAAAAAATATTCTCAAGTTCAATTAAGAAATGGCATGAGTGGAGCTGAAATTGCCACAAAAATGCTTGCAGATAATGGTATTTTCGATGTAAAAGTAATTTCGACTCCTGGTAGATTAACAGATCATTACAATCCAAAAGATAAAACTGTAAATTTAAGTGAAGCTGTTTACAACCAAAGAAATGCTGCAGCTGCAGCTGTTGCTGCTCACGAAGTTGGACATGCTGTACAACATGCAACTGCATATAGTTACTTAACAATGCGTTCTAAATTAGTACCTGTTGTGAGTGTTACTTCAAAATTTTCTCAATGGTTAGTAATTGGAGGATTAATTTTAGGTGCAGCTTCTGGTGCTACAGGAATTGGTTTTTACATTGCTGTTGCTGGTTTAGCATTTATGGCAATGGCTACCATTTTTAGCTTTATAACCTTGCCTGTGGAATATGATGCAAGTAACAGAGCCCTAGCTTGGTTAAAGAATAAAAATATGGTTTCTCAAGAAGAACTTGCTGGTTCTACAGATGCTTTAAAATGGGCTGCAAGAACATATTTAGTAGCTGCTTTAGGTTCTTTAGCAATGCTTCTATATTGGGGATTACAAATTTTAGGAGGAAGAGATTAGGCATCGCAGATGCTTTTATTATTTCACTGTTGTGTTATAAATTATACACAAAAAATTTAAACCTGAGTTTAATATAATTAAAGTTTAAATTAATATTCTTACTAAAATGCTTCGAGTTTTTCGAAGCATTTTTTTTATGCAGGAAACTTTTTATTGATTTTGAGCGTCTTCAATTTTATAGAAAATAAATTCTGATTCAACCGAAATTTAACCCATTTCGTCAAATTTTGATTTTTCTTCTGTAACAAAATAGGCACTTTTGAAGTGTTATAAAAGAAAAGCAATTCTTTTTAGATTCCTTTTTTCACAGGAATGCACTTTAATAGAAACCTCAATATAAAAAAGTTGAGGATTAATTTTTAAAAATCAACCAAATGAAACTTTTTACAACCAGTATTTTTATTTTATTCTTAGGAGTTTTAACAACTTTTTCTCAACATTCAATTTCAGGCAAAATTGTTGATGACCAAAATAGTTCACTTCCATTTGCAAATATCGTTTTGTATAAAATTGGCGAAGAAGCAAATCCGAAAGGAACTGTTTCTAATGATAAAGGCGAATTTACTTTTGATAAAATAACATCAGGAAACTACAAAATGCAATTTTCGATGTTGGGTTTTAAAACTCAAAATATTGATGAATTCACTTTAAATGAAAACAAAACATTTAACATCACTTTAAAAGAAGAAAGCCAAACGTTAAATGAAGTTGTTATAAAAAGCAAAAGACCAATTATTAAACAAACTGCAGAAAAACTAATTGTAGATTTAGAAAATTCAGAAATGATAAACACAAATCTACAAGATGTGATGCGTAAAGTTCCTGGAGTTTTGGTAACTAATAACGGAATTTCAATTGCTGGAAATAGTGGCGTTAGAATTCTCATCAACGGAAAAACAACAGAATATATGGATGTTGATACTCTTTTAAGAGATTTTCCTGCAGATAATATTGCTAAAATTGAAGTTGTAGAACAACCTGGAGCAGAATATGAAGCTTCTGGTTCTGGAGCAATTATCAACATCATTTTAAAGAAAAACGTAAAATTAGGCACACATGGTAGTGCAAATACTTGGATTGGTGAAGACCAAGGTTTTGAATGGGGTTCTGGGTTTTCAATTGCTAGTTATAAAAACAAATTAAATTGGCAAACAAGCATTGGGTATTCTCAACCTACTTTTAGAGAAGATTTATTTTTGGTAAGAACAGTTGGTAATGAAACCTATGACCAAGTTACCAAAGAACCTTATGATCCTGATAATTTTAGAATTAGCGGAAGCATGGATTATTATTTAAATGATAAAAACTCAATTGGAATTGGCGCAAGTTTAAACACAAGAAACTCCACAAGAATTGCTTCTAGTGAAACTGTTATTTCTGATGAAAATTCGGTAAATACCTTATTTTCTGAAAACAGTTTTAATAGACAACGAAACAATTACAGCATTAATCCTTACTATGAATACAAGTCTGAAACAGATCGTTTATTAGTCGATTTTAATTATATAGATTTTGTAAATGACAACACCAATACTTTATATGATGTTGCAGGAAGCACAATTCCTTTTACAGATAGAAAATACATTCAAGATGGTAATTATAATATAAAAACCTATAGTTTAGATTATACAAGAACTTTTTCAGACAATTTAAATATAAGTGCTGGATCTCGATTTGCAGATGTAGCTACAGACAACGATTTAGAGTCTTTAATTGATGAAAATGGCAATTTTAATTTAGTTGAAGAGGAAAGTAGTCAGTTTTTAATTGATGAAACCATTTTTGCTTTATATTCCAAAGTAAATGCAAAATTTGGAGATTGGTCTTTTTCTGGAGGTTTACGTTACGAAGATAGTAATACAGATGGCACATCAATTTTTATGAAAGATGGCTCTTTAACTACAGAAATTTTAAAAAGACCAATTCAAAAATTGTTCCCAAGTGCTTCTATCAGCAGAAAAATGACCGATGTTTTGGGGGCAAGTTTATCTTATAGTTATAGAATTCGAAGACCTTCTTATAGTAGTTTAAATGCATTTCAAACATTTTTAGATCCTTATTCTGCTGGTGAAGGAAACCCAAATTTAACACCTTCTTACACCAATAATTATCAATTTAATTTAACGTACGAAGGGCAACCATTTTTTACAGTTGGCTACAGTAAAACAGATGATACTATTTTTCAATTGATAAAACAAGACAATGAAACTGCGCAAATTAGGCAACAAGTAGTAAACGTAGAAAATAATGCTAATTGGAATTTTAGATTATTTGCACCTGTAAATTTTACTGATGGTCTAGAGGGTTACACAGGAATTATCGTTACAAGTAACGATTATCAATCATCAACATTTAACATCGATTTAAATAAATGGAACTTAATTTGGTTCTTACAAGCAAGTTACGAGTTACCTTGGGATATTAATTTAGAGTTGAGTGGAAATTATGGAACAGGTGCTTTAGAGGATCAAATTGAAGTAGATTGGTTTGCAGAACTAGATTTTTCTTTCGGTAAAAATTTCTTAGATAACACTTTAAAAGCAAATCTTGGCTTTAATAAAATGCTAAATAGAGGTTTTGTGGGTACAATAGATTATGGAAATGGAACTGCAGCTGTTCATAGTAATGGCTCTAGACAAAACATTCAATTGCGTTTTACCTATAGTTTTGGAGATAAATTTGGGAAGAAAAAATCTGGAAGAAACACCAATAGAGATGAAGAAAACAGAATTAATGATGATAATTAATATCTTTGTAAAATGACTACCAAATTAAATAAATCTGACTAGATAATTCTTGCCATTGTTTTCGGAACCACTATTATTTTAGGATGTTTCGATTATTATAAAAAAACCTTTTAGAAGATTTGTTCTAAAAAAGGTCTTTTTTATTCCGAAAACATACCTGTTATTTTTTAAAAGCTAGAGCTTCACTCCTACCTTTTTTAAATATTTTATTACTATTCCCTTTTCCTTTTCTTAACTCTTTTTGCTCTTCAAAAGATAATTGAATTATTTCCTGACAATCTGTAGAACAGGTGTTTTCCATTTTTTCTGAACACTCATCACACTGTATAAATAATAAATGACAAGCTTCATTAGCACAATTTGTATGTGTGTCACAAGGCTTTCCACATTGATGACAGTTGGAAACTACATCATCTGTAATTTTTTCTGCTCTTCTATGATCAAAAACAAAATTTTTACCAATAAATTTATTCTCAATTCCTTCGTCTTTTACTTGACGAGTATATTCAATAATACCACCTTCTAATTGAAAAACGTTTTTAAAACCTTTGTGTTTGTAGTAAGCTGATGCTTTTTCACAACGAATACCACCTGTACAATACATCAATAAATTTTTATCTTCTTTGTTGTCTTTTAAATCTTCTTCAATAATATCTAAAGAATCTCTAAACGTATCTACATCTGGAGTTACAGCACCATCAAAATGACCAATTTCGCTTTCGTAATGATTTCTCATATCCACACAAATGGTGTCAGGATTTGCTAACATTTCATTAAATTCTTTAGCATTTAAATGAATCCCTTTGTTGGTCACATCAAAAGTTTCGTCATTTAAACCATCTGCAACAATTTTGTCTCTAACTTTTACTTTTAGCTTTAAAAACGATTTATTGTCTTGCTCAATGGCTACATTTAAACGAATATCTTTTAAGAAAGAAATGGTATCTAATTGTTCTTTTAACGCATAAAAATTTTCTGATGGTACAGAAAGTTGTGCATTAATCCCTTCATTAGAAACGTAAATTCTTCCAAGAACATCTAAAGCGTTCCATTCTAGGAACAATTTATCTCTAAATAATTGTGGGTTTTGTATTTTGTAATATTGATAAAAGGAAATGGTCAATCTGTCTTTACCAGCTTTATCAATTAATTCTGCGCGCTCAATTGCGCTTAACTTATTGTACAGTTGCATGCTATACTAATTTTAAGCTGAAGTTAATTCAGTTTTTGTTAAATAAAATATTTTTGCAAATATAGTCAAATAAATAAAATTGTTTATCCAAGTCATAAGTCTACCTTTCAACAAACCAACCTAAACTATTATTATGAAGTATTTATTATTTGCAATCGCATTATTTTTATGCGCAAACATTACAGCTCAAGAGCTACCAAAAAAATCTAAAATTTTTGTAAGAGTTTACAATAATCAAGGTGAAAAAATTGCCAAAGGAAAAATACTCGACATTACTGATGATTCTATAATCCTAAAAAAAGGAAGCAGTTCTATCACAATTCCTTTAAATGAAATTGAGACTCTAAAAACAAAAAGATCTAATGGTCATAATGTTTTATTCGGTGCAGCTGGTGGTTCTTTATTAGGTCTTGCAATAGTTGCTTCCGAAAGTGGAAATTCTAATGCCGGTTTTGGTGGTACAGCAAAAGGTCTTGCATATGCTGGAGCAATTGTAGTTGTATTTATTGGAAGTGGAGTTGGCTATCTTACTACACTTTTTAAGAACTCTCAAGAATACACTATTGGTAGTGATGTTGTTAAATGGAAAGGATTTATGGAAGACATGTATCAGCCACAAAATTAAATATTTTCTATTCTTATATGAAAATAAAACAATAAGTTTAAATTTAAACATCAGATTTTTTTTTGATTTAAATTTAAACTTACCTTGTTTTATAGCCTTTTATGTAATTCAATTGATTCATTTTTTTAGCATCTTTGCAGTCAATTTTTAGATATAAAAAAATAAACTTATGAAAGTAGCTGTTGTTGGTGCAACTGGAATGGTTGGCACAGTAATGTTAAAAGTTTTAGAAGAGCGTAATTTACCAATTACGGAATTGATTCCTGTAGCATCAGAAAGATCGGCTGGAAAAAAATTATCTTATAAAGGAAAAGAATACACGATTGTAACTTTAGAAGATGCTGTAAAAATGAAGCCAGAAATTGCTTTATTTTCTGCTGGTGGAGATACTTCTTTAGAATGGGCGCCTAAATTTGCAGCAGTTGGCACAACTGTTATCGATAATTCTTCTGCTTGGAGAATGGATGTTGATAAAAAATTGGTTGTCCCAGAAATTAATGGTGATGTTTTAACAAAAGATGATAAAATTATTGCCAACCCAAATTGTTCTACGATTCAATTAGTAATGGCTTTAGCACCTTTACATTTAAAATATAAAATGAAACGTTTGGTAATTTCTACCTATCAATCTGTTTCTGGAACTGGCGTAAAAGCTGTGCAACAATTAGATAATGAAGAGGCTGGTATTGATGGAGAAATGGCTTATCCTCATAAAATTGGTAGAAATGCTTTACCTCATTGTGATGTTTTTTTAGAAAACGGCTATACAAAAGAAGAAATGAAATTGGTAAAAGAACCAAAGAAAATTTTACGTGACGATTCTTTTTCAGTTACTGCAACTGCTGTTAGAATTCCTACTGCTGGTGGCCATTCTGAAGCTGTAAACGTACAATTTGAAAATGATTTTGATTTAGCAGAAGTAAGAAAAATACTAAATGAAACGCCTGGAGTTGTAGTGCAAGATGATTTAGCAAACAACATTTACCCAATGCCAATAAATGCGCACAATAAAGATGAGGTTTTTGTTGGACGAATTAGAAGAGACGAATCTCAAGAAAAAACCTTAAATTTGTGGATTGTTGCTGACAATTTACGCAAAGGTGCTGCAACAAATACAGTTCAAATTGCTGAATATTTAATTGCAAATAGTTTAGTTTAATACATTTATGGCAGATTTTCACAAAGTACATATTAAAGAAATTACACAAGAAACCGCAAATGCGGTTTCTGTTTTGTTTGACATTCCTGAAAATTTAAAAGAAGATTTTAATTTTACAGCAGGTCAATACATAACATTACAAACAATAATTAATGGAGAAGAAATTAGAAGAGCTTATTCTATTTGTTCTACTCCAAAAAGTGGCGATATTAGAGTGGCTATTAAAGCTGTTGAAAACGGAACATTCTCTACCTATGCAACTTCCGTTTTAAAAGCTGGTGATGAAATTGAAATTACAGCTCCTGGAGGACGCTTTTTATTAAATGTGGAACCTAACAAAAACTACATAGGTTTTGCTGCTGGTTCTGGAATAACACCAATTTTATCGATGATAAAAACAGTTTTAGAAACTGAACCAACAACTAATTTTAGTTTGGTTTATGGAAATAAAACTGCTGCAGATACTATTTTTTATGAAGAATTAAACGCGCTAAAAGAATCTTTTCCTAATCGATTTAAGTTGCATTATATATTTAGCAGAGAGGAAGTTAAAAACCAATTAAGAGGTAGAATCGATAGAAGTGTTACGAATTACTTTGTAAAAAACATGTACAAAGAAACTACTTTTGATGCTGCTTTTTTATGTGGCCCAGAAGAAATGATTCACGAAGTTTCTGCCACTTTAAAAAGCAATAATATTGCTAAAGAAAATATTCATTTTGAGCTTTTTACAGTTTCTGTTGATGAAGAAGCTTTAGCAGAAGTAAAAGAAGGAACTACTCAAATAACAGTACTATTAGATGATGAGGAAACAACCTTTACAATGCAACAAACAGATGATATTTTGGCTGCAACTTTACGCAACCAATTAGATCCTCCTTATTCTTGTCAAGGAGGTGTTTGTAGTTCTTGTTTGGCAAAAGTTACTGAAGGAAAAGCAGTAATGGTTAAAAACTCTATTTTAACCGATAGCGAAGTTGAAGAAGGTTTAATCCTAACTTGCCAAGCACACCCAACAACTGCAAAAATTTCTATTGATTTTGATGATGTTTAAAATAAATACCTGTTTATTTGTGTAACTTTTAATTGTAAAAAGTAAAACGATAAATAAGTATCAAAAAAATAATTTAAAAAGGATGTTTTTCTACATCCTTTTTTTTCCCTTCAAATAAAAAACAGTATTTTTAAGCAATGGATATTTACGATTTCAAAAATGCTTTATTAATTGGTTTTTTCATGGCTTTTATGATTGGACCAGTTTTTTTTATGCTCATACAAACCAGTATTTTAAAAGGTGCAAAAGCTGCTATTATTTTTGATTTAGGAGTAATTTTTGGAGATATTTCCTTTATTTTAATTGCCTATTATGGAAGCAGATCTTTACTAGAAAAAATTAAAGACGACCCAAGATTATTTTTTATTGGTGGTTTAGTTTTAATTATTTACGGTTTAATTAGCTATTTTGATAGAGCTAATAAAAAGAAAGATATTGAGTCTGCCAAAGCTATTGAAGTACCCATTGTAAAAAACAATTATCTAAAATTATTTTTTAAAGGCTATTTTTTAAACTTTATCAATATTGGTGTTTTAGCTTTTTGGCTAGGCACAGTTTTAGTAATTGGCCCCACTTTAAATATGGATCAAAATGCCATTTTTTGGTATTTTGCAACCATTATTCTTGGCTATTTTATAACGGATTTAGGTAAAATATTTTTAGCAAAACAGCTTAAAAATAAAATGACACCTGCTGTTATTTATCGCGTAAAAAAAATAATGGGAATTATTTTAATTGTCTGTGGAATTTATTTAATGTTGATGGGGTTTATCCCAAAGGAAAAAATAAACGAATTTATTACTTAGAAAAAAGTTAGCTAACAGTTACTTTTGATTTTCCGATTGTTAAAAGCTCTTTCCATTGTGTTGTAAATCTTGGACTTCTGTGTTCTTTAATTAATGCCCATTCTTTCTCTCTGTTTCCAACAGAAGCTAATTTTACTTTATTTTTCCCAAACTTGCTATTTAAGGCATCAATTGCTTTTGTGAGTTTTTTACTTTCGATTTTTTGCTCTTGATAAAATAAGTTGGTTTGAATCTCTGAATCTGGAATTAAACCAAATAAATTAACACCTACTTTTTTATAGCGATACCCTTGCTTAAATATTTTTTTCAATCCTTTAATAGCTTCTTGCGTTAATTTAATAGTGCTATTGGTAGGGATTTCTAAAGTGATGATAATTTTCTTATAATATTGATGATCGGTATTGCTAAAACTATTGGTTTGTAAAAAAACTTCTAAATAGGTTGCTGCCGAATTTTGTTGACGCAACAAATCTGCAACTTCAGCAACATAATAGCTTGTTGCTTCTTCAATTAAACTATATTCTGTTAATTTATAACCGAAAGATTTTGCAGTTCCAATTCCTTTTTTAGTGGCAATTTCAACTTCCATTGTATGACAAGGAAAATTATTGAGTTCTCTCCACAAACGCTCTCCAACCACTGTCATTTCTTTACGAACCCAAGCTAAATTAGTTTCAGCAAAATCTAGCGCTGTTTTTGCACCAGTTTTTTCTACTCGAATTGTGTGTTTACGTCCAATTCCCCAAATATCTTTTACTTTATTTGCCTGTAATAAAAACCTTCTTTTTTCTTCGGAATCAATTACATAAACACCA
>TARA_R110002072_G_scaffold1083_42_pt1 | contig 14477 bp, 14 predicted proteins | sample TARA_R110002072 | Tara Oceans TARA_R110002072 (sample SAMEA4397118) | marine metagenome | biome: Polar Biome; feature: [SRF] surface water layer (ENVO:00010504); material: water (ENVO:00002006), including particulate matter (ENVO:01000060) such as... | depth 5 m | reverse complement strand
CTCCCCATCTTATCGAACGACCGCCCCGGAATATCTGAATCCGCTTTCTAAGGTAATGCACCTTGGTGTGCACTTCAGATTAATAGATGGGAATTTTCGAATGTCTCGATTACTAAACCCGCGGCGGGTAATTTCCGCTTGCCGGGCACCACATGCGTGGGCAACTCTCATTGCCCTGACCGCGATTATTATGGCCGCCCCCGCTTTTGGCCATAACGTCACCGAAGGGGACAAAGGCTATATCCTCGAAATCACTGGCGTGAACCTTGTGCCGTATCTGTACCTTGGGGCAAAGCACATGGTGACCGGATACGATCACCTGCTTTTCCTCTTCGGTGTGATCTTCTTCCTCTACAAGGCAAAACATATCGGCATATATGTCAGCCTGTTCGCCCTCGGCCATTCAACAACGCTTCTCTACGGCGTCCTCGCCGGGACCAGCGTCAGCTCGTACCTGATCGACGCCATCATCGGCCTGTCCGTCGTGTACAAGGCGCTGGACAACATGGGCGCCTATCAGCGCTGGTTCGGCTTCCAGCCGAACACCAAGGCCGCGACTCTCATTTTTGGCCTGTTTCACGGTTTAGGCCTGGCAACCAAGATTCAGGAATACGACATGGCTGAAGACGGTCTGATACCGAATCTCCTGGCGTTCAACGTCGGTGTGGAAATCGGTCAGTTGCTGGCGCTCGGCACAATTCTGATCGCGATCAGCTTCTGGCGGCGCACCGCCAGTTTCTGGCGCCATGCCTATACCGCCAACGTCGCGATGATGTCCGCCGGCTTTGTACTGATCGGATTTCAGCTCACCGGCTACTTCGTAAACTGACCTGCAAGGAATCAAATCAATGTACAACTCCGATATACCCACCCGTGCCGAACTCCCGACAACCCGGCAACTTCTGCGCTCCACCGTGATCGCGGCATTTGTGGCCGCGGTCCTCCTTGTCACGGCGATTCTGCCCGCGGAATATGGCATCGACCCCACCGGAATCGGCAGCGTTACCGGCCTTACGGAAATGGGCGAGATAAAGACGCAACTGGAGGAAGAAGCGGAAGCCGACAGGTTGAAGAATGTACCGGCGACCACCGGCCCGCAGTCGCGTTCGGGGCTCTTTGACCGCATTCTTGCACTGCGGCTGATCTCCCCGGCCGAAGCGCAGTCGGCGGCCAAAACCGACAAGAGATCCTTCACTCTCAAACCCGGTCAGGGCGCCGAGATAAAACTTGCCATGAAAAAGGGCGCCAAAGTCTCTTACAACTGGGCGGTAGAAGGTGGCACCGCGAACTACGACCTGCATGGCGGCACGCCGGGCGGGAAGGAAAAGAGCTTCAAGCGGGGCCGGTCGGTAAAGGGCGATGAAGGTGTTTTCGAAGCCCCGTTCGATGGCAATCACGGCTGGTTCTGGCGCAACCGTACCAAAAAGAACGTGACGGTGACACTGACCGTCAGCGGTGACTACGCCAAAATCAAGCGTGTGATGTAAAACACTTACGCCTTCCCCGCTTTCGGGCGGGGGAGGCGATTTTCCGCTCGCGCGGATGGTCGCTCAGCGCGACGGCCAGATAGGGTGGTGCAGGTCGATCACATATGGATGACTGTGGCGACCCGCCATGTGGCGGTGCGGGTGACGGTGCGGTTCCCGACCGACATCTCCGTCGTGCACGTGCTGGTGATGTTCGTCATGCAAGTGCGGGTGTTCGTGTTGCATAGCGTCGTGCCAGTGTTCCAGCGTCACGTGGTCGTCCGCCGGCCAGAAGTAGAACGCGAGAAACGTCCCGCCCAGGGTGATGCAGGCGAGAATCGCGAAAGCGGCGTCGAGACCCAACATCCTACCGGTCCAGCCGGCGAGCGGATAGGCGGCGAGCCAGCAGCCGTGTGAAAGCGCGAATTGGGCGGCATATACGGCGGGCCGGTCACCTTCACGAGCCGAGCGGCGGAGCAGTCGGCTTGCTGGCGTCTGGATCAGCGAGGATCCTGCGCCCAGCGTCAGCCAGGTAGCCAATAACGCTTCAAAGCCCGGCGCAGAGAGTCCGGTCAGCAGTCCCGCGCCGAGGACCAGCCCCCCGGCGAGCATCACTGTCCGGTCCGGGATTCGCTCCAGCACCCGTGGCAGGACGAGTGCGACAGTCATCGACCCCAGCCCGGCGGCCGCAAACGCGATAGCCGTCTCTGTTTCCGAACCGCCCAGCCGGTCACGCACAATGACAACCGTATTGACGATCATCATGGCGCCCGCCGCCGCGACGGCCAGCGACAGCGCGAGCAATCCGCGCAGCCGTGGCGTGTTAAGATAGATTGAGACGCCGACGCCCAGATTGGACCACAGACCGGCTTCCCGTTCCCCGGGAGCGGGCGCAGGCAGACGTACCGACAGCACCAGCAGTGCGGAAATCAGGAAGGCCAGCGCATTCGCGGCGAACAGGCCGTTATAACTGACCACCACAAGCGCGGCGGCGGCAACCACCGGGCTCAACAGGTTTTCCAGATCGTAGGCCAGCCGCGACAGCGACAGGGCGCGTGTGTATTGGGCTTCGTCGGGCAGAATATCGGGGATGGTCGCCTGAAAGGTGGGGGTAAATCCGGCTGAACAGGCGTTGAGCAGAAAAATCAGAACATAGATCTGCCAGATTTCCGTCACGAAGGGCAGGCAGGCGACTGTACCGGCGCGTCCCAGATCGAAGGCAATCAGGAGTCGCCGACGCGGCAGGGCTTGGGCGAACGCGCCGACGACCGGCGCGACGCCGACATAGGCGACCATTTTTATAGCCAACGCGGTACCGAGGACCAGGCCTGCGTCGGCTCCGGCAAGGTCGTAGGCAAACAGGGCCAATGCCACGGTCGACAGACCGGTGCCAGCCAACGCGATGACCTGCGCGCTAAATAGTCGGCGGTAGGTGTGGTCTGCAAGTGGCGAATTCATTAGATAAGTGTACCGGATGGACGAGAATTTTCAGTCGGCAAATGGAGACCTTCCAACAACGTCGCTGTTGGGTCAGAATCAACCTCATTGAAATCTAACGATATGTCAGCTTTCTGGGCTAAAGCAGGCCTCACAGCCGATATCCGGGCTGTTTCCGAGGGTGAGTGATGACCACGTTTCTTCTTGAGGAACACTCAATGCCTCAATCCACGCCTCCAGTTCATCGACCAAAGAGTTCCAACTTTGTCTCTTCAGGTCCACCAATTTTCCTTACCCCGCAAAACGTTGGCGATCGGTAACTTCCTGAACAAAGGGTTCTGTTTCGCCTGTTGCGCGGCCCGCTGCCGGGATCGAGCGGACACATTCGGCGTTCGTCGTCGAGCGCCATGCTTTGCAGATGCGGAACCTAGGTTTGGCCCCCGGCTGCGTCACCGGAAGACATGTCTTCTTCCATCCTGTCCGCCAGAGCGGAACTTATCAGTAAAACCGATACCAGCCCCTCGCTTACCAGGTGCCGGACGATCTCGAATTTGTGTTCTTCCGCCGCCACGAGGATGACGCCCCGCCGTCTGGCGATCTTTTCAAAGTCGCGTCGGTGGATCCCCGTCCATCTCGCATTGAGCTCGTCGACAATATCGTTTTCGGCTCTGCTGTTCGTGTCTCTGGGCAACCAGTAGCCACCGATATTTCCGATCGTAATGTCTTCGAGTGTTTCGGGGGGGATTTCCAGATTAGCGGCGCACTCTATCAGCCATCTGTCGTGTCCGAATTTGCCGCGGCAGCCGGTCAGGAGTGTATCGACCTCGGGGATGAGCTGCGTCGTACCATCAGTATCGAGACAGAAAACATTGGCATAGCCGGCCGTGCCGCCAATGAAGTCCTTGATGATTTTCAGTTCGCCCTGCTTCCTGTACTGCCTCGGAATCAATGCACTCACGCTGTAGCTGAATTTGCTGGTCGTCTTTTTGCCGAAAACGGTGTTCAGGTCGGAAACGAAGGTTGCGCTCTGGAGGGAGGGGTCGGCAATTGCGGCGGCGGGATCGCCAGTCAACTGGATGAATGTCGGCGGAGACTGTTCCAGCCTTTCTCGCGACGATCTTTTCGCCAGGTTCTGAATCTCCGAGACGAGCGCGCGCATCGTGGTGCCCCATGTGATAGCGACGATTCGGGGCTGATTCACAATCCTGTCCACGACGTCGTGCGCGGCGTTGCTGGTAACGCCGGTCAACACGTTTTCGGCGTTTGCAACAGGATAGACCTCCAGCGACTGCAGCCGGCCGTCGGAAAGTCGCTCAAGTCGTTCAAAAAGAGCCTGTTGACCGAAAACCTGCTTCTCGAGTTCGCGCGCTCTGTCCGGCGTAACGTTTAATTTCGGGTGACGCGGAATCAGAATGCCCTGTTTCGAGGCTTCGGCGAGCAGGCGGTTTACCGTGGGGGCGCTGACCCCCAGATCTGCGGCAATCTGCTTTTGTCGCCGCCCCTTGCTCGCCAGAAAGGCGGCCTTTTCCATTGCTCCCGGGGGAATCGGATTTCGTCTGCGTTTCGAAGTCATGCTGTCTAGATTTCGGCATTTGAAATTTCTTTCACGGTAAAGAAATTATTTCAATAACGCCATGCCGGCCCGCGACCTATAGTTTTGGAGTGTGAACAGGATGAAAACAAAAACGTTCAGAACGTGCAGAGAATAAATGACACAATAATGCTGTCAGGCGACCGGATCATCGGCGCCGTTAGAGATAGCGAAGTACGAACGATCCTGACAGTTCCCGACAGGTCGACGGAAGAGGGACTCCTGGGGCCAATCTCGCGCGATCCGGGTTTCCGGCATGTGCGGGTTTGCAAGGAAGACGAGGCGCTCGGGATCAGCGCCGCGCTGTCCTATTCCAAGCAGCGCGCGCTGATCCTGATTCAATATACCGGCCTGCTGGATTCGCTGAACGCCGTGCGGGCGGTCGCCGTCGAATACAAGATGCCGATCTGCATGATGGTGGGACTGCATGGCAAGGAGCCGGATGTTGCGCCCACGGCGTCCAGGAATTACGGAATCCGGATTATTGAACCGATACTCGATGCGATGGGCATTGCGCACCACCTGGTGGACACGGATCGCGACGTCGAGCGGATCGGGCCGGCGATAGAAACCGCCTACGCGACGTCCAATCCCGTGGCACTTCTGATCGGAAGAAGGCCGGTCGCCCCATGATGAAACGGGATTCCTGGCTAAGAATTCTCGCCGACAACGTCGCGCAGGATCAGGTCGTTGTCGCCGCCTATAGCACGGCGTTCGACTGGATTGCGATCCGGCCCAGCGCATTCAATTATATCTCGTCAGGTGCAATGGGATTGACGTCGTCTCATGCGCTGGGTTTCGCACTTGCCTGGCCCGATCGCAAAATCATTCTTCTGGACGGCGATGGCAGTCTGTTGATGAATCTCGGCAGTCTGGTGACAATCGCCGATGCCGCGCCCGAAAATCTCGTTCATTTCGTCAGCGAAAACGGCGTGTACGAGGCCAATGGCAGTCATGTTATTCCCGGCAAGGACAAGGTGAACTTTGCGGGCATGGCGGAAAATGCAGGATACGCAAGGTGTCTCGAATTTTCCGAAGAAACTGATTTTCAGGAGGAACTGCCAGCCATCCTAAATACAAAAGGGCCTGTATTTGTGACCATGAAATGTGAGCGGGGAGAGGCTTATCCTCGTGATTATTCCCAGATGCACGGACCTGCGGTGCGGCAGAGATTCGCGGAGGCAGTTGCAGATTTCTGACCTGATGCCATGGGCTTTTGCCCGGTATTCCTTTGGACCCATACAAATCATAAAAGACCACAAGGAGAGGAAACATGAAGAAGATAAGCAACCAAGGTAGCGGTAAGACGCTACTCAATACGATCAAAGGCGGTTTTGCCGCGTTGTTTTCAATCGCAGCGATGGCGGCCTCCGCGCAGGCCGCGGAGAGCTTCAAGGATCGCACAATTACGGTTGTGGTCCCGTCAGGATCAGGCGGCTCTTATCATGTTTACTGCCAGCTGGTCGTACAACATATCGCACGCCATATTCCGGGCAATCCGACAACCGTCATTCAGAATCGTCCGGGTGCGGGCGGTGCGCGCGCCGCGGCATACATGGCCAATGCCGCACCCAAAGACGGCACCGTAATTGCGATGGTTGCGCCGGGTTCCATTACCCTGCCGTTGTCGCGCAAGAATGTGAAATTCGATGCGACGAAATTCAATTGGCTCGGGTCGCTGGCGTCGCGCGCCTATGTTTTCCACACGTGGCATACCGCACCCGCTCAGACGCTCGACGAATTGAAGAAGACCCAGATTATCGCCGGTTCGACGGGCACCGCATCGGGGGCGCACGTAATCGCGGGGCTGATGAACACCGTCCTGGGCACCAAGATGAAAATCATCAGCGGCTACAAGGGCGGGGGAAAGCTCGATCTCGCCATGCAGCGCGGCGAAATTCACGGCCGGGGAAATTTTTTCAACAGCATCGAATCCCGCAATGGCGAATGGCTCACCGGCAAGAAGGTATCGCTGATCATGGCGCTCGGGCCGAAGATCGAAGAGGGCCTTATTTCGCGGAAAGTGCCGTACGCGCATGAACTGGTGAAGCCCGGTACCGTCGATGCCCGTGCCGTGGAACTGATCCGGATGAATTTCAATGTCGGACAGGCTTTCTACCTGCCGCCCGGAACACCGAAAGCGATTGTCGACACGATGAGGAAGGCGTTCGCTGACATGGTGGCGGCACCGGAGATTGCGGCGGAGGCAAAGCGGCGCAATTTCATGTTCAATCCGCAATCGGCCGAGTCGGTGATATCCCATATCGACAAGGCTTTCGGCGCGGCAGACAACGAGACCGTAGAACGGTATCGCGCCATCATGTCGTCGTCCTACAAGAAAAAGTCCTAATCGTGGCGGGTTGGAGACGGTGATGGAACTTCTCGGTGGACCGACTTCGACCTGCTGCTGCAAGGTACACCTGATGGCCGTCGAGAAAGGCGTGGACCTTAAGGAGCGTGAGGTGAATGTGCACAAGCACCAGAACCTCACGTCCGAATACATCGCAATGAATCGCGATGGCATGGTTCCGACCCTTCTCGATGGCGACATGGTGGTCGTCGAGTCCAGCGTTATCATGCGCTATCTCGATCGCCGCTTTCCGGAGCCGCCATTGACCCCGGGCGATCCGCTTGAGGCGATGCGGATGGACCTCCTGATGAAGGATCTGGACGACAAGTACCATAGCGCGATCGCCTTCGTTTCGTTCTCGGAGGCATCCCGCGGACCCGACGGGGAATTGACGGAAGCAGCGCGCATTCGTCTGAAGTCTTTTGACGGGATACCTGAACCGAAGCGACGGGAACAGCGGCGTCAATCGGTGCTGCAGGGCGTGTTGTCCGATGAAGGCCGCCGCGCCTGCGGTTTTCTTGAAACCATGGTCAAGGATATCGATGCGGCGCTCGAACTCGGACCGTTTCTTGCCGGCGACAGCTATTCCCTGGCCGATGCAGCGTTGACCCCCTATGTCCATCGGCTGTGGGTTCTGGGTTGCGAAGAGTTATGGTCGAAGGATCGGCCGAGGGTCGGCGAGTGGTACGAGCGGATCAAATCGCGCCAGTCCTTTGCGGAGGTGTTTACGAAGCGCAACGCCGAAACGCGTCATCGCTATGACAAGGACAAAAGCGTCGCCCACGGTACGTGGAAACGGTTCCATGAAGCCCTGGAATCCATCGGTAGCAGGCCGGACGACTCCGCTGTCAGGATGCCGGCGAGAATCTGGAGCGCAGCGGGGCTGAAGCGCAGTCTCGACAGCGCGTCAGCGCTTTCCGGCCGCGCTTGAACGTTCCATGGACGGAATATGAAACTCTGCAGTTATCGTCTTGACGGGCGCGACCTATACGGCGTTCTGACGGATGACGGAATCGTCGACCTGACCCAGCGGATGGGCGACGACCACCCGACGCTCGTCTCGTGTCTCCGGGATCGCGCTGTTGCGGTTGCGCGTGATGCTGCGGCCGGGGCTTCACCCGACTTCGCCGTCGATGAAGTCGAATTTCTGCCCCTGACGGCCGAGCCTGTGAATATTTTCTGCGTGGGCGTGAACTACCTCGATCATCAGGCGGAAACCGGCCGGACCGGCGAAGCCTACCCCAGTGCTTTCGCGAAGTTCAGGGAATCGCTGGTCGGTCACAACCAGCCACTGGTCCGCCCGACTGGCCTTCACTCGATGGACTTCGAGGTCGAATACGCGGTTGTCATCGGCGAACCGGCGCGAAACGTGCTTCCGGAACAGGCGCTCGATCATGTCGCCGGGTATACCATCATCAATGACGGGACCATCCGGGAATACCAGTACGAACGCGGGGTGTTTCAGGGCAAGAATTTCTGGCGCACGGGGGCCTGCGGCCCCTGCATGGTGACCAAGGGTGCCGCACTTCCGTGGGATCAGACGTCACTCCGGACATGGGTTAACGGCGAGATCATGCAGGAATCGACAGTCGACCGCCTGATCATGGATGTACCGTTTCTGGTGTCCTATTTTTCGCGTCAGACCCTCCTCAAACCCGGCGACATGATCGCGACGGGTACGCCTGCCGGGGTCGGACATCGGCGCGAGCCGCCGGTGTATCTCAAGCCCGGTGACGTGGTTGAGATGGAGATCGCCGGAATCGGGAAATTACGCAACCCTGTGATTGATGAAGCGGATTCCGCCGCAGGGTAGAGTGTCAGAGCGATAGCGCCCGGACGGCGCCAAAATTGTTCATGGAATAAAGAGTGAAGAGGATATTCGATGTCATTCAACGTTCGACGAGTGGTCACCGGGCATGATGAAAACGGCAAGGCGCGGGTCCTGATCGACGGACCCACCGAAAACGTTATCTCGCGCCGGGAAGGGCAGAATTCGACCGTCATCTGGGCGACGGATCAGCGGGACCCCGATCTGGGGGAACTCAACGATATTTCAGGCCCCATCAGGCAGACGGTCATGCCCGACGGAACCGTTTTCAGGATCTCTCGGCTCGAGCCCGGTGTGGCGCCACGGATGCACCGGACCGAAAGCCTTGATTACGCCGTTGTGATTTCCGGGGAAATCGACATGGAACTCGACGATGGCGAAGTCGTCCGTCTTCGGGCAGGAGACGCGCTGGTCCAGCGTGGCACCGTTCACAACTGGATCAATAACGGCACCGAGCCCTGCGTCATCGCTTTTGTCCTCATTGCGGCCAGTCTTCCCGATGGACTGGAAGGCGCGGGCTAGCGTTATATGTCTGATGTGGGTCATTTGCGGTTGCCGTGGCGGTAACCGAATACACGAAGCGACAGGGAGAAGACCCGATGACAGCCAACTACGATCCCGGTGCGAAATACGAAATCAGGATTTGGGAAGAGGACTTCAGGCAGGTCCCTACGCGGATGCTTCTTGCGCGGATCTGCCAACCGATCGGCGACGGGCCGTTCCCGGTGCTCCTCGACCTGCACGGCGGCGCCTGGGTAGCGAAAGACCGCACGGCCAATGTGGCAATGGCCGAAGCCATGGCGCGCAGCGGTATACTGACGGTGTCTATCGATATGCGGCTGGGCGGCGAAGCGCCTTACCCGGCCTCCGTACAGGACGCCAATTTCGGCATTCGATGGCTGAAGATGAAGGCGCCCGAATGGAACGGCGATCCCTCTACGATAGGCTTGCTCGGCAGTTCAACCGGTGGCCATCTGGCCCAGTTGCTGGGTATGCGGCCGCTGGATCCACGCTACAACGCCCTGCCGCTCGACGGCCACGAAGAAATCGACGCGCATATAAACTATGTCGCCGTGCGGTCGCCGATCAGCGACCCTTTGGCACGCTACAAAAACGCCCTCGCAAAGGGGCGCCAGGATATGGCGGATCGTCACCATGTCTATTTCGACCCGTTCAGCAATATTGAAGAAGCCAACCCGCAATTGATCCTCGAGCGCAAAGAGCCGGTTGAATTGCCGCCCATGCTGATCATGCAGGGCGGGCTTGATGACAACGTCCTGCCCGCATTTCAGGTGAAGTTCAGGGACTCCTACCGGGCCGCCGGGGGCGCGTGCGAGCTTGAGGTTTTCGAGGGCTGTGGCCATTTGTGGGTACTCGAACCCGGACCCGATACCGATCGGGCTCATGAAATGCTCAAGGCATTCATTGCCCGCCAGCTCCGCTCGCTGCAATAGGCGGCCCGGGCGCAGATAGCTCGATCTCATACCGGTCGCAGAAATCCTCGCCGCAGAGATAACTGCCGGATGACGGCTAATACCCCCTCGGTATATAATACGTCGGCGCCGGCCCCGCCCTGAGCAGGGAGCGGGGCAGATTAATAAAGTTCCCGCGTGCGCGGGAGGATGGGAAGCCCGTGCTGACAGTTGAGAGGAACAGGCTGGTGACCGAGACCGGTCCCGGGACCCCGATGGGTCGCCTGTTCAGGTGTTACTGGATACCGTTCCTGTTATCCGAAGAGGTGGCGGAGAAGGGTTGTCCGCCTGTCCGGGTCAGACTGCTTTCCGAAGACCTGCTGGCGTTTCGCGACAGCGAGGGCAGGCTGGGGCTGATCGAGGAATTCTGCGCTCACCGCCGGGTGTCGTTGTGGTTCGGCCGGAATGAAGAAGGAGGACTCCGCTGCCCTTATCACGGCTGGAAATTCGACGTCAGCGGGCGATGCCTGGAAATTCCATCCGAGCCGCCGGAGAGCCGGTTTTGTGAAGAAGTCTCGCTCACTTCTTATCCGTGCGTCGAGCGCGGCGGGATCGTCTGGGCCTATATGGGGCCGCTCGAAGACCAGCCGCCGCCGCCGGCATTTGAATGGACGACCGTGCCTGAAGATCAGCGCTACCATTCGAAGCGACTGGAAGAATGCAATTATCTGCAGGCGCTTGAAGGAGGTATCGATTCCAGCCATGTGGCCTTCCTGCATAGCGGCGAGCTGCGCAGCGACCCCCTGCATCACGGATCGAAAGGATCGGACTATCACCTGTCCGACCTGACCCCAAAATTCGAAGTTGTCGAATCGACGGGCGGGCTCAACATCGGCGTTCGCCGCAACGCGGGGGATGACAAGTATTACTGGCGCGTCACGCCGTGGATAATGCCCTGGTACACGATTGTGCCGCCCTATGGCGACAATCCGCTACATGGTCATGCCTGGGTGCCGATCGACGATGAAAACTGCTTTGCATGGACATTCTCCTATCATCCATCCCGCCCCCTGAACGACCTGGAACGCCGGGTGATGCAGGAAGGCGGCAGCCTTCATGTCGAGCTGATTCCCGGCACGTTCCGGCCGGTGATGAATAAAGAAAACGATTACATGATCGATCGCGAAGCGCAGAAAGCACGGACATCGTATAGCGGCGTCCGGGGCATCGCGATGCAGGATGCCGCGTTGCAGGAGAGCATGGGTCCGGTTCAGGACCGGATGCGCGAGAACCTGGTGATGACCGACAAGGCCATCTTCATGGCGCGGCGCAGGCTGCAGGATGCCGCGCGCGACCTGGAAAAAGGGAAGTCCCCGCCCGGCGTCGATGAATCTTCGCAGGCGGTCCGGTCGGCCTCGTTCGAGCTTGCGCGCGAGATTCCTTTCAACGAGGCGCCGGGCGAACCGACGAAGGTGAAAAAGGGCGTTGCCCATACCTCTATCTGATCTGAACCAGGAAATGCGCTGCTTGACGCCGGAGAACCGGCGGTGAGTTGGCAAAGGAGAAGAATTTGACTGACGAACTCGATCCGCGCGCAGCCGGCGCCCGCCGGTTAAAGGACAAGGTCTGTGTGGTCACCGGTGCCGGTCAGGGTATCGGGCGGGCGATCGCCCGGCGACTCGGTCAGGAAGGCGGGAAGATTGTCGTCGCCGACCGTGTCGAGGAGGGGGCGGCACAGACGACCGGCGAGTTGCTCGATCACGGAGTCGAGGCAATCAAGTCAGTTGTCGATCTCAGCACGTTTGCGGGCGCCGAAGAGATGATGGGCCATGCGGTGCAGGCATTCGGGCGGATCGATGTGCTCGTCAACAATGTCGGTGGCACGATCTGGATGAAGCCGTTCCATCTCTACAGCGAGGACGAGGTCAAGCTTGAACTGGAACGTTCCATGTTGCCGACCCTGTGGGGCTGCAGGGCGGTATTGCCGATCATGATGGAACAGGAAGCGGGCTCGATCATCAATATCGGTTCGCAATCGGTCCGCGGTCTTTATCGTGCGCCCTACGCTTCCAGCAAAGGCGGTATCCTGGCGCTCGGCAAGGTGCTCGCCATGGAGTACGGGCGTTACGGCATTCGGGTTAATACGGTATCGCCGGGCGGCACCGATATTCCAGACCGGATAACGCCACGCCAGTCCCTCGGACAGGGTGTCATGGCGGAAGACCTCGATGCGGACCAGGCCGACGAGTTCCGCCGGGAAATGGTTGCGGATATTCGCAATCAGCAATCCCTGCATCGACGTGGCGTTCCCGACGAGCATGCCGCCGCCGTCGCGTTTCTGGCATCGGACGATGCAAGCTTTGTGACCGGCGACGTGATCAATTGCAGTGGCGGGCAGTCTTAGGCGCGACTTTGATGCACGGGCATAGCGCCTACCGTCCGAGACCCGCCCAGATACCGGCTTTTGCGGCGCGGGCGGCCGTTTCTTCCGCAAGGTATGCTGCCGCGCCGCCGCGGACGGCCTTTGCCCACCCCTGGCGCACCATCGCGGCATTGATGTCCGGGCCGTCGGCCCCTGCCAGCCTGCAGACGGCGGCGATCTTTCCCTGATTGTTCCGCGTCCTGGGGAGGCAGTGTACCCATTGGCGCTCGACAATGGCGGACAGGCCAAAGACGGCGTTCTGGCCGCAGGCCCATTTTTTACCGGCGGCCTTACAGACCTCTCCCGGCGACGGCGCGTCGATACCGAACAGGTAGATGCGCCTGCCGGCGACTTCCATCGTGTTTCCGTCGACGATGCGCGCCTTGCCGACGATCGGGCGTTGCTCGACCGGGGCGGGCGGTTGACCGAGGACGCGTTTGGCGTCGGATTGCGACCTGAACGTTTTGCCGGCCAGCGGTCCCCGGTGGCAATGATATCCGCCGGCTTTGCGGTTGTCGTGGCATCCCTGCCGGTCGATCCCGCCACCATGGGCGAGGGTGGTCGCCGGCAGTGTCATCAGAAGAGCAAGGACGCCAAGCGCCTTTATCGCTTTCATCTCATCGTTTCCCGCGGGGCCATACCCGCCAATACTAGCGCCGCGCGACGGTTGCGCGAAAGGCGCGATTGCGGCCATTCCCACAATCTCCTGCGCCGGCGTGGGTTCGGGTTTTGCATCCCGGGCCGCCGCGGGGCATGATTTGCATTGCACCGGGCGGGATGCAGCGCGAGGTAGGCTCCGACAGCGCCCCGCCGGTACAAATCAGGGGAGGCATTTCAGCCATGGCACAGGTGCGTCTGCAGAACTGGAAGCGCGAAATCACCTATCATGCGCATTCCGTCGAAATTGCGCGAAGCGTCGACGATATCGTGCGTATTGTGAGAGACAGGGAACGGTATCCCGGCCCGGTAAGGGTCAAGGGGTCTCATCATTCGACGACCCGCTGCGTCGTGAACGAAGGCGGCACCGTCATCGATATCACGCAAATGAACAGAATCCTCAAGATTGACCGGGTGGCAAAGACCATCACCATGCAGGCGGGCGTGCTGCATATCGATGCGGCAAAGGCTCTCGAACGCGAAGGGCTGCAGTTTTACGTCAATGTCGAGATCGGCAATATGACCGTCGGCAGCGGTGCCTGCGGTGGCACCAAGGATGCGTCGTTTTTCTCAGCGGCCGAAGGCTGGGAGTTCGGGCAGGTTGCATCCTATGCCATTGGCATCAGGGCGGTCGATGCGGCGGGCAATCTTGTCGAGGTTACCGAAGCCGAGGGCGACCTTATGGCAGCGATGCGGTCGAGCTACGGCATGCTCGGCGTGATTTACGAGGTTACGTTCCGGGTTCGGGATATCGCGCCGATGGCAGTCGAACATGTCCGCTACGATGTCGACGACTTCGCCAACCGCCTGGACGACCTGGTCGCCGGCAACCGGTCGATGATGCTCTATCTTTTTCCCTTCCTGAACCGGGTGATGGTCGAATACCGCTCGGAGGGGGAACCGCCCCTGCGCAAGAATGCATGGCAGTGGCGCCTCCGGAACTTTGTCTGGAGCAAGCTCGGCCCCGCCTATAGCAGGGTCGTGACCGGATACGTTCCCTTCCGATGGCTGCGCGGCTTCCTGCTGAACATGATGAACCGGCTGACGTTGCTGATGGCGTCGGTGCTGCTTCGCGGGGCATCGACCAGCCCGGCCGACCAGATCATCCGATATCCGGACGTCGGCGGGTTCAGCGCCTACACGTTCAGCATCTGGGCGTTTCCGCGCAGCGAATACCCCGAAACATTGCGCGCCTATTTCAGGTTCTGCCGTGACTATTATGCCGATACCGGTTTCCGCTGCGATTTGCTGAATGTCGGCTATCACATCGCCGAAGACCGCCAGTCGCTGTTTTCCTATACACGAAATGCGCCT
>TARA_R110002072_G_scaffold4245_14_pt1 | contig 14481 bp, 13 predicted proteins | sample TARA_R110002072 | Tara Oceans TARA_R110002072 (sample SAMEA4397118) | marine metagenome | biome: Polar Biome; feature: [SRF] surface water layer (ENVO:00010504); material: water (ENVO:00002006), including particulate matter (ENVO:01000060) such as... | depth 5 m | reverse complement strand
CAGCCCTTCGAACCCTGTGCGGCGCACCCCATCGGGCCACGATCCAAAGCCCCCGGTTTCCCGATCACAAGGTCACCACATGCCACCCCACACAGCGGCGACAGCATCACGCCACCTTGTGCGTCCCCGCCAGCGCGATTTCCAACGCCTTCGGATACGCCGGCTTGCCGCTGGGCGCACGTGGCACCTCGTCCACCACATGCAGCTCGCGCGGTACCTTGTACCCGGCGATGTGTTGACGCGCATGTTCCTGCAGGGCACTCAGCGATAGCTTGGCATCGCCGCGCGGGGCCACCACGGCCGTGACACGACTGCCGAAACGCTCGTCCGGGGTCGCCACTACCAGGCAATCGAAAACATCGGGGTTGGCTTTCAGTGCCTGCTCCACTTCCTCGGGGAAGATTTTCTCGCCGCCGGAGTTGATGCAGTTGGAACCGCGACCGTACACGGTGATGCTGTCGTCGTCTTCCAGGCGCGCTTCATCGCCCAGCAGCAACCAGGGTTTGCCATCCACGTGGACGATGGTCTTGGCGGTTTTTACCGGATCGTTGTAATACCCCACCGGTATGTGTCCACTGCGCGCAAAGATACCCATCTCTCCGCGCTCCACATGGCGATTGGGTTCACCTTCGACATCGGTGATCACCGACATGAACTCGCTCTTTGTGACGTTGCCGAGGCCCTGCCCTTTCTTGCCGCCGCCATCAAAGCCCATGTTGCCGCTTTCGGAGGAGCCGAAGGAGTTGGAGATGAAGACGTTGGGGAATTTCTGGCGAAATGCCTCCTGTTTGCTCTCGGAAAACACTGCGCCGCCAGAGCCGATGTTGAACACCGAACTCAGGTCCCAGCGATCGGGATTGGCATCCAGTGCATCCAGCAGCGGTACCGCCATCGCATCGCCGACAATGGAGATAGAGTTGACCTTCTCTTTCTCCACAATGTCCCACACCTCTTCCCCGACCAGCGAGCGACCGGGGTTCAACACCACGGAGTTGCCCGCCAACAACTGGATACAGGCATACCACCAGCAGGCGCCGTGCATCAGCGGTGCCAGTGCCATACCGACGATGGCAAAATCAGCCACACGCCCGGCGATCTGTTCCGGCTCGGTGATGGCGCCGTCGGGGTGGAACCAGCCGCCACCGCCCATGGCGGCGTAGAACACCGCCTTGTGCGGCCACATCACACCCTTGGGCATGCCGGTGGTACCGCCGGTGTACAGAATGAACAAATCATCGTCCGAGCGCTCGGCAAAATCACGCTTGTCGCTCTGCCCCTGCATGGAGGCCTCGTACTCTATCGAACCGATCACCGAGGGATCGCAGCCGGAATCATCTTTCACGTAGATAAATGTTTTCAGGTCAGGCGCCGATTTGCGTACTTCATCGATATGCGGCGTGAACTCCTGATTGTGAATACAGGCCACCATATCCGCATTGTCGAAGATGTAGAGCAGTTCATCCTGCACATAGCGATAGTTGACATTGATCGGCACGGCGCGAATCTTGAAACAGGCGAGCATGCCCTCCAGGTACTCGTTGCAGTTGTACAGGTACAGGCCGACATGATCGCCCGCCTTTACCCCTTGCTGCGCGAGATAATGCGCCAGTTTGTTGGCGCGCTGCTCCAGTTCTGCATACGTCGCGCGCTGCTCACCGCACACCAGCGCACTGCGTGTGGGCACTTTGTCTGCCACCATCTCGTAGAGGTCGGCAATATTGTAGTGCTTGGCCATTCGTGTTGTTCTCCCGTTGCCTGTTGTGGTGTCGATTACGACTTTTCTGAACCGACGACCCACATTGCATAAAATTGCGCTCCGCCGCCGTAAGCGTGGCCCAGAGCGAGCTTTGCGCCCTCGACCTGATGCGCACCGGCGTCGCCGCGTACTTGCCTCGCCGCCTCGGCAAAGCGGATCATGCCAGAGGCACCTATGGGGTTGGAAGACAGTACACCACCGGAGCAGTTCCAGGGAATATCACCGCCCTCATCCAGCGAGGTCGCTCCCTCCATGGTCAGCTTCCAACCCTCACCCTCGGGTGCAAAACCGAGGTTCTCCAACCACATGGGCTCGTACCAGCTAAAGGGTACATACACTTCCGCACAGTCGAGATCCTTGCGCGGATTGGTGATACCCGCCTGCTTGTAGACATCCGCCGCACAATCACGACCGGCCTGCGGGTTTACCTCGTTGCGCCCGGCGTACATGGTCGGCTCCGAACGCATTGCCACGCCGCGAATCCAGGCCGGTGGCTTGGATGCCTTGTCGGCCAGTTCCTCGTTGGCAATGACCATCGCACAGGCACCGTCCGAGGATGGGCAGGACTCCAGGAAACGAATCGGATCCCACAACATGAAGGATTCTTCCACCTCCTGCATCGTGATATCGGGCTTCTGCAAATGCGCCAGCGGGTTGCGTGCGCCGTGCAGCCGATCTTTCACCGCCACCTTGATACCCACATCGTAGGGTGCATTGGAACGGCGCATATACTCGCGAATGATGGGCGCGAAATAGCCGCCGGCACCGGCGTTCAGGTGGGTGGAAAACGGTTGTGGATTGGACAGTGCCCACATTGCATTGGATTCTGACTGTTTCTCGAATGAGACGGTCAGCACCCGTTTGAAGGTGCCGCTCTGCACATGCGATGCCGCGACCAGGGCGGTAGACCCACCCACGGAACCCGCAGTGTGCACGCGCAGCATGGGCTTGCCATTACAGCCCAGCGCATCGGTCAGGTACACTTCCGGCATGATCACGCCCTCGAACATGTCGGGGGCTTTGCCGATGATGACCGCATCGATATCGTCCCAACCCAACTCTGCGTCCTGCAGCGCATTCACCGCTGCTTCGCGCACCAGCCCGGCGATTGAGACATCGGTTCGCTTGGTGGTGTATTTTGTCTGGCCAATGCCGACCACCGCTGCCAAATTAGCCATTACGCTTTCTCCCCTTTCTCTAGGACCGTTACCAGATTGTGCTGCAGGCACGGGCCGGATGTTGCATGGGCGATGCCCCGCTGTGCCTCGCCATTTACAATGCGGTTAAACACTTCGCCTACGCGCGACAGGCCAGAAGCCATCATCAGGTTGCCGGCCAAGACGCCGCCGCTGGGGTTGACCTCGGTACCGCTGTCCAGCCCCAGTGCGCGTGTCAGGATGATTTCCTGGTGGCTGAACGGTGCGTACAACTCTGCCACGTCCACCTTGCCCTCGTTCATACCTGCACGATTGGCCGCCACACGTGTGGAGACGGAATCCGTGAGATCGCGCATGCCGAGGTTATGGGTCTCGATGCAGTGATCGATGCCGGTGATGACAGCGTAGGGCAATCCCCACGCCCTGGCCTGCTCCACGGTGGCGATAACCATTGCGCTGGCGCCGTCTGATACCGGGCTGCAATCCCCCTTGCGCAGCGGTGACAGATAGGTTTCCTGTGCCAGCACATCTTCCGGCGACACATCGCCCTTCAATTGCGCGTGCGGATTGTTCATCGCGTTGCGGCGCGAGCGCGACACCACTTCCGCCATATCACGCTCGCTGATAAGACCCTTGTCGAGCATCATGCGGGCCTGCAGCGCGGCCAGCGAGATGCTGTCTATCCAAAGCGGCGCGAGGTAATACGGGTCCAACTGCTGTGACAGTACAATCGGCAATTCGCCGGGCGAGGATTTACCGAACCCGTAGATAAGCGCCGAATCCGCGTGCCCCATGCGAATCTTCAGTATGGATTCATACAGTGCCCAGGCCGCATCCATCTCAACGTGGGATTCCTTGATCGGCGGCACCGCACCCAGCGCATCGACACCGGCAACGAACGCAAACGCAGCGCCCTGCAAGTAATCACAGCTGCCGGAGCAGACAAAATCGACGTCCTGCGCACTTTTCAGGCCCGCCTGTTCAAAGGTGCGCGCCAGTACCGGCATGATCAACTCCACCTCGTTCACGGCACCGACATCAGAGACGCTGTCTGTCTGCTGGTAGGCTACTATTGCAATATCTCTCATCGCTCAACCCTCCCAGCCACTGGCAGTTAATGTGCCGATCTTTTCGAACGGAACGTTCGGCTCGTCGATCGGTTTGAAGTAACGGATATTGTCCATGGAGTAATCCCATTCGGATTCAGGTTTCCACACTGCCTGCACCCGCTGGCCGATGTGAACCTCCTCGTTCACACACTCGCTGAGCAGGTGAATGAGAGAAATATTGGCGCCGTCCGGTATCAGGTTGGCGACCACAAACGGAGGGTCGATCGGGTTGCCCGGAATCGGAATCGAGACAATCGTAAATGACTGCACCGTCGCCTTGTCGGAGAGCACCACTTCCTCTTCGGTCGCGACGCCGCACGATGCGCAGGAACCGCGCGGTGGTGCGTACACTGCGGAACACTTGGGGCAGCGCTGCCCGGTCAGTACTCCTTTCTTGATCTGGGCGAGGAAGCGCGCTGGCGCCGCTCCCGCTGTGAAATTATATTTCAGATAGACCGGCGCTTTGATGCCGGTGATTACATCCTGTTCGTCGCTCATAGCTTGCTCTCTCCTAAACCAGTTCGAAGCAGCGAATATCGGTGATGAAACCGACCGTCTCATCGGCCCACACGGCCTGCACGCGCGCACCGGTGGCGATATCACTCTCGGCGGCGGCTGCCACACAGTGAATCATCGGCACATCGGCACCATCGAGTTTGATCATCGCCCAGGCAAAGGGCTCCTGCATGGGATGGGCTTCACGGGGCTCCTTGACCCATGCAAAACTCACAATCTCCCCCTGCTGGCCGACCTCGACAAAATCGCTGAGCGCCTCGGCGGTATCGGGATCATATTCCATGGGAGGTACAACCACCCGACCGTCGCTGGCCTTGATGCCGACGATATTGCGGTTTCTGAGCTCGGTCAGAAAACGACCGATTACCGGGCCTGTGGAGCGGGTATACGTGTAACCAAGTTCAAACGCCTGGTTGAGGATTTCCGGTTGCGACACAGTCACAGCCCTCCTTGATAGGGGTTGGATTTCGAGCAGACAGTATCAGCGAGCCCTCGCATGCACTCAATGACGCAAAGGATCACGTGGCAATGACATTTCAGATCAATTCGCACTCGTTGAGCGTTTTGAACCTGAAGTGCCGCTGCATTCACCGCAAGGGGTTGCGTTACTTGTACCACCGGGGACAGAATGCGAATGCGTGCCTGTCAGTTCGGGGAAATTCATCGATAATGCCAGGCTGGAATCAAACCTCTATGAACCAACCCGGAGTACACCTATGTCAGTCTCAGCAGTCGGATATTTGAGAATCGCCTCGACAGACCCAGCGGCCTGGATGGACTTCGGCACGGGTGTGCTGGGCCTGATGGATGCCCAGCGTGAGGATGCCGAGGGCGCGCGCTTCCTGCGTATGGATGATCACCCGTTCCGCTTCATGGTCGAGGCGTCTGACGCTGACATGCTGATTGCAACCGGTCTGGAATTCCCCGACGAAATGGCCTGGCGGGCCACCATCGAGGCGCTGGAGAGAGCCGGCCACAGCGTGGCAACAGGGGCGCCTGAGGAGGCAGAGCGACGCGGTGTCACTGCCTTCGCCACGGTGCAGGACCCGGCAGGCAATACACTGGAACTCTACTGGGGCCGCAAACTGGATTATGTGCCGCTGGCCTCCCCCACCGGCGTCAGCCGCTTTGTCACCACCTACCAGCAGTCCGGTGATATGGGCTTTGGGCACTGCGTATTGCCCGCCCCCAATATCGATGCCTGCGTGGACTTCTACACCCAGTTGATCGGCACCGGCCTGACAGACACCTTGTACCCACCGGGACTGGACGGCATGCAGATCAAGTTTATGCACGCCAACAACCCGCGCCAGCACTCGGTGGCGCTGTTCAGCGGCCCACATCCCGCTGGCATCGTTCACATGATGGTCGAAGTACAGACGCTGGATGAAGTCGGCCAGGCGATGAAACGGGCGCAACAGGCCGGTGTGCACTTCCTCGCCACCCTGGGCCGCCATGTGAACGACAATATGTGCTCGATCTACATACTCGCGCCGGGCGGCATCGCCGTGGAGTACGGCTACGACGGTTTGTTGATCGATTGGGAGAACTATGTACCCACAGTCAGTGTCGAGGGCGACCTGTGGGGCCACGAGTACAACTTTCCCGGTGTGAATTGAGCACCTACTGAGTGCCTACAACGCGGCGCGAATCGCCTCGACAGAGCCGAGGGTCTCCAGCGCCGCATGCAGTCGCTGCATCGACGCCAGCAGGTAATTGATCGGTTGCCAGGCGTCGCCCATCGCCAGTGTCGCTGCCGCGCCGACCCAGACATACGCCGCATGCCACTGGTACTGCTGCCATAAATCGGCCGCGGACGGCGCTGGCGCACCCAGCGCCAGCAACTGTTCTCGATAGTAGCGCACCATATCGCGGCCACAGTCACGCTGGTCCTGCGGCGTCAAATTTCCGGCCAGGAAATACCCCACGTCCCGCATCGCCGGGCCGCGCGCCACCATCGCCCAGTCGAGGAACCCCGGCTGACCGCTGTCATAAAACAGGTTGCCGTCGTGGACATCACCGTGGATCAGCGTCGGCACGCCGCGCTGCCACAACCGGTGAATGGCATCGGTCTGCCCAAGATACAGTTGCGCCATCTCCGTAAAGACTGCAGGCATGCTCGCACCGTGTATTTTCAGCGCCCGGGCGATCAACTGCGCACCGATGTCATGCTGCACCGGAGGCTGCACCCAGTTGAGATCGCCGGCAAAGCGAGGCGACTCCCAGTACGCGGCGTGCAGGCGGGCGAAGGCCGCAAGAATCTGGCGAATATAGGCCGGGGAATAGCGCTTGCTCGCATTCTTGAAGGTACAGCCGCTGTCCACCAGGTTTTCCAGCAGCATGATATAGGCATCCCCGGCCGCATCACTGGTGGCGAAGTAACAGCGCGGCACCCGCACCGGCAGCTCCGACGCAAGAGAGTGATAGAACAGCGCCTCGCGCCGCCCCATGCCACTGGAGGTGACAAAATCCCGCTGCTGCTGATCGCCTGGTGGCAATTTGACGAACATCCTTTCGGGCATGTCCGTGGGGACACCGTACTCCAGTGCCAGTAGCGCGCGCCCGGTGGTGCCCGCGTGCGCATCCAGTACCGAAAAACCAGTCACCTGCACTTGCAGCGCGCTGGACAGCCACTCGCAGGAGAGGCTGTCCAGCCCGTCGGGTATGGTCTCCATCAGCCCACTCAACGCACTTCGACGGTGACGGGAATCCAGCGATTGAAGATGTAAGCCAGCGTACCGTTACGTTTGAGCGTCAGCAGAGCATCGTTAAGCCGCGCTGCCAATCGCTCGTCGTCAAGACGCACAGCCCAGGCAAGTTGCTCGTGGGTCAGCGGCTTGTAGAGGCTGATCAGGTCAGCGTTCTCGGTCGTGGTGGCCAGTTGCCAACTGGTGGGGGCGTCGTGGATATAGAGGTCGATGTCATCGTTACGCAAGCCAGCAAAGGCGGCTGCCGAATCGTCAAAGTACGACACTTGCGCGCCCTTGAGTTGTTGTTCGACATACGCCGCCCCGGTGGTACCAGGTTCTACGCCAATTCGCACACCCTCGCTGTGCATGGCCCAGGGCCGCGAGAAATGACCGACCTTGTCCGTACTCATGATCGCCATCTGCCCTACTTCCATATAGGAGTCGGTAAAGAGCACCTGCTCGCTGCGCTGCGGCGTGACACTCATACCGGACATGATGATGTCGATCTCACCACTTTGCAGCGCCGGTATCAGCTTCTCAAAGGGCATATCCACCAGCACCATGTCCTGGCCGATAAGCGCGCCGATCGCGCGGGCATTGTCAGCCTCGATGCCAACAATCTGGCCTTCCTGTTTATAGGCCATTGGCGGATAATCTGCGGCCACGCCCACCTTGAGTCCGGCGGCCAGGGTGCCAGCGGCGCAACAGATAAGCAGGGCTGAAACGAACAATCTGGCGAACATGAACTACCTCGGCGCTTGCGTTTGACCTGTCGGGTCGGGTTATTGTATGCGGGCCACAATGTAACACTGCCGCCCACAGCTAGGGAAGTCACCGGGGAAGCCAGCACTATGCAACTTACTTTCGATAACAAGACAGCACTGATTACCGGCTCCGATCGCAACACCGGCTACATCATCGCCAGCGAACTTGCTAACAGTGGTGCCACCGTTGTACTGCACAGCAACCAGTGCGATGGCAGCGCTGCCGCTGCCGCCGAGACCCTGCAGTGCCGCCATGCCGTCGAGGGAGACCTGGCCACTGAGGCGGGCTGCGAGGCCGTGCTCGCACAGTTGGATTCACAGGGGTTGCAGATCGATATTCTGGTCAACAATTACGGTACCGCCAGCTTCGCAAAATGGGACACCGCCAGCAGTGCAGACTGGCTGGATATGTACCAGAAGAACGTGCTGTCGGTAGCCCGGCTATCGCAGGGCATTGTGCCGGGCATGAAAAGCCGCGGCTGGGGACGCATTGTAAACCTCGGCACCATCGGCTCGCACCGTCCCGGCCGGATCATGCCGCACTACTATGCCGCCAAGGGCGCGCTAGCCAATCTCGGCGTCAGTCTGGCGCAGGAACTGGCCACTACCGGCATCACAGTGAACACGGTATCGCCCGGACTGATACGCACACCGGAACTGGAGGCCGGCTACCGGGCGAAGGCGAAGAAGCGCGGCTGGGGGGAAGACTGGCAGGAGATCGAACGCCACATCGTCGCCGAGGACTTTCCCAATCCCGTCGGCAGGCTGGCAACTCGACAGGAGGTGGCCGGCCTGGTCACCTTCCTCTGCAGTGAGCGAGCAGGCTTTATCAACGGCCAGAATATACGTGTAGACGGCGGTGCCATCGCCTACGTATAGTGCGCTAGCCCCACTTGACGCTATCAATTGTGTTTGCCATGCTTCCGGCGGCGGCACGCATACGGCCAACCCCTCAACCAGATAAGGAAAATCCCCCCATGAAAACACTACTTCGGGCTACACTGCTCTTTATTATGGCGAGCCTGTCGAGCCAGTCGGTGTTCGCCGATGAATACGACGACGCCATCAACAGCTTCAGGCAAGCGGGTGAAAGTGCTGCCTATTTCGACAAGAGCATCGGCTACGCCATTTTCCCCACCATCGGCAAGGGTGGCATCGGTATCGGTGGCGCCCATGGTTCGGGCCGTGTCTACCAGGGCGGCGAAGTGATCGGCACCTCGACGATGACCCAGCTGACCATCGGTTTCCAGCTCGGCGGTGAAGCTTTTAGCCAGATTATCTTCTTCGAGAACGAAGCTGCCCTGGACAACTTTACCTCCGGCAACTTCGAGTTCAGTGCAGATGCCAGCGCAGTGGCAATCACCGCCGGTGCACACGCCTCTGCCAATACTGGCGGTGGCGCTTCAGCCGGTATCAGTGGCGGCAAAAATGATGCCGACACCAAGTCAATGGGATTCCGCAAGGGTATGGCTATTTTCACCATCGCCAAAGGTGGCTTGATGTACCAGGCGACACTGGGCGGCCAAAAATACAGCTACGATCCGCTGTAAGCCGCACCACAATCCGTTGCAGAATGAGGTCGCGCCCTTTGGGCCGCGACCTTTTTTTTGGCTGCAGCTTCTCTACCTACAAGCGCTCCACAATACCCTTGTCACCATCCAGGCGGATGCGGTCACCGGTGTTAAAAAAGCGAGTGCCATCTCGCGAGTTGACGACGCACGGCAATCCATACTCGCGCGCAATAACAGCACCGTGGGAAACCGCGCTGCCAAGATCAGTTACCAGTCCGCCAATAAGGCTGAAGTACGGTGTCCAGCCGATATCGGTAATGGGCGTCACCAGGATTTCTCCCGGCTGTAACTCGGCCGCCTCCGCCAGGGTATGGGCCACACGCGCGATGCCCTCAACAACGCCGCGGGATGCCGGTCGCCCGTGTAAAACACCGTCGGTATTGTCAACTGTACGCATCTCCAGCGGCTCGGGCATCCCCACTGAAATTTCGGGAAATTCAAAACGCTGTTGAAAGGCCAGCGCCTCCCTGCGGGCGATTGCGCGCTCTACCGCCGCCGCGCTGGGCGCGGCAACAAATCCCGGCAATTCAGCGATACTGAAGAAATTGACAAGATCCGCCTCCGGCAGGGCACCCTCAGATTGCAGCAGGCCACCCAGGTGGCGGAACGCACACTTGAAGCGGTGGGCAACATCCACCAGCTGGGATTTGGTATGCTCCCGGCGGCGTATCGCATTGTGCGCTTTCGGCAGTACCCAGCGCAGGCCGCGACTCAGTTGGGACCAGTCTATCGTTGTGGTGTGCATCGGTGCATGGCCACCTGTGAGCAGACGCGCATGCACTGCAGCCTGCATACTCTGAATCAGCGGGCCCGGCTCATCACCCCACGCCGGGTCGCGCATGCACAGCTCCCGGTAGCCGCGATGCCCATGGTCATCCAGAAACCGTAAGTACGCCGCCGAGATCTGCGGCGTACTGGATAGCCACGCCTGCGCATCAGCAACGGACGCCTGCTGGAATTCACTCTGGGCCTGCGGATGCGCGACCACAAGATCGATAAGCGCGTCGAGCTCCTCCAGCATAACAGCGCTCTCCACACCGCTGGCGCCCGACAGTAAACGCACGGCCTCCCCCTGTTCCTCGTGGGTGCTGTCGTTGGAGCGACCGGAGACCATGTTCTCGACGATAGAACACAAAAAGCCCGACAGCGCAGAGGATTGGATATGCACGGCCATCGCGTGATCAAAAAATGCGATTTTGCTCGCCAAATGTACCCACATCGCCTTGCTGTCCGGCTTGTGCTCGATCGCGAAGGCGTCCAGTTCACGGCCAAAATCATCGACAACCGACGGTGCACGCAGACAGTAGTGCAGCAGCTTTGTAGTATTCAGTACACGTCGCAACAGCGGTTGCGGCGGGAACGGTTTGAGCTCGGGCACCAGTCGTCCGCACAGCGACTGCGCGGCTTGCTCGACAGTGGAGCCGAGTACGGCGGCTGACATCACCACGTTGCCGGTCATATTCAGGAACAGGTGACCATATCCCCAGGCCGTCACCTGCCACTCCTTCACGATCTGAGGCCTTGCGCCCACTGCGACCTGCATGTGCTGCAAGCCGTAGTCGATGCCCCAACCGGTAAAGGAACCGGTGAGCGGACACACGGCGCCGGGCATCATTTCACTGACATTGCTGATCGTCAACACGTCGTCCGGGCGCGGCAACACGGTGTCGAATTCATTGAGGTCTGCCGGCAAGGTGGTAATCGGTCGCGCCTGCAACCAGTACAGGGTGCCATCCTCATCGATGGCCCACTCCAGATCCAGCGGCTGCCTTTCATGCTCGGATGCGCCGCGCGCCTGGCGCGCAATGGCGGCAATCTCCGCATCACTGAGCAGAGCCTCGGCCCCCGTCAATTGACGGCGCACAACGTCACCGTGGCGATTGACCGCGTAGTGATCGGGCGTGGCCTCGCCACTGACCAGCGCCTCCCCGAGGCCGGCAACGACATCGATCACCAGCAGATCGCGCCTGCCACTGACCGGATCCGAGGTAAATACCACTCCGGCAACGCGGGCGTTAACCATGGCCTGCACCACCACGTTCATCGTGATCTCAGTGTTGCCGGTATGTGTCTGCTGATAGCTGCGTGCGCGCTCATTCGAACCCGAGACCACGCATTGCGCGATGGCCTGCCGCAGGTGCTCGGTACCGCGAACATTGAGAACGGTGTCGTACTGTCCGGCAAACGACGCATCCTCACCGTCCTCCCCCAGCGCCGAGGAACGCACAGCCACCTCGGCCTTGCCCAGGTCGAGATAGCACTGATCCAGCGTATCGGGAAACTGCTGAGCACTGGCGTCGCGCACCACGAACGCGGGCGGCACGGGAAGCCCCATGGCTACCAGGCGTGCGAGGCCGTAAGCCTTACCTCCCGCGCTACCATCCGTGATCTCCTCCAATCTATAGATACTACTTGTCATTGCAGACCTGTCCTCCAGCCGCGTAATCGGGGTTTAAATGGATTCGAAAGTAAGGCGCTTGCCGCTCAGCCGAAACCTGTCACTGCCGCCTCGGCCGCCAGCACCTCGCTGACCACGGGATGGGCTTTCACCCGTTCAATGAATTGTGCGAAGACTGGCCATCGCTGCGCATCGACGTGGTATCCCGCGTACGCCGCATTTACGAAAGGACTCATCAGGCTCATATCCGCCATCATGAAGTCGCCAAAGATAAAGCCCTCTTCCGGCACCTGGGATTCCAGGTAATCGAGGATCGGGGGTAGCTGCCTGTCGATGATTTTTGCCACCAGCTCTTCGTCTGTATCCTGCTTCAGTATCATCGGCCGCATAAAACGCTGGAAAAATATCCCCGCGGCAAGCTCCGCCACTCGCGAACCACCCAGTTCCTCAAACCAGCGGGCCCGCGCTTTATCGGCGCTGCCAGCGGGATACAGTGGCGACTGGGGGTAGGCGTCCTCAAGGTATTCGCAGATAACCGTTGAATCACAAATCGTAAGATCGCCGTCCTGCAGTGTCGGTATCTTGCCCAGCGGATTAATCTTGCGATACTCGGCATCCCTGGTGAAAGGAAGCTGCTGGATCTGCTCGTAGGACAAACCCTTGACCGCGAGTGCTACCTGCACCTTGCGTACAAATGGCGAACCGGAGGCCCCGTGTACAATCATCACTGCACACCTCCCGCTGCCAGTGATACCGGCACCCGCTGACGACTGTTTTTATGCTGTGTGTTGGCGCTAATCATGATTGGTTCTCCACGGATAAACGGATAGCCCTGCGATAGTCTGCACAGGTAAGCGCTATTTGAACTCCAGTACTTTGTCCCTCAGCGGTCGCAAGCGCAGTTGCAAAAAGTCGAGGATGTAATTCTGGTACAGGCGCCAGGGCAACCTGACCCCCTGCTTGGGAAACTGCCCCGCAGAGCGCAGCACGTAGCCCGAATTGAGGCCCAGCATCGGCTCCTCCTCTACCGTGCCTTCTTGCAGTCGGGGGGTAACGGTGGAGGCCCCTGTCTTGTGCATGTAGTTCAACAGCCGGCAAATGAAATCACCGGTCAGGTCACTTTTCAGCGTCCATGATGCGTTGGTGTAACCGAACACCTGAGCGAGGTTGGGGATATTGCCGAACATCATGCCGCGATACACATACAGCGTGGAAGGGTCGATAACCTCGCCGTCGACTGTCAGTTGTGCGCCTCCCATAAATTTGAGGTTCAGCCCTGTCGCCAGCACGATAATATCCGCCTCCAGTTCCCGTCCTGACTGCAAGAGAATGCCTTTGCCGGTAAACCGCTCGATATGATCGGTAACCACTTCCGCGCGCTGCTCGCGAATAGCCTTGAACATATCGCCCTCCGGCACCGCACACAGCCGCTGATCCCAGGGGTTATACGAGGGGGTGAAATGCGTTTTGATATCGTAGTCCTTGCCCAGTGCCTCGCGCACCTGGCCCAGCAGGTAACGTTTAACCAGTTCCGGCCGTCTGCGCGACAGCACATACACGTACATCTGCAGCAGCACTCGCTTCCAGCGCGTGATTCTGTAGACCCAGGAGCCCGGCAGAAAACGCTGCAGCCAGGCCGCCGTCGAATCTTCCTCCGGCACCGACGCTATGTAAGTGGGCGAGCGCTGCAACATAATCGTATGTGCTGTCTCCCTGGCCAGTTCCGGTACCAGCGTCACTGCGGTGGCGCCACTACCGATGACAATCACGTTCTTGCCGCGATATTCGAGATCCTCGGGCCAGTGCTGGGCATGGACGATACGCCCCTTGAACTCGTCAGTGCCGGCAAAGTCGGGCGTGTATCCGTTCTCATAGTCGTAATAGCCGCTGCACATTAACAGGAACTGGCAACGCAGCTCGACCTGCTCACCGGTATCGGTGCGCTGGGCCACCACTGTCCACATCGCCGCACTGGAAGACCAGCTGGCACTGCATACCCTGTGACTGTAACGAATATGCTGGTCGACGCCGGTTTCCGCCGCAGTCTCACGCAGGTAGTTCAGGATAGAAGGTCCATCGGCGAGCGCCTTGCGCTCCAGCCAGGGTTTGAATGAGTAACCCAGGGTGTACATATCGCTGTCGGATCGAATTCCAGGATACCGAAACAGATCCCAGGTGCCGCCCAGCGTATCGCGGCTCTCCAGCAGGGCAAAGCTGCGCCCGGGACAGGCGCGCTGCAAATGCCGGGCGCTACCGATACCGGATAGGCCGGCACCGACGATCAGTACATCGACATAGTCTGTGTCAGCTGATGTAGCCATACACGGAGTTCCCGTTCATGAGCGATTGCAGATTGACTGCTGTGTTTACCAACAGCGTACTGTGAACCATTCGCAGCTCTGGTTCAATAAAGCCAGGCTAAGCATTCATGCTAACAGTGCGAAAAAACCGGAAATATGAGCGGCACGAAACGCTGGCAACCTCGCCAGCTGGCTCGGTACAGTAGTGGTGGCACTGGAT
>TARA_R110002072_G_scaffold15856_41_pt1 | contig 14481 bp, 12 predicted proteins | sample TARA_R110002072 | Tara Oceans TARA_R110002072 (sample SAMEA4397118) | marine metagenome | biome: Polar Biome; feature: [SRF] surface water layer (ENVO:00010504); material: water (ENVO:00002006), including particulate matter (ENVO:01000060) such as... | depth 5 m | reverse complement strand
TCGCCGCTCTCGGCCGAGGCGCTCGGTGACGACCAACTCGGCCTCGATCGCGAGATTTACGACGTCAACCTCACCGCCAGCTACGATTTCGCCGACGGCTGGAACTTCACCACCGTCAACGGCTACCGCGAATTCGACAGCCGCGAAGTGTTCGACGCCGATGGATCGGCGGCATGGTATCTCGAATTCGCCGAGATCGCCGAGGGCTGGCAGGCCAGCCACGAGAGCCGCTTCACCTACACCGACCCAAGCTGGCGCGCGTCCTTCGGCTGGAACGTGTTCACCGAAGACAATCTCCAGAACGTGCCGTTTTCTTCGGAAGAGGGCACTTTCCTCCAGTGCCTCAGCAATGCCCTGCAGATCGGCTGCATCAACGCCGAGGGCGTGGTAACCGCAGCGCAGGCTACCGCGGCGATCACCGGTGGCGCGCTGACGCAGATCCCCTACAGCTCGACCTTCGAGAATCAGGGCAAGAACGACAGCTATTCGATGTTTGCGGACAGCACCTGGATCCCCACGGATTCGCTCGAACTGACCGCCGGCGTCCGGCTGCTGATCGAGAAGCGCCGCTCGGGCTTCCGCGCCGATGTGCCGGTACCGCTGCTGGCCAGCATCCTGCCAGGCCCTCTTCTGGACCAATTGCGGGCGGCAGGCATCAATCTGCGCGCTTCGCTCATTCCGGGTCAGATCGACACTGCCGGACAGACCTTTACCACCGAAGACAGCTTCTCGGCGGTGCTGCCCCGGTTCAACGTCCTCTATCGGCTGAGTCCCGAGGTGAACGTCTATGGCACGATTTCGAAGGGACGACGCTCGCCGGTGGTTCAGTTGGGTGCGGCCCGTAGCGGCGGGATTCCGGTAGCAAACGTCCAACTGGTGCCGGAGGAAGTCGTCTGGAACTACGAAGGTGGGATCAAAGCGAGCTTCGGCGCCGTGTCGGGGTCGCTCGGTGTTTACTACCAGCAGTACGACGGTTTCCAGATTTCGCGCACGATCACCGAACCGAACGATCCGGCTGGTGCGGTCGGCTCGACGGTTACGGAAAGCGCCGGCTCGGCGAGCAATCTGGGCGTCGAAGCGGAACTGGCGATCAACGCCACCGATTGGCTGAGTCTGTTCGGTAATGTCGGCTACATCGACGGTGGTATCGACGATAAGCCGGAAAACGGCGTATTTGCGGGCGACCGGTTCCGGCTCCAGCCCGAATGGCAGGCGGCGGCAGGCTTCACCGTGGACGCGCCGCTCGGCAACGGGATGCGGTTCTTCGCCACCCCTTCGATCACCTATCGCAGCCGCATCTTCTTCCAGGTGCCCAACGATCCGGAGATCTCGCAGGGGCCGGTCACGCTGATCAATGCCCGCGCGGGTGTTAGCTTTGCCGACGACCGGCTCGAAATTGCGGGCTTCATCCGCAATGCCGCCGACGAGGAATATCTGCTCGACGCGGGCAACACCGGCGGCGGCTTCGGTATTCCGACCTTCATTCCGGCCGAGCCGCGCTTCTACGGGATTCAGATCACCGGCCGGATCTAGTCCCACCCGCAGCATGACCGGCGCCGCCCTCTCGCCAAGCGGGAGGGCGGCGTCTATCGTTGGAGCATGGTAGCAGGCTGCAAGGGTTCGATTTGGGGCGGGGAGGGCCGGCTTTGACCGCTTCTGCCACCCTCTTCACCGGTCTCATGGCGGTGGCGTTCTGCCTGGTGCATCTGTTCGTGGGGCGTTTGCGGTTCCTCGACCGCAACCCGCGCAGCCGCTGGCTCAGTTTTTCCGGCGGTGTGGCGGTGGCCTACGTCTTCCTCCACATGCTGCCCGAACTCGGCGCGCATGCCGGCGCGTTCAACCGTGCAACGGGCCTGGGCGAGGTTATGGCCGAAAGCGCGGTTTACCTGCTCGCGCTGTTCGGAGTGGCAGCCTTCTACGGCACCGAACGAGCGCTGAAGCGCAGCCGGGGCCAGGACAAGGACCAGATCGAACGCGCCAGGCCCGAGAGCAGCGTATTCTGGCTGCATATCGCGGTCAGCAGCCTGCTGATATTCGTGATCGGCTATCTTCTCAACCACCGCGAAGACACCAGCCTGATCGGGCTGGCGCTGTACTTCGTCGCGATGATTCTGCACTTCGTGACCGCCGATTTCGGCACCCGCGGCGACCATCCCGAGCTTTACGACGACCGCGGCCGATGGATCCTGAGCGCGGCGACGCTGGCCGGCTGGATCCTGGGAACGCAGGTCTCCGTGCCCCAGATCGTCATCGGCGGTCTGTTCGCCTTCGTTTCGGGCGCGATCGTTCTCGTCGTGCTCAAGGAGGAGCTGCCCGAGGAGAGGAAGAGCTTCTTCCTCCCCTTCGCAGGCGGCACGCTCCTCTATGCGGCGCTGGTGCTGAGCGAACAGGCGCTGACCGCCTGAACGCAGATCAGCCCTTGCGCTTGGCTTTCTTGCGCTCGTTGGGATCGAGGATCGCCTTGCGCAGGCGGATCGTCTGCGGGGTCACTTCGACCATCTCGTCGTCGTCGATATAGGCGATCGCCTGTTCGAGGGTCATCGCGCGCGGCGGGGTGAGGCGGATCGCGTCGTCCTTGCCGGTCGAGCGGAAGTTGGTCAGTTGCTTGGACTTGAGCGGGTTGACCTCGAGATCCTCGGGCTTGGCGTTCTCGCCGATGATGATGCCCTCGTAGATCTTCTCGCCAGCACCGATAAACAGCTCGCCGCGTTCTTCCAGCGCGAACAGCGCATAGGCGGTGGCTTCGCCGGCCGAGTTGGACAACAGAACGCCGTTCTGACGGCCGCCGACCGCACCCTTGTAGGGGCCGTATTTCTCGAACAGCCGGTTCATGATCCCGGTGCCGCGCGTGTCGGACAGGAACTCGCCGTGATAGCCGATCAGCCCGCGGCTGGGCGCCGAGAAGGTAATGCGGGTCTTGCCGCTGCCGCTCGGGCGCATCTCGGTCAGCTCGGCCTTGCGGCGCTGCATCTTCTCGACGACGGTGCCCGAATGCTCGTCATCGACGTCGATGACCACGGTTTCATAGGGCTCGAGCCGCTTGCCGTCCTCTTCCTGGAACAGCACGCGCGGACGGCTGATGCCCAGTTCGAAGCCTTCGCGGCGCATCGTCTCGATCAGCACGCCGAGCTGCAATTCGCCGCGGCCCGCGACTTCGAAGCTGTCCTTGTCGGCGGCTTCGGTGACGCGGATGGCGACATTGGTTTCCGCTTCGCGCAACAGGCGGTCGCGGATCATGCGGCTGGTGACCTTGGAGCCCTCGCGGCCCGCCAGCGGGCTGTCGTTGACGCTAAAGCGCATCGCCAGCGTCGGCGGATCGATCGGCTGCGCGGGGATCGGCTCCTTGACCGACGGATCGGCGACGGTGTTGGAAACGGTCGCCTTCTCAAGCCCGGCGAGCGCAATGATGTCGCCCGCCACCGCAGTCTCGACCGGAACGCGGTCGAGCCCGTCGAAGCTCATCAGCTTGGTGGCGCGGCCGACCTCGACGACCTTGCCATCGACGTCGATGGCGTGGATCGGATCGTTGACGCGCACGGTACCGGACTGGATCCGGCCGGTGAGCACGCGGCCCATGAAATTGTCGCGGTCGAGCAGCGTCGCGAGAAAGCTGAACGGACCGTCGGGGTCGAGACCCGGCGCGGGCACGTGATCGACGATGAGCTTGAACAGGGGGTCGAGATCGCCCGAGCGCGCGTCCTTGTCGGCGCTCGCATAGCCGTCGCGGCCCGAGGCCCAGAGCGAGGGGAAGTCGAGCTGCTCGTCATTGGCGTCGAGGCTGAGGAAGAGCTCGAAACATTCGTCGAGCACCTCGTCGGGGCGCGCGTCGGAACGATCGATCTTGTTGACGACGACGATCGGCTTGAGGCCCAGCGCCAGCGCCTTGCCGGTGACGAATTTGGTCTGCGGCATCGGGCCTTCGGCGGCATCGACCAGCAGGATCACCCCGTCGACCATCGACAGGATGCGCTCGACCTCGGCGCCGAAGTCGGCGTGGCCGGGGGTGTCGACGATGTTGATGCGGGTGTTGGTGCCGTCATGCTCCCATTCGACGCTGGTGCATTTGGCGAGGATCGTGATGCCCCGCTCCTTTTCCAGATCGCCCGAATCCATGGCACGTTCTTCGACGCGCTGGTTCTCGCGGAAGGTGCCGGACTGGCGGAAGAGCTGGTCAACGAGCGTGGTCTTGCCATGGTCGACGTGGGCGATGATGGCGATATTACGCAGATCGCGGGACATGAGGCGGTGCTTTCGTGGGGAGAGTGTCTGGGGAATGGGGTCGCGCGCCCCTACCGCAGGTGCCCTCCCACGGCAAGCTCGGAGGGTGCAAAAGGCCGGGTGACGCCGAAGGTGTGAATTGGTTGCAACAATCGCGCAACAATCCGACGAACGACGCAACATTGGCGTTGAGCAACAGGATGGGTCCTCCTATGCAACCCGCGAGACGCACGGGAGAGACGCGCGTCGAGTTCGCACAACGCCGGGTTCGCTGAAGAGAAGAGCCCGCACAAAGAGGACCTTTCATGCACATTTCCGTTTCCGCGCGCCTGCTTGTAGGCGCCGCTGCCTTTGCCTTGACCCCTGCCAGCGTGTTCGCCCAGGACGTGACCCAGAACGATCCGATCCGCACCCAGGACAACGATTCCGAACTGACGAACGACACCGCCGATGTTGCTCCGGCAACCAACCCCAATGTCATCGTCGTGACCGCCACCAAGCGCGAGCAGACGCTGCAGGAAGTTCCCGTTTCAGTCAGCGTGACCACCGGCGAGACGCTCGAGCGCGCCGAAATCCGCGACCTGCAGGACCTGCAGACGGTCTCGCCCTCGCTGCGCGTGAGCCAGCTGCAGAGCTCGGCCAACACCACCTTCATCATCCGCGGCTTCGGCAACGGCGCCAACAACGCCGGTGTCGAACCCTCGGTCGGCGTGTTCATCGACAACGTCTTCCGTTCGCGCTCCGCGGCGCAGATCAACGACATCGCCAACGTCCAGCGTATCGAAGTGCTGCGCGGCCCGCAGTCGACGCTGTTCGGCAAGAACGCCAGCGCCGGCGTGATCTCGGTCGTCACCCGCGAGCCGCAGTTCGACTTCGGCGGTTCGGTTTCGGCGACCTACGGCAATTACAACAACATCGTGCTCAAGGGCGATGTCACCGGTCCGCTGACCGACAGCGTCGCCTTCTCGCTCGACGGCAACCTCAACAAGCGCGACGGCTATGTCGATGTCGTCAATCTCGATGAGAAGATCAACGAGCGCGACCGCTACTCGGTGCGCGGCCAGCTGTTGTTCGACAACAACGGTCCGCTCCGTCTGCGCGCCATCGGCGACTATTCCAAGATCGACGAGCTGTGCTGCTATGCCGGCAATCTCATCGCCGGTCCGACCGTTCCGCTGATCTTCGCGGTCGGCGGTCAGATCGAGCCCGAGAACGTATTCTCCGACCGCACCTATCTCAACCAGCTCCCGGTCAACGAGATCGAGAGCTATGGCGGCTCGCTGCAGGCGGATTACGATCTGGGCTCGGTGTCGCTGACCTCGATCACCGCCTATCGCGAACTGCGCAGCTTCAGCCAGCAGGACGTCGATTTCTCCAGCGCCGACGTGGTCGCCGAGTTCCGCGATCAGGCGATCGACACCTTCACGCAGGAACTGCGGGTCACCTCGGACTTCGACGGCCCGCTCAACTTCCTGCTCGGCGGCTTCTACTTCAAGGAAGACGTGACGCAGAACAGCGGTCTGACCAATGGTCCGCAGGCGCGTCCGTTCTTCGACCTGCTGGCCGGTCGCGGCCGTCCTGGGACGCTGGCCGGCGTCGAAGCCGGTTTGGGCTTCCCTGCGGGATCCATCTTCGCCGAGGGGCCGAGCACCCGCGAGTTCTTCACGCTCGACAACGAGAGCTACTCGATCTTCGGCACGGTCGACTTCGAGGTCACCGACCGGCTGACGCTGACCGGCGGCTTCAACTACACCGACGACAAAAAGGACTTCACGCTTCGGCAAGAGTCGCTCGATCCGCTGGCCAACACCAATGTGGTCGATGCGGTGATCGTGGGTCAGATCGCCAACGCTCTCCAGATCGCTCCGGGTTCGGTCACTCCGACGATTATCGGCCAGTTCCAGCAGGCCAATCCGGCAGCCTTCGGTGCGATTGCCGCCGCGGCGACCAATCCGGCGACCAATCCGCTGCTCGCGCTGCAGCCGCTGCAGTTCCTGCCGCCGTTCCTCGGCGTGCCCAATGCGGTGGAGCCGGGCCAGACCCGCGACGACGACTGGAGCTACACGCTTCGCGCCGCCTACGACATCACCGACAACGTCAACGCCTATTTCACCTATGCCACCGGCTTCAAGGCGAGCTCGGTCAATCTGTCGCGCGATAGCCGTCCGTTCCCGAGCGACTTCACTCCGGGTCCGTTCGGCAGCACCATCCTTGCTCCGTCCTCGCCGATCCGCGATGCCGGGCTGGCGGTGCCCAACCTCACGACCGGAACGCGCTTCGCTCTGCCGGAAGAAGCCAAGGTCTACGAACTCGGCCTCAAGGCACAGTTTGACCGGGTCGGGTTCAACCTCGCGCTGTTCGACCAGACGCTGGAGAACTTCCAGTCGAACGTCTTCACCGGCACCGGCTTCGCGCTGGCGAACGCGGAAGAGCAGTCGACCAAGGGCTTCGAGTTCGATGCTACCGTGTCGCCCGCCGATCCACTGGTGTTCACCTTCGCGCTGACCTATCTCGATCCGGTCTACGACAGCTTCACCAATTCGACCTTGGGCGATCTGTCGGGCCAGCGTCCGGCCGATATCCCGGAATTCACGATCGCGACTTCGGGGACTTACACGCACGAATTCGGAGCCAGCGGCAATCTGCTGATCGGTCGTGTGGACTTCTACCACGAGAGCAACACCCAGATCGTCAACGGCCTGACCGGCTTCGATACGAACCAGATTGGCGTCGATGTGGCACGGCAGTTCCGTCGCGAGATCAACCAGGTCAACGCCTCGCTGGCTTTCGTGATGGACAATGGCTTCGAGCTCTCGGGCTATGTCCGCAACCTCACCAACGAGCGCTACATCACCGCGGTGTTCGACGGTGTGGCGCAGGCCGGGACGGTCTCGGGCTACCCGAATGCACCGCGCACCTACGGCGTGACCGGACGCTTCCGCTTCTAAGCGGCAGGCCATCGACAAACGGAAAAGGGGGCTTCGCGGCCCCCTTTTTCTTGTCTGCAGTGCAAGTGAGGGAGAAGCGGGGCGGGCTTGCGAAGGGAGCTGCTGTCTGTCCTGCCGGACCGCTCCTACAGGGTGCGCAGCGCCTGGGCGGGCTTGGCCCGCAGCAGCGGGAGCGAGCCCAGCACCGCGAACAGCAGCACCACTGCGATCCCGAGCCCCAGCACCGCCAGCACCGCGCCCCAATCGGGCAGCCAGTCGAATTCGAAGAGCTGGGTGATCACCAGCCAGGCGGTCAGACTGCCGAGCCCGAGCGCGACCAGCGCCAGGGCGCCGGCAAGCAGCAGATACTCGACCAGTTGCATCGTGAGGATCTGGCGGCGGTCGGCCCCCAGCACGCGCAGGATCACGGTGTCGTAGGTGCGCTGCGCACGCGCAGCGGCGATCGCGCCCAGCAGCACCGCGAGCCCGGCCAGCACCGCGACACCGGCGGCAGCGAGGGTCGCGAGGCCCACCTGCTCGAGTAGCGTGCGCGCCTGCTGCAGCACATTGCCGACCTCGATTACCGAGCTCGAGGGAAACTCGCGCACCAGCGCCTGCAGCAGCGGTCCGGTCGGGGTGCCCTCGGTCAGGTCGATGGTCGCGGCGAGATTGTGCGGCGCATCCTGGATGGCATTGGGGCTCAGCACGAAGACGTAGTTGAAGCCCAGGCTCTCCCATTCGATCTGCCGCAGATTGGCGATCCTGGCGGTTCGCTCGACCCCGAGCACACCGAAGGTTATCATGTCCCCGATCTCGAGCCCGGCGGCTTCGGCCAGTTCCTGATCGACCGAGACCAGCGGTTCGCCGCTGTAGAACGGACCCCACCATTGGCCCGCGACGATGGTGTTGTTGTCGGGAACCCGGTCGGCGTAGGTCAGCCCGCGTTCGCCGCGCAGCGCCCAGGCACCGTCGGGGAGATCCTCGAGCTCGGCGGTGCGGGTCATCGCACCCTCGGGTCCGAAGGCGAGCACCGCGCCGCGCAGCGCGGGGACGGCGCGGATCGCGGCCTTGTCGTCCTCTGCCCAGACCAGCTGCTCGAATTCGCTCACTTGATCGCGCGGGATGTCGAGCACGAAATAGTCGGGCGCCTGCTCGGGCACGCGCTGTTCGATATTGCCGTCGATCGCCGATTGCACCGCGGCGAGCAGGACGAAGGCGGCGAGGCCGAAACCCAGCGCGGTCACCAGCGCGGTGGTGCTGGAGCCGGGGCGATGGAGATTGGCGAGCGCGTTGCGCGCGATGGGGCTGGACGGGCGCGGCAGCGCGGCGGCGAGGCGGCGGATGCCCCTGGCCAGCAGCGCGAGCAGCCCGAGCGCGGCCGCAGCGCCGGCGAGGAACATGGCGGAGAGTTCGGGGCGGCTGGAGGTCAGCAGCGCCAGGGCGACGATCGCCACCAGACCCGCAGCGACGATCCCGATAGCCTTGCGATCTCCCCCCAATGGCGAGATGCGCGCGCGCATCAGTGCCATCGCCGGGAAGCGTCGCGCGCGCATCAGCGGCGGAGCGGCGAAGATCAGCGCGACCAGCAGCCCATAGGCCAGCGCCAGCAGGATCGCTCCAGGGTCGATCACCAACCCGCCATCCACGGGCAGCAGCCCCTGCAGCGCGAGCGACAGCACCGGGGTGACCGCGATCCCGACGAGTATGCCCGCCAAGCTCCCGACCAGCGCCGCGGCGAAGATCTGCAACGCGTAGATCCTCGCGATATCCCCGCTGCTCGCGCCGAGGATCTTGAGCGTGGCGATCCCCTGACGCCGGGCGTCGAGATAGGAGGTAACGCCGCCGCCGATGCCGATCCCGGCGATCACCAGCGCCGCGAGCCCGACGAGGGTCAGGAATTCGCTCATCCGGCTGACGAAACGATCGGCGCCCGGTGACGCACGATCGGCGGTGCGGAAATCGAATCCGGCCTCGGGGAACCGGGTTTCGAGCGCTTCCTCCACGCTTTCCGGGTCTTGGCCGCCATCGAAGGCGACGCGGGTCTTGGTCTGATACATCGAGCCCGGCGCAATCAGCCCGGCGCGAACCGGCAGATCCTCGGCCGCGATCACCGTTGGGCCGAGCTGGAAGCCCTCGCTGAGCTTGTCGGGCTCGTTGGCGATGATCCCGCCGACGATGAGCGTCTGGGTGCCGATAGCGACCGGGTCGCCCGTGGTGATGCCGAGCCGGTCGGCTGCACCCTGGCCCAGCCAGATCTCGTCTTCGGGCGGCGCGCCGACCGAACGCCCGTCCTGCAGCGTCAGTTCGCCATAGAGCGGATAGGCGGCGTCGACCGCCTTCAGTCCCACCGGGACCGCCTGCTCGCCCGCACGCGCCATCGCCTGCATGCGATAGCCGCGCGAAAGCTCGCCATATTCGGCCAGTGCCGCGGTCTCCTCGGGGTTGAGGCCGCGCTGCCACAATTCGATCTCGAGATCGCCGCCGAGCAGGGTCTGCCCGCTCGACGATATCTCCTGCTCGATTGCCGCGGTCAGCGAACCGATTGCGGTCAGCGCGCCGGTCCCGAGGAAGAGGCAGACCAGCAGCAGCCGCAAGCCGCGGAAGCGCGCGTTGAGATCGCGCCGTGCGATGCGCCAGGCGATGGCCCAGCTCATACGGGTGCGGTCGCTCCGCTGATTTCAGTCCTGGTGTCGGTGGCGATCCTTCCGTCGGCGAGGGTGATCACCCGCTCGCATTTCTCGGCCAGTTCGGGATCGTGGGTGATGACCAGCAGCGTCGCCCCGGTCTCGGCGCGGCGCGCGAAGAGCAGATCGACGATCTCGTGACCGGTTGCGGCGTCGAGATTGCCGGTGGGTTCGTCGGCGAAGATCAGCGCGGGGCGCGCCGCGGTGGCGCGCGCGATCGAGACGCGCTGCTGTTCGCCGCCGGACAATTGCTGGGGATAGTGGTCGAGCCGATGCCCGAGGCCGACCGCTTCGAGTTCGGCGCGGGCGCGGGGCTGCGCGTCGCTTTCACCGGCCAGTTCCATCGGCGTGGCGACGTTCTCCAGCGCTGTCATGGTCGGGAGGAGATGGAAGGCCTGGAGCACGATGCCGATCCGTCCGCGGCGGGCATGCGCGAGACCATCCTCGCTCAGCGCGGCGAAATTCTCTTCCGCGACACTCAGCGTTCCGCCGCTGGCGCGCTCGAGCCCGGACAGCACCGCCATCAGCGAACTCTTGCCCGAACCCGACGGGCCGAGCAGCGCCACCGTCTCGCCGCGCTCGATCCGCAGGTCGATCCCGCGCAGGATTTCGACCGGCGCCTGTTCGGTGCCGAGCGTGAGGGTGAGGTTCTGGGCGAGGATGGTCGGAGAGGGGTTTGTCACATTGCAGCGATGCCATAGGGAAGGGGACCACACAAGGAAGCTCGACGATGCAGATACGCAATTGGTCTATCGGATGCGCCGCGCTGGCGCTGGCCGCCTGTTCGGGCGAAGCAGGCGAAGTGCCCGCCGCCAGCGAGGAGACGAGCGTCGCAGCGCCCGCGGCGGATATCGCGGTGACCGGCGAGGAACGGCGAATACTCGCTTTCGGCAACAGCCTGTTCGCGGGCTATGGCCTCGCCGAGCAGGAAGGCTATCCGGAGCGGCTCGAAGCCGCGCTGCGTGGTGCCGGGGTGAACGCCCGCGTGATCGACGCAGGCGTTTCGGGCGATACCAGCGCCGCCGGCCGCCAGCGGCTGGCGTTCACTCTCGACGCGCTGGAAACCCCGCCCGACCTCGTGCTGCTCGAACTGGGCGGCAACGATCTCATCCGCGGGCTTTCGCCCGAGGAAACCCGCGCCAATTTCGAAGCGATGCTGGGCGAATTGCGCGACCGCGACATCCCGGTGCTGATCATGGGAATGCGCGCGCCCCCCAATTACGGGCCAGAGTTCCAGCAGAGCTTCGACGCGCTCTATGCCGAGCTGGCGGAGGAATATGACGCGCAGCTGGTGCCGTTCTGGCTCGAGAGCATCTATCAGGATCCCGCGCTGTTCCAGTCCGACCGGATCCACCCGACCGCCCCTGGGATCGATGCGCTGGTGGCCGATACGCTGGACGACGTGCAGGCGGCGCTGCCCGCGGCGGAGTAGGGTCGGCACCGGTCTAGCGGCGCTGCGCGCTGCCCCCGGCGACGGTCCAGACTGCGGCCTCGTCGGCGATCGCCTCGAAGGGCGCGAGCTCGGTCCCGGTGATCCATACCTGCGCCCCGCCGGCGCGCAGCCGCTCGAACAGCGCCGCGCGCCGATCCGGGTCGAGATGCGCGGCGACCTCATCGAGCAGCAGCAGCGAGGCGCGGCCTTTCGCCGAGAGCGCGGCATGCGCGATGGTGATCGCCAGCAGCAGCGCCTTCTGCTCGCCGGTCGAGCATTGCGCCGCGGGCATGCGCCGGGCGGCGTAGAGCACCTCGAGATCGTCGCGGTGCGGCCCGTCGAGCGTGCGCTGCGCGGCGCGGTCGCGGCGGCGGTTGTCGTGGAGCGCCTGCGACAGGCCCTCGAAGCCGAGCGGTCCACCGGGTGCGTAGCTCAGCGCAGGCCGGGGGAAGGGCGCTTCGGGCTGCGCCACGATCTCGGCCATCAGCGCATCGATCAGCCGTGCCCGGCCCTCGCTCAGCGCGGTGCCGTGCTCGGCCAGCTGCGCCTCGATCGCGTCGAGCCAGCTGGGGTCGGGCTCGCGGTCGTCGGAGAGCAGGCGGTTGCGTTCGCGTAAGGCCGCTTCGTAGCGCCCCGCATGGCGCGCGTGGACCGGGTCGATCGCCAGCGCCAGCCGGTCGAGATAGCGCCGCCGGTCCTGCGCCGCACCGGTGAACAGCCCGTCCATCGCCGGGGTCAGCCAGCCGATCGCCAGCCATTCGCCCAGCGCCACCGCAGAGCTTTCGGCGCCGTTGATCCTTACCCGACGCCGGCCGGGCTGCGTGCCCTGGGTGTAGGTGCCCAGCCGCACCGGCTCTTCCGCGCCGATCAGGCTCGCGCCGACCGCGAAACCGTCGGTCGCCCCGCCGCGCACCATGTCCACCAGCGCCGCGCGGCGCATCCCGCGACCCGGCGCGAGCAGCGAAAGCGCCTCGAGCACATTGGTCTTGCCCGCCCCATTGGCACCGACGAGCAGGTTCATCGGCGCGGTGTCTTCGAGCGTGGTTTGGACGTGGTTGCGGAAGTCGGAAAGTGAGATGCGGTCGAGCGCCATAAGCCCGTCGAGCGTTACCCGCGCGCTCGGAGAGAGGCCAGCGGGAAACGCGATTTCGAACTGTTGGGAAAATTCACCAACCTTTCGGATCGATGAACGCCTGGTTCAGCTAGCGACGGCCGAACAATGGCTGAATTCCGCCATTCTCGTAGTTTGGCACGGGGGTTGCAAACTACCTGATGTCCCCGGAAGGGCCGGGGTTCAGGGAAACAAAAGGATCAACATCATGTCGTTCAGCACCATCAACAACGCCTTCGCCGCCATCGCCGCTCTCGCCTTCTCGGCCATCGTCATGGCCGCCGCGATCGTCCCCGCCAGCCCGACCGGCTTCATCGCCTGATCCGCGCGCCGCGCTCAACTCTTATTCGAACAGGAAGGAAATCATGTCCAATCTCTTCAGCAGCAAGCTTTTCGCCGCCGGCTTTTCGCTGGTCATCTCGGGGGCCTTTCTGGCCATGGCCATCGTCCCCGCATCGCCCGGTGGTCTGATCGCATGAGCGATCTGCGCCACTCCGCCCCGGGCGGTCCGCCGTCGAAGAGCTTTCGACTGGACCGCCAGCGCGGCAAGCTGATGGGGGTCTGCGCCGGGATCGCCAATTACTTCGGGATCGACACCACGCTGGTGCGGGCGGGCTTCGTGATCGCCACGCTGGTCGGCTTCGGCAGCCCGATCCTGATCTACCTCGCGATCGGCCTGATCGCGGATTGAGAGGCGCGGAGCGATCCGCGCCTCTCGCATGTCATTTTACCAATTCCCGCGCAGCCGATCACATGGCCGAGATGCCGCCGTCGAGCTTGAGTTCCGCGCCGGTCATGAACTTGCTCTCGTCGCTGGCGAGATAGACCACCGCATTCGCGATATCATTCGGTTCGCCGACCGTCTTGAGCGGGATCTGGCGCGCCAGCTTCTCGAGCAGGACCGCCTTGTCGAGATTGTGATGCCGCGCGGTCCCGTCGAGGATCGGCGTGTCGACGAAGGTGGGATGAACCGAATTGCAGCGGATGTTCATCCGGTTCTTGGCGCAATGCAGCGCGATCGACTTCGACAGCATCCACACCGCCGCCTTGGAGGAATTGTAGGCCGGCATGGTGTCGCTGGCGATCAGCCCGGCGATGCTGGAAATGTTGACGATCGAGCCGGGCGCATGCTCGCGCATCAGCGGCAGCGCCTTCTGGCAACCGTGGAAGATCGAATCGACATTGACCGAGAAGCAGCGCTTCCAATCGTCGAAGTCGCAGGTCTCGATATTGCCGCCCACGCCGATCCCGGCGTTGTTGACCAGCACGTTGAGGCCACCCAGATTGTCGCGCGCGGCTTGAACCGCGGCTTCCCAGGCCCCGGGGTCGGTGACATCGTGCGCCACGCCGAAAGCGGTGCCGGCGCCCAGCTGCGCGTTGATCAGCGTCGCGGTTTCCTGCGCGCCTTCGCCGTTGATGTCGGTGCACAGCACCCGCGCACCTTCCTCGGCCAGCCGGGTCGCATGCGCGCGGCCCAGCCCCTGCGCCGCACCGGTCACCAGCGCCAACTTGCCCGCGCAGCGATTGCCCTTGGTCTTGGTCATTTTGTCTCTCCCGATAGGATGTCCTGTCCCAGCAGCAAGAGCAGGCGGACATCCACGCCGCAACCTTCGCCGCGCTTGCGCTCGAGAAACGAAGCCAGCTCCGCACGGGGGACCCGGTGGACCGCGATGTCCTCGCTTTCGGTCCCGCCGCCCGGGCCGACCTGCTGCAATTGCGTCGCGCGCACGAGGGTGAAGCTCTCGCTCACCATGCCTGGTGAGGAGTAATAGCTCCCGCAATCCTCGAGCTTCCCGGCACGATAGCCGGTCTCCTCCTCCAGTTCGCGTCCGGCGGCGGTCAGATCGTCCTCGTTTTCTCCCCCGTCTTCGTCGCCGATCAGTCCGGCGGGCAGTTCGATGCAATTGCGTCCCATAGGGACGCGGTACTGCTCGATCAGGATCACGTCGTCTTCGATCAGCGCGAGGATCACCGCGGCGCGGATGTTCCGCGTACGGCCGACATATTCCCAGCGGCCTCGGGTCTTGGCGACGACATATTTGCCCTGCCAGACGATCTGTTCGGGCGCGTCGCGGTCGGCGGTCATTCTGAGCCCCTTCCCTTGAGGGA
>TARA_R110002072_G_scaffold110785_2_pt1 | contig 14489 bp, 11 predicted proteins | sample TARA_R110002072 | Tara Oceans TARA_R110002072 (sample SAMEA4397118) | marine metagenome | biome: Polar Biome; feature: [SRF] surface water layer (ENVO:00010504); material: water (ENVO:00002006), including particulate matter (ENVO:01000060) such as... | depth 5 m | reverse complement strand
CTGATGTTAGCCCCGGCCAACTCCGCTGCCGAAATTCTTGCCAGTGCACAGTTACGTGCACGGGACATGTTCATTACGCTTGATGGTATGGATTCGTTTCCGGCGCGATTTTTTCTAGCAACGGATCCGAAGGGCAAGGCAGTATCGCAATTCCAATTGCAACGTGCCCCTGAGCTCAACCAAGGGCCTTTACCGCATTGGCCTATGAAAAAAAATGACGAGCATAGAATTTCCGGTACACCGACCCATTCGGACTTCGCATGGGCTGGAGTGAAACTGCTCGAGTTCGGCTCCGGTGCTGCGGGCCCTATCGCCAGCCGCTACTTTAGCGAGCACGGCGCCACTGTCATCAAAGTTGAATCGCGCAGTCATCCGGATTTTTTACGCGTCATGGCCGCCGGCAGCCCCCAGGGACTGGAAGGTTCAACGCTCTTCGATGCGCTCAATGTCGGAAAAAAAAGTATCACCATCAACCTCAAACACCCTGCCGGTAAACGCATTGCCCGACAACTTATTCAGTGGGCGGACGCGGTATTAGAAAACTTTGCGCCCAAAGCAATGAAATCCTACGGATTACACTACACAGAGTTGGTCCGGGAAAAACCCGATCTGGTAATGTTATCAACCTGCCTCAATGGCCAAAGTGGGCCGCACAAAGACTACCCGGGGTTTGGGGGTCAGGGTGCAGCACTGTCTGGATTCAACTTTCTCACCGGCTGGCCAGACCGAGAACCCATCGGCCCCTTCGGAACGATCACTGACTCATTGGCGCCCCGGTTCGCCGCCGCCAGCCTCGCTGCGGGATTACTATATCGACGGCGCACAGGCAAGGGTGTACATCTTGATATTTCCCAAGTGGAAACTGGTGTTTACAGTTTATCGCCCTGGCTCCTAGAGCACGCTATCAATGGTCGCAGCAGTGGCCGCAGTGGCAATCGCTCCAAACGCGCGGTGCCACACGGCGTATTTCCGTGTCTGGGTGAAGATCGCTGGATTGCGATCGCTTGCTGGAATGATACCGATTGGCTGAACCTTGCCACAATACTGGGTATAGACGCACACCAATATCCAGCACTGAAAAACAGACTGGCGGCAGAGGATGCCATCGAAAAAATTATCGGTGAAATTACGCACCACAGGACCGCTGACGATCTAGCCAAGCAATTACAATATGCGGGGATCGAGGCCGTACCTGTCGCTGATTTCGAGGACCTGCTGCTGCGTGATCCACAATTGAAACAACGGGAACATTTTGTTCACCTCAACCGGTCGGAAACGGGAGAATCGATCTACGAACGCAACGGCTTTCGACTAGATGCCGCAACATCTGATTACCATCACCCCTCTCCTTTACTGGGGGAACATACCCAGGACATCCTCAGACACGTTCTGGGATTACATGTCGACCAAATATACGCATTGAAAGAGAGTGGCGCGATTGAGTAAAGCTTAGAAAGCGATCTTCGAGTAGCTCAGCGCCAGGAACATCCAATATTCGCCAACATAATGGCAGGGGGTGTTTTACGACCGGTGCTCTTTGACTTCACAGCTGTGAACGCAGAGGCAGGAGTGGTGGAGAAGGCAACTGAGCGCAACCGACCGTAGACCGCGCCGCGGTATGTGCCACTCACCTTGCTCTGTTTTGATCCAAAGCTTGCTTCGTAGACTGAATTTTCACCACCGAATTTAATGCCACAACGCAACAGCGATGTATTTTCGCCACCTGCAAAAGCTGTCGTTGCGAAAAACGCGAGGAGTAGGGTAAGCAGCAATTTTATCATAGTCCTTCACCAACCTGATGCAAACGGCCCAGGTAATACTGGACGCCGTTTTGGCATTTTAACTTCTATGAAGTCATGCCCTTTGCGCTTCTGTATCGGCTTGAGCGCAATTGCAGGTCTGGACAACAGTGTGCGAACGTGGAATCGAGAGTTTGCAGTGCCGGCACATTGTCGCGCCCTAAAACGCCCCGTTGATTCCCACAATCCCGCTGTCGTAGAACTTACGTCCCTTAGACCGGTAACTTTGCGTCCCTATCTTTCGACAGGTTTGCCTTTCTTACAGAATGCTACGCCTGACACGTTAGGGTATTGCACCCCCTTCCTTCAACACCGGAACCTACAAAAAAATACCAAATCACTGCAGGTTATTTCTGTCTAGATCACCTGGTTATAACACGGCAACAAGTTGAGTCGCAGAAACCTCTAAAGCCAGCTGCTACAAGTGTTGATAATATACTCCCGGTAAAAGGGCAAACCGGGTCACAAGTTTAGACGAAAAAAACTGTGAGCCAGATCACAATAACAGTCCCCGTGACGCCTCCAACCAAGTACGTAAATCGCCAGTAAGTCTGGTGGTTTCAGGGTATAAATGGAACGCGCCCGATACTACGGTCGCCCGTTTATTTTTGCCAGGTTTACAGGTAGGATGAGGAGACCAAGCCCCTGGGAGAATAACCTTTGTCAACACAAGTCAATATCCTGCCTCAGCTTAATGGCGGGCCAGCTCCCCGTACGGTCGTTGGACTGGTGTCCGAAGGTCCACGCTTCATTGGTTTTAACAATAGTAAAGTTCGCCTGAAAGACCAGGTTGCCTTTGGCCGCCTTCTGAGCCTCGGTCATCTGGAATTACTGTTCGGCTTGGGAACCAGCGAGGAAAAATCCGATGCTGAATTAGTCAACTCAATTCGTGGCAATTTCGATGTCAAACCGGAGCAACTAAAGAACATCACCCGGGTTTTTCGAGCACTGCAACAAGCGGACGATGAAGCGCAGGATGCATGGCGGCCTCCGACTCCCAACCCACCCACAGAAGAACCCAATGAAGCTCGCATTGCCGATGCAATTGGAGCGACGAGACTCCTTGCGCCTCATGTGCCTCTATTATTTCGTGTCGGTAGTTCCGGGTTTGAACATGTTAGTCATAGCGGCAAGGTTGATTTGAGCCTGACAGCGCGAGAACTCTCCGCCCTTCGTCACTTCACTGCCCCAGCCACCATTGCCGAAATAACGCAGCGTGTTGGTCAGAGCGAAGAGAACCTTTCCGCCGAAGAGGTGAAATCCTTACTCGAGAGATTTGCTTGCGCCGGGGTGCTCAGATCATTTGAACCCGAGGACCCGGGATTCGAAATCGCGTATCAGGGTGATGCCAAGCGAAAGCGCCAGGAAGAGCGGGTTACCCGAGCTCTTCATGACGCGATTAAGCGAGCCGAGGAGCGCAATCCACGTAGACTCGATGCGGTATCAGTGTTCCCGGTGAACATCGATTGGCAAATCGTACCACTTGCACTCGGTTTTCTGTTTTCCGCGGCACGCGCGCATGACGGCGGACGCCTCACCGACTCCTTCGACTTCCGACCCAACTGGTTAACGGACGAAACAGCTCCTGTTCCCGACGGACCAATGGTCATGCTGCACTCACACTACATCTGGAATTCTGCCGGTATGCTCGCCTGTTCAGCACGGGTGAAGGCGGCAAACCCCCTGGCACTGAATATCCACGGCGGGCCGGACGTTCCCAAGTACGAGCCCGATGTCGAGCGCTACTTCCACGATCATCCATACGTGGACATCGCTGTACACGGTGAAGGAGAAATCACCATATGTGAAATCCTCGAGACACTCGAAACCGCACTGCTATCGCGAAACCCAGTCGACCTGGCATTATTAGATGGTGTCACCGGGCTCTCCTACCGGGGCGCTGACGGTGTCCCTGTGCGAACAGCGGACCGACCTCGCATCAAAGACCTCAATGACATTCCTTCGCCCTATCTAACCGGCGAATTTGAAGTATTTGCTGAGGCAGGTGTTCCCAGCGTCATAATGGAAACAAACAGGGGTTGCCCTTACGGTTGTACATTCTGCGATTGGGGCTCAGCTACAGCATCCAAAATTCGCAAGTTTGATCTGGAGCGAGTTTTCGCCGAGTTCGAATGGTGCGCTCGCAACAAGATTGAATCCATTGGCCTGGCCGATGCCAACTTCGGCACCTTCCAACGCGACGTTGAAATAGCAAAGCGCACCGCAGAGCTGAAAAAAACCTATGGCTACCCTATGGAGCTGGGCACCAACTATGCCAAAAACTCTGTTAAATACCTCAAGCCCATTGTAGACACGCTGGTAAAAGGCAATATTATTGCGAAGGGCTTGCTATCTCTGCAGTCAATGGATGAGGACACCCTGTCGGTAATCAATCGCGCAAATATCCGGCTCAGTAAATATGAAGCACTGGCGGCAGAGTTTCGCGCCAACAAATTGCCACTCTACGTTGACTTGATGATGGGACTGCCCGGCTCAACTATTAAGTCATTTTGCAATGACCTTCAAGAATGTGTCGATCGGGAAGTCTACCCCAAGGTTCACCCCACTCAACTTCTCGTCAATAGCCCTATGAACGAGCCCGCGTATCGCGAACAGTACGGCATTAAAATTGGGCCGAGCGAGATGCTTACCTCCTGCACTACCTTCACTGAAGACGACTATGCAGAAATGACCAAGATTCGACGGATTTATCTCGTTGCGGAAAAGTTCGGGATTCTGCGTCACGCACTACGATACGCTCGCCAGGAAACCGGCCAACGCGAAATCGATCTGCTAACACGCCTCATGGTAGCAGTAGATAACGATGGCGATCGCTGGCCGGCACTCCGGTTTACTTTTTTGTATGTACCCGCGGTGATGGTGCCCCCAGTGGATTGGGGGTGGTTTATGGCTGACCTGCATCGCTTCTTTGTTGAACAACTTGGCATACCGGATGACGCGGCTCTCGATAGCGCACTGCGCGCCCAGCACGCCATGATTCCTGCTCCCGAGCGACAGTTTCCAGAAACAATTGAGCTCCCTTGTGACTACGCGGCATGGCATGCGGATGTTCTGACAGCCAAAGAGAACGGTCATTTGCAGGATTGGTTCAAAACCGTTGCCCCGCTGCGTTCGTACGGAGCTGGAACCCTCACCGTCAACGATCCAAACCAAATCTGCGAGCAGGCGCTGGGTCGGTCCTTCAATTCTTATATCTGGTCACTTTGGGAACTATCGTCGGAGATTGCACGTCCATCAGATGGAGCCATAACGGCCTGAAAGGTCACAGATTTGAACGCAATTTGAGATTTTTCATTTTGGGAATTCGCCGAAGATACGCATATAGCCTGGCGCTAGAACAGAGTAACTTCGCGTCGAACTTCTATCACTTACCTCGCAGAGCACTCACCAAGGGCCCGAACTCCCGAGCTATCGACCCTGGAATAGTCACGTAGCTGATTCCCCAACGTGCTCTCCACTTTTGCACAGTCTCAACACACTCTTCCAATGTGCCCGCCAGAACGTGAGGACAATCCTTCAGTATTTCTATGGATACTCCGATCATCTCAGCTAACGGTGCAAGCAGAGCCGCAGTGTCTCCATCCGTAATACCGCCGGCAAAAACTGTTGTTTGTAATTCCAAATCATCAAATCTCCCTCCAGCCCCTGCCTTAATCCATTTCAGTTTCATATCAGTGATATCCGCAAAGGGCGTGGATGTCTCGGGAATCGAAAAACCCAAGGGAAGCCCAAGGTTTAGCCCGATGGTATCCGCAATACGCGCCGCCTGTTGCAGCATTACCGCTCCCGCTCCGCCTATAAAAACTGGAATGGGTGAACGAATCGGCTGGGGAGTGCCCGTTAAACCGGTGATGGTGTAATGCTCTCCTTGAAAGTTGACGGGCGCACTCGCCTGTAATGCTTTAAAGATCTCAAGCGCTTCGAAGAGACGTCCGATACGCACCGCCGGTGCATCAAACGCAATCCCCGGTGCCGTAAAGTCGGGCGGATACCATCCTGCACCAATACCCAAAGAAAAACGGCCGCCGGACAGGACATCAAGTGTCGCAGCTTGCTTATACAGTAATGCCGGATGACGAAGGTCGTTCGCCAGAACCAGGGGCTGCACCTCCAGCATTGTGGTCGACGCCGCAACAGTCGCCAGCGTCACCATGGGCTCCAGCTCTGCGCCGGGATAGTTGAGATGATCGCTGCAATTGAAAACTGAATAACCCAATTCTTCGGCCATGCACGCCAAAGTGACAAGTTCCTCCGCATGCTCACTACCACCGGCGTTAATACCAAAACGAAAAGAGCGTGTAGTGACCATAGCGACCGACTAATCCATCAGCCAGGAAACAACCGACGACTTAATGCGCTCATAAGCCTCGCCGCTGGATCTGCCGCCTTGCCATTCGGGGTGCTGCCGCAGCTGAGCAATAATTTTTGTCCAGTCCTTGGGAATGGAGTGGCCTGCACTGTCATCAATAGACACATTCCCCTGCGCGGCATGTCCGCGGCGCGCTAGTTTGTGCAAGAGTTCGCTCTGCCTGAAGTAGAGCAGTGTGATGGTAGTGTCGTCCACACACAGCCATTTACTGCGGTTCCAGACGGCCTTTAGCTCCTGTTTATAGCGTCGCGCTGTCGCCACTCCAGCGCCAATGACTGCACCTGCTACCGTCGCGGTGCCGAGGCTCAGGCCGCCGACCATCAAATCGACCCCGGCACCCGCCGCAGCACCAGTGAGCGCACTGGAACCAGTATTCAAACCGAACGCTTTGAGTGTAGCGGGTGAGAATATATCCAGCTCCCAGTGTCCGTCCTGTACCGGCAACTGCTGTAGTTGAACATCTACCTGACTAAAGGAGAAAATCGCCAACAGGTCCTTCAATGTAGACTGCTCGGCTTTGCGCACAAAATGTTGCATTTCTTGGACGCTGTTTCCGGACTCCGCATCCATTACCCGGCGATAACAGGCTACCTCCTTCAGTAATTCAAAAATTCGCTGCGCCGCTGCACGGGACAGGCTCTCCCAAATTTCCTGCCGATAATCTATAAGCGACTGCAAGGCTTCATAGTGTGGCTCCAGTAAGCTTTGCAGTTTCTGATAGAGCCGTTTTTCGGACTCAAAATCAAAAGCCACCGTATCGAACTCAAGAGCAGCAAATAAATTGAACTCTGCCATTTGGCCACGCCAACGGGCCAGCGCTTCTTCGTTATTTGCGATAAAGTTGAACACGGGAATGATCGGTTTCGCGCACTTGCTAAGAACACTGACTTCGTCACGGTACTTACCCAGCAACGGTTCACGCACATCGATGATGTATAAAAGTACGTCGCTATTGAGTGCCTGCAACAGTATCTTACATTCCTGGTCGAATTCACAATGCTCGTCTACTTGTGTTGCAAATTCATGCAGTATCTCACTGGGGGCGACATCAGAAAGCGTCTCGCCGAATGCCTCCAGGGCCAGGAGCAACGCGCTGGAATCTTCAAAGCCAGGCGTATCGTACAAAGCCAACACCTCCTGGCCAGCGGCGTAGACACCTACTTTTTCGACACTGCGGGTGGTACCTGACTCGTCCTCTATTTCGCCAAAACCTTCGTCTCGCAAGAGCGTGCGAATCAGTGATGTTTTGCCGGTATTGGTATGACCGACAATGGCAACCCGAAGACTCTTACCTGCAGAGGCCCCGGCGGTGTTACCGATTTGTGGTCGTGGAGCAGTCACGGCTAGCTCCCCGCTCTACGAATAACATGCTCCGCTGGCACCTTGCACTCCCGAGCAAGGTGATACCATGCGGCCAACCGGAGATCGGAAACGGGCGGCTCACCCGCGGTGTGAATCAATACCAGCCAGGTGTGCTCTGCCGCTGTACTCAAGGATAAAATCGTGCGCTTCAGCCCACGGTCTGGCGGCCTCGAGGCCGTTACCACCACAGCAACCTCTGCCCCTTTACTAGCCTGTATTTTCTGACCAATGGCATCCAGTGAAGCGCGGTCGACGACTTGACCGAGGTTATGTTCAGGGCCGACATACGGCAACGGCCACGTTACCGCATTACCGAGCTCAACCGCCACCCACAGCGCAGTGGGGGGCACCTGCCCTGCCTCGGCACGCTCTTGAACTATCGTTGCCTCGCTCGATTTCGCTTCGGGCGATTTCGTATCAGCATCTACAATCTCACTGCGTCCGTGTGTCGGCATGAGCGCCTGGCGTAGATGAATGTAATACGGGAGGTAGTTGTCGAGCACAAACTGACTTTTCGCAACGCCCAGGAGCGCCCTGGAAATAAGCCACAGTATTAGCCGCGGAATGATACCAAACACCAATAAAGCACCGATCAAAAACTGCGCCCAATTGTAGCGATGCTCTGCGCCAAGCTGATAGCCTGCGCCTATGCGGGTCTCCATCACTTGCTGTGCACTAGGAGCGGCAAATCCCAGCGATTGCAAAGGCTGTCCCAGTATTGAAGTCAATTGCACGAAGGCCTCGTCGGACAACAGCGTAGTACCCCACACAAAATCAAACTGTCGCGTGATCAAGACCGCCACCAGAACCCCCAAGCCCGCACTGAGATATGCCAGCCAGAGCTGTTGCGTCATCTGACTAAAGCGCCATTTACCCACAGCGCCGGTAAAATAACACTCCACCCAGGCACGGTCGGCTTTTCCTTTGGAGGTGTCTGTTTTACCAAGCAGAGCCGGCACCCAGGCAGTCGCTTTGGAAAACACACCGCTGGTGAGACCTTCTGCACCTATGCACACGCCCACTAGCCAAAGGCCCATTGAAAGCAGGTTGAATCCCACCAGCACCAGTAGTATCCAGTAGATATTGAGTGTGCTGACTCCAGAGACGGCCGACAGGGATGCCAGCGCACCGATTATTACGGCCAGCAGCGTAGTGAGGATATTAGAATAACCCCAAATTCGCGCTGCATGTGACAGTGTGTCCTGAAGGCTGTGCTGCCTGATCAGATACTGCGCGCGACGGAGGAGTCTCCCGTCAAAGTCGCCGCCGGAAACGGTATCGATAGAGTCGGTAGTGAGCGCCTGCGGCGACTCGATGCCGCGAATCTGTTCAACGAGCACCTTGTTGTCGAAACTAAAACTTGTCACGGGCGGCGCAACTATCTCAACTGACGATTTAGCGCTTGATGTTATCACAATCGTAGGCCACATCGGTGAAGCAGAAAGCGCGACCGAATCTAGCGATCGCCAACACACCAGAAATCAACAGAGCAGCGGTGGCGTCTTTATATCAACCTATGGAACACAGGAAAGAGGCCTATTCGGGTCTCGGGGAAATCTTCGCAAAAGCCACCGCTATAGCGCTCGATAGGCCTCATGCCCCGATCCGAGTATCTTCACAATATTCAGATTCAAATCCCCGCTGGCAAGCGCCTCCAGACCATTGGGGAACTGGTGTATCCAATCGGCTATATAGCGTCGTCTGGAAATCTTCCATTGCCCATCGCGCTTTTCCAACTCATCGAGATAGCGTCCTCCAAACATTGTGTCCTGTAACTCGCCCTGTTCGTTCTCACTAGAGCCCACAGAAATACCGTAGCACTCACTTTTGGCGTGATCACCCTTGACCTGCACCATCACCCCAGTGCTGACATGCCAGCGATTCGGCGTGGCCGCTTCTACCTCCATAACTACAGGCACCCAATCTGCTCCGGAGCCCTTGAAAAAGCCATAATCAATTTCTGCATCGGGCCAGAAACAGCCGGCCTGACCCTCTTCATCCAACCAGTCCAGGGTGCGTCCATAGCGCATCAATACATCTTCGCACGCTTTTCTGTCCAGAAGGTCCTGCAGTTGCTGTTCCATATCGGTTGCGCCTCATAGTATCCGGTACCGGTAAACCTACGCTGGTTCGCCGCTGTTAGTGTGATCTATCCACCACATTAGCTAGCCACCGAAACCGGTGACCAACTGATTGTCGATCATTCCCGCCGCGCGTTCCTGCATTACGTTCTTCCACTCGGGATGAGTCAAAATCCAGAAATCATTTTCTCTAATCGCAGTGATGATCATCGCTGCAACATCGATCGGCGCGATACCCGCTTCAACAATGGGTCCCGCGATGTTTTTAAACGCCTGGTCCGTTTCCGATGCGTTCCCCGCAGCCAACCCGGTTGCCTGCCGATTTCGATCGCTCTCGCATATCCGCGTTTGTACCGCTCCGGGACAAAGCACTGAAGCTCCAATGGGTAGGTCTCCCTCATCCAGCTCCAAGCGCAAGGTTTCTGTAAGACCTACCACACCGAACTTCGCTACGTTGTAGGGCGCGATATTGGCAGAGGCCTGCAAACCCGCACTGGAAGAAGTATTCACTATATGGCCTTGGCCTGCCTGTTTGATCAGCGGCAAAAATATCTTTAGGCCGTAGATCACACTCCACAGATCGACCCCCAGCACCCACTGCCAGTCCTCCAGGGTTAGCTCCTCCAGGGTTCCCGCTCGTACCACGCCGGCATTATTGTGTACCACATTCACTTTGCCATAGGCCGCTATCGCCTGATCTGCCAAATTCTGTACCTGCTCTACCCGACTAACGTCTGTAGTCACACCGATCACATCGTGCCCGGCGCTCTGCAGGGATGAGACCGCAGTATCCAATGCGTCCTGCTGTATATCGCCAAGCACCACTTTCATACCCTCTCGGGCAAAGCGGGTGGCGGTGGCCAAACCGATACCGCTGGCCGCACCCGTTACTACTGCAACGCCGTCTTTAAAATCCTGCATACCATTTTCCTTCTTTCGGATTCATACCTGATTCAAATATTGTTGCTGCCGGGTATTTTAACTGGTAATTTTTTAGGTGGCTGTGAGACCTCCGTCTACTGTCAATACACTGCCGTTGCAGTAGCTACTATCATCGGATGCGAGAAACAAAGCTGCTCTCGCCATCTCTTCTGGTCTGGCAAACCGCGCGGTGGGAATACGCGCGAGAAAGGGGTTCGCTTCAGTGGCCTCGCCGTCTTCGGATTCATCTGAGGCATGCTGACTATAATTTTCCAGCATCGGAGATTCGACACCACCGACAGCAATTGAATTGACACGAATTCCTCGAGGCCCACATTCGATTGCGGCGGTGCGCCCCAGTCCGATGATGGCGTGCTTGCTCGTTACATAGGGGGAACACTCACCCACACCAATAAGCCCCGCTCCCGCGCTGCATAAAATAATACTCCCTCCAGCGCTCATCACTGGGATAACTGCCTTAAGCCCCAACCACATACCGCGAATATTAATACCGTGCACTTCATCCCACTCTTGCTCTGTCACCTCAGTAAGCGGCTTCATAGGACCGGGAACTCCGGCCAGGGCATAGAAAACATCAACCGCCCCATACCGATCCAGTGCGGTTTCTGCTATTAATTGATTTCCAGTTGCAGTAGCCACATCGGCAGCCAAAAAGCTGACCTGGCTGGCCTTCATGTTATCTACCGTTGCGGCAAGCCTACCCTCGTCGCGAGCAACTAACAGGACATTGGCGCCCTCCTTTGCAAATACGCTGGCGGTCGCTGCTCCGATAGTGCCAGATGCTCCGGTTATGATTGCAGTCTTGCCCTTGAGTCGACCCATGATATTGCCTCGCTGAATTGTTTGGACCTGCTAACGATTACCTTTCTCCTGCTCCACATGTGACGCGGAGCCTCGCGCCACAATCGTAGGCAAATCGAGAAATGTCTTTATGCCCAATGACGCATCGCAAACATAGGGAACTGCATTAACCGCATGAACAGCTGTCGAAAGGAGCACATCGCTGTTCCAGAGGGCGCCAAAATCAAAAAACAGTTCCGGATTGCCTTTCATAGTGATGGAATGGTTGCCGGTAGGCCACTGGTCGCCCACCGATTCATGCATACGCCAAACCGTTTCATGGACGATAATTTTTTTCTTGTTTACCACGCCTGCCCATTCCCAACGTTGACCGGCAATAGTGCCTTTTTCTACCTTTCCCGCTGCTACCTCGATGTTCTGCGTGGCCAGTTCAACTGTCGACTGCTCGCTAATACTATCCAGCTTTAGCGCCAAACCATCAGCCACCATCTGAATACTTTCCTTGAACAAACCCGACAACCACCCTGTGTACCGGGCAGCTTGTAACTTAAATTGTTCTGGAGTGCGGCCGAACCCCATCATGTCGAAAACGATTTCTGAGGATGGATAAAATTCGAAATTGGTGATTTCCTGAACATGAATCTTATCAATACGCTGGGATATGCCAGATATCATCAGAGGCAACATATCCCCTAACCATCCGGGGTTGACCCCGGTACCATGAAAACTACTGCTACCCTTGCGACACGCTGCTTGCAGGCGATTGATCACCTCCACGCCGTACACTTTGGGATACATATAACCAACGGTGGTGACGACATTTTTACCCGACGCCAGCAATGCACAAATGATGTCGAGATCCTCGCCGGGATTCTCGCCGTAAACCAGAGAAGGCAGCGGCGTGTGAATGACGCAATCGGCATCCATCTGCAGCAGTTGGTTCTTGTCATTGGTCGCTTTAACACCGAGCTTCTCAATGCCCGCTACTTCGCCGGCATCCACTCCCACTTTCTCCGGGGTATACACATACAATCCAACCAGCGAGAAATCCTGACGCTGCGCCACTGCACGAATAGCGTTTTTTCCAACATTTCCGCTGGACCACTGAATTACTTTGTATGCCACTGGGTCTACCTCGTCTTCAATATTGAACACCACGGCGCTTCACCTGCACGGCTACCGGGCACATCAAAAACCTCCGTGAGTGTGACTGGCCTAGCCATTAATTGTGTACCTGATATGCAATTTATTCAGCGCTCGCAGAACCATTCCAGGCGCGTGGGAAAAATCGTTTTTACCGGGGGTAAATTCAATATCGCCTAATCGGTCCAATAATTGCTCGAAGGCGATCAACATTTCGACCCGCGACAAAGTTGCTCCAGGGCAGCTGTGTATCGACTGGGAAAAAGCCATATGAGAGCCGGCATTTTCACGCGCGACATCCATACTATGAGGACATGCAAATTTTTCAGGGTCTCGGTTAGCAGCCCCGTAGCGCACATGTACCACGGCACCTTTTGGCAAAGAAATACCCGATAATTCGACGTCTTCCATTACGATTTTTGGCATACCCTGCGTGGGTGACTCTAAACGCAGCACCTCTTCAACCATGTTTTTTAGAAGTGACCGGTCCGCGCGCACCTTTGCCATTTGCTCAGGGTTTTTCACCAACAGCCACATTCCCGAGGCAATGGCAAAAGTCGTGGTCTCATTACCACCGATAAACAGATGATCGATAATTGAAATTATTTCATCGTCTTGAAGCGGTCGCTCCCCATTAAGCGATGCCTGGGCGAGCTCTGAGATTAAATCATCCTGAGGGTACACCCGCTTTTCTCTCACTTTCTCGATAATGTAGTTTTGGAATTCCACACCTTTTCTGGCGACATCCAACTGATCTTCTTTACTCAGCTCGCCTTCCCAGACGCGCACCCAGGCTGCCGACCAGACAACCAGCTGCGGTATGTCCTCGACAGGAAAACCCAAAACAGTCGCAATCACCAGCCGTGGCAATGGCGCGCAAAACTCTTCAATGAAATCTATCTCCGGGCGATCGATCCACTCATCAATCAGTGCCACAACAGCCTGTTTGATAAAAGGTTCATATTTGCGAATACCGTTTCGCGAGAAGGCATGTTCAATGAGTTTACGATAGTGCTTGTGGATAGGCGGGTCCGCAGACAACGGGAACATACGATCAAATCCATGCTCCGCGTAAATGGCTCGGGCTTCAGGGTCAGCCAGCAGGGGGTCTCTCGTTAATACACCCTGCTGGTTTGAAAATATTTCGGGGTGGCGAACAATGTAACGGATGTCCTCGTACTTCGTGGCAATGTACATATTATGATTTGGCAAAAAACAGATCGGCGCCTGTTCCTGCAAACGCGTATAGGATGGATACCAGTCCTCCTGTATCTCAGGGTCGAACAAATTGATATGCGCAATGTCAGTACTCATCGATGGAGGCTCTCCGTTTCGCTGGAATTCACAGGTATTGCTTCCACCAGGGTTGCTCAGACACGGGATAGGTTTGCGCAGCAGTTTTAACCAAATCCTCCGCCTCCTCCGGCAGCTCAGTCGATTTGGTGGTAATCAGAGGTGAGGCATCGGCCACCGGGTCCACCCATTCCATATCGAGCGATTTAATCATCGAAGCAAAATCAAATCCCTCGTGGTAATCGCTAATTTGATGCTCCCAAAAAGCCACACTATCCGTAAAGCTGAGCAGGCTGTAATACTTGCCCGGCTGCGCCGCTCGAAAGTATTCGTAACGCACACAGTTGGGCTCTTCCGCATGGGTTCTGCGGTACATTTCCTTCATTACCCGCTCAAACTCGGGTTCTTTTCCAGGGTTAATTTCAATGTGACATAACAGCGTTGCCATAAGACGACTCCGAAATTAGTTGCGATAATGGACAGGACGCCGCGACACTGGTTTCACTGCGCCACACCACGTGAATGTTAACACGTTAACATTGCTTATATTCGATATCAATATGTTATTATACGAGTGCAACTGAACACTCAACGTCGGAAATAGCGGATGAAACTGGTCGAAGAACAAAGCCTGGAACGACATGAACGAATTCTGGAAACCGTCCGGCAATGTATCGT
>TARA_R110002072_G_scaffold269027_1_pt1 | contig 14507 bp, 22 predicted proteins | sample TARA_R110002072 | Tara Oceans TARA_R110002072 (sample SAMEA4397118) | marine metagenome | biome: Polar Biome; feature: [SRF] surface water layer (ENVO:00010504); material: water (ENVO:00002006), including particulate matter (ENVO:01000060) such as... | depth 5 m | reverse complement strand
AAGAGACGTCAGTAATGACGTCATTAGCGACGTCTCTTAGATCATCGCCCCAGCCTCAGGCAGGCGGTGCCAATGGCGTGGTTACCATAGAACTGGGTGTGACGGTGAAATTCACCGGGGAGGGCATGGACGAAATCGCGACTGTCACTGCGATTGAAGGCGCCAAGGCGCCGGGTCTGAAAGTCGGCGATGTCGTGGCGCGGATTGATCCGCGCTATTCCGCCCTGCTGAAGTGGAACCGCTTTTGGGCGATCCGGCCAAGGCCTAGAAGGTGCTGGGTTGGACACCCGAGATCACGGCATAGGAGATGTGCGCTGAGATGGTCGAGGCCGAACTGCGCGGCGTCATGCGCTGTTGAAAGAGCATGGCTATGAACTGCCGATGAGCATGGAGCAGGGCTAACATGCAAAAAATCTACATCGCCGGCCACCGCGGCATGGTCGGCGGCGCCATTCTGCGCCAGCTTGAGACATGGCGCGCGGCAGGGGAAGACCTCACCCTGATCACCCGCACCCATGCGGAACTGGATTTAACGGATCAGGCTGCCGTTCGCGACTTCATGCAGACCGAAAAGCCCGATGTGGTGATCCTTGCCGCAGCAAAGGTGGGGGCATCCATGCCAATAGCACCTTCCCGGCGGATTTCATCTACGAAATCCTGATGATTGAATGTAATGATGATCCATCAGGCCTTCGCTGCGGGTGTCACACGGCTTTTGCAATTGGGCTCCTCCTGCATCTATCCCCGTGCGGTGGCGCAGCCAATAAAGGAAGACGCGCTGCTGACGGGCGTGCTGGAACCCACCAATGAGCCCTATGCCGTGGCCAAAATTGCCGGGATCAAGCTCTGCGAAAGCTACAACCGCCAGCATGGGACGGATTACCGCTCGGTCATGCCGACCAACCTTTACGGGCCCGGCGACAATTTTCACCCGGAAAACTCTCATGTGCTGCCCGCCTTGATCCGACGCTTTCACGAGGCGGAAGAGGCTGGCGACGAAGAGGTGCAAATCTGGGGGTCAGGTAAGCCGCGTCGCGAGTTTCTGCACGTGGACGATATGGCAGAGGCGATGAGCTGCAAATTCATGAGCGTAAATTGGCAGAGCTCGAAAAACGCCGCCGGCACCTTCGCAATGATTACGATCGGCTTAAAGCGACCCGTTCCCGCGTCGTCGAGGACGTAGAATTTGTCGTCGATCATGACGACTGTGCGTCAGCGACAAGCGAACAGTGCCAATGCGCAACGCAGCTCTGGACCCAAGTCCGCAGCAGGGAAGCGCAGGGTCTCTCAAAACGCCCGGCGCCATGGGCTGACCACGCCCTTGCCCTGGGATCAGGTCACAGGCTGGTATCGGATCATTTTGGGCGATGGCGCGGCCAAGCCGGATTTTGCCAGCCGCGATCTGCACAGCCAAGCAGCTCTGCGCTTGGCCGAAGCGGAAGCCCACCTCGCCCGGGTGGTTCAAGCAGAGCGCGATCATTTGTTCGAGATGCAAACACGGCTGCAGCAGGACGCGCGTGACATGCCAAGGCTGGACCGGATCTTGGCGCGGCTTAACCGAGGTCAGGGCATTGATTTCGAGGACGAGGATGTCTTATTGGCGATGGCGGAGCGGCTAAGCGGCGATCCGGCCCTCGCCAAAGGCGCGCGTCTCCTGGCCCGCGTGAGCCCGACACGCCCCGCGGCCATGCAGCGAACCTTAAAAACATTAACGCGTTATCGCCGCGAGGCCGAGGGCGCCCGCAAGACAGCGTTGAATGCCTAGATAAAGGTGTCGTCTTAAAAAAGTCCGAAAACAAAGCCAAATACACTTCAAAGGTGTATGATCACTTTATCCTAGGTGTGCAACGCACTGGGAACACTAAGTTTTCCTGTATGCCGCCTCCCGCGGCTGGGGCTCGAATCCTCGAAAAGGGGCAGCATCAGGACCATGACGAGATCATACCGCTCATAAGCTGCGCCTGGAGAATGTCTGTGGCGAGGGCCAAACGCCCGATAACGCCTCCTCTCAAGCGCCCCAGGTCTGCAACCCAGCAGCGGCGCAGCTGTCTACCTAGTGATAGGGCTGAGGCGAGCCTTTTCGTGCGCGATCGCGACCGCGAGACCTATGGCGCCAACACACAACCGATGCTCAGCCATATCAACGTCGGCACCGGAATCGATGGCTCGATCATGAAACTGGCGCAGATGGTCGCTCGGGTCACCGGCTTTAACGGACGCATTACCAATGACCCCAGCAAACCTGATGGTACCCTGCGAGCGCCATGAGAATTGCATTCGGCGACCTAAGATATGTATATTGTGTCTACCAGACTAGTGGCTTGTATCGCACTTACAGATGCGATACTTTGTTAGTGCATTGCAGGGCTGGAGGTCGCATGAGTAATTTGACCATAAGATTGGACTCCGATGAGAAGTCTCAGTTGAAGGCTTGGGCAAAGGTCAAAGGTGCAAGCACGACCGATTACATCAAAGCACTTGTCGCCGCAGATATGGCAGCGGGAAGTCCACAAGAACGTGCTGCTGCTTGGTTTCGCGAAAATGAATCCGCGATCGCTGCGGAAGCAGAACAGGTCAAAAATAGCGGTGTCCCGGGCGCTCATTTGGCTTTGAACCACCCATGGCCCAATGCAGAAGTTTGACATTTTCGAGATCGCTGGCGATCTTTACGTCGTTGTTCAAGCAGATCATCTATTGGAGCTAAATACGGTCGTCCTGGTGCCGGTCTTGCCGAGTGACACGCTGCCGGCCCTGACAAAACTTACCGTAGATGTGACGATTGCCGGCAGTCCCTTTCGTGTCCGCATCCACATGCCTCTCACAGTACAGGCGGATCGATTACGGCACCTCGACCCGGTGCATCAGCTCTCTGCGGAGGAGGGGCACCGCGTTATGGATGGCCTTTACGCTATTCTTTGGGGGCTCTAGGCAGCAGCCGAACCCCGCATGGTGGATATTTCCAAAGATTTCGCATTAAGAGCTGTTGCCCGGGTGCTATTAGAACTCGTGGTTTGCGCCGAAGGGGGCGGGTGAATGTCCCAGATGGCGTTTTGGCAGTATCAGGAGCGTAACAGCAACATCAGCCCTTTCGGCAATTCTTCACACTAATTGCCAGACCTTTAACCCCGTTCCCGAAAGGGCCCTCGGCTTACCTTCAAACTGCGCTCCCCGTTTTCACTTCAAGATAGGGCGCATTTCAAGCAAGAGTACGCTCCGCCGGAATATTTGACGCTTCCTTTTTTTCTCTTGATTAAGGGCCTGCCGTAGGAGCGTCAGTCGTTCGAGGGCACGATCACGGCGTTCGTATAGCCGCCTTACGCGAGAACCGGTATTCCCCATGAGCATGGTCTTCTGAGGTGGTCGTTCAGAGTTCCAAACCAGCGCCGCTGATCGCGCTTCTTGCAAGGACCGATCCGCCGCAAGAAAGCGATGATAGGCTTGTAGAACCGTCCGTCGGTGAATTCCAACATACCCGTGCATGGCTCACATCCTTTGATGCTCTCACGTGGTTAGATGTCGATGACTGTATCAGATTCTTCCTCGCAATTCACCGATAGTTCTAGAATAAAATTTCTCTCTCGAGATATCCATGACCCGGCGCCTTTAAGCGGCGCAACCACCGATTAGAGGCGTATCTCGGGATGTCCCAGCAAAACAGATCCAAGCCCAGCTTTAGCTGCTCGTATACAGATCAAGAGGCGACCGCGGGAGCCGAACCAACCCGCCCGGCGCCGTGTCATGCCACGCAAAGCCATGGCGATTGTAGAAAGCCTCCAACTCCTCTGTTCGCAGACCCTCCTCGCCAAACGGCTCGTGGTACAGTTCAATGCCAAGATCAGCATCGTCCGCGGCCTCGACCAAGGCCCGGAGAATATTATGGGCACATCCGTTGCCCCGGTATTGGGGCGCGACCCAGATGCCACCTAAGATGAACCTTTTGTTTTTAAGAGCATGCTCGATATAGGCCACGTTGTCTTGGGCATTGCGGTAATAGGTTCGCTCAGCGGTATCGCCAGTGCAGCCGCATAGCCCTGGGACATTCGTGATTTTCGCGAGAACTCTGTCATATTTTTTTCTTGCGTGGCGTTGCGAGTGTGCGTCGGATTGGTCGAGTTCGGCTGTCAGTTCTGGATGTCGCGTCTCGCAGTAATCCCGCAGCCCGTGCCGCAGTGCCACGGCCACAAAGGCACGAAGTTCACGGTTCAGATGATTAATTTCGCTCTGAAGTTTGCCGCGGGCGTCCGGGGTCGGATTAATGCCAGAGCGCCCCTCATTCTCGTCCTTATTCATACAGTTTCTCCCGATCCAAATCTCCTGAACTTACTATAGTCCGACGCGGGCCTTGTCGCGATAAAGGACTTATTCGCTCCATGAGCAAAAAGAGCTTTTAACATGCCCTACAGACTGCGAAAGAAGGATTGCGAAAATATGATCGTCAGGCAGTACCAGTTTGAAACTGTGGGCGCGCAGGGTATCTAAACGCTATGATCAGAAATCTTCTTCCTTTAACCGCCCTGCTGTTGGGGTCATCCTTTCTCCTGTTCGCCGGAGGCGTAAACAGCTTAATTTTGCCAATCCGAGGCGAAGCCGAAGGCTTCACGGCGGCGTCTTTGGGCTTGTTGGGGACGGGCTGGGCGGTCGGCTACGTTGGGGGGTGCCTGCGCACACCGGCATTGGTGGCACGTGTCGGACATATACGCGCTTTTGGGGCCATGTGTGCAATTGCAGCTATTGCGGTGTTGCTCTCACTTGTGCTGATCACACCCTGGGTCTGGATCCCAGTGCGCGCGCTTTCTGGCTTCTGCTTTGCTGGTGCCGCTATGATTGTCGAAAGCTGGCTGAACGAGCGCTCGGACGCGAAGTCGCGTGGACGGGTTTTTGGCATTTATACGATGGTCAATCTTGGCGCCACGACAGCAGGACAGATGGTACTAACCTTGGGGGATACGAACGGTTATCTATTCTTCGTGCTGGCCGCGATGGTCTACTGCCTCGCGCTCCTGCCGACCGCAATCAGTGCGACGACAACACCCAGGCCGCTGACACAAGCAAAGCTCGACCTAAGCAAGTTATGGAAAAACTCGCCGATCGCTGTCTTTGCAGTATTAATGGTCGGCGTCTCTAATGCCTCTTTCGGCACTTTGGCAGCTGTCTATGCCGCGCGTATTGGATTGACGTTGAATGAAATCGCCCTGTTCGCAAGCATCCCGATCTTAGCGGGCGCGGCGTCTCAGATCCCGGTCGGTATCGCATCGGACCGATTTGATCGCCGCAAGGTTTTGATCGCGGTGACCATATTTGCCATCCTCGCAGACGCTCTTTTTCTCTTGATTGCCTTACCTGCGCCGGAGCTTGCGTTGGCGATGTCAGCGCTATTTGGCGCGACGGTCTTTGCCATGTACCCTATCATAGTGGCACACGCGAACGACCACGCTGAACCGGGGTCGTTCATTCAGGTCAGCGGCGGGCTACTGCTGGTATTTGGGATCGGCTCGATCATCGGCCCCACAGTGGCCGGGTTCGCGATGACCAGGTTTGGTGCATCTGTGCTTTTTGCGGTCACGGGGTCCGTGCATTTGTCGTTGATCCTCTTCGCGCTCTTGCGTCTCCGGATCGCCCCTGCGGTCGCCGCGAAAGACAAAGTTGCCTTCCAAGCGAAACCCTTGGCGCGCGCGTCCACGCCGGAGACGGCCGCTCTCAGCGCTGACCCGGCAGAGCTAAATGCCGATCAGCCTAAGCGATATGTCGATGATATTACCGCTGGAAGCCAAGAATAAGCGCAATTGTTTATCGCCAATCGCATCGGAGTAACGATCCATGAGTGGCGTGTCTTCCATGTGCGATAGTGCATCCCTCCGCAGCTCTTCTACCGTGAGACGGCACTGGCGCAAAGCCGGACAAGAACCGCTATGCGAGAAAAAGCTGCCCGATATCAATACAGCAAGTTTGGTCTTCGCGCTTTGGCCAAGCTTACAAACGGGTAACGCAGTGGACCACCGAACTATCAAAACGATCATTTAGGACCGCGCAGTCGGTCAGAAATCGATCCAATTTTCACCCTGTCCATCCCGCGCATAGATCAGCTTGCATGTCTGCACGCGAGATAGAGAGGTTAGTTTTAGTGAGGTCAGTTTAGGTTAACTTCTCCCGTGACCATGTTGGTGTAAGCGTCGCCATCGCCCCCGGCATTGAAATCACCGCCACCAGAAGCGTCCGTCCATTTGCCGGTACCGCCGATAACCTCCCACGTGCCAAGGGTCCGGCCCTCATCATTGAAGCCAGACGGGGTCCAGCTGATGACGACGGCTTAGCCATCGGCATCAGTGTAGTTGCAAGCCCCGCTGCCGGAAACCGCACCTTTGTCGATGATCATGGTCCCAAAACAGGGCCCCTTCGCGGTCGCAAGCGCATTGTCGGCCATATCGGTTTCGAACCCGTCATACATCGAGTTGATTTTAACCAGGACCAAACCGTCATGGATCGGTACCGCTTCGTTCATGCTGGTACCAGTTCCGGTACCTTTGGCATCGAAGGCTGCAGCGGAGACGGGCAGCAGAAGAGCAAGAAAAGTCATGAAGTGAGTTAAACGCATGATGAATTTCCTCTCGCGGTTGACGCGTCCGAAAATCAGAGACGCAGGGTCATTCTAGCACAGAACGGTCTCGGAATCTGGTACTGTTCCAGGCTGATGCTTGGCGCTGACTGCGACTGCCGCACCTAAAGCCACACATTACACTCCGCATTTTCTAAATAGCGCGTAAGAACATTGATCGACTTCCACCCACCGGCCCGCATGATTGCAGCGGTATCATGACCTGCTTTCAACAGATCTTGCGCCGCGCCGACGCGCATCGAATGGCCGCTGAAATCATTCACGTCGCTTGGGTCAAGCCCGGCATTCTTTGCAGATGACTTAATCAAGTATTTAACGGTCGTGTCGCTTAAATGTCGGTTCACAGCATGACCTTGGTAAATGGGGCAGAACAGCGGTTCGAATTCATAACCCCGCCACTCAAGCCATTTGGCTACAAGCGTCCCCGTCCGCTTTGAGGTGAAAGCCACGCGGCCGTAGCCCGCGGGGTCTGTCTTACTACGTCGGATCAGGACCCGCAGCGTTCCGTCACAGCAAGATTCTACGGCTTCTACGGTAATTGCAACCAGCTCAGACCGGCGAGCCAGAAGGTCATAGCCTAGTGAGAGCATGGCTTTGTTTCTTAAACCCCAAGGGGTATCAGGTTGGACGGAAAGGAATTTATTGAGATAGTCTTGTGTCATGCCTTTCGCCTGCCGAGGCCGCGAAGTTCTGCTACGGCGAATACGTCGGAAGGTGAGGTTAATGTCTTCGTCATAGGTTGGATCGGGCAGCCGTAGAAGCTGATGAACCTTTCGGATGGCATACACCCGGCGTCGTACTGTCGACGGGGCAAAAGTGTCCTGATCCAGCAAAAACGCACAGACCGTCTCTACACTTCCGGGGAACGGCGTCCGATTGCTTAACGCACACCACTGGATGTATATTTCGATATCAGCATGGTAGGCACGCATGGTAGACGGTGCATATGCGCCCTCAAGGCGCTTGAATTCTGACCGCCAGTCACGGCTTATGCCAAAGGGCTGAGAGTCTAAATGTTTCATATGAGCTATTTAGGCTCACTACGCGGAGATGTCAATGATTACCGGCGCTCAAGTTCGTATTGCAAGGTATGCGCTCCGCTTGAGCGTTAGCGAGCTATCCATTGCATGTGGAGTAAGCATTAGCACAGTTAAGCGTATCGAGGCACAAGACGGCGTTCCCGCTAGCACTGGCCCTAACATCAATGCGATAAAATCATCCCTCGAAGCTGCGGGCATTGAATTTATTGGCACGCCCGACGACGGCCCTGGCATTCGCATTCGCACTTCAAAAAATGTAGATTGATTTTTACATGTCCAGTCTTCGAGCAGCTCCCTTTGGCACCAAACGCCGGCGGGCAGTTGTGATCTTGCTGACGATCAGCCTGATGATAGGCATCGCCATATTGACGCTCACTCCGCTTAATGTCCCTGCAGGTGCGCCCGGATCCGACAAAATCCATCACCTGCTGGAATTTGCGGCCCTAACTCTGCCCTGCGCCGTTCTCTATCCAAAAGCGCTACTCAAGGTGGTGCTCGCGGCAGCTGTTTTCGGCACCGCGATTGAGGTCATTCAACCCTACGTCGGGCGCCAAGGTGAGCTTACTGATTTCATCGCGAACCTGTTGGGCGTTGGCATCGGTGCGACACTTGGCCTTCTTTTGAATTTCGCTTTTGCAGCGCGTATCATGCGCCGCCTCGCAAGCTGCTGGAGGATTCAGGTTCTTGTCAGAACTTACGGATCACCAACTGTGCGGGAACGGGTCTCACGCCTGGTATGAACCTGCGCAGCGCAACAGTTAAGGGCTCTCTCTTCCGGTAGAAGTCCTCAACTTTTCGCGCGGCAACTGAAGGCCAAACTGCCGCTCACTCAGGATTTGCAAACAAGCTCCATGGAAAACGCGAGCAGCAGTTGCACGGCGCTGCGCGTAATATGATGGATGCCCCGTGCGGTCATCGGAGGGTGGATGGAGAGACAAGCATCGAGACCACAGCCTCCGTCTCGATACGTCGATTGGTGCCGAGAATGTCTATGGCAGTGAAGGCCGTTTGCTGGCTCCCGGCCTGTCCGCCGAAGCAAACGACATCACCTTCAACACCGCTGACGCAACATTCGCAGCAGACACAGTGCTAAGCAGCCGCAGCGAGCTGCGTAACACTGGCGAATGCTACATCTACGGGGGGTACGGTCCCGGCAACGACAGCCAATAACGTCGCCTAAGGTAACATGACACGGCAGGTCTGTGCCGGGTCCTTTTGTTCTTATGCGCATCTCGCAGCGGATCAAGACTTGCATTGTCGAGCCGCTGGGATCTCGAAGGTGCAGCTCGCGGCAGGGCAGGGTGCTCTCTACAAAGCTAGCGGCATTGTCCAAGAGAATGGCTCCCTGGGAAACTTCAATTTGAAGTGCCCCAGCTGCCCGGACACGTTATTAGGGTCCACCTCACGCGCGTATTCGGTGCCGAGCGCCCGGACAGTTTCGGACGGGACGGCTGTCACGGCACCCGTCTTCAAGAAACGATCGAAAAACTGCTCGAAGCCGTCGGTGGCTCGCCTGTCTTTGGCAAAAGATTATCCCCCCAAACAGAGATGCTAATCCGGGCAAGACGGTCTTTAGTCAAATAAGCCGGGTCAAGATCGACGATCCGCACCCGAAGTGTGAGGCCCGCCTGAAAAGCGGGACGCAAAAGGGTCTCGGCCTCCTCATCCAAAAACCCGATCCGAGCCGACCGTGTGGCGCCAAGTAAGGACCGCCATGATGACGGACGCCGCACGCAGGCGACAACCGTATGGTCTGCTTGCGGTCGCAACTCGACAGCTTCATTAAGTGCGAGCCAGGCGGGCGCGCGCGCCTCAACAAGTGTGCCGTTTTATAAATCAGCTTTAGCATGTCATCCTGTCTCGCATTTGTGCGCCCAAACGCTCGTGCAGATCGCCCGGCCGCCTGAATAGTTTCACCGTGCTGACAGGCTATTCTCTATGGGCGCCGCAGGCTATCGCGGAACGCGCCTTGGAGGCTAGATCGTTCAGAAGAATCCAACGGGGACGCGGGCCCGCAGGGTGCGAGCTCTCGCAGAGCCCAAAACAAGCGCGAGAGCTTGCGGATCATCGGTCTCGCCATCGAGGTCAAAAAGCAACCTGTGGCGTGGGGAGTCTGAGTGCCAGCGTCCTCACAAATTGCTACTTAAATGGGAACCGTGGAAAAACGCGCCAGCATCGGGTAGTTTAGGATACTTGTGAGGTTGGAGTCTGGACATGCCCGCAGATATTTCAAAACCATCCGTGACCCGCGGTGCGCCGCAGGAGCTGCTGGATCTCATTCCCCGGATGCCGCTTCTCCCTGGCGAAGATGCCGCTGCATTTGCAGATCTGCGTCAAGGGTTTCTTGCAGAACTGGCCCCCTCAACGCCCTATCAGACCGCTCTTGCTGAGAACCTTGTCGTCCTGGAATGGGAGGTCCATCGCCACCGCAATCTGCACAATGGCTTGCTGCGCACGAGCACCCGTAAAACGGCGCAGAAAAGATGGGAGACGGAAACCCATGGGCCTTTTGGCGACGCGTTAGGGGTCTCACAGGAGGCAAAGGAGTTTGCTGAGGGTCTGCTAGATCCGGCATCTGAGCATGCTGGGTCCTCCATCAATGGGCTGGCAGAACGGGAAATCGATCTCACTGAAATTGTAGCCACAGCCTATCGAGAGGTCGCAGATGCGCTGCAAATGCATGAGCGTAAATTGGCAGATCTCGAAAAACGCCGTCGGCACCTTCGCGATGATTACGATCGGCTCAAAGCAGCCCGCACCCACGTCATCGAGGACGCGAAATTTGTCACCGATCATGACGACTGAGCGCCAGCGCCAGGCGAACAAAGCCAATGCGCAACGCAGTTCAGGACCCAGATCCGCAGAAGGGAAGCGCAAGGTCTCTCAAAACGCCCGGCGTCATGGGCTGACCACGCCTTTGCCCTGGGATCAGGTCACAGGCTGGTATAGGATTATCTTGGGCGATGGCGCGGCCCGGCCGGATTTTGCCAGCCGCGAGCCGCGCACCCAAGCAGCCCTTCGCTTGGCCGAAGCGGAAGCCCACCTCGCCCGGGTGGTTCAAGCAGAGCTCGATCATTTGTTCGAGATGCAAACACGGCTGCAGCAGGACGCGACTGACATGCCACGGCTGGACCGGATCTTGGCGCGGCTAAGCGGCGATCCGGCTCAGGCCAAAGGCGCGCGTCTCCTGGCCCGCGTGAGCCCGACACGCCCTGAGGCGATGAGGCGAACCTTAAAAACATTAACGCGCTATCGCCGCGAGGCCGAGGGTGCCCGCAAAATAGCGTTGAATGACTGGATAAAGCTGTCGTCTTAAAAAAGTCCGAAAACAAAGCCAAATACGCCTATAGGTTGTATTTTTACTTTAACGTAAAGTTGCAAAGCACTAAAAATATTGGGTTTTCCGTCTGGGGCGTCCCGCGGCGGGGAATCGAACCCTCGATAAGGTGCAACATCAGCAGCGGGCGGGCCGATCCGCCTAACGAAATCCACAGATGCGGCCTGGGAAACGCCTCTTTTGCAACCCGCCGGGGCATTCGCGCCAGTATGGAGGTGATTCCAGCCCCATTGCATTACACACTATTTATGTGTATCTTTCATGTGGCGCAGGAGGGCGGTATGCAGAACACAGCTGAAAAGCAGCGCACAAACATTACCCTGACGGCAGAAAATCTCACCGCCGCCCGGGAGTTAGGCTTGAACGTCTCCGCGATCAGCGATGCTGCGGTCGGAGACGCGGTGCGTGCAGCACGGGCCGCGGCTTGGGCGTCAGACAATGCGGCGGCGATCTCAGAGCGGCGCGTTTGGATTGAGACCAATGGGATGCCGCTGGCGGATTTGCAGGTGTTCCGGCTCGACTGATGGCGCAGTTCCAAGTCTACCAACTATTTGGCGGGCGGCTTGTGCTCGACCTTCAGACGGATCTCATCGACACCGGCTCCCGCGTGATCGCACCTTTGATCCCGATTGCAGGCGGGCCAGGGGTTATAGGACGCCTCGAGCCAGTCTTCGAGATTAACGGCGATGCCTATGCCCTGCACACTGCCGAGATGGCGGCGATCCCCTCTGCGTTGCTCAAAGGCCCTCCCATCGCGGACCTTTCCGCTTCAGACTATGAAATCCGCGGTGCGCTCGACATGGTCTTTTCGGGGTTCTGAGCAGGCTGATTTGACCAGACCTGTTCACCGCACGCAATCGGATCCGGTTACGCTAAGAACCCGGCAATCCGCCGCGCAATCTCGCGTCGATCATAATCCAGCGTCGCCACATGGTAAGACCGCTCCAGCCAATTCAATTGTATCTCACTCGACCGCACTGAAGTCGCGATACGCAGCGCGTTTTTGGGGTCCACGACATTGTCGCATCGCGACTGCATAATCTGGATCGGCTGCCGTATCAGCGGCAGCAAGGCGCCGGTCGCATTCGTCAGCAGAAACCGCTCTTTTAGCGTATCGCGTGGAATCCGATCATAGCAGATTTCGGTCCTCCCCGGTTCGGCGATGTCGGAGCCGATGCCGTCGATGAAGGCTGGCCCGTCTGCCTCGTAGAGCGGTGCCACAACCTCGGGCCGGTAGAGACCAGTTGAACCGTTGATACTGACCACGCCCTGTATCTTGTCGGGCATTCTGGCGGCGAGGTTAAGCGATAGCGTCGCGCCCAAGGAAAGCCCGCCGACGATCACCCGGACACAGCGTGTCGAGAGGGTGGCGAGAGCGTCCTCTGCAGAGGCGACCCAATCTGCTTGGCCAGTTTTTGCCAAGGCGGAGGGGGTTTCGCCATGTCCCGCAAGACGCGGGCAATATACCGTCGCGCCGCTGATTTCATGTACTTTCTCCGCGACCTCGCGCACGCTCTGCGGCGTGCTAGTGAAGCCGTGGAAAAAGAGATACCCGGTGTCGCTGCCTTCGAGAAGAAAAGGCTGCGCCTCGGGCAGGTCAAAGGGGGCGATCGGGGTTTGTTTCATAGGCGCATAAGATGGCGCTAGCGCCGCGTTACGCAAATAGACTTGTGGTATCGTGCGATAACCGAACGTGATCAGCCAAGCGGCGGGAAGTGGTTGCGGAACTGACGCAACAGCCCGGTATCTGCTTTAATGCTCCATGCCATCGAGATCGTCGCCTCTGCATCCAGCCCTGCTATCGGCACCATCTCCAGCGCGGCGGGCAGGCTCTCGGCCATGGTCATGGGGAAAAGCGTCACGCCGCGGCGTTCGGCTACGCGCTGTAAGATCACCTGCACGTCCCAAGCCTCATCCACCACCACGGGGGTAAGGCCCGCGCGATCGCATGCGCTGTCGAGCAGCGCGCGCCATGAGCGCCAGTTTTCTCGCAGCCCCATGACGAAGGGCATCTCTGACAAAACAGTCACGCGCGAAGGGGCTTCGCCTGCGGGGGCGACCACACCGATGCGCGAACTCCAGACGGGCATCTGGTCGATCCCCGGCGCGCCAACGGTGGGATGAGACAGCAGAAAGCCAAGGTCAATCGCGCCAGACTTCAGGTTTTTCAGCATGTTATCCGTAGACATGACATGCATTTCTACCTGCACGCCGGGGACACTGCGGTGGAATGCATCCAGCGCTTCCGAGATTTGCCGTGAGGTGGCGAGGGCGGAATAGCCCACGATGATATGCCCACGGGCCCCGGCCGCATTCTGGCGTGAAGCGCGGATTGTCCGCTCGAACTGCGCGACCGTCTGGCGCGCATCGTCGAGGAAAACGACGCCTTCCGGCGTGGGGATCACGCGCGGCCCGCTGCGATCAAATATCCGAAACCCCAAATCCACCTCAGTGTCTTTCACGGCTTTTGAAATGGCCGGCTGCGCGATATTGAGCATCTCGGCTGCGGCGCGAAAGCCTTGGGCATCGGCCACGGCCAAAGCGTATCGCAGATGTCGGAGATCGAGGCGTGTGGGTTTCCTGCCGTCGTTCATTGATGGTTCCGTGTTGATCGCGTTTCGTTATCACTCGATCAACCATCGCTATTTGTCAACCGACCCTTCAGCGGTGAGGTTGAATCGGAATTACGGGCCCGGTTCCCGTCTTGGTATGGGGAGGAGGCCCGATGCTGACGCTGTTCAACAGATTATGCTCTTGGCTGATGTTTATCGGCGGCTTCGGAGTCATCGCGATGATGCTGAACATCGTGGCCGATGTCGTCGCTAAACTGGTGTGGAACGCGCCGATCCAAGGCACGGTCGAGATGTCGTCCTACTACTATATGGTCATGCTAGTCATGCTGCCGATGGCCTTTGTCGAGATGCAGGACCAGCAGATTTCAGTCGATCTGTTGTTCAATCACTTCCCCGCATGGCTTCAGAAACTTGCGTTGCTCTTTAGCTGCCTCGCTGCCGCGGCCATCTTGGCCGTGATGACATGGCGCACCGGGCTGGACGCGATGCGCGCATTGCGTGTGGGCGAAGTCGTGATGGGCGGGCGTGAGGTCATCGTCTGGCCCTCGCGTATGGTTCTACCGCTTGGCTTCGGCCTTGCCAGCCTCGCCGCGTTGCTGCGGGGGCTGCTGGTGCTGCGCGGGCAGCCTGTCACCCAGTCCGACCTCGATGGGGGCATGTCATGAGCAATCTCGTTATCGGATGGATCGGTGTGGGCACCCTGTTCGGCCTGCTGGCCTTTCGGATGTCTATCGGGACGGCCCTTATGGCGGTGTCCTTCGTCGGCATCACCGTAATGTTCAACCTGCAAGCCGCGTTTGGCATCGTCAGCGCCATGCCCTTCAACTTGATCGGAGACTGGTCGCTGACAGCAATCCCGATGTTCCTCTTTATGGGGTTCATCGCCGCGAATACCGGACTTACCGCGGGCGCGTTTGACCTTTTGCGGGTGTTGCTGGCGCGGG
>TARA_R110002072_G_scaffold296788_1_pt1 | contig 14519 bp, 9 predicted proteins | sample TARA_R110002072 | Tara Oceans TARA_R110002072 (sample SAMEA4397118) | marine metagenome | biome: Polar Biome; feature: [SRF] surface water layer (ENVO:00010504); material: water (ENVO:00002006), including particulate matter (ENVO:01000060) such as... | depth 5 m | reverse complement strand
GCTCAAAATACAGGAGCATCTGGTGATATGGTATTTCAAAAAGTAAGTTTAACATTAACTGCTACATAGGATAAATTATGGCTAAAATGACGTTACTTGAAATGACACAAGATATTTTATCTGACATGGATTCAGATGAAGTAAATTCAATTAATGCTACACAAGAAGCAACTCAAATAGCACATATAATTAAAACAAGTTATTATAATATTATTGATGGTACAGATTATCCATTTTTATATGAATTATTTAAAATGACTGCTAGTGGAACAACAGATAGACCTACTCATATGTTACTTCCTGAAGATGTTATTGATTTAAAATATATTAAATATAATAGTAAAACAACAGCTACAGCTAAAGATTTATTTAAATTAATAGAATATAAAACTCCAGAAGAGTTTATGGCTATTACAGATGTTAGAGATAGTACTGCTACAACTGTTAAGGTAGTAACAGACCCTACTGGTATAACTATTAATGTTCTTAATAATAAACAACCTCAATGCTTTACATCTTTTGATGATGTAACTATGGTATTTGATTCTTATTTAGCAACATTAGATAGTACTTTACAAAGTACTAAAACACAATGTTATGGTAAACGATCAGTAGTTTTTACTTTATCAGATACTTTTACTCCTGACTTACCTGTACAACTGTTTACATATCTATTGTCTGAAGCTAAGTCTACAGCTTTTGTTGTTCTTAAACAAATGGCTAATCCTAAAGCAGAACAAACTGCTACATCACAAAGACGTAGAATGTCTCAAGATGCTTGGAGATTAAAAAATGGAATAAGTTATCCAAATTATGGTAGATATAGTACTACTAATAAAAAACCTAATTACTAGGAGATAGTATGGCAAGCACTGGTAATACATCTGCATTTATAAATGCTCAACAATATGGGAAAAAAAAGAAAATGAAATATAAATCACCAGTAGTAAAAAAGAAAAAGAAAGTAGTTAAAAAAACTAAAGGTAAATCAAAAAATTATGGATAAAAATATAATAAGAAGTTATAAAACTAAAGGTACTAAAGAATTAGAAACTTTTATACATCCAGGAACAGCACATTATAAATTACAATGGTCTGGTGGTGGAGAATTACCTCAAGAACTATCAGGTATGTATACATCTTTAAATCTAGTAGATACTGCAGTACTATCTTATTTAGGAAATTTAAAAGAAGCAAAAGTAGAAATAACAGCTAAAGAAAAATATTACGCAAAGCAAGCAAAAAAATCTCAGGAAATCTAAATGGCAACAACGCTTGAGAAACCATATAATACCTTTGTTAAAGGATTAATTACAGAGGCTAGTCCTCTTACTTTTCCTGATAATGCTTCTATTGATGAACAAAACTTTGTTCTTAATAGAGATGGTTCTCGTTCTAGACGACTAGGTATAGATTATGAAAACTTATTTGCTGAAAAAGCTACGGGTTTATCTGCAGCAAGTCTAGCTTCTGGTAGACAAGATTTTTTTAAATGGGATTCTCCTGCTGGTGATAAAACGGTAACGATTGGTGTAATAAGAGCAAACAATCAATTATGGTTTATTAATTTATTAACTTCTAATCCTAGTGCTAATTTTTTAAATGGTGGAAGTCCTATTACTCTTTCTGGAGTAACTAATGGTAAACTAGAAACTACTATTATTAATAATAAATTAATTATTGTAGGTAGTGAACTTAGTCAACCTGTTTTATTAAGTTATAATAAATCTACACAAGCAGTAACTCAAACAGCAATAGATATTTATGTAAGAGACATTTGGGGAGTAGATGATGGACTAACTATTTCACAAAGACCTACTTCATTATCTGCAACTCATAAATATAATTTACGTAATCAAGGTTGGAATAGTAATATTGTTACTAGTACTGGTGCCGATGCTTTAGATTATACATTTTCAGAATTAGGTCTATATCCAAGTAATGGTGATACATGGACTTTTGGTAAGATAAGTAATGCTGCTGATGAAGATTATGAAAAATATGATCCAGATACATTAGTTAAAAATTCTACTTCTCAATACTTTGTTAGTAGAGGTAGTAATACTATAGATGCTTTTACAAGAGGTTCACAACGATCTACATTAACAGGGTTATCATTACCTAATGATTTAGAGCAGGGTAATATTACTACAGCAGCTTCTTATGCACAACGTGTGTTTTATTCTGGTGTATCTTCTGATGTTACTGGTGGAGACAGTAAGTCTCCTAATTATTCAGGATATGTATTTTTTACACAAGTTGTAACTACTGATGATCAATTAGGAAAATGTCATCAAAAGGCTGACCCTACAGACCCAGGAATTAATGCTTTAGTAGCTAGCGATGGAGGTACTATACAAATCCCAGAAGCTACTCAGATTGTTAAAATAGTATCTTCGCAGCAGTCACTATTAGTTTTTTGTGAAAATGGCGTGTGGGAGATCTATGGAGATACTGGAGGGTTTAATGCTAACTCTTTCCAATTAAATAAAATATCAACTAATGGTATTTCAAATGGTAATTCTGTAGTTAATGTAGGTGGTAATTTTATTTACTGGTCAAAAGCTGGTATATATGATTTATCTCCAGACTCAGTGTCAGGTAGATTTAAAGCTTTATCAATGTCTTTAGGATCTATACAAACATTTTTTATTAACATTCCTGATTTAGGTAAAAATAATTGTAAAGGTTTTTATGATGAAAAAGAAAACAGAGTTAGATGGTTATATAATGATACAGACTCATATTCAGAAACGAATTATATTACTAAATTTAATAAAGAATTAGTACTTGACTTATCTTTAAAAGCCTGGTACCCACAACAATTCTCTGATTTATCTAGTAATTCACCATGGGTTTCTGATTACATAGAAATTCCAGGGTATGCTGTATCTTCTACTGCAGCAAATGTAGATGTGACTGATGGTAATACAGTTATTGTTACTGCAGGTACTGCTGTTGTTGCAAATCAAGATATACAAACAAACAGAACATCTGGATTTAGATTTTTAACTTTTAGAGCTACTTCATTTACAGTATCTTTATATAAAAGTACTGAGTTTAAAGATTGGAAAACTGCTGATAGTACTGGAGTAGACTATTCAAGTTACTTAGTTACAGGATATGAGCTATTTAAAGATTCTACTAAAAGAAAACAGGTTCCTTATATTTTCTTTTTCTTTGATAAAACTGAAGATGGTTACACATCAGTTGGTTCAGGAATAGATGCCTATCTTATTTTAAAGAACCAATCTTCTTGTTTAGTACAAGCACAGTGGAATTGGGCTAATTCTGCAGCATCAGGTAAATGGGGAACACAATTTCAAGCCTATAGACTAAACCGTTTGTATACACCTTCAGGAGTTTCTGATACTCATGATACTGGACAGGGTGTTGTAACTACTAAAAGTAAACTAAGAGGATCAGGAAAAACATTAAGTTTAAAGATTCAATCAGAATCTGGAAAAGATATGAAGTTACTAGGATGGACAGTACAAGCTACAGCTTTAACTAAGGCTTAATGCAAATATTATATAAAGAAAAAACTAAGACTTTTGTAGGAATGTCTTATAATGAAGAACTAGAAATTTATATAATGCATATGGATATGGAAGATTGGAAGGTTTCTACTTATAAAAGATATAAAAAAATATGGGATAATATAATTATTCCAGAAATTAAAAAAGTTGGCATTAAAGAATTTTATGGTTTATGTGAAGATGAAAAAGCTATAAAATTTAATAGTAAATTTGGATTATATCCAACAGGACATTTAGTAACAACAACAGATGGTATTAAACAAATATTAACAAAACGGGAGATTTAAAATGGGAAAAGCAGTTAAAACAATAGCAAAAGTAGCAGCAGTAGCTGCAGCTGTATACTATGGAGGACCAGCAATAGCTAAATCATTTGGGGGTACTCCTACATTTGGCTCAACTGCTTTTTGGAAAGGGTCTTCTTCAAGTATGTTTGGAGGTAGTTTTGTTGGAAGAGCAGCCTCAGCGGGTCTTAAATATGCTATGAAAAATCCTATGACTTCTGCTAGTTTAGCTTTACAAGGTGGTGGATTATATGCACAGAATAAATATGCTACTTCACAAGCTAATTATCAACAAGAAGCTTCTAATGCACAAAGAGAAATAAATAAAATTAATTTAAGAAAATCTAATGTACAAGCAAATAAAATTAGATTAGCAAAAGAACAAGAAAGATATATTTTAGCTGCTAGAAATGAAACAGCTTTAGGACAGTTTGGTCCTGGAACATCTAGTTATCAAGGAACCCAAGGAGCTTTAAAAACTGACTATGCTAATGTAGTTGGAGATTTAAATATGGCTCAAGGATTTGCAGCAGACTTATCTCAACAAACTAATATCTATGGTGATGCTACAACAAACGCTAAAGAGATGGGAGGTTTTGCTACAGGTGCACAAAATATTACAACTGCAGGAATGAATATTTTTAAAACATTAGGAGCTGGTGGAGATGCTAATCTTTATTCTAGATCCTTAACAACTCCAATGGCTTAGGACATATATGGCAATAGTATTTAAAGAACCTTTAGATTTACCACCAATACCTCTCCCTAAAAAGATGTATGATTCTGTAGAAGCTTCAAACGAAGCCTTTTATACAGCAGCTGCATCAGATGATGATGATATTGAAAATATATATACTAAAGTTAATCAAGATCTTTTAACTAATGGTTATTCTGATTTACAAGAAATAGCTATTAATAAATATAAATCTGAACAAAACCAACAAAATAAAAATATTGTAGATAGTTTAATAGCTGATCCAGCTGTTGACATGCAAGATAAAAAAAATGCTTTAGAATTATATGCTACAGGAGGATATGTATCTTCTGATTTAAAAGACAGGTATCAAAATAGTTTAATAAGTCCTATTAATATAAATAGTATAGAAGAAACTGAAAATCAAAAGGCTGCTCTTGAAGGTTTAGAAATAAAAAGAATAAAAAATAATGATGATATTGTTGTAGAAAAAATTCATAAAATAGATAAAGAAATAAAAAAAATATCAAATGATAATACTCAACTACCTAAAGAAGAAATAGCTAAACAAGTAGAAGAAAAAGTTATTAGCCAAGCTGAAATATTACTTAAAAATATTGAAGAAAGTACTGGGTTTAAGGCACTTACTGAACTTGATGGTACTATGTATCTACCTCAAATGTATGATCCAGATATAGCTAAAGATTTTTATGATGGTAGAGACCTTACTTTAGATGTAGTTAACTTTTCAGAGTTTGTTGTAAATATGTTTAGAGCTATAGCTAGTTTTAGTGCTACAGGAGTAGATGTATATACTGATGAAATAGGAGAACAATATGATTTAGCAGCACAAAAGTTTAAAGAACAAAATAAAGCTATTTATAATAAACTACCTCTTAAAGTACAAAATTGGGTAGACTTAACATTTGATATAAAAAACACTGAGCGAGTTCTTGATAAAAGTACTAAAACAGAAAGTAAAATTAATATTGATTTTTTACAAACATATTATAATACAGAATCAGGATTTAATAAAATAGCTTGGAATAAAAATGCTAAGTTAGCACCTAAAAGACTAGACCCTAATGATGAAAATTATAAACCTGAATATGTAGAAAACTTAGAAGCTCTTCTTGATATAGTTAATAAAGAAGGTAAATATGTTTTTAAAAAAGAATTACAAACTTTACAAGATAAATATGGTATATATTCTAAACATATTAATTTAGCTCTTTCTCCAATTTATTCTGCTGAGACTAGTTTTGGTACTAATAATCAAGTTAGTTCTGGAGGTGCAGTAGGAGAACTACAAGTTGTTTACTCAACATTTAAAGATTTAATTGCTCAAGGATATTTAGGTGAAAGATATGTAGAAAGTATAAATAATCCTTTATTAGTTAATAATTTAGATGATTTAAAAAAACTATCTAAAAAAGATTTTACTTCTTTGTTATCTAGTAATTCAGTAGCTGCAGTTCTTGCTGGAGAAGCAAAATTACTTCAGATGATAAAAAATAAACCTGACGAGTTTTTAAATAATGTAGAAGCTGAAGGAGACTTAACAGAAGAAGGAATTAATGATTTAAAAAAGACACCAAAATTAACAACTTGGAATGAAAAATGGCAAAAGAATTTTGATATAAATGATCGTTATTTTGGTTTAACTCCTAAAGAAGACGGAGAATTAGGTGTTCCAACACAAGGTACAGTTCTTAGTAAAAACCCTGTTAAAACAGCTATTTTTAATATATTACCAAACCCTGATTTTTTTAAAGACTTAAAAAAAGAATTAGGTTTTACTCAAGAAGAAATAGATAATTCTGTAACAGGAACAGTTTTTAACAACCTTGGAGAAGGATTACATTATCTTCAAGAACAACTTGTAGAACATGGTTTGGCAGATGGTCCTGGTTCAGCAAGAGCAATGATAGATAGTGTTTTAATTTTTGCACCCTTTTTAAAAGGAATCGCTCCTAAAAGAGTTACTGGTGGTAGAAAAAAATCTGATGAAATTTTAACTAAAGACCAGGCAGTTAAAGACTTTGAAGCTGCTGCTGATATGCGTAATCCTAATTGGAGAGATAGATATACTAAAGGAGGCACTGGTACAGAAGCTCCTGTTTATGGTAAAGATAGTTATACAAGTCCACAAAAAGATGTCCCTCCAGAGTCACCATTAAAAACAACATCAGATGTTAATAACGCTGCAGGAGTACAGTTATCTATAGAAGTGCTTAAATCTCCATTAGATTCTCCTGTTAGTAATGCTTTAGGAGTAACCAAACTAGATATATTTAGTTCTTATGTAGATTTTAATTATGGTTCACATATAACTTTAGGAGGAACACATCCTGATTTAAATGGTATATCAACAAAGTCTTCTAGAAATGCTAGAGAAATATTTGAAGAATATAAAAACGCTAGTGATACACATCAAAGCATTGATTATACATATATTACAAAAATAAAAGAAGATATTAATGCATTAGTTACAACTACTAATAATTATTCTCCTTCACATTCTAGAATTTCTAAAGTTACTAATGAGTCTTTAAATTCTGATTTATCTTTCCGTAGTGAGGGTGGAGCACCAATTATTGGAAAAGATGCTGCTGTTGATAAATTTAATAGTTTAATAAATAATGTTAATTTAAATGCAATAAATAATATTAATCTAAAACCTGGTGGTTCAATAAAAAAACCTGTTACAAGGAAAAGAGGTAAAGTAGTTTATGAAAATCAAAACCTTGTAGATACTAAAGTATATATTAGAGACATAGATTCTGGAGAAACATACTATAGTGTAGCTCATTTTAATAAAACTAGAAAATATTTAACTCCAGATGAACAAATATTAATGGGTCCTCCAAATTCTATAGATGTAACTATACCATCATATACACAAAATGGAAAAGTAATTCCAGAAAAAATAATTACTGTTCCAATTAAAATTGGACCTACTGGTAGAAAAAGAGCTGTTAACCTTAAAGATAAAGGTGTATTAATACAAGATGTTAATGCTACATTAAGAAGAAAAGCTGATAAATCACCACATGAAATACTAGTTGATATAAAAGGAATTAATAAAACTTTTAGTCAAAAGCCTTGGCTTAATCCTAAAGTAGAGGGAGTAACTCCTTTACCTGATATATTTAAAACTAAAGAACAATGGGTAGATTTTGTTGTAAAACATGAAATAGCTCATGCTTTTAATCCAAGAAATATTAAAGCTGAAACTAAAGCTAGTTATGAAAATAGAATAAATAGAATTGCTCTTAAAGAATTTAAAGAACAATTTGATTTAGAAAATACATCTCAATTTGAAGTTATGTTAGAAATTAGAACTGACTATGATGTTCTTATAACACCAAATACTCCTATAGCCGTTAATAAATTAACAATGGGTTTTAAAAATTGGGGTAGTGTTACTTATAATCCTAATGTTAGAATTCAGAATGTTGATATATATAAATATATTTTACAACAACAAAGAGATGCAGGCTGGGTTAATACTGAACTTATAGATAAAGCTTTAGAAAATAGTTATTTGTCTAAAAAAATGGCAACTTTATTAGTAGCAAAATTTACTGGATATAAAAATCCAGACACTCTAGCTTATTTACTTAGACAAATGTATAAAGAAGGTCGTTCTATACATAGTTATAGTAATCGTGAATTATTTAATATGTTTGGTCCTTTAATAAATAATCCTAAAGTTCATAAACTAACAGGTATTAAATCTATTAAAGATATACCAGATTTAATAGAAGCTGCTGATGCTTTTGAACAAATTGGTATATTAGAAAGATTAGTAAAAAATACTTATGAAAGAAATAGATTAGAAAAACTTGGTTTTAATAAAGGTGTCTATGAAAACGGAACAAATAAAAATTTATTTATTGTTTCAGATCAAGTAATATCTACTCGAAATAAACCTCTTAAAGAAGACGTTAAAAGACTTCAAGAAGATGGTTCAACTATAATAGAAATGAAAGAAATAGATATTCCTTGGATTACAGCTAATGTTAAACAAGTTTATGATATTAAATCTGAAAGAGTTATTCCTTTTGAATATAGTAAAGAGCTATCACATGCTTCTGCTTTACAAGGTAAAAATTTAATATATGATACTCAAGGTCGTGTTTTAGTTAGACTAAGTAAACATTTAAATACAGGTAAACAATTATTAGATGATGTATATAGTATTAAAACTAAACAAAAAGAAGAACCAAGAGATTTTGGTAGGGTAGATGGATCAGGAGAAGGATTTATTGCAGAAACTTTACCTCCTATTCCAGGAGTAGATCATTATAAATACGCTTTAGTTGATCAATCTACTTTAAATTTTGGAGCATTACCTACTAATATATTACCTGTTAAAGATGGTTACTCACCTAAAATAGATATGTCTCTTTTTTATGTAGACATAATACCTATGATAGCTACTGAAAATGGTACAGTAGTTTATGACTTTCGTAATGGTAAAATAAATAAAAAAACTTTAGAGTTAGAGCCTATTACAAGTAGTGAATTAACAACTATGAATATATTTGAAAATTATTCACATGCTATAGCTAGAGCTCAAACAAAAACACAAGCAGAAAATATTGTACGTACTTTAGAAGATTCAAATTTTTATGGAGACTTTAAATTTAGAGTAAGAGGAGCTAAAGAAAGTGATTCTAAATGGGCTATGTGGAAAGAATCTGAAAATCAACTTATATATGAATCTGAATTAAACAGTTCTAAACTATTTAATAAGGACATAGTAGGACAACCAGATATAATGGATATTGGTGAGGCTTTAACTAGACAAGCTACAAATCAATTAAAGCAAGGATTACATACTCCTGCTTATAATAGATTTAAACAAGAGTTTGTAGAAGAGTTTGGAGAGTTTCTACCTTATGGAAAGTATCCTGCAAGTGTTAATGACATTGGTCGTTCTGTTAATTATAATAATTTATCAAGATTAGATAAAGATAAATTAAATGCTGCTAAAAATCAATTTGAAGTTTATCAACGTAGACTAGGTATGCAGGAAGCAGGCTTAACAGATATGGCAAAACAAAAACTATTTCATTCTATTGCTGATATAGTAGAAGGTTATACAAATAAAGCTGCACCATCTATTAGAAAAGAAGGTAATAAAGAGTTTGAAACCTCTATGATACTTCAAACAACGATTTCTACTATGGTAATTGCAGGTTCGCCACTTAAACAATTAATTTTACAGCTCTCTCCAGCTTTTGAAGCAATTATGTATAAAGCTCTAGGTAAAGACAAGTTTATATATGGTGCTCCTCAAATGTTAACACAAGCCTTAGCTTTAAGATTTGTAGGTATATTAGATCATCCTAGTATAAAAGATCAAAAACCTTGGTTAGAAAAACAAATTTACGCAACACTAAGAGCTACTGGAATGTCAGATATAGAAATTCCACATATAATAAAAGAAGTTAAAAGAACTTTATCTCAAGTAGATAGAAATATTTTAGTATCTGAAATAGTTTCTGATATGCCTTCTAAAATTCAAGAGACTACATATGATAAATTTGGTAGAAGATTTAAATCCACTGTAGGTGCACCTGGTACTCTTGGAAGAATAGTTGGTTTTAAACAATCAGAAAGTGGTACATCAGTAATGAGTGTTCTTATGGCAAGAAATATATGGGAAACTAATAATCCTGATGGAATTTGGTGGGAGTCTAAAAATAGAGCAGAGATAGCTAGACGTGCATATAATTATAAAGGAAGTATGACTGTAGAAGGAGCAATGCCTTGGAGTCGTAATATGCTAGGACAGTTATTTACATTTATTCAATATGAGCATAAAGTTGTTGTTGAAGTTTTGCATGAGGGCGGTTTTGCAATGAATGATTTACAACGAGCTAGATTTATGTTAGGTAAAGGACTTCTCTGGGGACCTGCAAAGATTGCAGTATATGGACTTATAGCAAATGAAATTATAAACTTCTTAGCAACTTACATGGAAGAAGAAGATGTAAAAGAAATGAAAGAAGTTGGAGCAGTCTATCCTGAATATGAAGCTAGAAAAAAGAAAGTAGATTTTTTAACTAAAGTAATGGAACGTAATCTTGCTGATGAATTTTTTAGAATGGTATTTAAAGTTTCTGGGTATGAGTTACCTGAAAAAGGTTCTATAGTATCAGAAAGTATGGCTAGTGATTCAGTACCTTTTTGGAGAGTTGGTAGTGAAATATGGAAATATTTTGATGGTAATGAAAAAACAGAACCAAGTTTTGCAGCATTTCAAGTTCCAGGTAAAATATGGGATTCAATTAAAGAAGTATATAAGATTTGGCAAATACCAGAATCTGCTGCTGGTTTTGAATTAGCTAGTACTTGGAAAAGAACTCAAGAATCTTTTAATGCTTTCTTAAAAAATTATAAAGTTGTAGGTGATATTGAAAAAGCTATAATAAATCAAGCAAATGATTATTGGATAAAAAATAAAAATGGTCGTAATCAAATTCAAATTACTCCAGAAGAAAATGTTTTAATAGCTTTAGGTTGGGGTAGTGATAAATCAAATACTTATTATAAAAATGTATTTAGTGGTTTAGATAGAGAAACAGAGATAAAAAATACTGCAAAAATGATTCATGCAGAATATCAAAGATTAGTAGATAAATTTCATGTTGGTGATGTAACATTCCAACAAACAAAATCTGATTTATATGATAATATGCCTTGGATTTTAAATGCTTTTGCTGGAGCTAGTAACTTTAATAAGTTAGAATTACAACAAATTCAAGATTTAATCTATGCTTTAGAAAGACAAAAAGCAAAAGAAACAGGAAGAGAGGCTCTATTTGATTTAATAATAAAGAATGGTATACAAGATAGTTTAATTGAGTCTAAAACTGGTATGGAATTTTTTGAAAAGTATGGAACAGAAGAAGAATTAAAAGATATATTAGATGCAATTGTACTACCTGAAACAGAACCAAGCCCACAATAACAAGGAAAAACTATGGCACAAGACAAATTTAGTACTACATTACAACCTATAGGAGAATTTAATGCCTATGTAGATAAGCCTGTAATTAATGAAGCTCCTGCTACAAAGGCTAAAAATATATTAACAACTTTAGCTAAAGGAACTCAGATAGCTGCTACAGCTTATGATTCTTATAAAGATTATGAAGCTAAGGTTGATGTAGGAGAAGAAATTTTAGATGAAATAGATTTATATAAAAATACTAGTCAATCTTGGAATAGTTTACCTTTTGTTAAAGATCAAAATAAAAACATGGAAACTAATGAAAATCAAATACTTTTAAATAGTGAATTAAGTAAACTTGATGGACAAATTAAAAAAGAAACTGATGCTTTAGCACAAGATAAAGTAACTCCTTTTCAAAGTAGAATGAGAATTAAAGCAGTATTACAAGAGGCTATTAAAAATAGTCCTGGGAGAGCAGATGTTATTACTAAATACTCACAAGAGTTATTAAATAATGCTGGTATAAATATACTATATGCAGAAGATAAAGCTTTAGCTAGTGCTACAGCAGCTGATCGAAAATCACTAACTAATAAGTATGAAAACTATGTAATTTCAGGAGCTAAGAAATATGATAAACCATTAATATATTTACCTGGTACAAAAACAATAGATTTTCCTGCTACTGAAGCAGGATTTCAAGAAGATATGATGATTCTTGATAAAAAAGAGGCTATTAACTATAAAAATGAAATAAAAGCTGGTGAAGAAGAACAAGCTCTAAACTATGCTGTAGATAAAGGATGGGATACAGCTCTTCTTTTAGGAGTTTCCCAAGACATTAGAACTTTTGGTTTAGAACTATTTCCTGATAATGAAGATCCTGTAATATCAGCACAAGAATTTCCTAAAAGAATAAATACGTTATTAACTTATATAGACCAACAAGAATATGACTTAATGACTAGAGAAGATGGTACTGGTAGAACTTTTGGTTCATTTATGGATAACGACATAATTAAAACTAAATTTGAAGTATTTCAAAAACAGTTAACGAATTATAGAAATAGAGTTCGTAGTTGGCGAGATGGTACTGATGTTAAAAAAGGGTTAGAAAATGTCGTAGCTAGTAAAAAATCTATTGATGAAGCAGAAATATACAAATTTGTTTCTCAATTTGAATTAGATGCTTTAGATAAACTAATTGAGTCTAAAAAGGCTTTAGGTGTACGGGGAGAAAACACTCCTGCAGCTATAAGAATAGACGATCAAATATTAAGAACAATTGCAAAAATATCAGGAGGTTTTAATAGTCTTGATATAAATAGAAATTATCCACAACTTACTGACTTTTATGTTAATGAAGAAGCAGGTATTGTTCCTTTTGTTAGTGTAACAAATTCTCTGGTTAACGAGCTTAAAAATCTAGAAACCAATTCAGTACAAAAAAGACAAATTCAACCTGTAATAAAAGAACATTTAAATGGTGTAGGTAAATCTTATTTAAATTTAGATAATGTTAGTCTTACTAATAGACAAGCTTTTCAAAGTTTTGATAATTTAACTAATATAGTTTTAGACCCAAATAATAAAAAAGTAATGGATGAGTTACCTAAAGGTTTTACTGTAACAGATAAAGAAATACCTATATATGCAGGAGATGTTAATAGAAGAGTTTCTAAAGCTGTTACAGATAATTTAAATAAACTAGATCAAAATATATTACCTTTAACAGCACTTAATCTTAACCTAGATGAAAATAACAGATTGTCTGTTACATTTAAAAATGTAAATGATTTCCCTCCAGACATGCAGAAAGACGTTGTAAAAGCAAAAGATAGTTTAAATCAATTATTTAATTATATAAATAAACAATTTGATTATCATAAGTGGGCAAATGCAGCTCCTAATGCAAGCTTTGACGCTTTTATGGAAGAATACTATCCTAATTTACCAAATATGTCTGGAGTACAAGAATAAATGGATGATGTTACAAAAGATCAATCCCCATCAGAAATTATAGGACAACGTTTAATAGATTCTGGTAATACTAAAATAGAAACTCCTTCTAAAGATGATGTTGATCCAGGGTTAATTGACACTATGACAGCTCTAAATCAACCTGAATCACAAGATAATATGCCAGTTAATGTAGGTTTACTTGTTAAAGACATTATATATAGTAATTTAGGAGTAGATCAAACTAAATTAAAACCCTATACTGAAAAAAAATGGGACTCTTCAGATTTAGAAGTTATGAAAGATATTATGCTTGCAGATATTAATAGAGAAGGTCCTTATAAACCTGGAGAAGAAAGAGATATAGTATATAATGATTATAGAACTGGAGGTACGGGAGCTAGAACTGTACAAAATGTTCAATTAAAAGACGGTTCAACTATAGATAGAGTTCATCCAGATTCTTTAAAAACAGAATCTTTAACTAATTTAATAAAAGACCCAGAACTTAGAGTTAAACTTTCATTAGGTTCTTATAAAGGTTCTATGGATAAAGATGGTAATTATATAATAAAAGATCAATTTAATTTTAATGACATGCATGGTGAAATAGAAGATAACAAATTAGTTAACACTGATGTTCCATTACAATATGAAGGAAAAAGAATTGAAATAGATGGTAAAGTTAAGTATGTTGCAGGTAAAAGAAAATCTTTTATAGAAAGATTTAAACAAGCTTTTGCACCTAGAATAATAAATTCTAAAACTGGACAACGTGGAAAAATTGACTCTGAATTTGGAACTTATCCAGGAGTTAATTATAATTCTGTAAGAACAGTAGCTAGATGGTTAGGTTCTAATAAACAAGATGAAGGAAGAAGGATTGAAATTAATTTAGGAAAAGATTTAAAACCCAAAAGGAAAACAAAATGATTAGTTTATTAACACATTTAATACCAATAGGACTTGGCTTTTTTGCTAAGTTAACTGCAATTAAATCTAAACAATCACATGATGAACATAAACTTATGTTGCAAGCAATGGGTTCTAAAAGAAAATTTATTGACAATGCA
>TARA_R110002072_G_scaffold935_22_pt1 | contig 14542 bp, 9 predicted proteins | sample TARA_R110002072 | Tara Oceans TARA_R110002072 (sample SAMEA4397118) | marine metagenome | biome: Polar Biome; feature: [SRF] surface water layer (ENVO:00010504); material: water (ENVO:00002006), including particulate matter (ENVO:01000060) such as... | depth 5 m | reverse complement strand
ATGAGGTTTGCATCGTCCCCGCAGGCTGCCTCGATGATGAGGTGGCGATGAAACCCGAGGCGCATATCTACACAGCGAGTCAAGCCAGTTGGGAGAGGGAACTGGCCGGGACGAAGCAGTTTCCGGAGCTTCCTGAATAGACACGCCAGACATACTGGACTAGGCCTGCTGCATTGGGTTCTGGCGAGTCGACTGCTGGCTTTTCTCAACGGCGCTCAGTTCACTGCTGGCGGCAGCTACCCGGTTTCGGCCCTTCTCTTTGGCGCTGTATAGCGCGCTGTCGGCCAGGCCGACCAGATCTCCTGGCCTGAGCTTTTCGGTTGGAACAATCGCCGCCACACCACAACTCATCGTCAACTCATGGCTTACCGCTGAGCCCTGGTGGAGGATATGCAAATCACGCACGGCCCTGTTGACACGCTCGGCAATCTTCATGGCGCCGTCCAGGTTGGTGTCCGGCAATATAATGGCAAACTCTTCGCCGCCATAACGCGCCACGGCATCCACTTCCCGCTGTAGGGTCGCACTGAGACAATGAGCGACCTTGCACAATGCGTCGTCGCCCTCCAGGTGTCCGTAAAAATCGTTGTACCGCTTGAAATAGTCCACATCGCAAAGGATCAGGGCCAACTGCGACGAACGCCGGGTATGGCCAACCCATTCACGATTGAGTATGTCGTCGAATGCGCGCCTGTTTGCAATGCCGGTCAAGCCGTCGACACTGACAAGCTGCTCCAGCTTCCTGTTAGCAATCTCCAGTTCCCTGGTTCGTCGCTCAACCCTGGACTCCAGCGTGTGGGTGTAGTCCTCCAGTTCACGCGACAAGGCTTCGACCTCTGTAAATGATTTGGCAAAGCGCAGGGACAACGCATACGACTGAATCACGATGAAACAGAGCATACCGGCGCCGGCGAGAAAAACGGGGGTCCTGATGACATCCAGCGACATGAGCACATCGTGCACGATAGCGATCGCCAGTACGGTAAAGCCAAACAGGAAGGCCTTGGCCACTTCTCGCTGCTCCACTACACAGCGGGTAAAGATATAGAGTCCAAAACAGACACTGCCCACCAGATAGATTTGAAATACGACCAGGAACTCGGAAAACACCTCGGCCGGTGTCACCATCACAAAAGCCGTAAAGGCCAGGCCCAGGAAGATGCACAGACGCGAAATCCACTCAGGGTAGGACCCGGGGACCAGATTGGAAACAAACCCGGCGAAAGCGGGGACCGCCAACAGAAACGACACATACTCCAGGCGCACCAGCATCGAATAGGAGATAGACGGTATCAATAGCGTCAGGTATTCGTCATCGGTGGCCAGAATGCGGACCAACACAATCAGGCAGAACAGGCCAAAAAACAACGGCGATGCATCCTGGCGGCGCTGCAGATACAGGGCGATATGGTAGAGGGCAATAAAACCAATACTGCCCACCAGAAATATCGCATAGCTCAATGCCAGTTCATGCGCGTGGCGAATCGCGGAGACTTCGCCGAGTGTCATCACCTTCCACACGCCACCGCTGCGATAGTGATAATTCGACACATGAATCACGATATTCATCTCGCTCCCGATATCCGTAGGGAGCGTCAGCACACTGCGCGCGAACGCCGGCTTGGAATCGCGCGCATTCGTGCCCAGTTCTCCAACGGAGTGCAGCAGCTGGCCATTGACGTAGAGCTTGAACGCCTCGCCGATATCAACCACTTTCAGCGCGAGATGCGGGGAGTCGGGCGGCAGCAACACGCGCAACTGATAGCTGGCGTAACCGTGCCCGGTCACAACCTGCTTGTCTCCATACTCATGGCCGTTCCAGGTTCCTGGCACAACGATGGTGTCGTCGCTTGCCAGCGCGCGCTGCGCTGGCGGAATGAAATCCTGCCAGTAGAACAGCCAGCGACCATCGAGGCGAATAGTGCCATCGCGCTCAAAATTCCAATGCCGCAGATCGAGTTCGCCGCCCTCTGCCTTGGGCGCCGACAGGGCAGCGACAGGCGCACTAAAGCAAAGGGTGATAAGCAGCGACAGGAAAATGGTTTTAAACATAGAATCTCATGAGCGCGCCTGCATCTGGTAGCTGAACGTTCCGGGGGGGCCGTTCCATCAGGCATCACCAACCGCGCGGGATCACCTGAGTCCAGTCGAGACAATCGCCAGTATATTGTCATCATCTGCAAACATGTCAATTGCTGTTGTGCGAAACGGGCGTTGGCGGCGCTCAGCGCGACCTGAACAGGCCTGTCAGCATTTTTTACACTTGAGCTGCAATGACCGCGTCCGGATAGCAAAGGATCGCTGTTGCGTATTGCTTCTTATAGCAATTATCGGATTGGGCACAAGAATTGCTCGCGGTTCCTATGCGGGGTTTTTCGGATAAATACCTGCAGGGATGCTTTGTCATGCTCAGACGTTTACTTGTCCTACTTGTTGTCCTCGTCGCGTTGCCGGTTTTCGCGCAGCAAACCTATGTCCGCGAGTTTCGCATGGGGTTCACACCCTATCCTCCCAGCTTTGATGCGGCCGGCTACGACCAGTCCTACCAGATCATTCAGCAGCACGCTGACCTGATCAGCCACACATTCCAGGCCGGGATCCCATGGGATGACGCCCTGACCAGTTCCAGTTACAGGGATTATCCCGCCAGCCTGCAGCAGGAATGGGATTTTCTGCTTGAGGCCGATGCCAACAATGTCCCGGGTATGGCCAGGTATGTGTCCATGCTGCCAACCAATATCCAGTACAACAGCCTGGCCACACTCTGGAATGAGAACGGACCGGGCCAACCGCTGGGCGCTCCCTGGGATACGGCGGCATTCAATTCACCGCAAGTCAAAACCGCCCTGCTGAATTATTCGATTGCGCTCATTGAGGCGTTTCAGCCAGAGTATTTTGGACTGGGTGTCGAGATCAATATCCTGATGGCGAAACGATTCGACGTGTGGAGTGACTACAAGCAACTCAACCAGTACCTCTACACAGAACTCAAGCAGCGCTACCCCGACCTGTATGTTTTCCCCACAATCCAGTATGAGCATATGCTGGGCCTGCATGACGCCTCCCGCCAGTTGGCCGATTACCTGTCGGCGTTCTACCCGACAGTTCTGTGGTGGGAAATGTACGAGCTGATGTTTTACAGCGACGCATTCGTGATCAGTACATTCCCCTATCTCTCCTACAACAACCAGATTTACGATGGCTACTACGATCTCGCATTCAATCTGGCTACCGTGCATGGGATACCGGTAGCGATCGACCAGATGGGCAGTTTGTCGCGGGATGTGGATGTGGGTCCGGTTATTCTTAGGGGCTCGGAGGAGGTGCAGCTCAATACGATCTACTATTTACTGGCCGCTTGCTACCAGTCGGACGTTCTGTTCGCGGTCAATTTCTTTACGGTAGATTACGCAGAGAACTACGGGAACAACCCGATTTCGCTGTCCTGGGCCTATGCCGGACTGTTTAATCCCGATGGCACGCCAAAACCGGTCGCCGCACTGTGGGATCTGTTCCTGGCAATTCCCTACCAGCCCCCGCAGTAATCGATCGAGCAAACCTTCGCCAGCGGCCAGTTCGTTTGAACTGGGCCAAATACGCATGCTAGTCTGCGCCTCTATTGGGGGGAGCCATGCGTCCGCAGTTAGCCTTTGGGTTTATTTTTATCACGGTACTGCTGGACTCCATCGGATTCGGCATCATCATGCCGGTTGTGCCACAACTGATAATGGATATTTCCGGCGAGGACCTGACCCACGCCGCACGCATCAGCGGCTTCCTGTTGTTCGCCTTTGCCGGCATGCAGTTTATCTCCTCACCGCTACTGGGAAATCTCTCTGATCGTTTCGGGCGCAGGCCTGTCCTGCTGTGCTCGCTACTGGCAATGGGCTGCAACTATCTGTTGATGGGTTGGGCGCCGACACTGGTGTGGTTGTTTGTGGGGCGCATCATCGGCGGCATTTCCGCCTCAACATACGGCATTGCCAACGCCTATATCGCCGATACCTTTCCCCCGGAAAAGCGCGCGCAGTACTTCGCGCTGCTGGGTGCGGGGTTCGGCACCGGGTTTATCATCGGCCCCGCCGTCGGTGGTTTCCTCGGCGAGTTCGGCCCCCGCACACCGTTTTACGCGGCGGGATTGCTGGCGTTTATCAATGTCATTTACGGGTTTTTCGTGTTGCCCGAATCCCACAAAATGGAAAACCGTCGGGAGTTTGACCTCGCCCGCGCCAACCCGTTGGGAGCGTTCAGGCAGCTATGGCACTACCCGGAGGTGATCGCACTGGTAGTAGTGTACTTCTTCTATATGTTGGGCCACTTCTCGCTTCCGAGTATCTGGGCGTTCTTCACGATCGAGAAATTTGACTGGTCACCGCGTGAAATCGGCTTCTCATTGAGCGTAGTCGGCGTCGCGATGATTTTCGTGCAGGGCTTCCTCATCCGCAAAGTGTTGCCGGTGTGGGGGCCGATAAAAACCGCTATCGTCGGTTTCATCGCCACCACGCTGAGCTTCATCGCATACGCCTTTGTACCGTATGGCTGGATGATGTACCCGATCATCGCACTGGGTGCACTGCAGGGGTTTGTGGTGCCGTCGCTGCAAAGCATTATGTCGGCGCGCATCCCGGCCAATGCGCAGGGCGAACTGCAGGGTGCTCTCGGCAGCATGAGTGGCCTGGTAGCGATACTCAGCCCGCTGTTCATGACGCAACTTTTTTCCTACTTCAGCTCCGATGACGCGATTGTGTACTTCCCCGGCGCACCGTTTTTTGCCTCGGCGGTGTTAACGCTGCTGGCGCTGTTGATACTGTTGCGAGCGATCGCCGGGCGGCAGGTAACACACACTGTGCAGGGCGATCCACCGCAGGCATAGCGACAGCGGCTGGCGCGAACTCACACAAGGATGGCATGCAATCCCATGTGCCGGGGCCACTCATCCAGTACTATACTGCCTCGTACGCGTTGAGACGGGAATAAGAACATGGCAGACAGGCTATTGCGTATCGGCGGCGCCAGCGGCTTTTGGGGGGACGCCGCCCGGGCCACGCCGCAACTGGTGAATACCCCCGGACTGGATTACATCGTCTACGACTACCTGGCCGAGATCACGATGTCCATCATGGCGCGCGCCAGGGCTAAAGATCCGCGCAAGGGCTATGCCGCTGATTTTGTCAGCGCGGCCATGAAACCTAATCTGGCACTGATCGCCGAGCGCGGTATCAAGGTCATCTCCAATGCCGGCGGCGTGAATCCCGACGCCTGCGTGCAGGCCCTGTGCGCAGAGATCGCCGAGCAGGGCCTGAGTCTCAAGGTCGCCTGCGTGAGCGGCGACGATCTACTCGACAACAAAGATGCGCTGCAGGCATCGGGTATCACGGAGATGTTTTCCGGTGCGGCGTTTCCACCGCTGGAGAAAATTCTCAGCATCAATGCCTATCTGGGCGCATTCCCGATCGCCCGCGCACTGGCAATGGGTGCCGATATTGTCATCACCGGGCGCTGTGTCGACAGCGCGGTGACACTGGGCGCATGCATACATGCGTTTGGCTGGGGCCGCGACGACCTCGACCAGTTGGCCATGGGCTCTCTGGCGGGCCACATCCTGGAGTGCGGGCCACAGGCCAGCGGCGGCAACTTCACCGACTGGGAGCAGGTGCCCGGCATCGCGAACATCGGTTACCCTGTGGCCGAAATCTCCGCCGATGGCAGTTTCGTCTGCACCAAGCCCGAGGGCACCGGCGGCGTGGTCAACGTGGGCACTGTGAGCGAGCAGATGCTTTACGAAATTGGCGATCCGCAAGCCTATATATTGCCCGATGTGGTGTGTGACTTCTCCACCGCCCGTATCGAGCAGGTGGGCGAGAACCGGGTGCGGGTGTCCGGCGCAACGGGCAGGCAAGCCCCTGACACCTATAAAGTCAGTGCCACGTACGCCGATGAATTCCGCGGCGGCACCTATATGAGTTTCTACGGCATAGACGCAGACCGCAAGGCCCGCGCCCTCGGTGACGCCGTGTTCGAGGCGGCCCGCAATGTCTTTAACACCTTTGGCCTGGCGGACTTCAGCGAGACCAGTATCGAGCTGCTGGGCACCGAGAGCCAGTACGGCCAGTTCAGCGAGGTCAGCAGCAGCCGCGAGGTGGTGATGAAAATCGCCGCCAAGCACCCCGAGAGCATCGGCATCGGCATCCTGCTCAAGGAAGCGGTCGGGCTCGGCCTGGCGACACCGCCGGGCCTGTCCGGTTTCGCCGGTAGCCGCCCCAGCCCCTCACCGGTGGTGCGCCTGTTTTCATTCACAGTGCCCAAGGCAGAGGTGCAGGTGAGTATTGTGCTTGGGGATGACACGGCGGCCTGTGATGAAGTCCACGGTGAAGCACTGGATACCTCCACCATCGCGCGACCGGAAACACCGCACGCAGCAGCCACCACTGACAGTGTCGAGGTGCCGCTGATCGCACTGGCGTGGGGCCGCAGCGGCGACAAGGGCAACAAGGCGAATGTCGGCATCATTGCGCGGCGGGCGGAATACCTGCCCTATATCTGTGATGCGCTCACCGCAGACGTGGTGCAGCAGCGCTTCGCCCACTTCCTCGCCGACAGCTCAGCGGACAGTGTTGAACGCTTCCTCCTGCCCGGCGCCCACGCCCTCAACTTCCTGTTACACGATGTGCTTGGCGGCGGCGGCGTCGCCAGCCTGCGCAACGACCCCCAGGGCAAGGGTTATGCACAGCTGTTATTGTCCTGCCCCATTCCGATACCTGAAAAAATTGCGGCCACTATCGCGGAGACCCTGTGATGCCAGTGTTTAACTCAAAGATCAACGTAAACTCCGAGGGCTACGCGAAAAACCGGCGGGAGATGCTGGAGCTGATTGGGCAGTTGGAAGTGCTGAACGCGCGCGGTGCCATGATTTCCGAGCAGCGCAAACCGCGCTTTGAAGCGCGCGGACAATTGACCCCACGCGAGCGACTCGCCCGCCTGCTCGATCCCGGCATGCCCTTCCTCACCGTGGGCAATATCGCCGGCTACCTGGTGGACAGCAGCGATCCGGAAAAGTCTATTCCCGGCTCCACCATCATCTCCGGTATCGGGTTTATCAGTGGCGTGCGCTGCATGGTGGTGGTGGACGACAGCGGCATCATGGCCGGCACACTCACGACCGCCGGTGGTTACCGTGTGCGCCGCTGTGAGGAGATCGCGCTGCAGCAAAAGCTGCCCTTCGTACATCTGGTGGAAAGCGCTGGCGGCGACCTCATCAACTATACCGTGGAGGCTTTTTCCCAGGGCGGCATGCTATTCGGTAACCTCGCCAAACTGAGCAAGGCGGGCATCCCGGTGATCTCCATCCTGCACGGTTCCTCGACAGCCGGTGGCGCCTACATGCCGGGCCTCAGCGATTATGTGATCGCGGTGAAGAACAACGGTCGCGCCTTTCTGGCCGGCCCGCCGCTGCTGAAGGCGGCCACCGGCGAGGTCGCCACCGAGGAAGAACTGGGCGGTGCTGAAATGCACGCCTCGGTGTCCGGGCTGGCGGAATACCTGGCAGAGAATGATGGCCAGGCGGTGCAGATGTGCCGTGAATTGATGCACCGACTGCAGTGGAACAAGGATTGCGCCACCCCGGCGCGGCGCGCCTTCCGCGAGCCCCTGTACGAGGCCGATGAACTGGCCGGCGTGATTCCCTGCGATTACCGCAACCCCTACGATATGCGCGAGCTGGTGGCGCGGGTGGTGGACGGCTCCGACTTCATGGATTTCAAATCCCGCTACGGTGCCTCCACAGTGTGCATTCAGGCTGACATTTTTGGCCTGCCCTGCGGCATTCTCGGCAACAACGGCCCGATCGATCCGGAGGGTGCCACCAAGGCCACGCAGTTCCTGCAGTTGTGCGACCAGTCCAATATCCCGGTGGTGTTCCTGCAGAACACCACCGGCTACATCGTGGGCACAAAATCGGAACGCGCAGGGATGATCAAACACGGCTCGAAGATGATCCAGGCGGTGCGCAACCTGGAAGTGCCGCGCATCACGATGATGACCGGTGCCAGCTTCGGGGCTGGCAATTACGGCATGTGCGGCCGCCACTTCGAGCCCGACTTCCTGTATACCTTTCCCAACGCCCGCACCGGCGTAATGGGCGGCGAACAGGCCGCGAAAACCATGTCGGAGGTCGCGCGCGGTAAAGCCGCTGCGCTGGGACAGCAACCGGATGAGGACGCACTCGCCAAGCAGGAGGCGTTCCTGGCCAATATTTTCGACAGCCAGTCCAGCGCCTTCTATACCTCCGGGCACATGCTGGACGACGGCATGATTGATCCACGCGAAACGCGCAAGACGCTGGGCTTCCTGCTGGAAACCGTGTGGGAAACCAGACATCGCAGCGTGCGACCAAACAGCTTTGGCATCGCGCGCATGTAAGCGCGGCATACAGCACAACTGGAGACACCAACATGAGCGCACTACCCCAAACCAAAGACCTGATACTGGATAAACAGGGCAGCGTGCTGACCCTCTGGCTCAACCGTCCCGAGGCCAAAAACGCCCTGTCGGCTGAGATGGTCGATGAACTCCACGCGGTGCTGGATGCAGCCGCTGCGGACCCGACACTGCGCACACTGATCCTGCGCGGCAAGGGCGGCATTTTTTGCGCTGGCGCGGATATCAAGGGCTTCAAATCCGGCGCGCAGGGCGGCGAGCCGAACGAGGACGACGTCGCGCGCGGCAATCGCACCTTTGGCGACCTGATGATCAAGCTCAACGAACAGCCGCAGGCCGTCATCATGCTGGTGGAAGGCGCGGCCATCGGCGGCGGACTGGGGTTGTGCTGTGTCGGCGACGTCACGCTGGTGACACGTGATGCCAGGTTCCGCCTATCGGAAACCAGCCTCGGTATTCCACCCGCGCAGATCGCCCCGTTCGTGACCGAGCGGGTCGGGCTTACCCAGGCCCGTCGCCTGATGTTGACCGGTGCGCGCTTTAAGGGTGAGGAAGCTGTGCAGTACGGCATCGGCCACATCCTGGCTGAGGACAGCGCCGACATGGAGGCCAAATGCGCCGAGGTACTGGCGCAAATTGCACTGTGCGCACCGGGAGCCAATGCCGTTACCAAAAGCATCGTGTTCGAGGCCACCCGTCGCCCCCGGTCGGAGGCGCTGGATTTTGCCGCGCGCGGCTTTGCCAAATGCATGCTCAGCGACGAGGGCCGCGAGGGTGTAGCCGCCTTCGTTGAGAAGCGTAAACCGACATGGGCCAGCGAATAAGCGTGGAGAACACAATGACACGATTTACCAGCATTCTGGTGGCCAATCGCGGCGAGATCGCCTGCCGGGTGATACGCACAGCGCGCGCGCAGGGTTACCGCACCGTCGCCGTCTACTCCGATGCCGACGCCAGGGCACCCCATGTATTGATGGCCGACGAGGCTGTCCACATCGGCCCCAGCCCGGTCAACGAATCCTATCTGGTGGTTGAGAACATCCTCGCCGCCGCCAGTGCCAGTGGCGCACAGGCGATACATCCCGGCTATGGCTTTCTCAGCGAAAACGCCGACTTTGCCCGCGCCTGTGAGGATGCCGGGCTGGTGTTTATCGGCCCGCGCCCCGATGCAATCCACCTGATGGGCAACAAGGCTGAGGCCAAGCGTCGTATGATCGCAGCGGGCGTGCCCTGCGTGCCAGGGTACGAAGGCGAGAACCAGAGCGATGCCACACTGCTGAGCGAGGGGGCAAAAATCGGATTGCCACTGATGGTCAAGGCGGCCGCTGGCGGCGGCGGCCGCGGCATGCGTCTGGTCGACGACGCGCAGGAGTTGGCAAATGCGATCAAGCTGGCTCGCGCCGAGGCAACCTCCGCGTTCGGCAGCGGCGACCTGATCCTCGAGAAAGCCATTGTCCGCCCGCGCCATGTCGAGGTGCAGGTATTTGGCGACAGCCACGGCAACCTCGTGCATCTGGGCGAGCGCGACTGCTCGGTGCAGCGCAGGCACCAGAAGGTAGTGGAGGAAGCGCCCTGCCCGGTGATGACACCCGCGCTGCGCGAACAGATGGGTGCGGCCGCAGTCGCCGCGGCTCGCAGCATCAATTATCGCGGCGCCGGCACCGTGGAATTCCTGCTCGATGAACACGGCGACTTTTATTTCCTGGAGATGAACACCCGCTTGCAGGTGGAGCACCCTGTAACGGAATTGATCACCGGCCGGGATTTGGTAGCACTGCAGCTTCAGGTCGCACAGGGCGAATCTCTCGGTTTCACGCAGGACGATGTCACCCTCACTGGGCACGCCATTGAGGTGCGACTCTACACCGAGGACCCGAGCCAGGACTTCCTGCCCACCTCCGGGCCGGTTGATCTTTGGTCTGAACCCACCGGTTCCGCCGTTCGGGTAGATAGCGGCATTTGTAGCGGGCAGTTGATTTCGCCCTTCTACGACCCGATGGTGGCCAAGATCATCGCCAGCGGTCCGACGCGGGAAATCGCCCGCCTGCGACTGATTGAAGCGCTGAAGGACACGGTGCTGTTCGGCCCCCACCACAACCGTGACTTCCTCGTCGCCTGCCTGGAGAAAGAGTGTTTCGCCGCCGGCGAGGCCACCACCGCCTTTATCGCCGAGGAGTTTGCCGCGGGTGAAATCGCCGACATGCAACCGACGTTCACCGACAGCGCGGTGGCCGCCGTGCTGGAACTCGCACTACAGCACCGTGAACTGTATGACCGCAGCGTGATCGTGGCGCCGGCGCTGCGCGACTGGAGCAGTGCCGGTGCACTGGTCTCGCGCAAGCAGTATAGCCACGGTGAAACAGTTCACGACCTGTCGGTGACACCGCAGGGCCGTGCTCGCTACCTGGTCCGCGACGGCGACAACGCCGCCGTAATCGAGCTGCTTTCAATGGCCGACAGTATCGCTCACGTGGCGATCGATGAAGTGCAACATATCGCACGCTATCACCTGCCCGAGGAAGGGCGACTGTACCTGTCGATCGGCGGTCGCGCGGCACAATACCGCGACATGATTCGCCTCGATGGTGTGCAGGACCAGGCTGGCGGCAGTGGCAGAATTGTCGCGCCGATGCACGGCCTGCTACTCGAAGTGCATGTAGCCAGTGGAGATACGGTCGAGGCGGGGCAGACCCTGGCAGTCCTCGAGGCGATGAAAATGCACTATGAAATCGTCGCCGATGCCACTGGTGAAGTGGCATCGGTGATGGCAATGGCGGGTACACAGGTTGCGGCCGACGACCTGTTGATCGAGATCACTGTCGCACAGTAATGCTCAGCGGGCGGCTTCCCTGCATTCGCAATCATCGGGGCGTGAGTATCCCTTTGCGGGGGATCTCACGCCTTTTCGGGCCCGCGGTGGCTGGTAATGGCTTTTCTTGCCTTCGCTGGCGCAGTATCTCTGGCATTTTTCCTGCTGACTTGAAAGCCAGTATTGCATTGAACTGCCTATTGCAAAAAGTACAGCCAGCCAAAATACCACCGGGAACAGAAAGCCTCGCATGTCACCACAATCCCCACATCCGCTTTCCCGATTTCACTGCGCACCCAAGCACGGGTCACACATGCCCCGCGCCACAGTTCCAGCACAGGTCAAACGACTCATCGTTTTCCTCCTGACAGCGCTTACAAACCCACGGCGCGGCGTTCTCGTCACTGACAGCACTTTCAAGAATCCTGCAGGCCCTGTCGTAATCCATATCCCTGACCACCCACAGTTCAACCCAGGTATCAAACGGCGACACTTCACCAATCGCACTTGAGGCGTACTCGTTTTTGACAACGACATTGACATCATAGGACTCGAGAATGTTCTTCGCATTTGCGACGATAAAGCGGTTGCTGTGGGTGAATACCATTCTCACGACGCGCTACTCATATTTGTGCTGAATTGCACACCGGCGCGGGATACAGGCACTTTTTTAACCATTGTGTGGGCAAGTTCACTGACAGTATCGCCGCATCTCTTCGCTGAAGTGACATCTTGCCCTATCATGCGGTGCTAAAACAATGACAGCATCAGTGCTGCCGGCTGCATGTATTCCAGACGATCAAGAGGCACACCTTGAACATAATAATCCCTAGACGCCGCCTGACCACCACCGTGCTGTTACTGCTGCTTGTGATCGGAGCGGGGTGCAGCGACGGGGATAGCAGTTCATCCCAGGCAGGCTCACTGCAGATTGCCCATACGCTGGACAATATTGAGCCGCAGGAGGGTGATCACACTCTGTTTTCGTTCATCAGCGGCATCGACAGCGCGGGCGATATCGTCTACGGCCCGTTGCGTTTGCCCTACGCCGACGAGCACACGCTGGAGAACGTTCCGCTCAACGTGGTGCGGATACGGATCGAATACCGACTGGGAACCGGGCGACAAATTGCGCTCGCGGACACTGCGGTTGACGTTCGGCAGAACGCTACGACACAAGTCCTCGCTGCAGCATCCGGCCCGCCCAATAATGTGCAGGTGGAACTGGTAAACGACACCGAAAACGCGGGTGGCGACTCGAATATGTTTGTTCTGTTCGATACGCCCAAGCCATCGGGCAGTGCGACGGGGATTGACCTGTTAACAAGCTCCGGCAGTGCATCAGCGAATGCCTCCGGCGCGGCACTAAGTTCGCTCTGGCCAAAAGGGCAAGGTAACCAGCCCACACTGACATCGCCTTATACCGGCAAGGTGCTGCCGATCTACTCGTTTACGGTGGATGATGTGAATTCAGGACGGCTCACTTTCTCGTATGGGACACCCGCCTCCATCGTCGACGGCAAAGGGCCGACTGCAGCGGAGAATTATCGTTATGACAAGCTTGAGATCACATACCTGAGCAGCAATAAAAGTGGCGGGGGAAACCTTACGGCTATCGACTTTTTCTCGATGCCGCTGCAGGTGGAAGTCATACACTGGGGTGAAGACACGCCAGACCCACTGCAGACCAAAAGCATCTATGCCTCCACACCCACAATCCTGAAAACACTCAGGAAATTGGCCCCCAACCGCATGGGCCCCGCGTTCAAAAACCTCTCGGGCGGCGAGTTCCAGTTCCCTGTGCGCGATCCGTTTGACCTGTCCACGTTTGCCCGCGCGCTGTCACCCAACACCATCGCTGCCGCAGCCGCCAGCGGATCATCCGCGCCCTACCCCAGTTTCGGCGGCCCTCACGGTTACCTTGAGAGCCTGGTCGGCAAAACGTATGCTCTCAACGGTGCACAGTATGGCGGCTATGAGTACAAGGCGAAGTTCGAGCGCCACACAGACGGCGGCTACATCGTGCACTGCACCGGTAAAACAACCACCCATCCTGCGTCGCCGCTCCCGGCGAACGCCGCCGTGACCCTCCACCTGCCGAAAGACCAGCTGGACTTTTTCATCTACGCGACGGTTGCCAACAAGTCGTCATACAGTATCGAGGGGTTCCCGTTTGTCGATACCAAGGACAGCACAGCGGAAGACAAGGTGAAACTGGCCAACGCCAGCCCCTACGGCGCCATCGTCGGGGATATACAGGCGGCGCTGAACTTCGGCTATCTGGGGGGGCGCTTCGACGCCAGTACTGCGCATCCCAAGAAGGAGCAGGATATCGACGACTATTACTCCAGTGTCCTGTTGCCTTACGCCTATCCCTACAGCGGCGCCCGGGTAAAAAATGATGGCTTCTACAACCCCTACGCCGGTGTTTTCTACTACCTGTCCGACGCATACGGACACCCCTACAGCGATCGTCTGGCAGCGGCCAGCCCGCTCTACTCGCTGCAGGCCGGGGACACGGTTCGCATCACGTTGCTCAATGATCACCGACTCGACACACCGCTGGTCAGTGTCACGGGGGCGGACAAGAACAAACTGGACCTGGCGTGGCCGAAAGTCGCCGGTGCCAGGGGTTACAGCATCGAACTCAGCCCCAAACCCGCGCAGAATCCAGCGCCTGTTGGCGTGCAGGACAAAGCCATGCAGACCCATTCGGTCACCGGCCTGACGCCGGGGACCTCCTACCTCGTATCCGTGAAGGCCACCGGCAGCAGAAGTGGCCAGGCCATAGAATCTGCGGTGCTCCCGGTTCAGGGAGTGACACACGCTGATCCCGCGGCCACCCATGCTGACAGTGACACAGCGACGTCAGAGTCACCGACATTCAAGGTGAGCCTGGGGTTGACGCCAAACTTCAGTTCCATGAGTTACGTGTTAAACGGTGAAGCCGTCGATTTCAATGACGATGCCAGTGTGACAGGCGTCATCGGGACAAACACGCTTAACCTGAGCATACTCGACGCCGACAGCACGATCGTTTACCAGGGCACCTACTTTGTCACACTGGAAGATGCAAGCGCCGGGCACTTCAATGTGGGGGCGCCGTACCAGCTGGAGTACAACCTGAAACCACTGACTCAGGCCGGGCCTCCGGGGGCACCCCCGTACGCGCTGGGACCCGACTACCCGCTCACCATCGGAACGCCATTTGCACCGAAGCCGTACTACAGGCATTTCGAGATCAAATTCCCGTCGCACCAGTAACCACACCGAGCGGGGTGATCGCAGCTGATCATT
>TARA_R110002072_G_scaffold77852_3_pt1 | contig 14551 bp, 14 predicted proteins | sample TARA_R110002072 | Tara Oceans TARA_R110002072 (sample SAMEA4397118) | marine metagenome | biome: Polar Biome; feature: [SRF] surface water layer (ENVO:00010504); material: water (ENVO:00002006), including particulate matter (ENVO:01000060) such as... | depth 5 m | reverse complement strand
GCCCTCGCCTCTATCTGTCCATTCAATATACTGACGTTGATAAGCACATGGTATAACCTTTGCACCTACCTCACCGTCATAGATTGATTTTGTAAGCGTGTTGTAGATCATTCCACTTTCCGCTCCCTCTATGTATAGAGGATCTCTTTTTTTAATCTGAGGTGATGTATCACTCAAAATTCGTAAAAAAGGTATTGCTAAGTCATCCATTCCTAGATTTCCTAGACCTTTATTAGCATCCTTTTCAAAAATGCTAGAGTCAAATTGAACAACGTTTGTTGCTGCTTCTTCGTTTTTTTTTATAGCGTTTGCCATATTTACTCCTTATTTTGTTTTTTGTCGGCTGATTTTTGTTTTTCGACCAAAGTGCAGAAAAAATAAATCTTCTGGCAAACTTTTGCCTTCTTCATGCCACTTTGTAACAGTGGCTTTCAGTGTACCAGCGTGCACCGAAACTTTTACTTCAGGAATTAAGCCCATCTCTTTAATTGTCTCTTCGAGTTGTTTTGCTTTTGTGCCTTCTCCCTTACCGAAACGCATAGCTACTTGGTTTTTAATAATATCGCCCAGGCCATTATCTTCTAACCATTCATAACAAGCAGCTTGTCTCTTTAAATCTTCTTTTGGTATAGAACAATGAATGTTCTCTACAATTTCTACTTTTGATCCATCATACATTTCTGTTGATGTCATTCCTAGTTCTGTCATTTTCTCGGGAATAATTTCCTCGGATAATTTTCGTAATTGATCTTTAAAATTCTTTAGTTGATCTTCTGTTGCTTCAATTGAAGCCTCTAATGCGAGCTGTGTTCGTAGTAATCCAGCTACAGATTCTAGACCTGTTTGTTCAATGTTTGCTACTGCGTCGCCTTCAAAGTTTATCTTGCTCATCTATTTCGCCTTTCTCGTGAATGTTAATACTTACCGAATAATATTTTTTTTGAATCTTATCCCATTTAAGTATTTTGAATCTACCGCGATTCATTTCAGAAGCTATACAGCAAGAAATTCCCATTGCCGCTGGATCTCCCATCATTAAAAGATAGTCATTATCATCAAAATCTTTGAGTTTTCTGCGTAATTTTTTTATTGCAGGTTGTGGACTAAACATAATTTGTTGCCCACTCTCGAATAATAAAACAATATCCCCGTATTCCTGCGCACTTAACACATTAATATAAGGATTCTCCTGCACTAAAAATACAGTAGGCTTCTTCTCATTCTTTTCTTTTTTAAATTCCATCTTTTTAATTTCTGATTCTCCTTTATCTCTTGTATTTTGTTTAAGCAAGTATTATATCAACATTTAGAAAGTTATTATGGATTATAGATTTAAAACAAAACCTTTTCAACATCAATTAGATGCTTTGGAGAAAAGTTGGAATAAAGAAGTTTGGGCTCTTTTTATGGAGATGGGCACAGGTAAAACTAAAGTATGCATTGATAATATTGCAATACTCTACGACAAGGGTAAAATAAATTCGGCTCTTATCATTGTACCTAATGGTATTAAAAGAAATTGGCGTAACGAGTTAAAGATACATTTATCCGATCATATTAATTACCGGGTAGCTATCTGGTCTGCTTCCCCTAAAAAAGAAGAGAAGCAGGAAATTGAGCAGTTGTCCGTGATCGTTGATGACTTAACCATTTTTATTATGAATATTGAATCTTTATCCACAAAGCGTGGTTATGATTTCGCATATAGTTTTCTATTAAAAAACCAAGCATTGATGTGCATTGATGAATCAACCACCATTAAAAATCACAACGCTCAACGCACGAAAAACATTTTAAAACTTCGAGACTTAGCAAAGTATAGAAGGATTATGACAGGGTCTCCTATAACTAAATCACCACTTGATATATTTTCTCAAGTTCAATTCTTAGATCCTTATTTATTAGATCAACAAAGTTATTATAGTTTTAGAGCTAGATATGCTGTTATTGTTTCCAGGTCCGTGGGCAGTCATTCGTTTCAACACATTGTTAAGTATCAACGCCTGGACGAGTTGCAGGAAAAAATAAAAGATTTTTCTACACGAATTTTAAAGAGTGAGTGCTTAGATCTTCCTGAAAAATTATATACAAAAAGAAATGTTGTTATGACACCCGAACAATTAAAAGCTTATACGGAAATGAAGAAATCAGCGTTAACCTTTTTAGAGGATAGTAAAATGATGACAGCAGCTACAGTGCTAACACAAATTATTAGACTACATCAGATTACATGTGGCCATGTGAAGACGGATGATGGTGAGGTAATCTCATTAAAGAATAACCGCATTCAAGAGTTATTGAATGTCTTGGATGAGACAGGCGGAAAAGTAATTATATGGGCTGTATATCGTCATGATATACAAGCTATAGAGAAAGAAATAGGAGATTTATATGGTAAACAAAGTGTGGCGTCTTATTATGGTGATACCAAAGATTCTGATCGTCAGTCTATTGTTGATCGTTTTCAAGATAATGATGATGCTCTTCGGTTCTTCGTGGGAAATCCCAAAACAGGAGGTTATGGTCTTACTCTTACTTCTTCTCACACTGTTGTGTATTTTTCAAACGACTATAGTTTAGAAATACGTATGCAATCGGAAGATAGAGCACACCGTATAGGGCAAACAAATAAAGTAACTTATGTAGATTTAATGGCAGAGAATACTATTGATGAGAAAATTGTTAAAGCGTTAAATGCTAAAATAGATTTAGCGAGTCAGGTAATGGGGGAAGATCCTAGAAAGATTTTATTCAGCTAATGCTCGCTCGAGTAATACTTCCAACCGTATCACACGTTCTTTTATTTCTGGTATATCTTGTAGTATTATCATTTCTAATTGCGATTGTTTTGTCTCAATGGCTATTACTTTTTGTGACAGCATGCCATACACAACTCCAGCGCTTATTAGAATCATTGAAAACCAAACTATGTTCCTTAGATTAAAATCTTTATCCATTAAAAACCACCCATAAAATTATTTGTTTGTCTTAATTGATCGTAATAAGGATCTGTATTTAATGATGCGATTCCACCTTGATTATAACCTGTTGCATTGCTATTTAATATATCTATGGCTTCTTGATTTAACGGTGGTAGTTCCAGTCCCGTTGAGTCAAAATTATTAGGTGATAACCCTGTTATTATATTATCTTGAAAATTTATTGCTTCTTCTGGAGAGGCAAAATATTGATTTAGGTTTGGACTTTGATTTTGATTCAAAAAAGGAACTTTTGGATTTAGACCTATATTAGGATTAGAATATTGATCTTGAAAAGGAACCTCTGGATTTAAATTTGGGTCTAATGCACCAAAATTTTTATTTGGCATCATCCTACTTGAAGAGCCACCTAATTGAGCTTGTTCTTGTGGTGTCATTACAGTACCTTCTGGAAATCCTGTAAATTCACTGCCTTGAAAGTATCCACTTAGGTTTGGACTTTGATTTTGTATGTCGGCTGGTGCATTTCTCCCTCTGTCCAATCTACCCAGCATTGCATTAATATCACCCGTCGTGACGGCGTTGGAAGTTTGGTAATTTTCTGGTGAATATAAACTGTCTCCTGGTTGAAAGTCAAATTGTTGTCCAGTAGTATTATTTGATGATTGCCCAAGTATGTTTCCTTCATCAACCTCACCAAAAACATCGACATCACGGTCTGCAAAAGATTTGTTGTCATATGTTCCAGAAGTTGGATCTAGTGGATAGCGTTGGCCTGGCATTATATCATTATGGTAGGGAATACCATCAGGCTGGAAGATATTACTAAAATTTAACTCAGGAAAATTAACATTTTGCAGTAATGCGTTCTTAATACCTCCTGGCATGTTTCGTAAATCTTCTGGTATCATACCTGTTAACGCATTCGCAATATTTTTTCCTGTTTGTATGCCTTCTTTTATAACAGGAAGACCTGTTACAGCATCAACTACTCGGCCACCTATAGTTACAACATCTCTTCCCATTTTGTATGGATCAGATTCTTTAACTTTCTTTTTACCCGATTCAAGCATTCTAATCATTGGTGACATATTCTTATAGAGGTCAGCTATTCCTCCGAAGAAGTTGTGTATAAAACCAGGATACATCTCCTTATACCTGTCAGGATACATATTCTGAAATTTTCTTGAAGGGTCTCCAAAATCTTCTCGTTTTGTTTTATCAAAGATTTCTTTTCCTGCTGTAGTCAGCATAGGAGCACCTGAACTTGTTCTCATAATCCTTCCTGAAGAACTCCGTGCAACGCCGCCTGCTTGTATGGCTTGTGCACGAGCTAACTTAGTAGTAAATTTATTTAAACGTGAACGAAGATCTTTAGCTGTAGCGTCATCTCCTTTTCTAAGAGCCGTCTCTATACGACGATCTAAACTTCCAACACTTTGTCGTAAATCTTTAATCTTGCTCCTCTCTATAGAGTACCCAGACTGATTACCAAATTTAGATTCTGTTAAACCTTTTTCACGACCTGTATTACCGCCTGTAAGTCTTTTAGCTTGATTTCTGTTTGGGTCTTTAATAGGCTTTGATCGGTATGTCTCCCTAGCGGTCTCCCTAGCGGGCGCTTTTTTCTTAAATTTAGTTTTTCTTCTTTGTGCTTCTTCAACCATTATGTTCTCCTATTTCCAAGAGCAATTGCTTCATCTAAATTACCGCCTGCTAATGCTACTCGTTGTTGTGGGTTAAGAGGTTGTGGTGCGGAAGCGCTTTCTTGAACATCGTCAGAAAAAATAGATTCTCCTCCTTGGCTCATTGGAGGCACAATATTTTCTTCCGAAACATTTTCCGTTACTTGTGTTTCATCCACCTCGCTTCCAATATATCCTTCACTCAGTATGTTTGCTAATTCGTCTTCTTGTTCTAATTGAGCAGCATCGTAAAAACCTAATTGGTCATTTAATCCGTAACGTGACTGATTGTAAGATGATCTTGTGCCATCATTTATAGAGTCCATCACAGCACTGTAACCTGATCCGACCAACCAATCTAAAAATTTACCTGGGCGTTGCAGTATGTTATTAATCTTATGAAACTCTTTAGGAACATCACTTCTCACATCGTCATCTTCCAAAAGGCTTTTCATGCCCTTTGCAAAAGCATTACGTTGTGCTCCAATGCTTGCATTTGGTTCTACAATTCTTGTCCACGCCTTTAAAGCTTCAGGATCTGCTAAAAAAGCGGCTGTTTTTCTCATTAATAGACCTGTCAATACAGTACTATATACAGCTGCATTACCTATTCCTCCTCCCGAAATTATTTGGCTTCCGGATAGTCCCATTGTAAACATACTCAGACCACTTTGAAGCCCACCTAGCGATAGACGACGTGCAGCCATTTGAGAAGTAGTTCCACCTAGACCTTGGTCCATTATTCTTGCTTGTATATCTATTAAAGCTTCCACGTTACTTTTAAATGCTTTACCGTCTTTCCCTGCAAGATCCATCATTCTTTCTATGCCAGGATCATTAAAATTTAAATTTTTAAGAAACTTATTAGGATTGAATATTTCTTCTGTTATAGAGGTCATTACTTTTTCTCCGTTTGGCATAGTCACTTGTCTAGTCACAGGAGCTGCTGAGTCTAAAGAGTTTTTAAACGCTTGATTAATCCAAGATTTTACACCTGTAGTGTACGCTTGAGTTCCCACTAAATCATGTAAGTCCGTTACACGTTGGGGTGAAATGCCTTTACGAAAAACCATTTTACCAATTTCATCGGAGTACATAAATCCTGGTAACTCAGGGCCTGCTTGAAACATATTTTCGTCAACAAGTTTAAATTCTTTTGCAACCGGCGATTTATAGATAGGTGCCATCTTTGCAAAAGTATCGTTAGCCATTAGTAATGATTTTTTTGCCGCTTCTGCTTTTAATAATTCCTCGGGGTTTAGTTCTTTTGACCAATTAGCAAAATCATTCATATCAATGGTAATATTTTTGCGGATTGTTCCTAGTATAGCTGCTCCTCCTTGATCTTTTTTAAGAGGCCCTGCAATGTCCGCCCACAACATGTTAATATCTTTTTGGAGACCACGAACATTAGCTACACTTAGGTAGTCAGGAAGATTAGTAATATTTTTAAGAATCCACTCATCTATCTCTCCTAACATTGGAGCAAATTGCCCACCATCTCTTAAAGTAAATTTCATTTCTTCTATTTGTGCTCTTAACGTTTCTCCTGCCATTCTTGTGTTTTTTGTTGGAATAAAATTTTTTGAGATAGATTTTGCTTTAATCTCAAAATCGTCGTAAAGCATATTATTTATATACGCAAATTTTCTATATCTCTCTTGTGCTTTTTTAGATAATAATTCTCCAATATCTGTCATATGTTCAATAGGTGCTAATTCATTAACACGCGCTTCCGCTTCAAGCATATCTACATATCCTTTAAACCCTGCATTTTTAGCTTCTTTATTTAGCTTTGTTCGAATAGTTGTTGGAAATCCTTTAAATTGTTCTCTATAGAATTTTTCAACTTCATCTATAGGCATATCATCACCGTAATTACCGATTGTATTTTTTAATGCTTTTGAAAATTGCAAGGACGATAAAGTAAGTTTTTCTTGCATTGCAGTTCCTCCAAAAAAAGGTAATTTACCTAAAGTTTTTTTATACTTTGTTGCCGCACCTTTAAACATATTTATACCCGCACCTTGAGCACTAGCGCCCGCCACTACATTTATTCCTACAGGAGCTCTATACAACTCCGCTAAATCGCTCATTGCCATTGCAGGCCCATCAAAACCAAATAATACTTTTCCAAGAACAGGCCTTACTGCCGATGCTAGTGGAGCTAAACCAGCAGCTCCTAGTGTCCACGTAAAAGCATTTCTCCCTGCCGTTAAAGCTTCTAAAGCAGGAGTGGGTGCATCTTGAGGATTAGCGATACCCGTGGTTCTTCTAATTGTGGAGTTTATTAAATCATAAATAAGCGATCCCGACGCGGCACCTGCTGTGGCACCTGCCACTGTTCTTACAGTGTCCCCTACATGACCACCCATAATTTCTTGGCCTAAACTTTTTGTAATTTTAGGTGCTCCTGCACGACCTTTAGTCAAAGCTAGAGCTCCAAAACCACCTATGACATCAGCCGCCATAACAAAATCAGTTTTATTTCCTGGAATAACATCTCTTAAAAAACTACCAAAAACAGTTTTTTTATTTTTAAAATATTCTTTTGGTCCGTCTCTGGCAAGATCAAATATGGAATCACTATTCTCCATTGCGTCTCTTACTTTTGCTTGTCCTTTTTCTGACTTATACTTGCCTTTCCAATGATCAACATAGTACTTATAAGGATCATTCCTTTTCCGATCTTCTTGCATAACTTGTATTTGAGTATCAAGACCTTTAAAAAACCTGTCATTATTATAATCAAATAATTCTTCAGACATTGCTTTTTTTCCAATTTTTTCTCTAGCGTCATTAATTGCCCTAATAATATTTTTTTTCTCTGCCGGAGTACGCGGGTTATATATATCAACCCCTCGTTTTCCACGTATTTCTTTATATTTATCCATATATACGGGGAGATTACGAGAAGCTGCTGTTCCTGGATTACCCGAAGTTAGTTCATCCCTAACATATAGCTCTAACCAAGTGCTCCTATTTCCTGGATCTCCAATGCCTGTTCTTGCAGGTTCTAGTCTAATGTCTCTAATTCCCATTAGTTACTCCCGTCCGGTATTGTTTCCGAGAAGCCTGAAACATCAGTAATATCAGTACTCTCTTCATAACCACCTATTACCGCAGGGTTGTCCTCTGTTGTATTATTCCATGAAGCGCTTTTTTTGTAGTTAACTAAAAGACCCTCGTCGCCTCCAGAAACTTCAAATGCTTGCATCTGTGCTTGGTGATACCTTCTTAATTCGTCCTCAACACCTTCCAGTGCTGCCTCCACTTTCAAGATTGGCGTAGTAATATTATATAATTGTAGAGCTTCTTTAGCATTATTGATATCATCCATATTTAAACGACCTGTTGATTTACGTGATCTTGCTAGAGCGTAATAAATAGAATTAACACGAATCATATTTTGTACAATGTCTTTATCAAAGCCTTGGTTAACTAAGTTTTGAGAGTTAAAAAGCTCCTGATACACTGGATCAGCAGTGTAGTCTCTTTGTCCTGTATCCTCAAAATAATGATAAGCTAAATCATTATTAGTGCTTCCTTGCAGTTTATTAATAGAAGCCGTATATTTGTCTCCATCAATAAGACCATTTTTCCCCGCCCAATCAGCAACATCTAAAGCTGTTCCCTTAACATCTTGAATGAATCCTTTTATAGTACCAGGAGCACCTACTTTAGCTCCTCCTTTTTTCATTGTTTTTCTAATTTCTTCAATAAAATGCAAAGCAGTTGCCGTACCGTTAAGTTTCTCTGCTATTTCTAACTGCGTTTTAGAATTTTTATCTAATGCGCCTGCTTCGTTAAATGTGAATCCTGCTTTAACAGCACTTTTTCCTAATTCGTAATCAGGAACATATGTTTGTTTTCCATCTTTTTGTTGAGGAATCATATTAACAGGTTCTCCTAAGTCATTGTAAGCTACATATCCCGTTTTAAATTCAGGGTTTCCACCGAAACCTCCTGGGATGGCAAATACTACAGGGTCTTTTTTAAATTCTTTTAATATTTTATAGTTATTTTCTATAGCTGATTGGTCATTACTATATTGGTATCCATAGAATTGTTTTGCTAATTCTCGTTGATATCTTGTCGTTGCCGCCTCGTTAGTTGAATTAAACTGAAGAGCTTTTTCAAATATTTTAAATTCTTCGGCGTCACGAACATCTCGTTGGTTATCTAAAGCTTTAAGAACATATTCTCTTTTAGCTCTTTCATTGGCTTTTTCTTCTTCATACCTGGCCGCTTTTTGTTTTCTTTTTTGCTCATTCATGCCCGCTAAGTCATTAAGAAAAACTTCTCCTGCTTGTGCAATTGCTGGTGTCAGTTGTCCACCCTGCGTGGGCTTCATTAAATTTAATCCCAATCTTGCCAAAGCAAGATTCTTTTCAAATTTCATATTATCTTCTGGTGCTTTTTCTACGGTTTCTGAAGCTTCATATATTTTAGCAAAATCATCAAATGTTTTTTCTTCGCCTGCATATTCTTCGTATTGCTTTCGTATAACTTCGGGAGTCCAGACTTCTCTGGTTTTAGCGTAGATTTCCTCTAGTCCTAATGGTTGTTGGTATTGTGGGTCGTTAAAATCAATACTTGGTACAGAATTATCTGTTATAGCTGATGATGGTTTTGTGCTATTTCCTTGTGGAAATTGATTTTGATTTTGTATTGGAGGAACAATTTCTCCCCCAAACATTGGTCTAGCTAATACACTCTCTACCATTTTTAAGCGTTTCCATAGAAATTAGATAAAGCAGAAGCTCCTGTAATACCTGCTCCTACGCCCGCCGCTAATGGGTTAGTATAAGGTAGTGGGTTCTGTGAAATTCTTTGTTGAACAGAAGGAGTTCCTGCAAGAATATCAGCACCAAACTGAATTCTTCGGCTAGGTTCTTGCGCGTTTGCTGTAGAATATCTAAACATTTCATCCATAGCTGCTTGCTCACGAGTTCTACCTACTTGCCCTACACCTAACAATGATTGAATTCCTTGTGATCCAAGTTGAGCTTGTTGTGCTCCTAAGTTGCCCATTGCTTGAGCTTGTCCTGCTTGCGTTTGACCAATTTGTCCGATTCCTTGTCCAAGAGATCCATAGGTTTGAGCCGATTGTAATTGACGTCCTCTGTTTGCCTCGGTTGTTCCAATAGAGGCTTGTTGCGCTTGTTGAAAGTTTTTTGAAAGATCTTCAAAAATTCTTTTTGATTTTATATCTTGTAAATTTTTAGAAAGTTCTGCTGACTGCACACCAAAACGAGCTCCACCAAATGCTCCTGCTTGGGTGGCTTGAGCATCTAAATTGTTTTGTGCTTTTGCTGCTTCCGAATCTAATTGTTTTAATGCTTCTTGGGTAACATTTTGTTGATACTGATTCATGAAATCTTGCGTATTTGATGAAGTAGGGTCATATGCTTGTTGAGCCATCTGTAATGATGGTATCCCTAGTTGCATAGTTTGACCGCCGAGTGCCGTTGTTGTTCCTGCTGTGCCTAATCCTTGTTTTGCTGAATCTAAATAAGGTTGATATCCTGCTAGTCCTGTTTGTTGTCCTGTCGTAGGATCAACCCCCATTTGGGAAGACGCTAAATTAAAAGCTGCTGATTCTTGTGGAGCAAACCCTGCAATACCTCTTTGAAAGCTTTGCATAGGCTTATCCAAAATTCCTGGATCTTTTTTGTCACCTACTTTAGTACCAGGAGGACCTTTAAAGTCTGGAGCATCTATCTCAGCTTGTGTATAAAGTTCCGTTCCACCGTAAAGACCATCTAAAAGACGTCTCCTGTAGTCCTCCATGAAAGGAGCTTCTCTTCCTATCTGAGTTGAGGTCTGATTAGTTGCCATTATACTCTTTTACCCATTTTTGATAATTTATCTTGTAGAGCATACATAAATTGTGCTCCTTTTTGTCTAGCCTCCTCTGCATTTTTTGCACCCATCATAATTCCTGCTCCATTTACAGAATCAGTTCGTTGAACAAACTCACCGTCACTTAACATAGCAGGGATTGAATCACTAGTCTTTGTTCCAGGACCATTTATAGATCCTGTTTTACGAGGATAACCACCTTGAGCAAATCGTTGAAGAGGATAACTTATCCTGTCATTTATTCCAGCGTTCATAATACCACCTTGAGCTCTATAAGTTGGTCTGCCTGTTGTCTCATCTATAGTAACATTTAAACCTTGTATTCTTTTTCCTTCGCCAGGTCTTGCTGTCTGACCTCCGTATTCCTTATCAATAGCACTCATGTATTCAGAAGCGTCGTCTACTTTTGAATTTTCTGCGTCTTGTTTCGCCGCTAAGTAACTTAATATTCCTGGACCCATAGTTGATAATGCTTGCATACCAAAACTTGGTTGTCTATCGCCTTCTGTGCCTCTTGGAGCAAAAACTTTGTTTTTAAAAAAATCTATTATGTTGTTTGATTTAGCCGGTCCTTTTACAAATGGTGTTTGATTTTGGCCAAATGCACGGTTTTGCCAATTTAGTGCATTATTAACACTACCAGTTACATTTCCACCCGTTACATTTCCACCCGCTCCTGGGAACATGTGCTTGCCAGCAAAATAGCCACCAGCCGCTGACATTGCAGCATCTTTTAGCTTATTACCTGTAAGTAAAGAGGCTAGTCCGGAAGCAATCGCCGATCCCCCTGGGCCTCCAATCATACCACCAAGTATAGGCGCAGCTATTTGTAAGCCTTTTTCTAGTATTCCTTTTAATCCTTTGAGCATAATCTCCTGTGCAATTTATGAATTGAAAATAGGCAAGAAGGCTAGACTTGAGAATTAAGCCAAATTTATTCTATATTTATATTGAAAATATTGCTATATGACAATAGATATTTATTAAAATAAGAAAGGATATATATGTCAGAGAAGAAATCAGACGATAAAATCATAATAATACAATCTTCATACCCATCGGCAGGTCGACCTTTAACGTCTGAGGAACAAAAATTTGTACAAAAAAATATGAAAAAACACCGAGAACGTAGAAATAAAGTAAAGGAAGAACATAGTGAAAAAAAATAAAGAAGAAGTATTAAAGTTCCAAGCTATTCGGCCTTTTGGCCCAACAATAATTAAAGGTAAGCTCCCAGAAAATTTAGTAAAACTCGTTGATGATAAAGCAACATCGATGTTGAAAGATAAAAAACTAGTAAAGGAGTTTGATCATTCAGGACAGCTTGCGGGAAATGTTAAACAGGAAATACGTTTTCCTAGTGAATGGATGAATACACCAGAGTTCCTTCCCATGGTTCATGTAATAAGTGAAATGGTTAAACAGTATATTTCTATTCCCCCTGCCAGCGAAACTATAACACCTGACTATGTAGGTAAAATGGTAATTGAATCTATGTGGTTCGTGAGCCAATGGTCGGGCGACTTTAATCCTTTTCATATACACGAAGGTCAATTGTCAGGAGTTTTTTATTTACGTGTACCTCCAAGTTTACCCGAGGAGTATGCACAAGAAGATCATTACCCTACGGTTGGAGATATCGTTTGGTTTGATGGCAGAGCTTCCACTTTTAGTGGTCATAAATTTCAACAGTCCCCAGAAGTAGGAGATATATTTTTATTTCCTAATTGGTTGGCTCACGGAGTCTATCCTTTTAGAACAAAAAATGAAGAACGACGATCGGTTTCTTTTAATCTTCACCTTATTAAAAAAGAAGAAGAAAAACAGTTATTGAAATGATTGATATTAATAAGACTCCCATGGTCCGTGTAACGTGGCTCGATGCCCGTGATACAGAAACAGGATGGATGCCTGTAAAAGATATTCTAGAAGCACCCTTAGCACTATGCCAAGAAGTTGGTTGGTTGGTTGTGAACAATGAGCAAAAAGTTGTAGTCATGCGATCCTGGTGTTTGGACAAGGGAGATAATAGTGGTGGAGGTGTTATTGCTATTCCCAAAGGATGGATAAAAAAAATAGAATACTTAAAAATAGATTATGCAACACAATAAAGAAACAGCATACGTTCAGTATGTAGATAATTTTTTTAATGTTGAGACACTAGAATCATTACAAGAGACATTCCTTAATTTAAAATATACCGACGTAAAAAATGAAGATGGGAGCTATGGTAAAAGACATACTTTTCCTCTTCCTCATTTTAAGAACGATCCTCTTCTTGCACGGATAAAAGAATTCTTTTTCCCTCATACAGCTTTAGAACCAATATCTATTCATGCACATTTACGCCATAATCAAGGGAACCCCAAAGTTCACACCGATAATGATAAAGGAAATATAGCAAACTTTCTTCTCTTTGTTAAAGGAGAGCCATTATTAAATAATGGCACAGGATTTTTTATTAACGGACAACTTTCTTCCCACATAGGCTTTGTAGAAAATAGAGCTTTGTTTTTTAATGGCAGTAAAATATGGCATAGCGATTTACAAACATTTGGAGACAGTTCTCCTCGATACACACTTAATATTTTTTACAAACAAAAAGTAGCTAAAGACGCAGGATTTTAGTGAACAATATTTTTATAGGAACTCCTTGTTATGGAGGAATGATTTCTGTAAATTATTTTGAAAGCTGCCTTCGATTGATAGAAGAAGCTTCTAAAAAAAAGATAGGATTACAGTTTGGCACTATTGGAAATGAGTCTTTAATAACACGAGCTCGTAACACACTAGTTCAGTTATTTATGGATAATTCTGAATATACTCATTTACTTTTTATCGATGCTGATATTGGTTTTAATGAAAAAACTGTTATGCGAATGTTGGAATTTGATAAAGATGTTGTGACAGGAGTGTACCCAAGAAAGACTATTGATTGGACAAAAGTTATACGGAAAGTAAAAGAAAATCCTGATATTAATGAAAATGAATTATTAGCCTCATCGCTACAATATAATCTTAACGTGAAAAATTCACAGCATGTAGAAGTAAAAAAAGGATTTATAGAAGTATTAGATGGTGCCACAGGTTTTATGTTGATTAAAAGACAGGTCTTTGAAATGATGGCTAAAGCTTACCCTGAATTACAATTTAAATCGGATCAACATTTAAATGATCCTCACGATAAAACATTTGATTATCACGATGATTCCAATTGGAATTATACTTTTTTTGATACGATGATCGAACCTAAAACGAGAAGATACTTGTCAGAGGACTATGCTTTCTGTAGACTATGGCAAAAAATTGGTGGGATTGTTTACGCTGACATTACAAGTGGCCTAACACATTATGGAACATATGCCTTTAAAGGTAATGTAGGTACTCAATTCTTGCCACCGAAGAAGAAATAATTTAGTATGTGGCTTTATGAAATTAACCGATTTAAAATTTCAACCTGGCGTAGATAAACAGGATTCTCCTTATGCAGCAGGAGATGACAGACGTTATGTTGACTCTCAATTAGTACGATTTCATTACGGAAAACCCGAACGTTGGAAAGGATGGTCATATCTTCCCAACCCTAACCAAACGGTTATTGGCGTGGTTCGTGATACGCATTCCTGGGTTAGTTTAGACGGCACCCGGTATCTTGCTTTAGGAACCGATAGAAAACTATATATATTAGAAGGTAGTGCTCTTTATGATATTACACCTATTCGAGCCACAGAGAGTTTAACAAACCCTTTTACGACAGTAAGCAGTAGTCCTATTGTAACTGTGACTGATTCTAGTCACGGGGCAAGTGTAGGCGACTTTGTTACTTTCACAGATGGCACTACTAATAATGTTTTAGACGGAATAGAGTTTAATAATGAATTTGAGATTACAACAATTGTTGATGCCAATAATTATAAAATAACATATTCTTCTAACGCTACAGGCGCTACAGCCGGTGGCGGAGGATCGGTAACGGCAACTTATCAAATTACAGTAGGACCTTCTACCTCGACCTATGGTTACGGGTGGGGTGTTTTAACATGGGGACTCAGCACATGGGGT
>TARA_R110002072_G_scaffold70055_3_pt1 | contig 14551 bp, 10 predicted proteins | sample TARA_R110002072 | Tara Oceans TARA_R110002072 (sample SAMEA4397118) | marine metagenome | biome: Polar Biome; feature: [SRF] surface water layer (ENVO:00010504); material: water (ENVO:00002006), including particulate matter (ENVO:01000060) such as... | depth 5 m | reverse complement strand
TTCGAAAAAATCGACCTGGATGTCGCTGCGGCAATCGGTATATTTCAAGATAGTGTGCCGGGGATGTCTCACGTAATTCTTTGGGGTCTTTGTGATGCTGCTTCCAGTGCCATGATGTTGGCCCATCGCGACGTGCGAATAAAGGGGATGGTTTTGCTAAACCCCTGGGTTCACAGTGGGGAGTATTCTCCAGCGGTCAAGCTATCACATTTTTATCGGCCACTATTTACGCAGAAGGATCAATGGCGTCGTTTACTGTCGGGGAAAATAGAGCTGCTCCCTGCACTCAAGGAGCTTGCACAAGACACCCTGTCGCTGGTCGGCAAATATCTGTCAAGGCGTAAATCTGCGCAAACGCAAAAATTTTTCGTTGACGAGATGCTCGACGGCTTGCAGCGATTCAAGGACGATGTTCTTCTCATTCTCAGCAATAATGATCTTACGGCTAAAGAATTCAGCACATTGGCCGACAGTGACCCGATTTGGCAAGCTGCTATGCACAAACCAGGTGTTGAAGTTCATTCAATTGACGGCGCCGATCATACGTTTTCCCAGCGTAGGGCGCAGGATCTGGTAGCAGAGTTGACCATCCAATGGGTAAAACGATTGTAGAGTTTGGTTCGTGGAGCGCAATTGGCGGCAATGGGTTTTTTTATGGACCTATACCGAAAAGCCCGAATCCGAACGGCCTTCCATCCATAACTCGAAAACGGTAAAGAGCCATACCAACTCACCGTAATAGGCGGCGTGCTCGCTTTGGTGCATCTCTATCGTTTTATCGATAAATTCAGGCCGAATAAAATTTCTACTTTTCAGTTTCACTAAATTGTCATAGGCCATTTCTCGCAGTGGCTTGTAGGTTTGCATCCATACGCCGAAGGGTAAACCAAAGCCTTGCTTGCTCTTGTTGATTGTCTCCTGGGGCAACCAATTCCGCAGTGCCTGTTTGAAGAAATGGCGCAGCTCCCCGTCTTTTATTTTCCAGTCCGTGGGCACATGACAGGCCAATTCGATTAACGCATCATCTAACATTGGGTAACAGACATCCACTCCGGCAAGCGCGCACATATGGCTGACTTTGCGCAGGTCGTTGTCGGCCAGTGTTATTTGCCAATCAAGATACAGCATTCGATTCAGGTCGGAACCCTCGTTGGGTCGGTGATAGATGGACCTCAGTAGTTCCAATGGTGATTGTGTATCCACTTCTGACATAAATTCCTCTGAGAAAATTTCGGAGGCAGCGTGCCGGTGTAGGAAGTTATAGCTTTGCAGTCGGTCGGGAAGTGGTGTGTTGGCCTGGCTAATATAACTGCCGGCCTTTGATATCAGAGGCAAGCCTTGTGGCAGGGCCGCTACCATTGGTTCGATGAGCCCGCGGCGCAGTGCAGCAGGAATTAGAGAGTAATGATCAAATACACGCTGGCGAACGTAGCGTTCGTTACCGCCAAATATTTCATCTCCGCCATCGCCAGCCAGTAGTGTGTTTATTCCATTTTCAGCGGCGACCTTGGCGCAAAAGTAAGCTGGCAGCGCTGACGAATTTCCGAAAGGTTCATCGTAACTGGTGGCGATCAGGGGCAGTGCATCGACTACATCCTCGGGGGTCACGTAATACTCATTGAGGGCGACATCAAAATGGCCTGCTGTAATACGAGCAAAGGCCATCTCATCGTATCCCTCGGCAGAAAATCCGATTGAATACGCAGCAGCTTGTCCTTCACTGACTTCAGACAGTGCGCCGGTGACGGTAGAGCTATCCAGTCCGCCGCTAAGAAATGCGCCGACGTTACCTGCGTCGATCAAACTGCGCTTGACTGCATCGTGCAGTACTTCTTTCATTTGATGTGATAGATCTTCTATTGACCGCTCGGTATGAGATTCTGAAAATTCCGGCATCCAGTAGTTGGTGGTCCGGCATTGACCATCCTGAAACTCCAGATAATGTGCCGCCGGGAGCTTCTTGAGCCCGTGATAAACCGAGCCGGGAGCGGGCACCATATGGAAATACAGATAGTTAAAAATACCCTGGTTCAGCAGGGTAGCTTTCCGGTCAGAGCCTGCCAGTGCGACACTCGCTGAGCTGCCAAAAAGCAGGGTATCCTCCACGATGCTGTAATAAAGCGAGTGCTGTCCGAGGCGGTCCACGCCCATTAGTGCTCGATTGGCAACGGTGTCGACAATCGCGCAGCTGAATGACCCATAAAGATAAGAAAAGACGGCTGATCCGTGCTCAGCGTAGATATCCGCAATAACTGCAGCGACTCCGGCTGCCTTGGCTGACCGGGAAAGGGCACTGTCTCTAAAATAGGGCGCGCCGGAGACGGTGACGTACCCGCCTCCCGGCAGGGTATGTAAGCTTCCGGTAGCGAGCACCGCAACGCCGGGCGCACTCTCTGCAAAGGTGGGAATCTGCGTATCAAGTGCTTCTCGCATGGGTCCTATGCGCTGCGCTGCCAGGTCAGGGTCGCTTGACGGAGAGTAGCAGCCGAGAATGCCATGGTGTCTCGATCCGCTCCCCAGGCCAGTGTCGTTGCCTGCGCTATGCTCCATGGTCGTGTTCTCATCCACAGCAAATTAAGGCCTTCAATCCTACCATTTGACTCTGTATTGCGTAAGTTAACTGGTTCACTTATCGTGGAACAATTGGAGCCATACCGCTACCGCGGTGCGATAAACTAAGGCTTTGATCGTTCTATTTTTGGGCAGTATTGCTATGCTTTTCATACGGAATGGGGTGCAGAGGCAATGGAATTTCCCGGTACAGGACTCAATGTATGGCCAAGCAAGAAACCTCGAATCTGTATAACTGCCTGTTGCTGACATTCGGGGCTTATGTGGGTGCTGCAGCATGTGTCAATGCACAGCAGCCATTCCCCATCGAATTCGGATCGAACGCAATGCGTGCCGACGGCCCCAGCTTGGTCACCGTCACTTCATGGGAAGATTATAAACGTATAAAACTGGGTAAGGTGCCCGCGGCAAGCGATGGCACTGTGTTGGATAAGCCCGAAGCAAAACCCGACCAAAACAAGCCTTCTGAAGCTACCAATAAAAAGCCCCCTGTTAAACAATCGTTGCCAACGGCTGCCCAGCCGACTGCTCAAACCTCCAAGCCCGTCACGCAAGCCCCTCAGGCTAAACCCCCAAAACCTGCTGCAGCACTCCGGCCAAGTAAGCCCAAGCGTCGGTCGGTTCACCCCAAGCCCAATCCCACGCTTATTACTGCCCCCGCTGAACCGACCCAGACAGGAAACACCTGGGCCTTCTACCTGGGTGCCATGGATGTCAAATCGAACCCATACTACGATTCCAATGGCATTGATTTTCAGTGGGCCTACTCTCGAAAAAACCCCCTTCCCAAAGACCCCAGAATAGCCGTCGTTATGCATGGTTCCGGGGGCGCAACGGGATCGATGTGGGTTTTCGGGCCAACACCGGCGGCTGATATAGAAGCTAGAGCGCAGGATGCGGAGGGGTATGACCAGTTTTGGCGCCAGTGGTGGATGTTCGGGGCCGATGGTTTAAATTATCCTGGGCGACGCATTGCCGCTATGTTGCGCTTTCTAACAGATCGCTACGGAATCGACGTCAGTGACCGTGGCATCATTTTGGATGGAAGCTCAATGGGAGGGACAGGCGCTGTTACTCAGACCATGAATTTGCCAGATCCGTGGCGTGAAAATATCGCTTATTCTTCAGGGAGAATGGGCACCATCATGCCTCGTGAGATCGCAAAGAGAGATAGTGCGCAGTATGGTTCGTTAGCGCCGGACAGTGGCAGTACCAAGAAGTACTGGGATGAGATCGACTTTGCGATACAGTCCGCAGTTGATCCGATCGTACGCGGCATTCACTATCGCCATACTTTTAGCAGCGACGACCAGTTCAGTGAAGGTTTGGACGGGAATACGCAGTTGGAATTCGTCAACTTAATTGAGCAGCATAAAATAGGCGGTGCGTTCGTCTGGGTTAAAGTGGGCCATGGTTTAGGGGAGCCTGGAGTCAATTTACCTAACATGACCGGTTTTGAATCCAGTGTGCAGGATGTCACGCTAGATCGCGCTCATCCGGCGATCACCCGGTCTACGGGAAATCACCCATTTTTAGCGTCAGACCGCATAAACGAGAAGAAATATCCCCGCGGCCATTACAATATGGGCATCATTTGGGATCATGCCAGCATTGTTGATAGTGCTTCACAGATTCTCTTTCCTTTGCAATACAAAGCGCGCAAAGGTATTGGTAAAGGAATTCCAGATCAGCCGCAACAGATTACGATAAGCGTTACACCCCGTCGTGCGCGAAACTTTGTCCTTGAAGATGGTGAGACGCTCAAGTGGTCGTGGGACAAGGGCGCTGTTACCGGCTTGGCAACGGTTGTGAGCGACACCGTGACGATTGATTCCATTCCTCTTGTTTCCGGACAGCCTTTCAAGACGCTCAGGATTTATCGATAGTTCCAAGGTTTTTGGGGCCTAAATCTGGGAAACGTGATCTGGTTAGGATAAAACACAGGGTGTTGTGGTGCTCAGGGGTGGAATTTGAGAGAGTTGGGGATGTTTAGGGTATTGGCAGTGCGGGTTATCTAGCCTTGTTATTTAATTCTTATGAGTTTATTTTCCTTTTCCTCCCGGTATGCGTAGCCGGCTATTTCGTTTGCGCGCGTTATTATACTTTGAACATCGCGTATGCCTTTCTGGTGCTGGCTTCCCTGTTTTTTTATGCCTGGTGGAAGCCTATTTATCTCGTCCTGATTCTGTTTTCGATCGGTTTTAATTTTGCAGTAGGACGCCTTGTCTCCCGTGAGGGGCGTTGGAAAAAACGCGGGGTTCTTATTTTTGGAATCACTGTGAATCTCGCTCTTTTGGGATATTTTAAGTATGCCAATTTCTTTGTCGACAATGTTAATGCGGCCTTCGGATCCGACTGGAATATAGAGACAATTTTTCTGCCACTGGCAATATCGTTCTTCACTTTTCAGCAGATTGCATACCTGGTTGATGCATGGAGAGGCAAGACTAGTGAATACAATTTTCTGCATTACTGCCTGTTTGTCAGTTTTTTCCCACAGCTGATTGCCGGACCAATAGTGCATCACAAAGACATTCTCCCTCAGTTCATGAGGGGGGAAAATATGTCTCCCCAGTGGTCGAATTTTGCGGTAGGCATTTCGATATTTTCGATTGGACTATTTAAAAAGACTGTTCTGGCGGATAGTCTCTCAAGCTACGTTGGGCCCGTTTTTGATACCGATAATACAGCTGGGGGCGTGGATTTCTTCCGGGCGTGGGGTGCCAGTCTGGCGTACACCTTCCAGCTGTATTTCGATTTTTCCGGTTATTCTGATATGGCGATTGGTGTGGCGCGACTATTTGGGGTGCGTTTGCCGATTAATTTCTTCTCGCCACTCAAATCAACAAGCATGATAGAAATGTGGCACAGGTGGCATATGACGTTGTCGCGATTCTTGCGGGAGTATCTATATATTGCCATCGGTGGAAACCGCAAGGGCAGCTTCAGGCGCTATGTTAATCTCTTGCTCACCATGCTTTTAGGTGGATTGTGGCATGGGGCGGGCTGGCCCTTTGTGGTCTGGGGTGGGTTACAGGGTTGCTACCTGATTATCAACCATGGATGGCGCCACTTCATGAATACACTCGGGTGGAATCCGTCTTTGATAATGGGTTACCGCGAGTTCTGCTGGGGTGTTACATTTGTCGCCTGGGTGATTTCGTTTGTATTTTTTCGAGCCCCCACGTTAGAACGCGGCTCCCAGATCGTTCAGGCAATGTTGGGCATGTCAGGGTTTGAGATTCCCGCTGGCATGGTGGCCAGGACTGGCGGTTTCGGCAGCTGGTTGTTGGAGTTGGGCTTTGTAGCCGTTCACGGGGGAGGGGCTCAGTTGGTTACCAATTATATCTGGGTGCTGATTTCGGCAGCCATCGTCCTCACACTGCCCAATGTGGCGCAGATATTCAATCGGTACGAGCCGGTGCTCTACGAAAGTGATCGAGCATTTAGTGATATTCGTGGCACACACATGTTTAGTTGGAGGTACAGTAACCGATGGGCTTTCGTTGTCGCATCGGGTGCGGTGGCTGGAATCCTGACTTTGCAGCAAGTATCAGAATTTCTGTATTTTCAATTCTAATATGAATGCCCCAACCTATATTTTCCGCACCTTTCTTTTTGCATTATTCGTGATGCTTAGTGTCCTTGCATTGAACTACGTAATCGATCCCTATGGAATTACTGGCGCGCCTAGAATCGCCAATCTTAATCAGCATAAGGTCGATATTAATAACCACACACGCCTGAATAAAAAGTACCAACCCTATGTTGAAAACCATAACGCTATGGTCGTTGGTAATTCTCGAGTGGAAATGGGTATAGACCCTGCGCACAGGTGTTTTCTTGGCGATGATCTGGATGTCTATAACCTTGGAATGCCAGGGGCAAGCGTTGCCATGCAACTCACTTCTGCACTGAATTTAATGTACCGGCAGCCGATAAAAGCCGTTTTCTTGAGTGTAGATTTTATCGACTTTATCTCAACTGATCCGATGCCTCCGGCAGCAAAGAAACTTATGCATCAGCAATCGGGGGAACTAAAGTACCTGCCCTCAGGAGAGGTGAACCCGAATTACTACTCCGTTGTGTTTAGGGACTATTACAAGGCCTTGCTCTCATTAGATGCGTTGGTCAGCACCGCTAAGACTATTGTGTTCCAAAGCAGTACCGCAGCCGACCGAGAGAATTCGGGCTTCAATCCCGCTCGGGATATGGAGGAAGCGGTGCGCGTTGAGGGCGCGCGAGCACTTTTTGACCAGAAAATGCAGAATTTGCGAGCCAAGTACGGACAATCCTGGTACTTACGGAATTCGGCGGGTCAACTGCCTGTGACCTTTGAAGAGATAGATGATTTTTTATCTGTTGCGGCAAAAAAGGACGTAAAGGTCTATCTATTTACCCACCCATTTCATGGAGAGTATCGGGATCTAATGCAGTCTGAGGGCCTCATGCCCCAATACGAGGATTGGCTGAAGTCCCTGGAAACGCTGGTGCGCGCGCGGGAGGGTGACGGCATCGAGCTGTGGGATTTTTCTCAGGAATCGCCCTATATTCGCGAAAAGGTGCCAGCTGCAGGCGTTCGCTCGGGACCTCTACAGTGGTTTTGGGAGCCGGCTCACTACCGGCGCGAACTGGGTGACCTGATGGTCGATGCCATTATGTCCGATAGGTGTGGTAGTGAGGTGCGCTTCGGTCATAGAGTCCTCTGAGGGGCAGACAAATTGTCACCGGCTAGTCGGTAAAGGTTTGAGTTCAGGCCCGCTTTTGGTGGGACTAACTACTCAAAAGTATAGAAGTTCACGAGTGTGGCAGTGCTTGGTATCTGGAGGTAAGTTCTTCTACTTCCTGTCTTATTAAAGCAGACTCAATTTTCTTACTGAGAATACCCAGTGCATCACCTGCGGCTGCGTCTTTGTCGGAATCGCCTATCATAAAGCTGCGCGAGAGATCCGGATGCCATTGTTCAATCAAACTGCTCAACATCCCCGGACTTGGCTTGCGACAACCGCAGGAAACAGAGAGTTCGGGCACGATTCCCTCGGGGTGGTGTGGGCAGTATCGAACATCGTCGAAATGAGCGCCAACCAGCGCCAGTTCCGCTTGCATCCATTCGTGAAGTGCCTCAACAGCTGCTGCATCGTAATAACCTCTGGCAATGCCGGCCTGATTGGTAACAATGAAGACAAGGTAACCTGCATCGTTCAAGTACTTAACGGCTGCCTTCGCACCCTCTATCCAGCGAAATTCTTCGACCCTGTGGGTATAACCGTCGTCGTAATTGAGCGTGCCGTCTCTATCCAGAAACGCGGATGGTTTTTGCAACTTGTCCACTAAGCTATCCTTGGCCCTTTGCAGGTCTTCAGGTATGCCGATGTCGATAAAAAACCCTTGGTAAACACGGCCCACTAAACGGCCTTCTGCGGCAAGTCGCGGAAATACATCCCGTTCCAGGGAGCAGGGTGTGGTGTCAATATGATCAAGAACTGCGGATTTCATCCAATATACGCCGCTGTTGATAAAGCCGGATTCCGGCTTCGCTGGCTTTTCACGAAACGCCTTAATCCGAGCCCCGTTCAATTCTACGAAACCATAACGGGTAGCACTTTCAACTGGCAGCAAGGCTACGCGACAGAGCCAGTTCTCTGATTCGGCTGCACGTTCGCAATTACTAAGATCGAGATAATTGAAATCAAAAATGGAATCGCCATTGATGAGAAGAAATTCGTTATTCAAATGCGCTTGCGCGCACTTCAGGGCGCCACCAGTTCCCAATGGTGAAGGCTCGACAATTACCCTGACATTCGCGCGTAGTTCCTGAGCAAATACTGAACCTTCCCCATAGTATTCCTGAACGACCTCTGCTTGATGTCCCGCCAGTAAGATAAAGTCTTCAAAACCGAAGCGGCGGAGGTTTAACATGATGTGTTCAATAAACGGGCGCTCACAGACCTCCAGCAGCGGTTTTGGCGTCTCTCGCACCGCATCGCCCAGACGGGTGCCTTTGCCCCCAATAAGAATGGCGGCTTGTTTCACAGTTTTCATAAAAATATGGTTTCCGCAGGCCTAGTAGCGCTTTATCTATGCCGGTTTGCCCTTTAGTATCAGAAGATCAATATAACTGTGCCCATGTGGCGGAGCAAGGGCGTCCCTCGCTGCAGACAATCAAAAAAAGAAGCAGAATGAAAAAATTGCTGTACTTGGTTCATCGATTGCCTTTTCCGCCCAATAAGGGCGACAAGATTTCCTCCAATAACATGCTCAATTACTTCTCTGGTCAATGGCGTGTGCACCTTGGAACGTTCGTTGATGATCCCGACGACTGGCAGTATGCGGATATTGTCCGGGAAAAATGTGAAGACAGTTGTATTGTTGATCTCCCTAGGCGCAAGCGATTGACGGGAAGCATGATGGGGATACTTACCGGGGACGCTTTGAGCCTGAGCTACTACGGCAATAGGGAGCTGCAGGCTTGGGTGCGCTCGTCGATAGAACGCGAGTGCCCGGACGCGGTACTGGTGTTCAGTGGTGTTATGGGACGATTTGTGAAGGGTTTGTTACCGGATCATGTCCCCGTCGTCTTCGATGCCGAGGACGTCGACAGTGAGAAATGGCGGAGCTACGCTCACTCCAAACGCTGGCCGCTGTCCTGGTTATACAGGCGAGAAGCCGACAAATTACTGGCGTATGAACGTGAGATGGCCGCTTCCACACACGTTAGTATTTTTGTTTCAGCCCAGGAAGCAGCACTTTTCAAGCAGCTTGCGCCCGAGAGCGCCGATAAAGTCCATTTTCGAACGCAGGGCGTAGACAGCGCATATTTTGACCCGCAACTGGTATTCCAGAACCCCTATCAATCCGATCAGAAGGTGCTGGTGTTCACTGGCGCCATGGACTACTGGCCCAATATTGAGGCGGTTAAGTGGTTCTGCGATCATGTGCTGGGGGCGGTTCGAGAGCGCGAACCGACATTTTTGTTTTGTATCGTCGGTATGAAACCCACAGATGAAGTCCAGTTACTGGACAAACTACCGGGTGTTCGCGTTACCGGCGGTGTCCCTGATGTCCGCCCCTATTTGAGCCATGCTCTTGCTGCGTGCCTCCCACTGCAACTCGCCCGTGGAATTCAAAACAAGGCCCTTGAGGCAATGTCCATGACTCTGCCTGTGTTGGCGACACAGGATGCATTGGTTGGTATCGTTGAGTATCCAGGGGTTTTATCGTTTGTGGCAAATGATGCAAAGACAATGATCGAAGCAGCTTTGGAGCTTCTTTCCAGCCCCCGACAAAGCGACAACGCAGGGCGAGATTGTGTGTTGAAACACTACAACTGGGATACTAATTTGAAACAAATGGAAGTTTTTTTGTTGAGTGACGGTGAGGGTTCGCAGTGAAGGTTCTTCATGTGCTGGATCACTCCATTCCGTTGCAGAGTGGCTATACTTTTCGCACTCGCGCGATTCTCAATGAGCAACGTGCCTTGGGTTGGGACACAGTCCAGGTTACTGGGCCAAAGCATAATCCGGGGAAGGCTATTCCCGACGTGGAGCAGGTCGACGGATTGTCTTTCTACCGTTGCCAGTCGGGCACAGGTATTTTGGCCAGGTTACCTCTGGTTGGGCAGTGGTCGGTTATTCACGCGCTCACCAGGCGAGTGATTGACGTGGGTCGTCAGGAAGTGCCGGACGTGATACATGCGCATTCACCTGCGCTCAATGGTGTAGCGGCGATTAGGGCAGGTAAGGTTTTAGGCGTACCGGTTGTCTATGAAGTGCGTGGTTTTTGGGAGGATGCGGCCGTCAGTCACGGTACCAGCAGCGCGGGTGGATTGCGTTATCGCTTGAGCCGGGCAATGGAAACCTGGGTGTTGCGGCGTGCCGATGAAGTAACCTGTATTTGTGAAGGTATTCGCGATGATCTTATCATGCGTGGGATATCGCTGGATAAAATCACCATTGTTCCCAACGCGGTGGATGCTAGCCGCTTTCAACCCGTCGGAGAGCGCGATAGTGAGATTGAGAGTGAGCTAAAGTTAACAGGGAAAGAGGTCGTCGCATTTATCGGCTCGTTTTACGATTATGAGGGCTTGGATCTTCTGGTTGCGGCCATGCCCAAATTGCTGTTGGCGCGTCCTAACATCCGGCTCCTGTTAGTGGGTGGAGGAGAAGTGGTCGAGTCCATACGGGCGCAGGTTGCCGATTTAGGTCTTCAGAACATGGTTATCATGACCGGCCGCGTTCCTTATGAGCTCGTAGAGAGGTATTACTCTGTGACTGATGTGCTGGTCTATCCGCGTAAATCAATGCGACTCACGGAATTGGTCACGCCGCTGAAACCCCTGGAAGCGATGGCGCAGAAAAGTATGTTCCTCGCCTCGGATGTTGGTGGGCATAAAGAGCTTGTTCACGACGGCATAACGGGTACTCTGTTTCGAGCTGATGATGTTGATGACCTGGTCAGCAACCTGTTGGCATTGTTTGAGCAGCGTCACAGATGGCCAGCGATACGCGATGCCGGGCGAAATTTTGTGGAACATGAACGCAACTGGACCAATAGTGTAGCGAACCTTAAGGCGGTGTATCAGCGCCTTGTGCCGGGAGAGCATTTTCCATGTTAATTCGATCAAAAGCGCCTCTGCGATTGGGCTTAGCCGGTGGCGGAAGTGACGTAGCACCGTATTGCGATCTCTATGGTGGCGCCGTACTCAATGCCTCTATTAATTTGAGTTCTTATTGCACTATCGAGCCACTCGATGATGGTACCGTGACGTTTTTAGCGCATGACCGCGAGGAGGAATTCAGCGCCCCGAGTGCTCCTTCATTTGCCTATGGTGGTCTTTTAGATCTGCATAAAGGCGTCTACAACCGGGTAGTGCGTGACTTTAATAATGGTGAGCCTCTGTCGCTCAAGGTTACGACGTACTCAGATGCACCCGCGGGCTCTGGCCTGGGGTCTTCCTCGACCATGGTGGTTGCCATACTTACTGCATATGCTGAACTGCTGCATTTACCTTTGGGAGAATACGATGTCGCACACCTGGCTTTTGCGATAGAGCGACAGGACATTGGGCTGCGCGGCGGTGCGCAAGATCAATATGCGGCGACTTTCGGTGGCGTAAATTTCATGGAATTCCATGAAAACAATCGAGTAATCGTCAATCCACTGCGGGTGAAGAAATGGATTCTGAGTGAGTTGGAGGCGTCTACCGTGCTCTATTACACTGGAGTTTCTCGCTCATCCGACAAGATTATTGCGCAACAAATTGAAAGCTATAAGGCAGGTGAAGGAAAATCTGTGGAGGCTGTCCATAGCTTGAAACAGGATGCCACTGCTATGAAGGAGGCACTCCTGCGCGGTAATATTCGGCACTTTGGCGAAATTCTCGGCCGCAGTTGGGAAACCAAGCGTAATTTGGCTGACCAGATTAGTAATCCGGAAATTGAAGAAGTGATGGATTGCGCGAGAGCTGCTGGGGCTTGGGCTGGTAAGGTGTCCGGCGCGGGTGGTGGTGGCTTTATAGTATTTATTGTAGATCCGGTGGAGCGCGTGCAATTGATCAAGGCGTTGAATCAATTGGCTGGCGATGTCGTTTCCTTTCAGTTCGAAGCACATGGAGCATTCGCATGGAACGTCCCGACCTGAGTTACGTAGAGAACGAATTTCAAGCATCGGTTGCGGTCAAGCAGCGCATACTGGTTGATTCTGAGTTTATGCAGCAGGTGACTGACATGGGTCATCTACTCATTGACCGCTATGAGGCGGGAAATAAGTTATTGATCGCAGGGAACGGTGGCAGTGCTGCCGACGCACAGCATATCGCTGCAGAGTTTGTCAGCCGGTTCAACTTTGACCGTCCCGGGTTGCCCGCTCTGGCACTGACTACCGACACATCGATTTTAACTGCCGTGGGAAACGACTACGGCTATGACCAGCTATTTCGTCGACAAATAGAAGCGAATGGCGTCGCTGGCGATGTGTTCCTGGGTATTTCTACCTCCGGAAACAGCCCTAACATCCTTCAGGCTCTGGAGGCGGCACGACTCAAAGGCATCACTACTATTGGGTTAACGGGCCAACACGGAGGTAGTATGCGGGAGCTTTGTGATCATTGTCTGTGTGTGCCCAGCGGTGATACTCCGAGAATTCAGGAGGCACATATTTTAATTGGTCACACAATATGCGGCATGGTTGAGCTGGCGCTATTTAAAGATCCCCGGCCTAGCAGCTAGGGATGTGACTCCATCTGGTCAGCTGATCCAGATTGGCCAGACTAGATTCCAGAACCTCTTTGCAGAGCATTGCGTTGCTGTCGTTTGGTCTCAAGTTCCATGGAATGCATTTTCTTTAACGCTTTTTGGGTACGCGTGCGAAGTCTGGCATTGGCTTGCTCCACTTCTGCAACCTCTCGTTCTTGCTGGTGAGCGATTTCGAGTTTTAATGTGTGTAGTCGACGAAGTTCTTCGTCTTCCCGATCCTGCTTTTCTTGTTGCTGTTGTTTCAGCTTGGCGAAATTGTTTGCAGCGTGCTGTTTGGCGGACGCGCACCGCTGTTGCAGGTTTTGAATTTTTTGCTCCAACTCGTGCAGAGTCTGATCCCTGTACTGTTCCAGTGTGGTCATCTTACAGTGAGCCTTGGCTTTTACGTTGCTGAGTTGATCTTCCAGTGCGCCTATATCGCTTTTTGCTTCACGTTGAGAATTCTGTAGCAGTTTTCGCAAGCGTCCCAGTTCATTCGCTGCCGCGAGACGTGTTTCTTCTAGCGATTTTTTCAGTTGGGCCAGTGCCGTCGCTTCTTCTTCGGCGGCCTGCTTTCTCTGTGCGTTCACTTGTGCGACCTTATGGTTCGCCTGTTCCTGTGTTAGTTTCTCCCGTTGCTTCGTTTCGGTGGTCAGTGTCTTGCCAGTTTGCAGTTCTTTGCCTTCCAATTTGTATAGCTCGGTAGTTGCCAGTTCGCTGCGCTGTCGCGTCGTCTCACTGAGTTGTTCAACTTCAGCCAGTTTTTCGTTGGCAGTAGCATCGATTGCTTCTCGTCGACGCTGAAGCGCCGTCGATTTCACTTGCAAATTACTCTTCGTTTTAGCTGCAAGCGCCCTCAATCTGCTAATAGCTTGTCGACTCTCGGTGAGGAAAAGATTTTTCTGTGCTGAACCTTCGGTTGCAGTGTCCTGGCTAGCGGCAGACCAAGAATCATCGGCTTGCACAATCGTCGGAGGTGCTTCGAACGGTATAGCGTGGTCGAAACTGGGAATTGCTTCGGATATTGGAGCCGTTTCTGTGCGATTTTCTGCGATTTTTTGTAGGGTCTTGGGGCCCGCGCGCTCCTCCCGTTGCCGCTGAGTTCGGGCGGTGCTGATGGGCCAGCTTTGATGTATTTCGCCTGTTTGCCGAAACGGATTATCGCTGTCCACTTCCTGACTGGGTCCCGGTCCGCGGATGACCCTTGGAGGCGCGCCGACTACCAGTTCGAGTTTTCCAAGTTTATCAACGGGGTCGGCACCGCCCCCGGTTGAGTTGACTAGCGTGGCCTGACTTCCCAGTTGCGCGATCTTTCTGAAATAGTCAGCCGCAGCTTTACGGTCAAGGTTGTGGCGAAGAATCAGTGTTTCTCCGGAAAAAACTTCCTCAACGACGGCGGGATCATCAATGCTGAACAATAGGGCGAAGTCCCGCTTGACCTGCTCGGGATCATGGCCCTGGAGCACAGCTCCATTGAACGTTAGGTCAAAAGTTTTCATTCACATTCGTAGTTCTATCGGCAGTCGATGCTACCAACGGAATCGAGATATATCAAATATGAACAATATTAATACATATAAATAATAAAAAGTTATATCATGAAATGCCGTACCAAGCTTTCAGCTTATGACGCGATTTCTTTCGCGGTATTCGTCGATCAGCCGATTCAGTATGCTATAAAGTGCAGGGGTATCGTTCTTGCGCTTGGCTAACACATGGGATTAAGTTGAATTGTCCCCCGGACAAAC
>TARA_R110002072_G_scaffold10569_38_pt1 | contig 14593 bp, 10 predicted proteins | sample TARA_R110002072 | Tara Oceans TARA_R110002072 (sample SAMEA4397118) | marine metagenome | biome: Polar Biome; feature: [SRF] surface water layer (ENVO:00010504); material: water (ENVO:00002006), including particulate matter (ENVO:01000060) such as... | depth 5 m | reverse complement strand
CGAACGGTTCGCCGCCCGTCTTGATGAAGTGCACGCGACGGTTGGCATCGATCAACACGGTCGAGTGCAGTTCGACACCCTCGAAGTCGTCGAACGAGCCGAAGCGCTTTGCATTCACGAACTCAGGGTCCGACAGCAACGTGATCTTGAACGAACCCTGCGCCTTCTCGATCTCCTCGACGGAGTCCTTCGACACGGCCAGGATCTCGACACCCAAGTCGCGGAACGTGCGGTAGTCCTTGTCGGCCTTCTTCAACTGGTCGATGCAGTGCGTGCACTCGTCGCCGAGATAGAAGATCAGCAGCACGGCCTTGCCGTCGTAGTCGGCCAAGGTGACCTCCTCGCCCTCTGCGTTCATCGCGGCGAACTCCGGAACGACGGCAGGGTCGTAGGCACAAGGACCCAGCTTGTTCAACACGTGCCGGCCATATTGCCGTTGCGCCATCAGCTGGCGGAAGCGCTTGGGCACGTCACCGGTTGCAGGCGCGATACCGGTCGCGCGAGCAGCCAGGTAACGGGCACTGATCGGGTTGGCCTCCGCCCACACGACGTCGAGCGCGGCCATGGCGGCCGAGGCCAGCTCGGCATTCCCGGTTGAGTGATAGGCACGCACCAATCCGGCGAGCGCGATGCTGTCGTGCGGAATCGTCTTCAGCGTGCGTTCGAACGCGGGGATCGCCAGGGTCGGGCTGTTCAATTCGAGCAGCGCTTCGCCCAGCACGTTGAAGCCGAAGTCGGGCACCATCGGGGGGTCGTTCATCCAAACGTCCTCTTGGATCTCGGCCGAGGTCGTCAGCAGTTGAATGGCTTCGAGGGAGCGACCTTCAGCCAGGGCGATGCGGCCGTCGAGCTCGCGGACCTGGGCATCGATGACGCCGCCGATCATCTTCTTGCCGAGCTCGGCCATGTCGGGGTCCGGGACCATCGTCTCCATCATCTCGAGCATGGCCTCCTTCGTCTTCGACAGCGTGCGAATCAGGTCGCGGGCTCCCTCGAGGTTGCCTTGGGCGATGTGGGCGCGCGCCTCGTAGTAGTTGCGCTGCATGCGCTCGTCCGGCTCCAAACGCTTGGGCCAATCGAACAGAGCGCCGTCCAGAATCGTCTCCCAACGTTCGGCGCGCGCGAGCTCGCGCAGGATCGCCGCGCGCTTCAAGCTGCCAGGGGAACCTCCGCCGCCGGGGCCTCCGCCGGACACCGAGTGCAAAGGAATCACGAGCAGCTGTTTCGCCGTCGCGATCGCTTCGCCCTGCATTCCCAGCTGCCCCTGCACATAGGCGAGGTAGTCCAGGTTGTGCATGTAGTTCCAATTGTCCTCGGGCATCACGAGGCGTCGGTTCATGTAGCGCTGTTCGACGCGCGTGGCGCTGTCCAGGGCGATGGCCGCCTCGTGCCACATGCCGATGTTCGACAGCACGTGGCCGGGCATGTGCTGCAGGTGACCGCTCTCGGGCGCGATCGCCGTCAGGCTCGTACAACTGTCGATCGCGAAGGCGCCATCGGTGCCGTCCCAGTTGTGCACGCGATAGTGCATCGCGCCCGGGTGATCCGGCTGCAAAGCCAGAACGCGCTGCAGCATCGACTCGATCGCCACACGGTTCTCGTGCTTGAAGAAGTCACGGTCCATGACCTCGAGCGCGGCGAAGGCCAGGATCTCGACCTCGCCCGGGTGCTCCATCACCATGCGGTCGATGTGCAGGCGCAGGGCATCTTCCGCCGCGTCCTTGTCCTCGATGCGAGCGTCCTCGACGGCGCGCTTGGCCAACGCCAGGTCAATGAACGCCTGTTCTCTCTCACTCGCCGTTTCGCGCAGTAGAACGGCCTGATCCAAGAATGCTTGTTGGCGCTCACCCTTCGTTGCCATCGCCAAGCCGCAGTACGCCATTGCGCATTCGGGATCCAGCTGCGCGCAGTGGCGGAACGAGCGCTCCGCCTCGAATGGCCAGAAGCTGTGCAGCAACGCGAGGCCCTGGTCGAACCACGGCTGGACCTCGGCGTTCGCGGTCGTGACTTCGAAGTGCACGCGACCGATGCCGGGCATCGGCCAAGGTGCGCGGCGCGGCCCCTCGTCGTAGTGCGTACCGAGGTGCGAATGACCCCAACCGATCGGGGTGGGATCGTCGGCTGCGTCTTGAGGGAACGCCAGAAGCAGGGGAATGAGAAGCAGCATGGGATTCGCCTCTAGGCTCAGTTCGTGTCGCCGGGGGCTTCGCCACGCGCCATCTGCATCACCCACTCGGGGTTCAACGCTTCGGACGCGAAGTCGGTGGCCTGGGACACTCCCGAACGCGTCGCGTCGGCGATCTCCGTGGCGATGTCGGCGAACAGGAACGGCAAGGCTGCGCAGCTAGAGACTCCGATCAGGGTCAGGGCGGCGCGGATGGTGATGAGGGTCTTCATGGTGGTTTCGTCTCCACCTACCTCTGGCGAGATCCAGGACCAGGGTGCCTCAGGGTTCCTCCATGAAATCGCAAGATCAGCCCTGGGTGTGGCTGGGGAGCCGATTCGAGGGCCTTCCGAGCCAACGCGTGGGCATCTCCGCTCTCGAGGTCTTCGCTGCACCTATCCGTGCTCGGGACTGGCGCTGCACCGGCTTCGTGGTGAGTCGACAGACGATCAAGGGGTCGTCTCGGGCCCAGCCTGAACTGCCCTGCACGAGGGGAGCCGGGGCGCGGCTCTTGGATACAATCTCGCCCGTCATGCCCATCGTCGCCGGCCAAACGCTCTCCTACTACGAGATCCTCGGTCCCCTTGGGGCTGGAGGGATGGGCGAGGTCTATCGGGCTCGAGACACGCGGCTTGGGCGCGAGGTCGCCATCAAGGTGTTGCCCGAACGGCTCGCCCAAGACGAAGAGCGCCTGCGCCGATTCGAACGCGAAGCCAAGACGCTGGCCTCGTTGAACCACCCCAACGTGGCCGGCATTCATGGGGTCGACCAGGAAGGCGACCTCTGCTTCCTCGCGCTGGAACTGGTGCCGGGCGAGGACCTCGGCGTCGTCCTCGCCCGCGGTCCGCTTCCGGTGAACGAAGCGATCGACGTGTGTCGCCAGATCGCCGAGGGGCTCGAGGCCGCTCACGAAGCCGGCGTCGTCCACCGCGATCTCAAGCCGGCGAACGTGCGGATCACGCCGGAGGGCGTGGTGAAGATCCTGGACTTCGGTCTCGCGAAACCGATCATCCCAAAGGCGAACAAGGAAGGTACGACGACCGCCGAGTCGGACAGCTTCCTGATGACCGAGGAAGGCCTCGTACTAGGCACGCCAACCTACATGTCCCCCGAGCAAGCGCGCGGCAAGCCGGTGGATCGGCGCACCGACATCTGGGCGTTCGGCTGCGTGCTGTACGAGTGCTTGACCGGCCAGCGTGCGTTCGGCGGCGAGTCCTTCACGGATGTCGTCGCAGCGATCGTCGGAGCCGAGCCCGATGAGAGCCGACTTCCGAAGCTGCCCCCGCATGTGACCGCGCTCTTGCGTCGCTGCTTGACCAAGAACCCGCGCTCACGGTTGCGCGACATCGGTGAAGCGCGCTTGCAACTGGAACGTGGGAGCGAACTTGCGAACGCGAGTTCCGAAGAGGTCGCTCCGTCTCGAAACCGCATCGGGCCTATTGCGCTGCTGGGCGTCGCATTAGGAGTCGTTCTCGGGGTCGTCGCTGCGTGGATGGCGATGTCCGACGGCCAGGGCGAGACGCTGCGTGACCCGCGCACTTTGGTGCTCGCGATCCCCGGCTCGACCGACCAGTACGAGCGGCTCGATAACCCCCTGCTCTCACCCGACGGGAAGTGGGTTGCCTTCCGAGCTCAAGCACGGTTCGAAGGAACGACCTCGTTCTGGGTGCGACGATTGGACTCCTACGAAGCGGTCCCCCTCCCGGGGACGGAGCGCGCGACGAGGGTGTTCTGGTCGCCGGATTCCTCGTCGATCGGCTTCGAACTCGAGGACACCCTGACGCTGATGCAACTCGACGGCCAGAACGTGCGCAGGCTGACGATCGGCGCCGCCGCGACGTTCTCGTGGAGCAGCTCTGGCTGGATCGTGTACGGCGCCGGAGAAGGCCCGCTGTGGAAAATACGCGAGACCGGTGGCGAACCCGTTCCATTGACCGAACTGGATTCGGATTCGGGTGAGATGCAGCACAACGCACCCACCTTTCTGCCCGACGGCGATCGCTTCCTGTTCGTGGCGCCGATGTTCCAGACCGATGCCGGCCCTCCCAAGCACCGACTGTACGCGGGGTCCCTGTCGGGGAAAGCGCCCACGACCTTGGTGACCGAGATGGCCTCCAAGCCGTGGTACACGAACCGCGGAGAGCTCGTGTACATCGACAACGGCAGGATCATGACCGTTCCCTTCGACGAAGAGACGATGCGGATCACCGGCGCACCGAAGGCCCTTGCAGACCGAGCGCAGTGGTTCCGGCCGCTAGGTCTTTCGTCGCTCTCCGTTTCGCGTGATGGAATCATCGCGTACGAGAAGTGGGAGGAAGGTGACGTGCTCGAATGGGTGGATCGTCGCGGCCTCAAGCTCGGGCGTGTTGGTGAACCTGGCCTGTTCACAGCCCGCATCTCGCCCGACGGTCGCTCCGTCGCCCTCGCCATTGGAGACATGCGGACCAACCTCACCGACATCTGGGTGCGAGGGTTGGAACGAGAGACCCTGCTCCAGCTCTCGAACCACCCCGGGTTCGAAGGCCAACCTGTTTGGAGCCGGGACGGGCGCTCCATTTTCTACATGAGCGACGCCCGCGGCTATCCCGACATCGAGCGCCTCGATCTGGATTCGCCGGGGGAACCGACTCTGGTATGGGATGCCGACGGCGCACAGTTCCCCCTGGACGTGACGGCGAACGGAGAAGGCCTGCTCGTCCGGGGTAGCGACGGGTTCTGGCTGCTCTCGACCGACGGAAGTCAGGAGCCCCGAAAATTCGAACTGATCGAGGACGATGCCATTTCGGTGCGACTGTCCGCGGGCAGGAATCGGGCTGCGTACTTCAAGATCGTTCGCGGCGAATTCCAGGTCTTCGTCCAGGAACTCGACGGCGATCAGCGACGGGTCCAGATTTCAGTCGATGGCGGCTGGGACCCGACCTGGGGGCCGAACGGCGACGTTCTCTACTACTCGCGCGCGGACAAGGAAGTGTGGGAGGTCGACCTCTCCACAGAGGACGCCTTCACCAACCCCGAACCGCACATCCTGTTCCAGACCGCAAGAGAGATCGACTCGTTCGAAGTGGCCCCGGATGGGGAGCGCTTCCTGATGAACTTCCTCAGTTTCGAGAGCAGGCCCGCGACGATCCTGCTGCGGGACTGAACCGGGTTCCGGAGACGGAGTCGTCTCGATCGACCGGTCCTGCTCCTGGCCGAGCCACGACGGACAGAGCCAGCGACGGCCTCAGTGGGATTCGGCGAGAGCCTCGAGCTCCGCTGCCCGCTCGGTCTTGCCGTTCGCCCGCAAGAGGCCCGCGAAGGCTCGCAACGTCTCGAGCCGACGAGGGTCACCGGCTTCCACCTCGGTGAACCCTTCCACCGCGACCTCGTAGGTTGCGATCGCCTCGTCCATGCGGCCGTCAGCTGCCAGGGTCTCCGCGAGACCTGCGCGAGCGTGAGACGCCGTACCCACGTCGCGATGGTCCGGGTCATCGGCGATCTCGATAGCCCGGCGCCATGCCGGCTCTGCTTCGGCCCAGCGCTCGAGTTCGTGCAGGGTGACTGCGAGCTCGGAGAGATGGAGCTCCAATTCCACGCGGCGTGGAGTGACTTCGATGCGCGCGACCAGCGGCTCCATGATCTGGAGAGCCTCATCGTGCCGTTCCAGCGCGTTCAGGGCCTCGGCGTGACCCCGCTGCATCCACCAAACGTCCGGGTAGTCGGGTCCCCAAGCTTCCAAACCAATCTCGGCCGCGCGGGCGGCCAGCGGCGCCGCCTGCTCGGCATCCCCCAGGCTCAGATGAATGCGCGCCAAGGTCGTCAGCGAGAGCGCGACGTGTGGGTGCTGTCCTCCCAAGACCGCCTCGCGGATCTCGAGCGAGCGTTGCTCCAGGGGAAGCGCTTCGGCCGGACGGCCTCGGTAGTCCAGCACCATCGCGAGAGCGTGCAAGGTCGTTGCGTGGGAGTAGCCCTCGTCGTCACCTAGGCTCACATGAATCGCGAGGGCCTCGCGAAACATCGTTTCGGCGAACTCTAGATCCTCACTGAGGAATCTCAACGAGGCTACGTTGTGCAAGCTTGCAGCGACGGAGTCGTGCTGGTTGCCGAAGATGGCACGGCGCATGGCCAGACCTCGTTCGACGTGCACGGCCGCCGCCTTGAGGTCGCCCGAGTTCCAGATTGCATTCCCGAGCGTGCCCAAGCTGCTCGCGAGCTCGGGGCTGTCTCCGAGCCATCGTTCACGAATCTCTATCGAGCGTTGCGCGAGGGATATCGCAGCCTCCGGTTCACCGCTTCTCACGAGGACCGTCGCAAGCCCATCAAGGCTCGAGGCCAAGGCCAGCTCTGCGAGCCGGCTGCCGTCGTTTGCGGCCTCCCTGTGAGCGTTCGCGGCTTCCAACAACGCGCGACCCTCGTCGAACAAGCCCATCACGCCGTAGACGCTGCCGATCGACTCGCGAAACGTCGCCTGGCTGGCTGGTTGGTGATCCAACGTGTCGATCCGTTGCGCTCCGGAGTCCAGCAACTCGCGTACGGTGACGTCGGCGCCCTTCGTGCGCCCAGGGTCGGCGTCCTCGAACAACGACACGAGGAAATCCGCCAGGTCGCGCTGTGCGGTGGCCTCGGCGTTCGCACGGTCGCGCTCGTCGGCGATGCGTGCGCTCTGCACGACCAACATCACCACGAAGGCGACCACGAACAGCGCGGCCAGGCCCGTGAACGCCACGCTGATACGATGCCGGCGCACGAACTTCGAGGTGCGGTACGCGGCGCCCGGAGGACCTGCGCTGACCGGCTCGTGTCGCAAGTAGCGGCGCAAGTCCTCGGCCATCTCGGCGGCCGAGTGATAGCGACGCCCGCGATCCTTCTCGAGCGCCTTCATCGTGATCCAGTCCAAATCGCCGCGCAGCTGCGACGCCAGGCGATTCGCGGTGGTGCGACGATGGGCGAGCGTCGTGTCGCCGTCGACACCCAACGTGCTCGGCCGCAGGCTCGGGCGCGGAGGGTCGTCCTCGCGAATCCGGCGCAGGATCTCGTCGAAACCGGCGGCGCGCAGCTCGTGCGGATCGAAGGGCAGCACGCCGACCAGCACTTCGTACGTCAGCACGCCCAAGGAGTAGATGTCGGTGCGCGTGTCGACGTCCTCGCCGGACAGGTCCGCCTGCTCGGGACTCATGTACTCGGGCGTGCCGATGATCTGGCCCAGTTCGGTGAACAGCGTGCGTTGGGTCAAGGGCTGCGCCGAGGCCTTCGCGACGCCGAAGTCGATGATCTTGGGCACCGGCTTGCCGTTCTGCTCGGTGACCATCACGTTCGAGGGCTTGATGTCCCGGTGGATGATCGCCTTCTGGTGCGCGTGCTGCAGTCCGTCGCAGACCTGTGCCAGCAGTTCGAGACGCTCGTGCGTGTCGAGGCGATGTTGGTCGCAGTAGTCGGTGATCGGAATGCCGTCGACGTACTCCATGACGAAGTAGGGCCGCCCGTCGACGGTGGCTCCGGCGTCGTAGGCGCGCGCGATGTTCTCGTGATCCATGCGCGCGAGCGCGTGGCGTTCCGAGTCGAAGCGCGCCAGCACCGCCTTGCTCTCGATGCCGGGGCGCACGAGCTTCAGCGCCACGGCGCGCTCGAACGGCTCCTTCTGTTGGGCTAGGTACACCTGACCCATCCCCCCTTCGCCGAGCAACTTGCCCAAGGTGTAGGGACCGATCTCGGTGGGCACGTTCGGCACGGAACCCGTGGCATCCAGCGCGCGGTCCAAGGCGCCGCCCGAGGCCTGTTCGTCGCTGGCCAACAGCTCCTCCAGCTCGGCGCGCAGCTCAACGTCATCTCCGCAACGCTCGTCCAGGAATGCGGCGCGGGCGGACGGGTCCAGCTCGCGCGCTTGGGCGAAGTGCTCCTTCAACTGCTGATAGCGGGCGGCGTCCATGGTCAAAGAATACGCATGGAGGAGCCGGGAGCGCGATTCAGGACGCCGCGGAGCGGGCGACATGCGCCTGTTGCTGCTAGTTTGGGGCCCGCATGAAGCGTGACGACGACGACCTGGACTGGATTCTCGAGCGGGTGAAGGCCGGCGAGGTCTCCACAGGTGAGCTGCTCGAAAAGGTGTACGCCGAGCTGCGTTCGATGGCGGGCCAGCTGATGGCGGGCGAACGCGCGGCCCACACGCTGCAGCCCACAGCGCTGGTGAACGAGGCCTTCCTGCGCCTCGCCGCGAGTCCCTCGGACTCCTCCAGCTCGGATCGCTTGGGCTTCCTGGCGGCCGCGGCCTGCGCGATGCGTCGGGTGCTGATCGACCACGCGCGCGGTCGCAACGCCTCGAAGCGCGGCGGCAGCTGGAATCGCATCACCCTGGTGGGCCTCGACGAGATGGCCCAGGACGGCAGCGACGAGATCGACCTCGTGCTGCTCGACGATTCGCTCGCCAAGCTCACCGAACTCGACCCGCGTCAGGCCCACATCGTCGAACTGCGCTTCTTCAGCGGCATGAGCGGCCAGGAGATCGCCGACCACCTGGGCGTCTCGCGCAACACCGTGGTGCGCGAGTTGACGCTGGCCCGCGCGTGGCTCCAACGCGAGATGACGCGCGGATCGTGATTCGGGAAGGTGCTGCATGGTCCGCACCCTCTGGCGAGAGAGCCGCGGATCTGCACCAGGGTTTCGCAACCCTATTTGCAACCGTCAGCAGCCCGAACGAGGTGGCTGGCGTACGTTGATCGACATCAGAAGGTGCCAACCGCCTTCCTCACGACCCAAGAGCTGAGTTCCCATGCCTGAAATCAACCTCATCCACACGCTGCAACTCGTCGTAGGCGTTGGCCTGCTGAACGTCTGGCTCATGCGAGGGAGCCGATCGACCGCGTATCGGGGCGGCTCCTCTCAGACCCTCAAGGACGAGTTCGCCGCCTACGGACTCCCGACGTGGTTCTTCTACCTCGTGGGTGTGCTCAAGGTCGGTTCAGGAATCGCTCTGATCGTCGGGCTCTGGGTCCCCGCCCTGTCGGTCCCGGCTGCCAGCTTGGTAGCTGGCCTGATGCTCGGAGCACTCGCCATGCACATCAAGGTCAAGGACCCGGCCATGAAGTCCCTCCCGGCTCTGCTCATGCTGATCATGAGCGCGATGATCGCAGGCCTCTCCGTCGGCTGACCCGGGCTCGCCAGCCACATCGACCGGAGACCGCCTTGACCCCCGACGCCATCGCCTTCGAGACGTTCCGAGTCCTGACCATCCTGGGCTTCTCGGGTTATGGCCTCAGCTGCCTGCTCTCGGACAGGATGGTCGCGGAGTTCGAGCGGTACGACCTGCCAAGGTGGCGCCGCGTGACCGGCCTGCTGGAAGTCGTCGGCGCTGTCGGCCTGGCCGCAGGCTATGGGTTTCCGATCATCGGAACATTCGCGGCCACGGGCCTGACCGTGCTGATGATCGGAGCGATCGCGACGCGGATCCGCATCCGGGACTCGTTGACCGCAACGCTCCCCGCCCTGATCTTCGGGGTCGCGATCGCCTATGTGCTTGGGTACAGCGTCTTCGGGCATGGCTCCGTCACGGACGGGTGAGTCCAACCTCGCGACGTGACGATCGGTCGAGCTGTTCGAAGCGCCCTGCTTCCTGCGCAGGACCTCGGGTCACCGGCTCGACGCCCCTGGGCGAGCATGTCTGGTCTCGTTCCCGGATCTCGCCTGGCGCTCCCGATCAGTACTCGACGCTGTCCAGGAACAACCCCGAGGCCGGTGCGGTTCCGGGCGCTGCGCTACGGTCTTTCGACTTCAGGATCTGGGCCAGCTTCTCGCAAGGCGTGCGGCCCTCGCCCACCTTGACGATCGCGCGCACGAGGTTGCGCACCATCTTCCACAGGAAGCCTTCGGCGCGCAGGGTGATCTCGATGCGCTCGCCGTCCTGGGTCAACTGGATCGCGTGCACACGGCGGACGGTCGACGCGCGCACGAAGTTGGGCTTCTTGGCGAACGAGGCGAAGTCGTGATTGCCTTCGAACACTCGGCATGCGGGGCGCATCGCTTGGACGTCCAGCGCACGCGGGACGTGCCAGACGCGGCCGACCTCGGCCTCGGGACACTCGGGCGCGTTCCAGATGACGTAGCGGTACGTCTTCGCCTTGGCGTCGTCGCGCGCGTGGAAGTCGTCGGCGACCGGGGTCAGGTCCAGCAGTTGAATGTCGGCCGGTAGAGCGCCCCGCAACGCGGACTTGGCCGATTCCACGTCGAGGTCCGCGGGCAGGAGCACGTTCGCGACTTGGCCGTTCGCGTGGACGCCGCGGTCGGTGCGGCCCGAGCCCATCACGGCGCTGTGCACGTCGAAGCACGCGGTGAGGGCGTCCTCGATCGCGCCTTGCACGGTCGGTTGGTCGCCGTGTCGCTGCCAGCCGAAGTACGCGCGACCGTCGTAGGCGAGGTCGAGGCGGTAGTTCGAGGTCGGTGCGTCGTCGCGGGTCATCGCGACGTCCGCAAGAAGAAGCCGGACACGCTGGCTCGCACCGACGCTCCGGCGGCCGGGTGAACGCGCGCGATCATGTGCGGCGCGCCCGACAGGAGCACCAGGCGATTGGGCTTCGGCATGATGAAGCTGCCGAGGCCCGGCTCGAGCAGGCGCTCGGAGTACGGCTCGGTCTCGAAGCGGTAGCCCATGATCGGCAGCTCGTCGTCCGACTCCGATTCGACATCGCCCACCAGCAGCTCGCCGCCCCAGTGCGCGTTCCAGTGCGGGTGCGCGTAGTAGACGAAGGCGCCGGCGAACAGCTGGTGATCATCGACGTGCCACGAGAGACCCGTGCCCTGGGAATAGACGTAGGGGCGCACGCTGATGCGATCCCAGTCGTCGTCGACCAGATCGGCGTGGATCTCCGGGTTGTCCAGGATGGCGCGCGCGACCTGGCCGAGCGGTGTCTCGCCCGAGGACGCCGCGCCGGTCCGAGGTACGACGAGCTCGTCGCCGCCGAGCGGGATGCCGTCGTCCAATTTCCACGCGCCCACCGACCTGGAAACGGGGCTGAGTTCCATGAACTGGAAGTCGCTCCACAGCCGCGTCCAGGTGTCCTCGTCGAGGAAGTTGTCGACGACGCAGAAGCTCTGCGGATCCGGGGTTTCGGCCATGCCTGGAAGACTACGAGTTCGGGGTCGGTTGCAAGAGGGGGGAATCGTCAGGTTTCTGGATCGGCGGTGCGTTCGCCGCATCCGGTTCATGCGACGGGTTGCAGCGGGATGCCGACGAGCTTGCCGAACGGTTTCGCGAAGCTGGGATCGAGCACGACCAGGAGGACCTCCTGGCCGTACTCCTCGTGGTTGCTGCCCATGTAGAGGCCGAGGGGTGCGCCCTCGCGCTCGAGCAGGCCCGCGTAGAGCGCGAAGACGCGAGGATCGAGCCAGTCGGTATCGAACGCGAGGTCCCAACGCATCGGTTGCTCGTCGACCACGAAGCTCACCCAGGTCCCGTCCTCGCCGACGTGGTCCTGGATCTCGGAGAGCCCGACCACGCCGCCGGTCATGCGTTCGAGACGGACGAGCACATCGGCGTAGTCGCCGTGATCCTCGATGCGCTCGAAATCGCACATCCACAAGCGGTCGCAGATGGGCGATTCGGGCTCGCGCTCGATCGTTTGCGCCATCGTCTCGACGAGGCTCTTGTACGGCGCGGCCTCGAGTGCTTCGCGATCCCCGAACAGGAACAGGTCGTCGAACGTGGCGTTGTCACCCAGCGCGAATCCGAGCGCTTCGAGGTTCTTCAGCTGAGCCTCGAGCGTCACTTTCTTGGAGAACCATCCCATGTTGTTCGTTACTCCGTTCCGCCGGCGGCGTTCACCACGCGGTACATGGCGGACCAGAGGTTGCGTTCGGTGGGCTCGTGGATGTTCCAGGCGTTGAACACGATCACCAGGTCGAGTTCGGGCACGACGACCGGGAACTGGCCACCATAACCGTTCCCCATGAAGATGACCGGCGCGCCGTCCGCGTGCTCGGGGATCCACCACTGGTAGCCGTAGCCCTGGTCGTTCCCCAGGTTCTTGGGAGCGACATCGGCGACGTGCGGCGTCACGGAAGCCTCGACCCAGGCCTCGGACACGATGCGCTTTCCGTTCCACATGCCGCGCTGCAAGAACAGCTGAGCGATGCGCGCCAGATCGTGCGTCGACAGGTACAACCCGCCCTCGGTGTCGCATTCGCCGTCCGGCGTGATCTTCCAGTGGAAGTCGGTGATGCCCAGCGGTTCGAACAGCTTCTCGCGCGCGTAGTCGTCGATGCGGCGGCCCGTGGCTTCGCGGACGATCTTGCCCAGGAGGACCGACACGCCCGAGTTGTAGTCGAACCGGGTGCCGGGCTCCTCGCGCATCGGTTGGTCGATGATGAACTGGATCCACGCGTCGCTGTCCTCAAGGAGGATGCAGCTGTTCGTCGCGTCCTCGTACGAGATCATCTCGTTCCAGTCGATCCCGCTGCGCATCGTCAGCAGGTCCTCCAACGTCATCGCGCGTCGCCATTCCTCGTTCAGGTTCGGGTGGTACGCATCGAACCAGGACATCGCCGGTGTCTCGACGCCGCCCGGGATCAAGCCCTCGTCCATCGCGATACCCAGCACGACCGACGTGACCGATTTCGTCACCGACTGCAGCGTGTGCATGTCGGTGCCCAGGTAGTACGGGTGCCAATCCGGGTGGTCGTAGTCGTACTGATGATTGCGCTTCACGTGAGGCGCCGAGATCGTCAGGTAGTCGTGCTCGAAGTGATGGTCCGCGACGATGCGACCGTGTCGAATCACGGTGAAGTGATCGATCAGGCCGTAGCGACCGGCTTCCATGTCATCGACCAGCGATGCAATCGCGACGGGGTCGATGCCCTCGGCCTCCAGGGTCGAGGTGGGCCAAGGCTGAGTCGATGCGCACGCACCGAGACCGATGAGAGACAGAGCGGTGAGGACGATGCGAATCATGCGGACATTCTAAGCCAAGGTTTCGGGTGTGGCCCCCATCCGGACGACGGCGCCACCGGGTTGCGGGTGCGCCCGCGGCCAAGCGGTCCGCGCACGAGGCTCAGTGGTCGGCGAGCTGCGTGAGGATCGTGACGCGAATGTCGTCAGGCCCCGTGATCTGGATCAGGCGCTCGATCGCGACGTCGAAGCGGGCCTGACCTTCTTCGTCGCCGGACAGGCCGATCGTCATCTCGGCCAGGCCCAACATCGCGCGGGCGCGCCAGAGCAGGACGTCGTGGTCGTCGAGGGTCTCGGAGGCCCGTGCATAGGCCTCGAGCGAGAGCGATGCGTCGGCTTCAGGGCCGCCCATCACCTGCGCCAATCCGAGCAGCATCTCGCCCACGATCACGGACACCTCGTCGTCCGGGGTCAGGCGTGCGATTTCCGACAGCGCGGTCGAAGCGGAGACGCGTGCCTGCTCCCAGTCGCCTTGACCGACGCAGACCTCGGCCATGCGCAGGTGCAGGTTGACCAGCTCGGGATGGTCCGGCGTTTCGCGCAGCTTCACTTGCAACGCACCGGCCAACGCCTCGGCCGCCTCGTCGAAGCGGCCCAGTTCGTACAAGCACCGCGAGTGGATCGCCTGTCCGCCGGCATGCCTCAAAGTCCCGACGCCGAACGTCGCGCCCAACATGTCGACGGCTTCGCGCGCCATCGCTTCGGCTCTCTCGAACTGCAGACTGCGACGCAACTGATCGGCCAGGTTGCCCAGCGTGATGGCTTCGTTGCGGTTCGGCGAGGGCGCCAACCTGCGGTTCAGCGCGAGGGACTCCTCGAACAGCTCGACGGCGCGCCCGGGGTTGCCGGCATGGGTGTGGAACGAGGCGAGGTTGGACAACTGGATCGCGAAGTACTCGTGCTCCTCGGCGTCGAGCGCGCGCATGCGCTCCAGCACGTCCTCCATCACCTCGATCGCCTTCTGGAAGTCGCCCAGCTTCGCGTGAGCGATCGCGATCGAATTCAGGGTCAGCGCTTCGAACACGGGTTGGCCCGCAACACCTTCGGCGAACTCGAACGCCCGCGTCAGCGCTTCGATCGAACCACGGAAATCGCCTGCGCGCGTCCTGGCATCGCCCAAGGCCTTCCAGGCCAGGTAGCGCGACGAGCGAAGTTCGGCGGGAGGGTCCTCCCCGCACAGCTCGATCGCCATTTCGGCGTACATGGCGGCATCGTCCAGGCGATTCACCAGCTGGTAGACCTCGGCCATCCGTGCCAGGTGACCCGCCTGGCTGACCGGATCGTCGTCGCGCTTCTGCAGGCCTTCCCAGGCCGCGTCCATCAGAGGAAGTCCGCTGATGTCACCCGACCGGATCCGCTCGTAGCCCAGACTGCCGCGCGCGACGAGTGCGTGTACGGAGTCGGGATCGACCGATTCCTGCAGCTGCAAGGCCTCCTCGTACAGGGGCAGCGCACGGTCGTGCAGGCCCAGACCCGCATAGGTCGCCGCGAACGTCGCCAGCAAGTGCGCGCGCGTC
>TARA_R110002072_G_scaffold192107_5_pt1 | contig 14622 bp, 14 predicted proteins | sample TARA_R110002072 | Tara Oceans TARA_R110002072 (sample SAMEA4397118) | marine metagenome | biome: Polar Biome; feature: [SRF] surface water layer (ENVO:00010504); material: water (ENVO:00002006), including particulate matter (ENVO:01000060) such as... | depth 5 m | reverse complement strand
GATAATATTAAAGATTATGCGAGTAACTTGACCTACCTATCATTCCAAAAAAGTTGTTATAATGCTTTTGAAGCTCTTGACTATTTAAATAAACATTCTATTGATCTAATTTTTTTAGATATAAATATGCCAAAGCTTTCTGGTTTAGAGTTTTTAAAAACACTTTCTAATCCGCCAAAAATTATCATTACTACAGCCTACAAGGAATTTGCTTTAGAAGGTTATGAGTTGAATATTGACGATTATTTATTAAAGCCTTTTAATTTTAGTCGTTTTGTAAAATCTGTTAGTAAAGTTTCTGATGCATTGGCTAATAAATCCATATCAATACAAAATTCAGAAAATAATGAAGACGCTAAGATTTTTATAAAGGAAGATAAAAAATACTATCAGATTAAGCTTATTGACATTCTATTTATAGAAGCTTATGGAAATTATGTGAAAATTAATATGGTTGACAGAATAATTGTTTCACATCAAACCTTAACATCCTTTACTCATAATTTGCCAGAAAATAAATTTATTAGAGTTCATAAATCTTTTATTATCTCAATAGATAAAATAGAATTAATTGAAGGTAATAGAATACATCTAAGGAATCACAAAATTCCAATAGGGAAAATGTATAAGCTTAATGTAAATCGAATAATAAAATAAAATCAATTTTGACATTAACCTGTAATAATTCCTAATTTAAGCCACTAACCAATAAAACAACACTATTGAGTAGCGATTTTTACAACACATCCATTTTACCATTCGCAGGAATAATTATCAAATTATGTCGAGCTTACACCAGTTCACAACAAGATTTTGAAGACTATTACCAAGAAGTGTGTTTACAAATCTGGAGGAGTAAAGACAATTTTCGCGAAGAATCGCAATGGAGCACTTGGGTGTATCGCATTTCATTAAACGTCTGTTTAACCTTACTCAAGAAAAAGAAAAACAATGTTCAGCATTTTGTGTCTGAATCTATAACTGCTGAAGAAACCGAAAACAACTACGCGTTTTCAGACGAATCTCTAAATTTATTATATGATGCCATAAGAAAACTATCGGAAATAGATAGAGCCGTTATCATGCTTTATTTGGAAGAAAAATCGCAAAAGGAAATTGCTGAAATTATAGGAACCAACCCAAATAATATTGGTGTACGTGTTAAAAGAATTAAAACTAGATTAAAAAAATTATTAGATGGAAAAATCAATTGAAAACATTTGGAAAGAAGGTTTTCTCAAGAGCGACGCACTAGTAGTCCCAAAAATAAACAATCTTTACAACCAAAAATCAATTCATATCATTGATAAATTTAAAAGAATGTTTAAAATAAATTTGATTGCCATTGTGGCATTCTCGTTTGCTTTTTTAATCGTCTCTTTCTTTATAGGCATTCCAATAACAGGTATCATATTTTTTATTACCCTTTCAGTTCTTGTGTTTATTAATAAGAAATTATTAAACGATTTAGAGAAAATCGATTTAGGCATAAGCAGTTATCAATACTTAAAAGCATTTAACCAATGGATCAACAAACAGATAGATATCAATAAAAAATTGTCGAGATTTTTGTATCCAATTATATTTATGTCATTGATTTTAGGCTTTTGGTTTAAAGATGCCGAAGGCATGCCTTTGGGTGAAAGACTTGTTGGTGAAATACTTGTTGGTTTTCCAGACACCTATCTAATATTTGGAATCCCACTCATAGGCATTGTTACCGTGGCAGTCATTTTGGTTTTGCTGTTCCTTGTTGGAGGTCGAATTTATAAATGGGATTTAAACATCGTTTATGGAAGAATATTCAAGAAACTAGAAGAACTAATGACAGACATAGAAAGTTTAAGAAGTTAAACACCTGATATTAAAGTGTTTTTTATGTAGTTTTTTAAAATAAATAAATTTTTGGTGTAATATTTTTTGATTTGAGCCACTAACCAAGAAAACAGTAAAAATTATGACACTATTAAATGCAACTAACTTTTTTGAAAGTTTAAAAACTGAATCCTCTAAAAAATCTGAAATCAAGGTTTATACGCAATTTATTGATATTCTAAAAAAATTAGAAAATAGAGCATTCACCAATGCTGACATTCAATCTATAGAAATAGAACTGGATAGCTTAAAACTCAACTCAAATCCAGACAACAGAAAAAAATTCTTTAAAAACGCACTGCGTAAATTTGAGACCTACTTAAAGGACACCTTTTCTTTGACTTCTCAAGGCTACTATACAAACCTTAGTATAACTTTAGGAATGTTATTCGGAGTTATAGCTGGAATTCTAATAGGTGAGCGTTTTGAAAGGTCATTAGGGATATCCGTTGGCATTTCTATGGGACTATTTATTGGCGCATTAATAGGTCGCCTTAAGGATGCTCAAGCTAAAGAAGCTGGAAACATGCTATAATTAATCGCAAAGAAACCACAAAAAGTCACATTATTTATTTTAAAACTTAAATGCTGAATAATTTTCGGCCAACTAAAAAACAACCTAAAATGAAAACAATAGCAACATTTGCAATTGCATTTATACTATCAATAGTAAGCGCATATTCCCAAGATATCTCAGGAGATTGGAGCGGAACAGCCAAAAGAGGAGATAAAGAAATCACATTCGTTTTTAATATCGAACAAGAAAACGCTACGTATTCAACCACAATGAGTGTTCCTACGTTTAGAATTGCTGGAATAAAACCTTCAGCTACAACCTTTATAAACGGAACGTTAATAATTGATGGCTCTAATGTAGGCATGAACTATGAAGGAGTTTTCAATACTGAAGCACAACAATTTGAAGGCACTTACAAGGAAGGTGGCATAGAAATGGTCCTAAACTTAAAAAAAGGAACTATAAAAATAGAAGATTCTAGACGGCCGCAAGAACCTGTAAAACCCTACCCTTATTATGAAGAAGAAGTCGTTTTTAAAAATAATGAAGCGAACATATCATTAGCAGGTACTTTAACCTTACCCAATAAAAACGGAAAATTTCCAGTAGTAATTTTAATTACTGGAAGTGGTCCACAAGACAGAGATGAAAGTTTTATGGGACACAAACCTTTTTTAGTTTTGTCAGATCATTTAACAAGACAAGGCATTGGTGTATTGCGTTTTGATGATCGCGGAGTTGGAGAATCTACAGGAAATTTTGGTAATGCAACCACGGAAGATTTTTCTAAAGACGTTTTAAGTGCCATCGCATACTTAAAAACTAGAAACGATGTAGATATTAAAAATATAGGTTTGATTGGTCATAGTGAAGGTGGTATTATCGCACCTCTAGCGGCTAACAACTCTAAAGATGTCGCTTTTATGGTGTTATTAGCTTCTACCGGAATTTCGGGATCAGAACTATCTGTAATGCAATCTAAAATATTGAGAGAATTTCCTGTTAAAGATGAGGTGGCTTATGAAAAAAACACCAAAAAAGCGATTGCAATTGTAATCTCTAATAAGGGGGAATCGGAAATTAAAAAGGAATTAACTAAACATTATAATGATTTTTTAAGACCCATTTTAACATCATTAAACGTACCAGAAAAGAATATCAATACATTTATAGAAAGCCAACTTAAAACAAGTTTACAACCTTGGTCACGCTATTTTTTACAATACAATCCTGCTGATGAAATTGAAAAATTAAAAATCCCAGTGTTATCATTAAATGGCAGTAAAGACACGCAAGTAAATGCAAAAATAAATCAAGAAGGCATAAGAAATGCATTAATCAAAGGCAAGAATAAAGATTATAAAATAGTAGAATTGGAAAACTTAAACCACTTCTTTCAGGAGTGTGAAACTGGAAAGATGGATGAATATAGAAAAATAGAACAAACATTTTCCCCAATAGCATTGAACGAAATAAAAAATTGGGTAATAGAACATCTGAAATAAGATATAAAATACGTGTAGTAACCTCTTGAATAATTCTTTGCTGTACTTATCTATTCATGAAAATCCGTTAGGATTTTCATGAATAGATTATATATTGACATGGCAAAAGCAAATTACTTCAATAATTGATTAATATTTGCCTTATAGAGCTTACCAATAGGCACCATATAATCGCCAATAAAAATCCGATTTCCTTCTATACTAACGATGTGCTTTTTTGCAACCGCAAATGATTTATGAACCTGTATAAAATCATTATCAGAAAGCAGTTCAATGGTATCCGATATTTTTTCACGAATACTTATGGTAGTAGTGCTCGTAACAACTTTAGTATAATTACCAGAAGCTTCAATAAATAGAATATCATCTACATCTACCTGAATATGACTATTATTCTGTTTTAAAAAAATATGTTGTCCTTCAGGTTTTATAGTCTCTTTACTTTCTTTTCTTATTGTACTGGTATCAGAAGAGGTCACTTTATTAATAGCACTTAAAAACCGCTCAAAACGAAATGGTTCTAATAAATAATCGACAATATTTAATTCATAACCATCAATGACAAACTCACTATAAGCAGTAGTTACAATAACTTTTACAGGAAACAGTAGTATTTCTTTACCTATATGGAACTCTCTTTAAAAACTATAAAAACTCTACTTACTCATTAAAATAAAGTCCACATGTACTATTATTTCAGGTAATTACCACAGATGTCATAAAGATGTCATAAGTTTGGCGCTAGTGTCTATGGGTATTGTATTTAATTTTGTAAACGAAATATTTAATACAAACACATGAACAATTATTTTACAAGTATCCTTTTCTTTTTTATTACATATATTGGGTTTAGCCAAAGCTATCAATCTAAAATTGATGCTGTAGTTTCATCAACTTACAGTTCTAAAGAACCAGGAATTTCAGTTTTAGTAGCCAAAGATAGAAAAGCCATTTATAGTAAAGCTTTTGGAAAAGCTAATTTAGAATTAAATACACCTTTACAAAAGAGTAGTGTATTTCAGATTGGTTCAATTACAAAACAATTTACCGCAGTTTCAATTTTAATGCTAGCAGAGCAAGGCAAACTGAATATTGAGGATAATATTGGAAAATACATTCCTGAATATGTCGAGATTGGAAAAGATATTACCATTCACAATCTATTGAATCATACTTCGGGAATAAAAAACAGAACACCTGTTGGTGACAAGGGTTTTATTTCTAAAACTAATATGTCACCTACAGAACTTATTGCATATTTTAAAGATGAACCTTTAGAATTCAAACCAGGAGAGCGTTTTAAATACAGTAATGCAGGCTATATTTTACTAGGGCGAATTATTGAAATCGTTTCTGGACAACCTTACAGTGATTTTATAGAAAAAAATATTTTTGATAAAATAGGAATGAAGAATTCATCCTGTGGAGATATGAAACAAGTTATTCCCAACCTTACTAAGGGTTATATCATTGAACAAAATGATTTTGTAAAATCAGATTATATAAATTTGTCTTTAGCGTATTCCGCAGGAGCTATTTTATCTACCACAGAGGACCTTTTAAAATGGCAAAATGCATTACTTTCAAACACACTTTTAAAAGCTTCTAGTATAAAACAAGCTATGACACCAACCTTATTAAACAGTGGAAAAAGAGTACCTTATGGATATGGTTTTCGATTTTCAAAACTGGGAAATTCTCCTGTAATTGCCCACACAGGAAGCACGAAGGGGTTTACCAGTATTGCGCTGTTTTTACCTAAAGAGAAACTGTATATAACTGCATTAACCAACTGTAATTGTAAGAATGTAAATAACGTGGCGAAACAAGTTGCTGAATTATTTGTAAATCTACCCGATAATAAAATAACAGAGGTTGAGAATAATCAACCTGAGAGAAAATCAATTGATGTACCTTCAGAAATATTAAGTGACTATACAGGTACTTATGAGGTTAAACCAAATGTAAACCTTACTATAGGATTGGATAACACAAATCAATTATACTTATTAGCTCCAGGTCAAACCAAGAAGGTCGAATTATTTGCCGAAACTCAAAATCATTTTTTTGTAAAAATTGTAGATGCAGAAATCACTTTTAATACAAATGAAAAGGGGAAGGTTATTAGTTTAACTATGAATCAATCTGGTCGTAAAATCACTGCTAAAAAGAATTAATATGGAAAATAACGAAAAAACTACTTTGCGACAGGCGATACATTTTGCAAAAGTACCTGTAATAATATCATTATTTCTATCACCAATAAGATATACTTTAGAATTGATAGGATTACCAGAGAATGCCATTTTTATAATTGGTTTACTTTGGCTTACCTTAGGATTTGCCATATATTTAGGTATTAAAACGTTTAACGAGAAAAAACCTTATCAAATCATTTTATTAAGTTTGATTATTTTTTCTCCAATTTCTAGAATTCCAGTAGCTATACTTTGGTGGATAGATACAAAGTGGGAAATTGGCACCCATTATGGACTGTATTATGATAGTTTTGGTGATGCCTTATTGAATCATGTAATTTATGGTTCATTAGTTCAGTTGATTCCTGCATTTTTGTTAGGCACAATAACGATAGCAATAATGAGATACAGAAAAACAATCACTCAAAATAAATCTTTATAAAATGGATAAAAATTATTTAGCTTTAAGAGTAAAAGAATTAAGAAACCAAAGAGGAATGTCTCAAGAATTTCTGGCTGAAGAATCTGGATTGAGTTTAAGAACGATACAAAGAATAGAAAAGGGGGAATCTAACCCAACAGGTGAGTCGTTAAAACGTTTAGCAAATGCCTTAAATGTGATTCCAGATGAATTGATAGATTGGTCAGTAAAAGAAGATAAAAAATATTTAATATATCTCAATTTATCTGCGTTAACATTTCTGTTTTTTCCATTATTAGGAATTTTAATTCCATTTATACTTTGGACATCAAAAAAAGGTAAGATAAAAAACAGTGATAAGCTGGGTAAAGATTTAATCAATTTCGAAATCACGTGGACCATACTGTTATTTTTTATCCCTCTAGTATTTTTCATCATATCAAAAATTGGACTCACAGACCAAATAACGTTAAGTACATTTTTTATAGTTATTGGCTTTTTGTATGTCGCCAATTTAATTTTAATATTGATCAACACACTTAGAATAAACAATGAAAAAGAGGTGATATATAGACCTCGATTTAAGTTTTTAAAATAAAAGGCAATGAATAATAGCGTTAATATTTTACAGCCATATAGTATCAACTCAAAAAATATAAAACTATGAAATACAAATGTCCGAAGTGTGATAATGCCACTTATGAAATTGGAGAAATGAGAGCCACAGGTGGTACGTTATCGAAAATATTTGATGTACAAAATAAAAAATTTACGTCAGTGACTTGTAAAAAATGTACTTATACTGAATTCTTTAAAGCAAAAACAGGTGCTTTGAGTAATATTTTCGATTTTTTCACGAATTAAAATAGTTTTACTAAAGCACAAATTTTTTAAATGAATCTTAAAGATTATTTAAAAAGTTGATTAATATTTGTTTTATATAGCTTACCAATAGGTACAATGTGATCGCCAATAAAAATTCTATTACCTTCTACCCTAGCGATGTGCTTTTTTGCAACGGCAAATGACTTATGAACTTGAAGAAAATCATTATCAGAAAGCAATTGGATGGTATCCGATATTTTTTCACGAATACTAATTGTATTATTTTTAGTAACAAATTTGGTATAATTGCCTGAAGCTTCAATAAATAGAATATCGTCTACATCTACCTGAATATGACTATTATTTTGTTTTAAAAAGATATGTTGTCCTTTAGGCTTTACAACCTCTTTACTTTCTTTTCTTATTTTATTAGTGTCAGAAGATGTTACTTTATTAACAGCACTCAAAAATCGCTCAAAACGAAATGGTTTTAATAAATAATCTACAATGTTTAACTCATAACCATCAATGGCAAACTCACTATAAGCAGTAGTTACAATAACTTTTGGAGGATTCGTTAATGTCTTTAAAAAATCAAAACCTTTTAGTTTAGGCATATTTAAATCTAAAAAGATCAAATCAACTTGATGCGTGTTCAAATATTCCAAAGCTTCTAAAGCACTATAACAGTTTTTCTGCAATTGCATATGAGGAAGCATTTCACAATATTCCATAATAATTTTATGGGCAATATGTTCATCATCAATAATTAAATATTTCATCATTTCAAGGTTAAAGATAGTGTAACTTTATAAATAGTATTGTTAATGTCAAAAGAAAGTGAATGCCTTTTTGGGTAAACTAATTCTAATCTTCGTTTTAGATTTTTTAAACCAATGCCTTCTTGATTCTTTGTTTGTTGCAAATCAAAATTATTTTCAATGACTAATTGAACTTCATTTTCACTTTCTGTAAAATCAATATGAATATAAGCGTCTTTTTCTAAATTTTCCAAACCGTGCTTAAATGCATTTTCTAGTAGAATGATAAAAAGTAATGGCATCACTTTAGCATCAGGATTTTCGATAGTATGATTGAATTGTACATCCGATTTTTTGTGATAACGAATTTCTTGAAGCTCTATATAATTTTGTAAATAATCCAATTCGTTTTTAAGGGTTACCCAATCTTTTTCGCCTTCATAAATACTATAACGCATCATATCAGAAAGTTTAAGAACCATTTCTCTTTCTTTGGAATTCTTCTCCATCATTCCATATAAATTATTGAGCGTATTGAAGAAAAAGTGAGGATTTACCTGACTTTTTAAATGTAGTAGTTCTGTTTTTTCTTTTTCGTTCCTTAACTTAAATATGGATTTTATTTGTTTAAAAATCCAATAGGCAATCGTTATAAATACGATAATAAAGTAGAATGCAATAAATTCTGCAAATCCTTCTAATTTACCAAAGGTGTCATTAAATACAATAATAATGATACCTATAATTACAAGCATTATTTTAAATAATCGCTTCATAATTTTCTTTCTATTTTCTGATATTTTCATCTTCATACATCAATATTACTTAAATAAACTTTGGCCAACAAATTAGTTGATAAACAAAAGTTAAGTAGTGATAAATAGTTGTTTAATAGTGATAAAGTTCGTTTATGTCCTTTAAAAGTGTTTGTGTCACAGCTAGTTTGGAGTGTATCCCAGATTCTTTTTCTTACTAACAATAGTAGATAGGTTTGCGTATCGAATCAATTAAAAACACAAATACTATGGAACTTGTTATTGACAATCTATCAAAAACGTATGCTAATGGAGTTAAAGCACTTCAAAATATTTCTTTAGATATTCCTACTGGAATGTTTGGTTTATTAGGACCAAATGGAGCAGGAAAATCTACATTAATGAGAACCATTGCAACTTTACAAGAAGCAGATCAAGGTTCCATAAAATTAGGTGATATAGATGTTTTACAACAAAAAAATGAGTTAAGACAAGTCTTAGGGTATTTGCCTCAGCAATTTGGTTTGTACCCAAAAATATCTGCAGAAGTATTACTCAATCATTTTGCGGTATTAAAAGGTATTATCAATAAAAAGGAACGTCAAGAATTGGTAAAAGCACTTTTGCATAAAACCAATTTATATGATGTCAGAAAACAGAATTTAAAAGGTTTTTCTGGTGGTATGAAACAACGTTTTGGAATTGCACAAGCTCTAGTAAACAACCCTAAACTATTAATTGTTGATGAGCCAACTGCAGGATTAGATCCTGTAGAAAGAAACCGTTTTTACAATTTATTAAGTGAGTTAGGTGAAAAAACAGTGGTTATTTTATCAACTCACATTGTAGATGATGTTAAGGAGTTGTGTACAAATATGGCTATTATTAACAAAGGGCAAGTTTGTTTAAAAGGAAAACCTCTTGAGATTTTGGAAAGTTTAAAGGGTAGAGTATATCAAAAAACAATCGAAAAATCAGAATTAAATCTATACAAAGAAAACTTTCAGGTGATCAGTGAACGATTATTTCTAGGAAAACCTACCATTCATATTGTAAGTAATACGAATCCTGGAGAGGGTTTTACAGCCATTAATGCAGAATTAGAGGATGTGTATTTCTCAGAAATTTTCAATGTTACTAACGCTAAATCTATATAATTATGTGGTATGAAATTTTCAAGTTCGAAATACAATATCGAATTAAACGACCAGACACTTACGTGTTCTTCTTATTTATATTTCTGTTTTCAATTATTGGTGTAGATTTTGTTTTTCAAGGTTCAGAAATGGGGCTAATGAAAAGGAATTCACCCCTAATAATAGCGAAAACTATGGGAGCTATAACTAATTTATGTATGATTTTGGCCTCGATGATTATGGGTGTATCTGTGTTGCGAGATTTTGAGTACGAGATAGAATCATTATTATTTTCTACACCTATCAAAAAAAGAGATTATTTACTAGGTAGGTTTTTAGGTGCATTTACTGTTTTACTGTTTGTATTTACAGGAATTATACTGGGTATGATGTTGGGTGAATTTATGCCCTGGATTAGTCCAGATGAGCAATTGGCTTTTAATGCATTTGTTTATATAAAGACCTTTCTAATGGTAACGTTACCAACGTTATTTTTTGGAGCAGCATTGTTTTTTGTAACTGGAGCTTTAACTAGAAATTTAATAGTTGTATATACTCAGGGTGTTATTTTGTTTGTGGTGTTTTTGTTAACCAAAGCAATTACCAATGATTTCTGGCAAGCTATTTTTGATCCATTTTCATTAACAACAACAAGCTATATTACAAAATCTTGGTCGGTTTTAGAAAAGAGCACTCAAGAACTTCCTTTTATTGGTGCAATGTTATTTAATAAATTATTTTGGGTTGTTTTAGGAATATTCGCATTAATCTATGGGTATAAAAAGTTCAATTTTAATCTGGTTAAAGAAAAGAAATCAAGGAGAAAACAAGTTCAAAAATTAATAACTATTAGTGCCAGTGTAAATAGTGATATAGAAATCCCTAAAGCTAAAAAACAATATGGTTTGCAATCTAAATGGGCTCAATTAAAAGAGTTTTCGTGGTTTTACTTTATTAGTATTTGTAAGCAACCATCATTTTGGGGAATTGTTATTTGCGGAATGATTATCATTTTAGTCAATTCTGTAAATCTTGGAACTGTATATGGTGTTGATAGCTATCCTGCAACCTATTTTATAGTGGAGGAACTTCAAGAAACGTCTTATTTTTTCTTCATCATTATCCTTGTATTTTATTCAGGAGAATTGGTATGGAAAGAAAGAGTCGCAAAGTTGAATTTAATTTATGATGCTACACCCATGTCAAGTTTTGTAAGGTTAGCTGGAAAATTTATTGGATTAAACTTAATTTATGTAGTATTAATTGTTGCTTTAATTTGTTCAGGGATAGTATTCCAAACGCTAAGTGGTTATTATAACTATGAATTCCAAGTCTATTTTAATGGATTCTTTTTAGAAATTTTACCCTTATTATCCATTTTTACTTGCTTAGCATTTTTTATTCAATCTTTAGTAAATAATAAGTTTGTAGGTATCATTTTGGTGATTATATTTAGTATTGTCAATGTAGCTATTGCTGTATTAGGGTTTGATCATGATTTACACTTTTTTGGAGGAAGTTCCTTAGGCGCTTATTCAGATATGAATGGTTATGGGCATTTTTTACAACCCTATTTAATCATCAAATTGTATTGGTTTCTTTTCGGAATTCTATTGTTAATAATAGGGTCTTTAATTTCTGTTAGAGGAAATGAAACAAATTTATTAAAACGAATAAAAATTGCTAAGTATAAGTTTAGCAAACCTCTTATAAAATTTACAGACATTATACTTTTTGCTTTTATTATTATTGGAGGGTTTATATTTTACAATACAAATATTTTAAATGAATATTGGAGCAATTCTGAAGCTACTGAATTCAGAGTAGCGTATGAAAAAGAATTGAAACAATTTGAATATATAGCGCAACCAAAAATAGTTGACGTAAACTTACAACTAGAGCTGTATCCATCCAAACGAGATTACACAGTAGAAGGATATTATATGTTAAAAAACACATCGATTGAAAAAATAAAATCCATACATATTCAAAAACTTTTGGAAGAAAATGTTACGATAGACAGCATCTCTTTTGAAGGTGGTTTTACAACCAATAATCAATACAAAAAGTTTGATTATTCAATTTTCAACCTGAAGAACGCTTTACAACCTGGTGATTCTGTAAAAATGTATTTTAAGCAAAGTTTTACAACCAAAGGTTTTGAGCAAGGAAATTCTAATAGCAATATTGTTTACAATGGTACATTTTTCAATAACGAACAGTTTCCAACATTGGGTTACAATAAAAAATATGAACTTCAAGATGAAGATGAACGAAGAGAGCATAATTTATCAAAGAGATCTAGAAAAGCGAACATAGATGACCCTAAAGAATTAGTGAATGCGAGATCTGGTGGTGATTCTGATGGGATTCATTTTGAAATGATTATTGGTACATCCAAAGATCAAACAGCCTTGGTTCCTGGAGATTTATTGAGAAAATGGACAGATAATAATCGTAATTATTTTCATTATAAAACAACTACACCAATTATTAATTTTTACGCCATAGTTTCTGCAGATTATGAAATTAAAAAAGACAAATGGATGACAAACAATAAGGGGATTACTGAGCCTGTTGACCTTGAAATTTATTATCAAAAAGGACATAAGTATAACATCGATAGAATGATGAGGTCTATGAAAGCATCCTTAGATTATTATAGTAACAACTTCAGTCGGTATCAATACCAACAACTGCGTATTATGGAGTTTCCACGTTATGCAACATTTGCACAATCTTTTCCTGGAACGATTCCTTTTTCGGAATCTATTGGATTTGTGTTAGATATAGATGACGAAAAAGATGTTGATATGGCTTTTTATGTGACTGCGCATGAAGTAGCACACCAATGGTTTGCAATGCAAGTAGAAGCTGCGAATGTGCAAGGACAATTGATGGTATTAGAAACTTTATCTCAATATGCAGCTATAATGGTTTTAAAGCAACAGTATTCTGAAGAAAAAGTGCAACAGTTTTTAACGCTTCAAATGGATAAATATAAAGAAGGTATACAAAAAGAAAGTAAAGAAGAACCATCTCTTGCTCTAGTAGAAAATCAAGATTATGTCTATTATGCAAAAGGAGCAATCAATATGTATGAATTTCAAAAAGCGATAGGAGAAAAGAATGTCAATAAAGCACTTAAACGCTTTCTAGAAGATTGGAATACAACAAATGGAAAACTAAAAATGCAGACTGATCGATATGCAACAACTCAAGACTTACTTGGGTACTTCAGAGAGGTTACACCAGTTTCTCAGCAGCATATAGTTACTGATTTATTTGAAAAAGTTACACCTGTAGAGCTGAATTTGTAAAAACCATTTCTACTATTGAGGTTATTCCAAAAACAGAATAACCTCAATAATTTCATTCAAAATTAAAAACAATTCAATATGAAATGCTCAGTCTGCACTAATGAAATAAGAGAAAAATATTGCTCAAATTGTGGTCAATACTTTAAAAATAGTAGAGTTACAAGTATTACAATTTTATGGGGTTTATTTGAAAGTTTTTTTTCATTAGAAAAGTCTATTTTTATGAATTTAAAAATTGCACTTTTTGCGCCAAGAACAATAGTTTCAAATTATTGGAACGGATTTAGAAAATATTATTTTACACCTTTTCAATTCTTTACAATAGCCTCTTTATCGCTATTAATAAATTACTTTTTTTTTAATAATTTTTTGGGGCTGTCATTAACAGTTAATATTTCTTCACATCTTGCTATTTTAGCTTTGAATATTGTATTGCTAACACTTTTTAGTGCTTTAGTTTACATAAAGTTCAAGAAAAATATTTTTGAGCATTTAATTTTAAATATTTACAATGTAAGTTTATGGACAATTCTATTTGTTCCCATTTCAATTGTTTTGAGTTTAGTATTTGAGAATACTGATATGGCAAGATTTTTCTTTATTCCATTTCATTTATTGATTTTAATCTGGAATTCTAAAGTCTTTGATTTGAGTAGCTTAAAGCGTTTTCTTTTTGTAGTTTTAAACTTAAGTTTGTTTTATGGAACCTTACTTGTTTTAATATATTATAGTAACCTATAATTTGAATCATATAAGTTATATGAGTTCTTGTTCTTTTAAAGATTTTTTTAAACGGTTATGATTTTCCCAAAATCTATCTTTTATCTTTTGAAAAACTTCATCATATTTAGGGTGAGTAGAAAGAGATTTAACTAATGGATCTTCTTCAAGAAACAATAAAATCCAATATTGGAAACCATCTTGTAAACTAAATTTATTGTAAGCATCTATTGCTTTATCAGGTTTACTTTCATAAAGATAAAGCATAGCTAAACTTGCCTCTCTGTAAATTGACTCATCTTTTTCTAAGTAGTCTTTATATTTATTAAAGTATTTTTCAGCTTTATCAGAAAATCCTAATTTTTTATAGGTGTAGGCAATTTTTATGTTCTCTGCAGGATACAGGTCTATTTTATTAGTAGAAAGTATGTTAATATATTTCTCGTAATAAACCAATGCATTTTCATAATCCTCCTGAAAATAATACGTTTTGGCTAATTCTTGAGTTATATCAGCGCGAGTTGTATCTTTTCGCCACTCAATAAACATTTTTTCTCTTAAGGAATTTAAATCTTTATCATTAGCATAA
>TARA_R110002072_G_scaffold213_12_pt1 | contig 14637 bp, 14 predicted proteins | sample TARA_R110002072 | Tara Oceans TARA_R110002072 (sample SAMEA4397118) | marine metagenome | biome: Polar Biome; feature: [SRF] surface water layer (ENVO:00010504); material: water (ENVO:00002006), including particulate matter (ENVO:01000060) such as... | depth 5 m | reverse complement strand
TGCACCTCGATGCTCTGCTGCACGCTGCGCCCGGTGACCTGCAGCACCTGTGTCAGTGGCAGGTGCCGCGCCTCCTCGAATTGCAATCGATGCTCTCCCTGCGGCAGTTCGAGATCGACGATGGGCGTCCTGCCGATTGACTCGCCGTCGACCGAGACACTGGCGCCCGCCGGTGAGCTGTCGATAGACACCAGGCCGGGAAGTGGCTGCAGTGTCAGTTCAAGCGCCTGGCTGTCGCGGTCGTCCACTGTGGTCGTGGTCTCCAGCGGATGATAGCCCTCGGCTTTCGCACGCACGGTGTATTCCCCGGGGAGCAGCAGATGGCGTTCACCGAAAGGCAGGGCGAGACCGGATACCGACACCTGTGCCGGCGCTTCGGCAACAACCGTGATCTGCAGTGAGCGCGCATTGAACAGAAACAGCATCACCAGCGCAAACAGCAGCAGGCAGGCGACCAGCAGCCACCTTCGAGTTTTGCGCGGGCCCGGTGATTTGGCAGTGGCCTGTTCCAGCGGTGTGAACCCACTGGGAGCGATCGTTACTGGTTGCTTGGACATGGGCTGTGCGTCATTGGTTGATTGACCATGGGCTGTGCCAGGGCCCGGGCATATTGGCTGTTAGTGTCATTCACTCAGATAGGTTCAGTGCAGATTATGGTCACTGGCGCGGGTGTCGAGTCGGCGGCGATGGTGAAGCTGTGCCGCACATCGCGGTAGCCGGCGCGAGTTCCCAGCGCGGTGTAGTTGCCGGGTCGCAGCGTCAGTTCTCTCTCGCTGAAACTGCCCAGCCGCGCCACCTTGTAGACGATGACGTCTGTTTTCTCGTCTGAACGCAGCGTCACGGTGACCTCGGTATTGGCCTGGCGCAGTGCGGTATCGAGCGCGCTGATCTGTTGCTCCAGTGCTGGCCCGCGCGGTGTGATCTGCCGGGCTTGCGCCAGCAGTTGCTCGGTGGCAGCGGCGACCGCGGTATCGGTCAGGCGCTGTGGCTCGGCGATAGCAGTGCGCAGTTGTTGGTCAATCTGTGCGCGCATCCTGCTCCGTTCGAGGCCCTCGCGGGCAAACAGCACGCTGCCATCTATTTTCTGCGCCTGCTCATACGCGGCCACGGCATTCGCCCACTGCTCCTGCTGTTCCTCCCGCTGACCCTGTTGTTTGAGACCGGCGAGCCGCTGGGCGGTCTCTGCTGTTGTCACTTCCTGCAGCGCGCTGGCGGCTTCCTTTGAGCCCGGCTGCAGTTTTGCCGCCGCATTGAATGCCTTGCGGGCGCTGTCGTACTGACCCTGGTTGAGGGCCGCATACCCCTCGCTCATCGACTGGTTGAAGCCCTGGTCGCGGGCCCGGGCGGTGACGCGCTGCAACTCACTCTGCGCGCTCGCGTGCAGCGGGTCCAGTTTGGTCGCCTGCTGCAGCAGCGCTTGGGCCTGCGCCAGGTCGCCCGCCGTTTCCGCTGCCTGCGCCTCATCCAGCAGCGTCAATAACTGCGGCAGTACCTCGGCGCGGTGTCGCAGGGTGGCGATATCGCTGTTGTCGGGTTCGATCAGGGCCGCCGTTGCCAGTGTCGCCGTCGCGGTGGTGGCATCGCCCTGGTCGAGCGCCTTTCGCGCCTGCTCCAGCAAGTCGGCGAGCACCTGCGGGATTGAGGCCTGCAGTGCCTGCAGGGCAGCCAGCCCCTGCTGGTACTGCTCCGCGGCCGCGGCGTATTCGCGGTTCTTGTACAGGGCGTCGCCGGCGGTCGCGATCGGCGTTACCGCCGCGAATGCGTCCGCTGCCCACTGCTGGGCACCGCGCTCCTTCAGGGCCAACTGCAGCTCCAGCAACTGTGCGGCGATCTCCTGGGCTTCCTTGCGCTGGTGAGCCAGCTGTGCGTCAGACCAGGGCGCTGACGCCTCGACCGCGGGAACCGCTTGCTGTGCTGTGGGGGTGACGGGTGCCTGCGTGTCGGCGCCAGTCGCTTCGACACTCGTCTGTGCGGGCGCGATGGGTCGCTCTTCCAGTGCGGCGGGCAACAGGAACACCACCACGGCCACCAGCGCCACCAGTAGCGCCAGTGCGGGTAGCACCCAGCTCGGTGTGCCGCGATGCGCCTCGCTGCGCGTTGTCGTGTTGGTGGCGGTTGGGGTCGGCGCCGCCGCCTGCGGGGCGTCAAACGGTATCGGTTTTACTGGGTCATTGTGAGAGGGCATGCCGTCGTCAGGGCCTTGGCTGTCAGGGGAACGGATCAGAGTGTATCAGCAGAGCGGGCGGAATCCTCGGGTAATTCCAGATCGCCGATTTCGGCGCGGTAAATATCGGCCAGCACGGAGCGCCATTGCGCGTATTGTTGTTCCACGTTGCCGGTGAGTGTCACCGTGCTGTCTTCCAGTTCGATGACCTGTGGCGTGACTTCCGCCTGCAGCGAGGCGCCCAGTTCTTCCAGCGCCTGCACGTGAATCTGTGCTTCGTTGCGTTTGTCGAGGCCGCTCTTGACCAGCAGGCCACCACCGAGCACAGCAACCTGTCCGGCCACGCGGCTGGTCTGGCTGTCCCCTGTGGTGGCAGCAGCGATACCGCCTATCACGGCCAGGCCGCCAATGATCAGGTTGCGCACGCTCTCTGCCTGCAATTGCTCCAGCGCCATCACCTCCTCATAGCTGGCCTTGCGCCAGTCCTGGTAGGGGGCTGACATCTGCGCGTCGAACGCGGTGTAATAGGCCTGCAGAGTGTCGACGTAGACATTGTCGCGCTCGCGGATCTGGCGCACGCGCGCCAGCATAGGGTCGTTTTCAGCGGGCAGTCGCAGCACTTCAAACTCGCCGCTGCGCTTCTGCTTCAGGTAACCGTCGAAGGCCTCCGGTGAAAAGCTGCGCGCGAAACGCAGCTCTGTCACCACGCGCACTGTGGCGCGCTCTTTCGGCGGTAACGCCTCCAGTTCGGCTAACAGGTCGTTGGCGATGGTATTGTAGACAGCCTGGAACGGGTCACTGGTATTGCGGGTCGTGGCCTGGTAGGCGTAGCGGCTGGCTTCCCCGGTATAGGTTTTCTGCAGCCAGACGTCGCCGCGCGAGTCGGTAGCGGTGATTGCCAGTTCCAGTGTCTCGCCATCGGAGCGCAGGATTTTGCCGCGCACCATGATGTCGTTCACCTCGCCGTCGTCCGGTACCACCCGCACTGCGCCCCAGGCGCCGCTATCCTGCATCGCCTGCGACAGCTGCATCGGCATAAAGCGGGCCTCAGCCTGGCGGACTTCGGGGTAGATTGGTTCGTCCGCATCGTATTCATCGAGGCCGGGGTCGAATACCACCACGGCGACATCCAGCAACTGCAGCTCCGAAACCGCGGTCGTGGGTGTCTGGATGGGCGGCGCGGACGTGCTTTTGATGGTCTGGTTGACACAGGCACCGAGCAGCAGGCTCACGCCCACAATGGAGAGCATCCGCAGTGCCACCACTATTTGATGCCCTTGTATTTGCGGTATTCATCCCACAGCTTTTCACGCACGGCCGGGTCGGTTTCACGCGAGGCCGCCTCGCGCAACTGCCTGGCCACGACATCGTCATCGCTGCCGCTGGGAATATCCGCGGGGGCTGGATACTTGGCCGTGTCCGGCGGCGGTGTGCCACCGCCAGCGCCACCCATGCCGCCGCCGGTACTATAGCCGCCCCCGCTCGCCATGCCCTCGTCATAGGGACTGTTGCCCTGTTCGGCGCTGTCGGTACTGATGCCGGCCGAAATGCCCCCGCTGGAGCCGCCCCGTGAAGAGGATTGCCTGGCCGCGGCACGCGCAGCCTCGCGCTGCTCGGCCTCTGTCTTCAGTATCAGGGCGTCAAATTCACCGGCGCCTCGCTCCAGTTGCGCATCCAGGATGGCCACCTGCTCAGCGGGGGTGAGGGGGCCACTGCCGCTGGCGGTCGGCATTGTGGAAGTGCCGCCGTAGCTGCCGTATGAGCCGCTGCCGCCCGCAGACTGGCCGGCTGCTTGCGCATCATTGCCCTGGCCGCTGCCGGAGGCATTGCCAGTACCGGTGGCGGCCTGCCCGGCGCTGCCCGATGCCGCGCCACTGCCGGCCGGGGTGTCTTCCAGGCTGGGTCCATCGCGGAGATCGGGCAGGCCCGCGCTGCCGACGGATTGTTCGCTGAAGGTCGGCTCCGGGCTGCCAGCCGCCTGCTGTTCGCCGTCGCTCAGGCTGTCGCTATCGGCGCTCGACTGCTCGCCAGCGGACTGTGCCGAGGTCTCCTCCGGTGGGCCCATCTGGTCACTGCTGCTGCCATCGGCAGCGCTGTTCTGGCTGCTGGAGGCACTGCCCTCGCTGCCTTTACTGCCGCTGGCCTGGGCGCCGGCTGCGCCGCCACTGGCCGCCGAACTGGCGGAGGATGCACTGGGGCTGCTGGCAGAGCTGCTCGAGCTGGCGCTTGAACTGGTACTGCCTGCAGAGCTGCTCGAGCTGCTGCTCGGCGGCGGTGTGCTGCTGCTGGACGACGATGATTCCGGCTTGGTGGGGGTGCTGGCGGTGGGACAGCCGGACAGCAGCAGGCACAGGCACACCGCGCCACCGATGGTGCCAAGTCGCCGCCCGCTGGCGCTACTGAATCTGGAACGATTTAACAATGTTTTCCGTCTCTACTGGTTGTCCCGCCTCAAGTCGGGGCCGGAACCTGGTATTGCGCAGCTGCCGAATCAGGCGGTAGGCCTGTTTGTCCTCTGCCTCGTTGTCATCGAGGCGTTCGATATCCCGCACCTTGCCCTGCTCGTTGACCCTGAAGGCGAGGGTGACGGCCTGCTCATCGTTCGCTACCGTCGGCGGCAGCGGGTTGATGTCCTCGATCGCGGGCAGCGGCACGGGCTCGCCAAACAGCCGGCGTGCCTTCTCTTGGGCATCACTTTCACGCGCAAGTTCCGTGGCCGCTTCGCGATAAGCGGCCCACGCGGCATCGGTTCTGCCGTTCCAGAGACGCCAGTCACCCAGCATTACCAGCGTCCCGGCGAGTGAGGCGCTCTGTTGCTGGCTGTGTGCCTGCTCGATGCTGGCGATGGACTCGATGACGGCATTGCCCTGCCGGTAACTCTGGGCGTGGTAGGTCTTGAAACGCAGCAGTTCCTCATCGATCTGCCCGTCCTCAGTGAATACCGGGGTAGACGGTCGTATATCGACGCTTGAGATCAGGTACTGTGCCTCCAGCATGCCGTGCAGGGGGGGCAGCAGTTTGGTCGATTGCTCGCCCTCGCGAACGATGACGTCGTTGAGTGCCATACGGTACAGTTCCCACATATCGATAAGCCGGTCATACCCGCCTCGCCCCAGCCCCAGCTGGTAGGCCTCGTACTGCCATTTCGCCTGGCCCATCAACGCGTCTACCAGCGCGTCGCTGCTGCCAAGAGCCCGGGTTTGGACCCGGTACAGGTAGTTCTGGCGCTCATCGACCTGGTCATAACGTTGCAGGGCTTTGTGGCTGGCGATTTCGCCCTGCAGCAGGGGGATCTGCTGTGGGCAGTACAGCCCCTCGTTGATGCGCGTCAGGTGCTGGCCGCGTTTGTACAGCTTGATCGCCTCGTCGTGGCGACCCTGCGATTGCAGTATCTGCGCCAAACCGAGTACGGATTCCGACAGGCTTGCCCCGTACGCACCCTCGCGGGATTCGGCGTCCTTGATGGCGCGATTGTACGCCATGATTTGTTGTGGGGAGGTGACATAGGCGGATGGCAACTCACTGGCGTAATCTGTTGAGTCGTCCTGCACTATCGGTGGCATGTTTTCGGGCTGTCTCTGCTGTGTGGCATCCTGCGCGGTGTTGAGCTGCTGGTCGAGGCCCAGCGCGAGCGGCGCCGCCAGCACAGAGGTGAGAGCCATCATTCGTGCCAGAGTGCCAGCCATTGACTTTGTCATCATCGTACACCCCTTGGGGCGAAGCGCCGGTTGGCCGCGGTCAGCGGCGTCTGTGAATCCAACAGGACTATACATTACTGCGTCAGGCGGACAAAATACCCGCCCACTGGCGCATTGGCAATGCGTCGCCGACCGCAGGAGTGTTATGGGACAGTTTGCGCGGGAAACCGCAATTGAACAGGTGGCGGAGAACCATTATCGGGGTGAACTGTGTGCGGGCTGGCGTATCGGTGCGGTACCCAATGGCGGCTATGTGCTGGCGGTGGCGGGGCGGGCACTGCGCGCGGCGCTGCCGCACAAGGATCCGCTGACGGTCAGCGCCTTCTATATGGCGCCGACGGCGTTGGGGCCCATCGACTGCCATGTGGAGCTGTTGGGCGGCGGACGCAGTACCAGTTTCGCCGAGGTGAAGATGTTCCAGCAGGGCGAGCTCAAGGTGAAGATCACCGCGGCCTATACCGATCTCGATAAACTCAGCGGCGAGAGCTGGTCGGCTGTCGACAGGCCGCAATACCCGAGCTGGGAACAGTGTGAGCCGCCGCCAGACAAGGGCCTGGAGTTTCGCCAGCGCGCCGAGACACGACTGGTGGCGGGCGGTGAGGTTTTCAACCGCGCCAAGCCCGACGGCAGCGGTGAATTCTGTGGCTGGGTGCAGCACGCCGATGGCAGCGATCCCGATGTGATCGGCCTGCTGATGTTTGCCGATGCCTTCCCTCCGCCGGTTTTTACGGTGTTCGGACCTGTGGGGTGGGTTCCCACGGTGGAGCTGACGGTACAAGTGCGCGCTCATCCCGCGCCGGGACCGCTGCAGGTGCGCCTCGCCTCGCGTTACATGACCAGGGGCGTGATCGAGGAAGACGGCGAGTACTGGGACAGTGGCGGACAGTTGGTTGCACTCAGTCGCCAGACGGCGAAAGTGCGGTTGCGCAAGGGTTAAAGCCGGCTCGCCGCGGAGTCCGGCAGCCGCGTTCGAGCGCCGCTGCGTGTGCGCCCTTCATCTGTGAGGACGCAAGCGCAGGGCGGCGGTCAGCGGGTGTGCAGAAGTGACCTGTTATCGCAGTATTGCCCGCAGGGGCCGTTACGGATTTTTGCAGGCCTCAATATCACTCTCTGAAATACCCAGATCCGCCGCCGCGCCCTTGAGGTCGCCCATGGTGGCGCCGGCAGAATAGACCTGGTTGGTGGCGTCGTGGATCGTTGCCAGGGTATCGGCGCCGCCGTATTGTGTGGCCGTTCGGGTGACAGCGCTGAACAGCTTGCCGAGTCCGCTCTGGGTTTTCGATGCCTGTTGCGCAGCTTCGACTTTCTCCTGCAGGCAGGCCTCCTGTCGCGCTTTCAGGTCGGCCTGCGCCTGTTCCGGTGTCACTTCGGCGGTGGCCGAAGCCTGCACACTGCTGGTGGCAGTGCTCTGTTGGGAAATGGCAGCCTGAATGACCCCGGCCAGTTGCGGGGTAATTTCACCCGTCACTTCCATATTGTGTTCCGCCTGGAATTTGGACACGGCGATGATCGTTTTGGTGCTGGCTGTGCCATCGGCCGCGCCAGGATCGTAGCCCAGCGTGATCAAGTCCTGTTGTACGATTTGTGTCAACTCGTCACCGAGCGCCACGCCCGCTTGTGCGCACGCCAAAAACATTACCATCACCAGTGATTTCCAGCCCATCACATCCAACTCCTGTAGCAAAAGAAAGCGTGCATTATAGAACGCAGTGGGTGATTGTCATGTCCGATAAGAGCCGCATTAATACCCGGCGACCCAACCGCCTGGTCGCCGCGCATCAGTCGCACCGTACAGCCAGCCGTCTTCGAGCATAATGGAGTTGGTGCGGCCGCTGGTGCGGCCTGCGATGTCCACCGGTTGCCCCATGGCTTGCAACAGGCGGATGGTATCCGGGCTGAAGCCCTCCTCCATTCTCAAAACATCGGGCATCCACTGGTGGTGGATTCTGGGTTCCGCTGCGGCGGTGGCGACATTCATGTCGAATTCCATCGCGTTTAGAGCCATCTGCAATACGGTGCTGATAATGACACTGCCGCCCGGGCTGCCGGTCGCCAGCCAGGGTTTGCCGTGCTGCATGATGATGGTCGGGCTCATTGAGGAGAGCGGGCGCTTGCCCGGAGCAATTTTGTTGGCTTCGCCCTGCACCAGGCCGAAGGCGTTGGCGTTGCCGGGACTGGTGGAGAAATCCGCCATTTCGTTGTTCAACAGCATTCCCGTGCCCGGCACCGCAATATGGGAGCCGAAGCTGAAGTTCAGGGTGTAGGTGTTGCTGACAACATTGCCGAAGCGATCAGCCACGCTGTAGTGCGTGGTCTCGGTGCTTTCGCTACCCAGTAGTCTGCCGGGCGCGATCTGTGCCGCTGGCGTTGCCTGCTGGCTATCGATGCGCGAGCGTTGACGTGTCGCGTAGTCCTTGTCGATCAGTTGCTGCACGGGGACATCGACAAAATCCGGATCTGCCAGGTAGAGGCTGCGGTCGGCATAGGCGAGCTTCATAGCCTCTGTCAGGTGGTGCAGGTAGGCGGCGGAGTTGTGGCCCATGGTTTGTAAGTCATAGCCTTCCAATACGTTGAGAATCTGCAGGATGTGTACTCCGCCAGAGGACGGTGGCGGGGTGGAGACCACTTCAAACCCGCGGTAGGTACCGCGCACCGGTTGCCGCTCGACAACGCGATAAGCGGCGAGATCCTGTGCTGTGATCAAGCCGCCACCGGATGTCATTTCCGCAGTGATTCGCTGCGCCACTTCACCCTGGTAAAAGCCCTCGGCCCCTTTGTCGCTAATCTGGCCCAGTGTCCACGCCAGGTCGGGTTGTCGCCAGATCTCACCGATGTCATACGCCGCGCCGTCCGCTTTGAAAAACAGGCGCTTCGCTGCCGGGTTTTGCCGCAGGCGTTTGGCACTGGCGCCGATTTCAAACGACAGCGCAAACGAGACCGGCAGGCCCTCTTGGGCGAGAGCGATTGCGGGCGCCAGCACCTGCTCCCGATTCAATGTGCCGTATTTGTCGAGCGCATAGAGCAAGCCGGCCACCGTGCCGGGAACACCCGCGGATTGCAGGCTGAAATACTCGCGGGACTGGTCGAGTGCGCCCGCGTCATTGAGGAACATATCGCGGCTGGCGGCGGCGGGGGCAGTCTCACGGTAATCGATCAGTGTCTGTCGATCGCCGTCAGCCAGATGGATAAGCATAAAGCCGCCACCGGCGAGGTTGCCCGCGCGGGGATAGGTCACTGCCAGCGCAAACCCGGTCGCCACTGCGGCATCCACGGCGTTGCCCCCCTGGCGCAAAATTTGCACGCCCACTTCAGCAGCCAGTTGCTCGGGACCCACTACCATACCGTGGCGCGCGACAACCGGAATGAAGCGCTCCCGGTAATCAATAATGGGCTCGGTTGTAGCCGCCGGGACATTTTTTTTCGACACCGCGGGAGCCGATGTGCGAGGCTGGGGCTCGGCAGCGGCAACTGACGCCAGGGCAATGCTCAACAGGCTTATGAACAGGAATGATTGCCGCAGAATCGTCACGGGTTAGGCTCCTCGTTTTTTGCAAAGGACCGACTTTAACTGTTTTGTTTTGCCACGCATACTCAGTGACGGTGTTTCGAGGTTGGATAACACGGGTTCATACTGAGAGGGGATCGCACTATGCAGGTACTGGTAGCTGAGCTGGAGGCGCGTTGGCAGGCGATGTTCACAGCGCTGGTGGCGGGCGATGATGTTTCCCCTGGCCAGCGACTGCGCACTGAGGGCCTTATGGAGGCCGCTGTGTTGATGGCGGTCGCCACTCCCGGGGAACTGTCAGATGCTATGGATCGCTGTTATCAATCGGCTTACGGTTGCAGTATTGCGGATCACTTTGGCAATGAGTGGCAGGATTTCTTTCCCTTTCCCCAGATTCCGGCAATGGCAAAGCGCGCACCGGTGTATCCAAGCACCAAAGACTGATGCAGCTCTAGCGCGGGTCGCGCCACATAAACCAGGCCGTGGGGCCCTTGTTGCCGACGACCTGTTGGCTTTTGACGACGAAGCCATGGCGTTCGTACAGCGGTACATTGCGCGGGTTGGAACACTCCAGGTAGGCCGGCATGCCGCGTTCGTCACAAATCTGCGTGCCCTGCTTGAGTAGCGCCGCACCGATGCTGTGACCCTGGTCGCTGCGTCTGCAGCCGATGAACTGCAGGTAGTAGTGCGGTTCCTTGGGATGGTGATTGGCGAACACCGCACTCTGTCGCGCCAACCGCCACACCGGGCGCAGGCCATACATAGCCAGTAACTTTATGCCGAATCGCAGCAGACGTAATCGCGGCGCGGTCCTGAGGCGTTGTTCCGGTGGCAGCCACAACGCCGCGGCGCGACTCTGGCTGTCGATATGCACAATACCGCGCGGCAGGTACACTTCGCTGACCAGCATGCGAAAGAAAAACGGGTACAGTTGGGTGCTGGGAAACAGCCAACTGAACATCGGATCTTGCGCAAAACTGTCGCTGAGTATGTCGACCAGATCATCCAGATCCGTGGGCACAGCGTTGCGAATGTGGGGTGCGTTATTCATTGTGCACAACTTTGCCTCTGGCGTGCCCGAGGGCTACTATAACGCTCCACAGCGTAGCAGGATATGACAGTGCGATACGAGCAATTCCGACGCGAATATACCGCCGCCGGCCTCAACCGGTCCATGCTTGACGCCTGCCCCCTGCGTCAATTTGAAACATGGTTTGAGCAGGCGTTGGCAGCACAGCTCAACGATCCTACTGCGATGGTGCTGTCCACCGTCGACGAGGGCGGCGCACCGTGGCAGCGCATCGTGTTGTTGAAGGGTTTGGCAAAAGGCAGCTTTGTTTTTTATACCAATTACAGGAGTGACAAGGCGCGTGCCATCGAGCGAGAGCCGCGTGTCTCGCTGCACTTTCCCTGGAACGTGCTGGATCGACAGGTTATTGTTGCGGGTACGGCTCAAAAAATAGGCGATTCCGAGTCGGCAGACTATTTCGCGTCGCGACCGCGTGAGAGCCAGATTGCGGCCTGGGCATCCAGGCAGAGCCAGACCATTGCGGATCGCACTGCACTCGAACAGCGCAGGCAGCACATTCGCGAGAGATTTGGCGACGGTGTCATTCCCATGCCGCCCTTCTGGGGTGGCTATCGGGTGCTGCCGGAGCGTATCGAGTTCTGGCAGGGCGGCGAGCACCGCCTGCATGATCGCTTTGTCTACCAGCGCGGCGCAGGGCGCGACTGGGAGATCGAACAGCTGCAACCCTGAGCGCAGTGCCGCTGCCCGGGTCAGCGTATCCGGCGCTGCCCAAAGTAACGTGGTTCTTCCTCGATACCCGACAGGATGCGGCGGATCATATCCAGGCCCGCCGCGGCTATCATGGTCTGGAACAGCGTGCGCTCCACCGGCCAGCACAGGCCGCGCGTGCGAATGTGGTTGCGATCGCCCCAGGCGACCCAGACCGTGCCCACCGGCTTTTCCGGCGAGCCGCCATCCGGGCCGGCGATACCGGACACGGCAATCGCATAGTCCGCGCTGGCGCGGTCCAGTGCCCCCAGCGCCATTTCCCGCACGACGTCTTCACTGACGGCACCGTGCTGTGCAAGGGTGTCCTCACGCACACCGAGTACCGACTGTTTGATGGCGTTGGAATAGGTGACAAAGCCGGCGTGAAAGCCCTCTGACGAGCCGGGCACGCGAGTGAGTTGGGAGGCGATCAGGCCGCCAGTGCAGGACTCCGCTGTGGTCAGCGTGGCATTGCGCTCGCGCAATAACTGCAACACCCGCTGCGCGAGGGTGAGATCCCCCTCGCCGATGATGTGGTCACCGAACAGTCGCTGCAGTTGGTCGCGGCAGTGCCGCTGGGCGTCGGCCGCCGCCGCACTATTGATACTGAGCTTGATTTCCATCTGCGGCGCACCGGCGCGAAAACCCAGTTGCACTTCCGCCGGCCAGTCGGGTATCTCGTCAGTGATGATTTGCTGGGCGGTGGATTCGCCCAGGCCAAAGGTTTGCAGACGCAGGATACTGCGCTCCGTCGGGCGCTGCAGTCGCGCGGCGAGGTCGGCCACGATGCCGTCCAGCATGGCCCGCAGTTCCCCCGGCACACCGGGTGTGCAGATCACGCGACAGCTACCCACGGTCATCTCAAACCCCACGGCGCTGCCCACGGGGTTGTCGACAATGCTTGCGCCGGCGGGGAGCATGGCCTGTTTCAGGTTGGCGGCGTTGAGCTGCAGGTTGCGCTTTGCGCACCACTGCTGCAGGTGAGCCACGGCCTGCGGGTGTTCCTCGAGTGGTACGCCGGCGACCGCCGCCAGGATCTCTGCGGTGAGATCGTCGATGGTGGGCCCGAGTCCGCCATTGACAATTACCAGCTCCGCATCGTTGATCATTGCCGACAGTTCCGCCTGCAGCAGCGGTACGTCGTCGCCGACGGTGACCTTGCGGTGGACGCCGATCGCCAGCTCGCCGAGGCGCTGCGCGATCATCGCGGAGTTGGAGTCCACAGTATCGCCGCTCATGATTTCGTTGCCGGTGAGCAGCAGTTGCACTTTCAGTTGCGAGTTTGTCATGTAAGCCCCGGGTGCTTGTCAGGCCGCCAGCATAGCCGCAATGCTTTTGCGAAAGCAAAGTGCTATCGTTTGACCACGATGAATGCGCCACTGGTCAATATGAATTTCTGTCCCGACTGCGGTGGCCCACTGCTGCGCCATGTGGTCGCGGGCGAGACACGCAAACACTGGTTTTGCCAGCGCTGTCGCGCAGCGCACTACGACGGCCCGCGCGTTGTTGTCACCGCGTTTGTCGCCTGTGGCAAACGCCTGCTCTGGGTGCAGCGCGACCTCGAGCCCCAGCGCGGTAAGTGGGCCATTCCCGGGGGCTTTCTGGAAATGGGCGAGACCCTGGCCGAGGGTGCCGCGCGCGAGCTGTACGAGGAAGCGGGCGTGCAGTTACCGCCCGCGCAACTGCAGTTGTATATGACCGGCAGCATCACCTTTATCAACCAGCTCTACGTGGGTTTTCGGGCGGTGGTGGAGTCCGACCAGTGTGTGCCCGGCGTGGAGTCCATGGCCTGTCGCTTCTTCACACGTGAGGAGTGCCCCTGGGAGCAGGTCGCCTATCCGCAGGTGAACGATTCCATTCGCCAGGCCTACGATGACCTCGACAGTGGCCGCTTCGAGGTGTGGCAGGCGCAAATGACGGAGGCGCACTACGAATTACAACCGGTGTCCCTGCGCTAAAAACCGCCGTGCTCTTCCAGGTAGGCCAGTTCTTCTGCGCTGGACTCCCTGCCCAGTGCCACATTGCGGTGTGGAAACCGGCCGAACCGTGCGATGACCTCCCGGTGGGCGATGGCGTAGCGGCAAAACCCGTCGAATTGTGGATGCCCGGCCTGCTTCGCGAGTGCCGTAAACAGGGCGACACAGGTCTCCTGCACAGCCAGGTCCTCGCAGTGCTCCAGTGGCAGATAGAGAAATACGCGGTGAATCGCCGGCAGGCGCAAATGACGGCCGCTGGCGATCGCATTCTGTGCCAGGCCGAGCGCCAGCGAGTCTCCCGCAAACGCCTGCGCTGTGCCCCGGTGGATGTTGCGTGAGAATTGGTCAAGTAACACCACCAGTGCGACCAGCCCGCGATCAGTCTGCGTCCACGACGGCAACTGTCCATCCAGTGCCAGCGCCAGCGATGCGCCAAAATGCTCACGGCAGAAGGTGTCGGTTTCATCGCGGGCGCCAAACCACAACGAGTGGTGCTCTTCGCGGCACAGGCCGTTCTCATCCAGTTCACCAAACCAGAAATTGTGAATCGCTTCAATAGTGTCTGTCATCGCCCTGAGCCTCGCGCTGCGGTGGTGATATGTTAAAGTGCCCCACTTCTTTGAATAGCATGATAGCGGATACGATTTATGACACTACTCCCGGAAGTTCAACTGCAAACAGACGAGCAAAAAGCCAGCTATGGATTTGGCCTGCAATTTGGCAATCAACTGCTGCGCAATGATTTTGATGGCCTGGACGTGGAGGCGGTTATGGCCGGTATCCAGCACTGGTACCGGCACCAGCAGTCCACGCTTACGCAGGAAGAGATAAATCCCAGCTACCAGGTGATTCAACGCCAGCAGCAGGAAAAAGCGGCGCAGCTGGCCGCCAGGCGGGAGGCATTGGCCGAGCAATTCCTGGCCGCGAACGCCGCGCGCGAGGAGGTCTCCACCACGGCCAGCGGCCTGCAGTACGAGGTGCTGGAAAGCGGCAGTGGCGACAGCCCTGGCCCGCAGTCCCATGTGGTCACTCACTACCACGGGACACTGGTGGACGGCACGGTATTCGACAGCTCGGTGGCGCGTGGCGAACCGGCCGAGTTCGGCGTGCACCAGGTGATTCCCGCCTGGACGGAAGCGCTGCAGATGATGTCGGTTGGTGACAAGTGGCGCATCACCTGCCCACCTCACCTGGCGTACGGCGAGCAGGGTGCCGGCGATGCGATTCCGCCCAACACCGCGCTGGTATTTGAAATTGAGCTGATTGATATCAGGGGCTGACAACCGGTGACAGCCACTATCAACTTGCCGCGTATTCTGCGCATCGGCGCCGGTGCCAGCGCGCAACTGGTGCCGACACTCGCAGAACTCGGCTTGTCGCGGCCGCTGTTGGTGACGGATCCTTACATGGTGGAATGCGGCTACTGTGCGCAGCTGCGGGCGCCGCTGGAGGCCGCCGGCATCCCCTGCGGCCTGTTCAGTGACTGCGTGCCGGACCCGACCACGGACAGTGTGTCC
>TARA_R110002072_G_scaffold104543_4_pt1 | contig 14664 bp, 15 predicted proteins | sample TARA_R110002072 | Tara Oceans TARA_R110002072 (sample SAMEA4397118) | marine metagenome | biome: Polar Biome; feature: [SRF] surface water layer (ENVO:00010504); material: water (ENVO:00002006), including particulate matter (ENVO:01000060) such as... | depth 5 m | reverse complement strand
AGCTGTTTCTTTTGTTAATGCGGCTTTAGATGTAGCAGCCATTTGTGATACCTGAGCCATTGCATTCTTAGCTTTCTGTGCATCAGCAGGGTCTAGGGATTTCTGTGCGGTAGCACTAAGCTCCATAGCTTTTTCTAGCTCAGCGTTTATGTAAGGAGAATCAACGTCACGGATACCTGAGGCATCAACACCTTCATATAGACTAGCGTTCTGCTTAGCGAACTCTGTTTTCTTTGCGTACTGACGTGCATCATATGCAAGACCTACTTGACCTACATTGCTGAAGTCAAATACTTGAGTACCCTGTCCTAAACCTGTCGTGCCGTTAGCCATTACTTAAATCTTTTTGTTTTTAACAACTTGCGGAAATATGCTGATTCCTTGGATAGTTGTTTCGCTTGAGTAGGGTTAATGATGTATTCACCACCTGTAGCTTCCCCGACTACTTCCCCGTTTTTATTTGTCATTGTTATAGGGTTGGTCTTATGAGAAAACTCACCCTCTAGTTTATCGCTATTGTCGACTTTACCGCCTGTCTTCTTTTTAAACATTCCCTGAGCTTCGAGACCCGCTTGTAGAGCCCCTGTAGTAGCCGATCCTATACCGCCTGCTACATTACCTAGTGCTGCTTGTTTGGCTGCGTTAGCTCCGTCGTATTGCATTCTAAACCTAGACTCTTTTTGAGCTGCTAAGTTTTCCTGAGCACCGCCTAGAACCTGTAGTCCTTGCATCTCTCTCTGACGTTGTGCGTCTTGAGCTTGAACCTCTGATATATTAGCTTGAGAAACTTGACCTTGAAGACCGCCTAATAAAGCACGTCCACCTGCATTGCTTAATGCTTGAGTAGAAGTAGATAGACGACGATTGATAGCCTCTGTCTGTTGACGTAGACCTGTTTGATCCATAGCCTTTTGAGCGTACTGCTCGTAAGCTGAAGGAAGACCTAACTTAGGAGCGCCTGCTAATAGCTCATCCATCTGTGCGTTAGCCTTCTTAAGCTGCTGTGCACCGTAGATTGCTTGACCTACACCTAGTACAGCTTGTGCACCACCTGCAATCAAACCACCAATGGCGAACTTCTTGACTTTACCGTCTTTTCCTTTTAACTTCATACTAAGTGCAAATATACGAATTATTGTTGACTATTATGATGCAAACCACTTTCAGACGTTTGTGCAGAAAGAGCGAATACTTCTATAGCTGTAGTATCATTGAATGTTAACTTAACTTCAGAGTAAGCACCTCTTAGAGGATCACCATCTACCGAAGCACCTTTGACTGCAAGTGTATCACCTGCTGTAACTGCTCCTGCGTTAACCATGCTAAGCGATCTAGAGCTAAGAACTCCGTTTACACTAACACCCGCTAAAGCAGCAAAAGCTCCACCTGTGAATTTATATACATCTCCACCCATTCTAAATGGTAGTCTGTTAACTTTATGTGCAAAAGATATAGCAGGATCAGCTTCTAACGAAACATCACCTAACATAACGTATTGAGAAGTACCTTCTTCTCTAGGAACGTTAGAATAATAAACACCTTCCTTAGCTGTAAAAGCAGCCTCAGGTATATCTACCGATTGGTCTATGGTAGAAAGTGTAGCAGAAGGGTTCGCAGTAGCGTCTACTCCTATGCTGTTATATACTTTTCTTGAAGTAGGGTTAGAGTTAAATACTGCAGTAAGTGTAGCATCGAACTGAGTGCCGAAGAAGTTACCATACACAGCATTAATGCCTAGCTCTTGTCCTGTAGGTATCTCCTCAGAACTAGCAGCTTGTCTAAAGCCGAAACTTCTCATGCCTAGCGTAGCGTAATAGTTACTAGTATAATTAACAAATGTAGTAAACTTATCTAATCCTACTGAGAGAATTAATGATTTAGAATAAGTAAACGGTAGATTCTGTAAAGAGAATATGATTTCATTATTCAATCTATCTTGGCCAATCGAAACGAAATAACCATCAGCATCAGCCAACATAGAAGAACAAGTAGTCTCGATGTAAGAAGATACATTATTGTCAGAAAGAATCTTATTTCCTGATCCTGAAAAAGCTACTATCTTAGCTCTAGTAACATCAACGATATAAACAACACCGTCTGCCTTTAAGAAAGCTGTACGATCTTCATTGATACCCGTGTTAATAGGGTAATGTTGTTGTAGACCTAGAACATCAGTAGTTTGGGTAACCATTGCAGCTCCTGTACCTGTAGAAAGTATTGAACGATTAACAGGAACTCTAGACACTTTGTCAGACTGAAGCAACGTTATTGCGTCACCACTATCAACTAGTCCGAAGATACCACCATAGTTCATCTCATAGTCCATGAAGTTGGCTAGAGAGTTATTGAAAGACGATAGGTTATTCTGCGAAGAGTCAGCTAACTGAGGATCAGAGTATGTTATAGAAGAAATTCTATGTTGCTCTTTCTCGCTATTGATAACAGCATAAGGCTTGCCACCAAGCTCTCCGTCTGAGCTAGCGTCTCTATCACTAAATTGTTTTGACTCAACGTATCTTACCTTAGGAGTTAGACCTGAAGTATTAGACCCGTTACCAAAGTTTATTTGACGTTGCTTATACCAAGCGTTACCTTGAGTTAGAACCTTAGCGTTGTTTATTTCAGATATAGCATACTTAGGAGATAGTGATCTGTATACCTTAGTAGTGCTTGATTTCTCTCTAGAGTATATCTCAAAGACAACATCATTAGCCCATAGGTCACTAGCTGATCCTATGTCACTCAGTCCGAATCCTTCTAGATCCTCGTTGTTGTCTAGTGTTATAAACTGACCTGTTTCAACGCTTGTAGCCGCTCCATCTAATTGTCCCGATGTATCTATCGTTACCAAAGAGTTTACATCCCACGTATAGTTACTAGGGTATTGTCTGATACCATCGTCATCTAAGTAAGATACAACCACTAGCTTATCACCTTCGGTAAATTGGTATTCTAGATCCCTTGTCTGAGAGTAAGATTGTTTCATGCCTTGTAGACCCCTTAGCATAACGTATATCTGATTCGAGTTCTTAATGTCTAGGTCAGTTGCTGTTGCATCTGCCTTAAGAGCTCCTGCAGTACCATACTGAATAAAGTCAGCCTTAGTGTTACCGCCGCTGTATACATAAAAGAATCTAGTAAATGCTGCGTTAGCTATAGTTGTAGTAGGAGTTACAGTAATAGATGCTGTTCCTCTCTCTCCTGTAAGTCTATCTCCTAGTGCTGCTACAGATGCAGAGCCTAGCTCGTAAACACCTGAAGTACGTCCTAAGTTATCTTCCAATACTAAACCTATAGAGTGAGTCTCACCTGCTTTAAATGTTCTTGTTTGTTGATTCAAGAAAGCAGAACTACCCTGTCTGTGAATGTGGAAACCTAAAACACTTCCTGCAACGCCTGAAGCAGCTGAATCAGAGAATCTTGCTGAACCTGTAAAGTCCACCATTCCTGCGCCACCACCTGTGTCTTTTTGGATGTTAGTAGTAAACAAAGACATAGAGCTTACCTTCTGAGTAAGAACCACTGTATTACCTACCACTGCGGCAGATAGTACCTGAGTTACCGTACCACCCCACTTAATGTTCCAATTTGGATATACCGCGTAAAACTGATTGGTTACAGGGGATCCAAGCGTGTTAGTTACAGTCAGTCCATCTAAAGCTGCCGCTACCTTTGTATTAAAGTCTGCTTGACTACTAGGAGCTGTTAGAGTTGTTGACTTAAGAAATCTAGTCCTAGCTACTCTAAACTTAATGTCAGCAGCTATAGTTGTATCCTGAGTCGTGGTTTCAGCTATGTTTTTTATAGTAACGCTTTGCGCTCCTGATCTTGTATAGGTATACCTGTCGGTTGCGTAGTCTAACACAAAGTTAACATCGTCAACACCATTAAGATCACTAGCTATAGCGTCAGTGTTTATTACTACGTTCTTAGTTAGCTGACCCGCATCTGCAGTTTCAGTCATTGCGTAATCAATTGCTTCAGCGCTATATGTAGGAGTTAAAGTAGCCGTGATAGTCTCCTTGTCAAAGCCTTCTTTGTAGTTACCATACATTAGTCTGTTAGCTGATATAGTCTGAGACTGAGCAACCTTAGGCACTGCGTCCTGTAGCTTGTTGTATTCAGAATCAGAAACCACAGAGTAAGAACCATCGTTAAAGAAGTCTACCTCGTTGAATAACTCAGTGTAAGTATATTCACCTATGTAGTACATAGTGTTATCCTGTACGTCTCTGTAGTGTAATCTTAGCTTAGGTATTGTAGTTCCTAGGCCTATCCCGACAACACCGCTGATTTGTATCTTAATCTGATTAAAACCTGCATCGTATTCAGCGTTACTATATATGTCATTAAGAGTATTTATACCTACTGTGTTATCAGAGTATTCTCCAATAGCAGAAACCTCTCCGTCTCTAAACACGTATTGTAGTGCGAATTGGAAAGACTTACCTAGAAGATCATTAGTTGTTCTAGTATCGTCAGTAAGGTATCTAACCTGTGGAGCTAAAGGAGACAGCTTCATTACATTGCTCTCGCCATCAGTTGGGTAAGAGTTTATAGCTATGCCTGAGTCTACGTTTAACTTCTGTGGCTCACCTTGTCCATCTGTGAAGTATAAGAATACATCACCGCCAACTACCATTGCATCTATGTGTAACGGATTGTTAGTCAGTGTTATGTGTTGGGAACGTACGGCTAATGTAAACGATGATTCTCCCTGACCCATCTTGTATATAGAGTGGTGTCCGTTAGAGTTCCATACAAAAACAAATAGTCTGTTAGTTCCCTCATGTTCGTAAGTACCTATTACTTGATTCTCACCTGTAAACGGAGTAGTGTCATAAGGAGCAGCAGTGCTACCTTTTATGTTCTTAACTACGCCTTGGTTACCGCTAGAATCAGCAGAGACACGTATGTTCAAAGCATCTATCATCTCCTGAGGAGCGACAATGCGACTATCGTTATCCAAGTTAAGGTAACGAGGTGTTAGGGTATTGATGCCCATAGTGTCTAGTATTTAGGAGATTGGCGGAAGTTCTTGCGGATCACATTCAATGCTTCTTCTTTGCTGAATGAGTTCATGCGAGCTTTCGCTAGTCTTAATTCGTTGTAGTAGTTTTGACGTGCTATCTGCTTTTCTGATGCAGGAACGTTTGCCTTGCGCTGTACTAGCTTAAAGTATATGTACTGACGTAATGCCTCCTCTGCGTAAAGATGTACGCTAGGGTTTTGGCTACGTGCTTCGTCTGCAATGTATTCAACTATGATGTTATCTACATCCATGTCAGAGTTAAGCTCTAGTCTGTTCTGCTCATAGTTCATACGGAAGTATCCTACTCCTGATCCACCACCTGCACCGTACTGACGACCTTCAGAGGCCTCATACATATAAGTAGCAGAGTCAGAGACCTTGTTACCTGAGGTAGAGTTTCTATCAGAGTTTACTCTATCGTTTACACCATCACCATCTGAATCGATTGGGTTGTTGAATGTATCTAATACGTATTCCTGAGATATGTTTATATTCTTATTCTCTTTAAGTACATGTACAATACCGTTTGTTCCTGCGATACCCACACGTAGGAAGTCTACGAAATCATCAGGTAAAGGAACTGTGTTGTTGCTATCAACAGCTAATGAGAGAGACTTAATTCTTTTCATTATATCAAAGCCCATCTCGCGTATTCCGCGTAGAGCTAATTGGTGTACATGGTAGTCTTGTGCGTTAGACACATAGTCATCCTCAGATAAAGTCAGGAGAAAGTCGTTTACTACTTCTTTTACAGATATCGTGTTACGTGCCATTATTTATTGTCTTTTTGTTGTTCTCCCTGTGCGTACTGATAAACATCAGAGGCGCGTAGGTTAATTCCGATCATCTTAGCAATCTCAACAACTAACTCAGCAGTGTAGTGCTCAGGTAGTTCAAAGTCAATAGTATTAGTAACATCCCACACTTCGTTTCCGTCTGCACCAACAGTGTATCCGAACTTAGGTAATGATGATGTTTTAGCTCCTGCAGGTGTTAGCCCCTCAGGCTGCTTGTAATAGCGTAACTTTATTTTACGTATAGATGTAGGGAATACTTCGATATCATTGCTTACAAGCGCTACAGGGTTCTCTGAAGTAGGAACTGACAATGATGATTGTAGTATCATGTCAATCTTCTCTTCATCGTATACAACTTGTATTCTGTTACTTGTAGTTTGATCCAAGAACCAATCCCCGAATGTAGTCATAGATATTATGCGTGAAAGATCCTCAGGCTTTACAAAAGTACCTAGGGCGTTAGCAGGACTACTTAACGTTGCATTCTTAGAGAATACAGATAAATCTTCCTGTAATTGCTTAACTCTATTCTTGTCACGACCTGCGTAGACACCTCGACTAGCGAAGCGCTGATTGTCCTGAAACTCTGCGAATAAGGAGTTAAATACTTTCTGTTGTGCTATACTAGCAAAGGAGTTGAATTGAGCAGGTGTGATCATACCACGCTCATCCTTGTTCGTTAAATCCTTTACTGTATTGTATACCTCGTAAACTGAAGCCATCTTGCATATATATTATACTGCAAATATACGAAAAAAAAGAAGAGCCGCACAATGTGCAGCCCTCCGTATAGAAACTTAATGTTATTTTAGTTTACAGACTATCAATCTGACGCTGTAGTTCATCACGTACTGCATTACCACGATCAGTCATTAGGAAGCGAGTAAACACTTCTACGCTGTTCTGACCCATTGGTGTAGGACAGATCAATGCGTTAGTATCTCCCCAATACATTCCGTCAGCCTTAGCAACTAAGATTTGGAAGTCAATAGAAGTTAATACATCAGCTTTAATCTGAACAACAGGGCTGTCATACAACTCCATGAAGTTCTTAGGATTTCCTTTAGCAAACTTCAATAGCTCTTTCTTGATCTCCATGCTAGACATTGTGCTGTCTATACCGTAAGATAATACCATAGGTAGTAACTCGTCAAGTGAAGCTCCGCGAATCAAGCTAACGGCATCGTGTACCAAGAACTCGTTTTCTACATCTTCCTCTGCTGTTGATTGGTTATTTACTTCGTTAAACACTTTACCACCATTCATCTTGTTGTCAGGGTGTGCACGAAGATATGCTAGTAATTCAGGTTGGTTAACTTGAACTAGTAAGTTTTTGTCTCTAAATACAATAGCCTCACGACGTGCTGTACTACTTTGCTCATCGACAAAGATAGAACGCTCTCCACGGGCATAACGTATCTCACGGTTGAATCCTACTTCCTCATCAAAGACAAGTACAGACTTCTGACGAATCTTGTAATAGATCCCGCCACCCTTAGAGATAGTAAATACTGTTGGTTGTGGTTTAGCCTTCTTAGCAGGACGCTTAGATGCTTTTGTTGTTTGTGCTACGGGCTTTGCCGCAGGTTTCTTTGCACTCGGAGTGCGCTTTACTGTATCAGCCATAATATAAATAAAATTAATATACTGCAAATATACAAAATGTTTTATAAAAAAGAAAGCCCCTACAAAATGTAGAGGCTCTCAATTCAATATATGTTAAGAATTACTTCTTAAGCAATACGTGACGGTTAGCCGCACGAGTGATCAAGTTACACTCAGAACGGTAGTTAAACTGAACACTATCCTCAGTTGCGTTAGACGCGCCTAAGATAGATCCTGTTAACCAATGCTCCATTTCACGAGAGTAACCATTAGTTGCTTTGTAATTGATCTCAAGAGCAGGAGCTTTGTCACCTGTCTTAGCATCAGCTACTTTAGCCATAGGGATCATAACACCTGCGAAGTCAGCACCACTCAATAGAGTAGGGTCGTTCAACAGTTTGAAGTCATGCTTGTGGAAAGTATACCCACCACGTCCGAATGTACGGAATCCTAATTCAACAGCCATGTCCTTGTCATTGTTAAATGCACCGAACTGTCCTGCAACACCACTAGTAGCTGCGCTCAAAGAAGCACCACCACCTGCGATCATATCATCGATAGCTAGATCAGTAGCACGATCAACATACATAGCGTACTCTGCAGCACCACCTTGCTTGTCCAACTCAACTATGATAGAATCGATATCACCTAAAGAAGCAAAATCAGCATCAGTAGAAGAAGCAACAATTCCTCTGTCCTCGATAGCAGCGAAGTAACCTTCAGAACCACTAACACCTGAAACAGCAGAAGTTTTCTCTCCTAACAATAACATCATCTCTCTCTTGTCCATGAAACGTTGACGTGTGTCAGCTTCAGACTTCATGTACCAACGGTAATCTCCACCACCCAAGTTAATCCAACCAATGTTGGTAGCTTGAGATCCGTTTACCTTGTAAGCTTCTTTCATAATCATGAAAGGGTTTGTGCGCTTAACAACGTTAGCTTCGAATCCACCGTTTGGTTGATCAGAACCTTGAGCGTATAAGTTACCGATAACGGCAAGAGATACAGCACCTGCAGCTAAGACAGCAGAACCATCCAATGCAACCAATGTGATTACAGGAGTAGCAGTAGAACCAATAGAAGCAACATAGAAACGATCAGAACCGCTCAATACAACGTCAGATACACGTACAACAACAGCAGCAGCATTAGCAGCAGTTACAGCAACAGCACCATCAGAAGTACCAACTTGTTTTTGATGTAGTCTAGCTTCTTCCCAATAAGTTACCTCGTCAGCAACAGCTTGAGCTTTTACCGCACCTACCATAGACAAAAAGCCTGTGATACCTTGCGATCCGTAAGTCTTGATAAGAGCATCACGGTTATCTTCTTTATTCACCTCGTTGATGTAAGATCCAAGATCTACATACTTCGACATGTCAAGATTTTTAATTAGAGCGGGGTTAAAATCGCTCGGAGTAGTTAAAGCCATAATAGTTTTTTTTTAGCTTATTAAACATTAAAATTTCATTCGCAGAGTATCGTCGCCACCCTGCAAGGCGTTCAATATTTGTTGTCTCACTTTATCCTCATTAGAGGCAGCACTTGGAGCGTTTGAGCTAGTAGGAGTTACATTACTCGGATTCACCGCTTGCTTAACTACATTTGATGTACCTTCAGACAAACCTTGTTTGAATGCAGCATCTACAATGCCCTCAATGTTATCGAGGATAGTACGGTGAACATTTAATTTCTCAAAGTCCCAATCTCCCTGCTCACTAACGTATTGATCGAAGTAATCATCCATCTTTGCGTTAGACTGTTTCAATTCCGATTTGTATGCGTCTGATATCCCAAAGGCGAATGACTTGTCTTTACCGACATTGAACTCTAGTGCCTCCATATCATCAGCTACTTTACTCATCGAGGATATCCACTCAGAGGTAATAGGTGATTCTAACTCTTCCTGAACAGGAGCTGCAATTGGCTCATCCTTAACAACGGGTGCTAAGTATTTGCTTCTAGTAGCCTCTAGTTCTTTACGAGCTGTGCTTGCATCCATCTTCATCTGTAGAGCGCCCAAACGGACATCTTGCTCTGTGTTCAAGTCTGTATCTAGGTTATACTTATTCTCAAGTAACAACTTAGCATCAGACGTTGACAAGTCAGGGTATTGGTTTTGAAGATTGCTCTGCATTACACTCAAGTCATCCATTTCAGATGGGTTTAGAGCTTGGTACGAGAACCACTCTTCGACTGTACGTCCCGTTTCCGATACGAAGTCAGCAATAGCCTTAACAGCAGGGTCAAGTTCTACAGGTGCAGGTGTCTGCTCTGTATTTAGTCTCTCTAACATCATTTCCTTACTAGCGCCTTCCATGCCAAGCATTTCGCCTACGGCAGAGAATAACATTTGCTCGTACTCTTCGTCAGAGATGTTATCTTCCTCTTCATCGGTAACTTCTAGAGAATCTGTTGTATTAACCTCTTCATCTAAAATAGCATCAACAGCTTCATTTAAATCAGAACCATCTACAGGCTCCTCATTGTCTTCTACTGTTTCAGCCTCTACCTCAGTAGATTCTGTATTTATAATTTCATCATTTTCAAGAACGTCAGACTCTTCAGGTTGTGCCTCGGTAGTCTCCTCCGTTACTGTTGATTCTGTTGCTTCCGCTTCGGTTGCTTCATCTACCTCAACTAGGTTAGCTTCACTCGGTGGAGTGCTGCTTAAGTCGATTCCCAATGATGCAGCCAAGTCTTCAAATTCGTTAGCCATAGTAAATTGAATTGTTAATTATTGCAAAGATAGTAATTATTATTTAATAAATATACAAGACCTACTTGCAAAACACAAGTTAAGTTGTTATATTATAATTGTTATTAATCTTATATTATATACTATGTTACGTTTATCTATTATTATAACTATTCTAATCTCTATGTTTATTGAGAGTAAAGGTGAAGTAAATAACAAAAGTATACAACATGGTATATATAGTAATGATACTACATCTCTATTTATAGTAGACGCTAGGACGATAACACTTGATGAGTTGAACTTATTCCTAGACTTCATTGTAGAGGCTACAGCAGACACTGCAGAGATCGTTGGAGAATGGGAGCACTTAACATTTACGAGAGAAGAGAGTGATACAGTCTTAGTTTGCAAAATACATGCAACAAAAGGAATGTACTACGAAATGTTTCAAATTAAATAAACCTACTATGGCTACAGAGAAAGAGATACAAGATCGTTATGCTGCAATGAGCAATGTACGACAAGAAGAAGAGTCCTTTGACGACTACAAGGAAAGACGAAGAGAGACCAACAGATTTATAAAACAGTATTTGAAAGGAAGAAGATTATGAGACCAATAAAAGAAATAGTTCTACATACCACTTACACTCCTGAAGGAAGAGAGCATGATGTAGAAGACATCCGAGCATGGCACAAAGCCAAGGGATGGTCAGATATAGGTTATCATTATCTAATTAAGATCGATGGAACAATAGAGGCAGGAAGACCATTAGACAAGATCGGAGCACACGCTAAGGGGCATAACCAAGGTAGTATCGGAATTTGTTACGTGGGTGGAATGTCGGCAGACCATCGGAGTCCATTAGACACTAGGACATCTAACCAAAAGCAAGCAATGCAACAGCTAGTATCAGCGTTGAATGTAGTCTTCGGCGGTGTGAAGGTGTTAGGACACAACGAGATAAGTAGCAAGTCCTGTCCTTGTTTCGATGTAGGAGTAGAGTTCTCCGCATATAGATAGAAAGAGAAAGCCCCGCGAAATGCAGGGCTTTTTTTATCTTCTGAATCTTTAGTGTTTTGCTCTGTTTGCAGACTTAGTGACTACACGTAGGTTAGAAGGCCTATTGTTCATTGGGTTACCATCTACATGGTCTACATCCATTCCGTCGTTAGGAGACACCTTACCACCCTTTTGGAGCTTGCGGCGTGCACGCATACGACTAGCTATCTTACGAAGGTTAAGACGATTGTACGCTGTGTCGTACTTCTTCTTCTTATCCCTAGACGCTTTGTTAGCTTTATAAAATGCTGCAGATAATCCCATTACTCGTAGTATTCACCTCTTACATTCTGCTTACTCCAAGATTGTTTTTTGGAATGACCACGAGTGCTATCACGTAGAATACGTAATTGATTCTTCATAGCCTTACCTTTAGCTCCACTTCTGTCCTCAGCGCTTAATGCTTGATAAGAAGCCAATACAGACTTTATCTTTGAGTTAGCCTCTTTAACGTTAACTTTGATGTCTTCAACTTCAGCTGCTCTATTTTTTGTTGCTGCAGTAAGTAGTGGCGCTTTTCTGATCTGAGGCATTTTATCGCCTTCAGCTGTAAATCCCGCTTTCTGAGTTACTTTATTTTTTGGAGCCTTCACTACTTTTGACTCACCATCTTTCTTTTTTTTCTTGAGCACTCCACCCAAGTTGTACTTCATTGTTTTCTTCTTAAGTTTCATCTTACTTTCTTTTTAGTATTTCATTCATTGTTTTCAACTCAAAGTTTGACTTCTCTAAGTCTGTTATCTTGTCTAGCATGTTCTTGTTCTCTGAACGAAGTGTAGCTACTTCCATCTTAAGTTCTACAAAAGCCTCACGTATTTCATTAAGATCTCTCAATAAGTCTTGTTGTTGTGTTTGAAGCATTGCTATGGTTTGGTCTTTCGCTAGTAGAGCTCCGTTAGCTCCTGTGTCCGACTTAGACTTGTAAACCTTCCAATAGTAGTCAAACGCCTTTGTGGACGTTATACCTATTACTAGTGCTGTTATTCCTGAGTATATATTGTCCATTACCATTTTACCTTGTTAGCCCAATAAGCTGCAGAGAGCTTACCCTTCTTAATGTTGCGTCCATGACGTGCTTTAAAGGATGCGCGTTTCTTCTTCATCTTATCAGACTCACCTGCCTTAGGCTCTCCTGCGGTTGAAGCACCTTGCTCTCCGAAACGTATTAGCTTAACAGTCTCCCCTTCCTTAGCAAGTACAACGTGTGACTTCTTAGGATGTGTTGGGGTACGCTTCGCCTTATTGACTCCTGAAAGTCTATGTTTCTTTAACAAGTTCTTTATGCGTGTATCCATAACTGCAAAGATAGGAAATAATATGCAAAAGAAAAGGGGAACATAAATGCACCCCTCTTTCAATCCGTGTGGAAAACCACAATACAACAACGTATAAAATCTACACGAACTTATTCTTCTTCAGATACCTCAGGATCAACGAACTCACCTGTAGTTACATTGATATTAACGTCTCCGTATTTCTCCATCATAGATGATTGCATAGCATTTAAGTCACTCTCCATAACAGCTAGTGCATCCCATGCTTCGTCAGCTGCTTGCGTTACTCTTCGTAAGTTCTTGCTTGCGTTTGTAAAATTAGAATCCGCAGTACGCAGATTACCCAAAGCCTCCTGTAGAGACCCTAGTTCTTTCTTGGTTAGTTTAGTTGCGCTCATAAAATGAAATAAAATGTTTATAGGAATCTAATATACAAATCCCGTGCCAAAAAAACAAGATTAGTAAGCCGTTCTTGCCGCACCGTTAGTATATAATGTGTCCCAACTCCCTTGAGAATCAGTGTCATCTGTTTCATTAGTCCACTCGCCATCTAGACCTGTAGTAACTCCTGCATCTGTTGCGCTTATACTTGTCCCACTATTGTACAGGCTAGTAACATTGGTTGAGCTAAGTAAGGTTTTGTAAATCACTAAATTATCTATACCTCCAATATGTGCATTAGTTGCATTGACATTAGACCTGATACCACCTATAGTTACAACGTCTGCGTTATATGTGTTATTGTTTCTCAAAGCTGCAGTCAATGAGTTAGGGGTTGATGTCTGTGTAAGAAGTGTTCCGTTCCAATAGACCTTAAGGCTGTTAGCAGGTGAATCCTGTGACGCATCATAAGTGAAGGCTAGGTGCACAAATCCATCTGCATTTACATTACCTCTGTTTGTAGCATTTATTGCTGCATTGGACGTTATGCCCGAAGGAGTGTCGTTACCACTTTGGTGAAGGAAGTATCTAGCTTCGTGAAAGTTTCCACTAAACCTAAGTCTAAAACGTATTTCCGACCCACGGTTTTGAAAAAATATCTGATTATTACCATCTATCCCAATACCCATAAACTGCTTTGCTGTAGTGCTACCTGTGTGTGTAGCGTCAAATCTCCACCAACCTGCAAAGCTAAGATCTTGAGTCCCGTCTATGGTAAATACGCCTGCAGATGCAGAGTTTCTTCCGCCTCTGTTAGAATCGTTGTTACCTGAAAGCTGATAATAACCATTAGTAAACGACGCTGTAGCGCTATGATCGTAGCTATACCACTCAGAAAGAGAGTTAGGCGCACTTCCGTTAGGCTTAGCAGGTGAGTTAGTGTTTATGGTAAATACAGATCCACCCTCTAGATTTCCTAGGGATGTGTTTGCGAGAGTAGTAGATAAACCTACCTCTGTCAATACGTCGCTAATTCTTATTTCTCCTGATGAAGTAACAGCCATTACACTCTATTCTCTAAGTCAATCACTCTCTCTTCTAGTTGAGATATGATTTCCTGTTGTTCTTTATTTGACTCTATAAGAAGTGCTACTAGTTTTTCGTAGTCAACAGTCTTGTAAGACTCCTCTTCTCCTATAGATAATTTCTTTTCTCTTACGATGCTAGGAATTACTTCCTCAACCTCTTGTGCGATTAAACCTATCTCACGTTGTCCCTTACGACTTCCTTGCTTCCAAGTGTATTCCACACCTCTTAACTCAGAAACCTTCTTAGAAGCGCTCTGAATGGTCTCTACGTCTTCTTTTAACCTAGCATCAGATACAGTGGTAGAAAAAGCGATAACATCTCCATCAACGTGAAGGTCACCATCTTGCTCTAGTCTCATTCTATTTGTTCCATTGACAGTGAAGTCAATTTGTGAGTTATTAGTAAACGAAATAAAGTCTGTTGTGTCTAATCCTATGTGTGTTATTCCGTCACGTAGATCGGGTTCTACACTAAATTCAGTAGAGGTTAAGTCTAGTCCTGAACCCGCTGTGTAAGTCGTGCCACCACCTGATACGGTAGTCCATGATCCAACACCTGCTCCATCGGTAGTTAATACCTGACCGTTAGTTCCTGTTGCAGTAGGTATAGATAGAGTTTTAGTTCCTCCACTTGAGAATGCTGTAACTCCTGTTGAAGCTAAATACATACCTGTGTCTCCGTCGTCTAGGAAGCGGAAGCTAGGCTCAGAAGGAACGTTAGTC
>TARA_R110002072_G_scaffold37215_4_pt1 | contig 14696 bp, 8 predicted proteins | sample TARA_R110002072 | Tara Oceans TARA_R110002072 (sample SAMEA4397118) | marine metagenome | biome: Polar Biome; feature: [SRF] surface water layer (ENVO:00010504); material: water (ENVO:00002006), including particulate matter (ENVO:01000060) such as... | depth 5 m | reverse complement strand
GAAACTTGGGTCGAAACGTGGGCATTTAGTGAGACTATTCATTCGCGTTCATATACGCACATTTTACGTAATCTATTTTCAGATCCGAGTGAAGTATTTGACGATATCATGGTAAATCCAGCGATATTAAAACGCGCATCAAGCATCGCTAAGTACTTCGATTCTGTCATTATCACCACACAGTTGTTGCAATCACAAGGTCCTGGCAGCTACGAAGTTGACGGTAACACCATTGCAGTTAGCGAACGTAAACTTAAAGAGCGCTTATTTTTAGCGATATGTTCGGTAAATGCTTTAGAAGCTATTCGCTTTTATGTCAGTTTTGCCTGTTCATTCGCTTTCGCTGAACGTGAATTACTTGAAGGTAATGCAAAAATAATCAAGCTTATTGCCCGTGATGAAGCATTGCATTTAACCGGTACCCAGCACATTCTTAACAACTGGATGTCAGGTAAAGACGACCCTGAAATGCAAGAAATTGCCACAGAATTACGTCAGCAAGGCAAACAAATTTTCATGGATGTGGTTGAGCAAGAAAAAGAATGGGCTGACTACTTATTTAAAGACGGTTCTATGATTGGCCTTAATGCGGCCATTTTAAAACAATACATTGAGTACATCAGTAATCAACGTATGGCGGCAATAGGCTTTGAAGCACCGTTTGATATCAAAAGTAACCCACTACCTTGGATGAACTCATACCTTGTCAGTGACAACGTACAAGTTGCCCCACAAGAAACTGAGATCTCTAGCTACTTAGTCGGTCAAGTAGACTCATCGGTTTCGAGTGACGACTTTGAAGACTTCGATTTTTAATTCCTATGTCGTTTAGTATTACGATCGAGGAACGCGAAATTGCGTTCCTCGATGAAGACAAAAATATCCTCAATAGCTTAGAACGAGAAAACGTCGAATCACACTTTCATTGTCGAGATGGTTTTTGTGGTGCTTGTCGTTGTACATTGAAAAAAGGCACGGTGGAATATAATGAGTACCCGCTGGCATTTATTGGTGCTGGAGAAATTCTGACTTGCTGTGCATACCCTACTTCCGATATTGTTATTGAAATAGATTAATTCACTCAACAATGAAGGTTCCCCGCAATTTAAATCACTTACCAATTCAATATTAATCTTATAAAACAAATTCTTGATGATTTATCACCCCTGATTTTGGCAATCCCCCCTAATAGGGTTTTTGCGCAAAACCCCTAATATAAAATTGTTCAATTAATCTATCAACAGAAAAATTTTAACTTAAAAGCCAAAATATTCGATAAAAAATGCCGTTCATTTGACATGAGCGGCATTGAATAAATAAGCATTCTTATAGCTTAGGTTTAGAATAAAAGACTGACTTTAGTATAGAGGTAGCGACCACGAGGGTTATGTACACCCGAGGCATAACCGTACAAATCACCATCACCATCACCGATAGCAAACGGTGGCTCTTCATCAAATAAGTTATTTACACCTAATGACACTTTAGTAAATTCAGTAACATGGTAAGAAGTTTGTAAATCTACCAAGACTTGTGAATCAATCATCCGAGATGTGTTGCTATCAAAATCTAAATTACCATCGAAATCGATGTCGGGTGTATCTTCAAACTCGCCAACATAACTAATATTTATATTGGTATTAAATTGACCAATCTCCCAGTTTGTTGAGAAAATCCAACGATGTTCAGGATAACCATATTCACCAGTGTAGTCACGACCGTCTTTTTCAAACTTATCTTGATAGGCCCACTCTAAATTGAATTTTAGTAAACCTAAATCATCAAGTGAGTGATTGTAATTCGTTGAAATATCAATACCTGACACTTCTTGTGATGATAAGTTTTTAAAGGTGCTGTGTACTTTCTGTATTGTGCCTAAACTTGCACCACCGGTAGCAGGCAAGCGAACACATATGGTACTGTTTTGGTTGCCACATTCTGCAGCATAAATAGGACCAAACTCTTCTTCATCAATTTTGTTGTCTTGAGTAATGCTCCAAATATCAACACTTATGCCAAAATCAGCCTCAGGAGCCCAGATAAAACCGACATTCCACGACTCAGATTCTTCCGCTTGTAAGTCTGGGTTACCTGAAAATTCAATATTATAATCTAATGCTTGGCAATCTAATCCCGTTTGCTCACAACGCTCGGTATCAACAAAAAATTGACTCTTCTGTGATGGACCTAGGCCTATTTGAGCTAATGAAGGCGCTCTAAACCCTTGTGCCCAGGAAGCACGTACGGTTATCTCATCACTTGGAGCCCAACGAAACGCTACTTTAGGATTGGTTGTCGTACCAAAATCACTATAATCATCATAGCGTCCTGCTAGTTGCAACTCTAAGCTATCAGAAAGAGGAATAGAGAATTCTACATAGGCGGCATATTGGTCACGATCAGCCGATGCCGACACTGATTCAGTGCCAAAAATTAAACCGCGTTGAAACTGATCATCCGGAATATCATTGACATCTTCTTCACGATATTCAATCCCGGCAGCCATCATAACGACACCATCGCCAAAATTAAAAGCCTCACCAGTAATATTGGCATCAAATGATGTCATGTGCGACTCACCACGGCGTACTAAGCTTGTTGTTATTCTGTCGATAACCTCAGGATCATTAAAGGTGCCACCAAACGGGTTATAGTTACCGGCATTAATTTCTTGCTGTAAAAAGTCAGTTCGAACCCAACCTTGCGTGCGATCGCCTGTTTGCATGGATCTACTGCGGCCTTTCTGTACTGCAGTTTCCCAACTCCAATCGTTAATTTCACCTCTTAAACCAGCAACCAAACGTAAGGTGTCTGACTCTATATCCCATTGACGTGCCCCCGCATCTACGGTTCGGTATCGACCAATGGCAATATCTTCACCGAAAGGGTTATCTGGATGACTGCCTGGAACAGTTAAGCCAGCATCTTCATCAAGTGGTGTTGGGGCACCCGCTGCCACAGAGCTATTATGCTGAATAGCCATTTCTAAAAAGCTTGTTATACCGTTGTCAAAACGATATTCAAATTGTGAAATAGCGCCAATACGCTCTGAAGCTGGGGCAATATAGCCATATGAGCCGTAATCAAATAAGCAACTACCACTAGCCGTTGCTTTATCAGCGGGACAATCTGGATCGATTGTTTTAACCTCATCAACATAGAAGTAACCTGGAAAGCCACGAGATGAACGAAAATCTTCGCCCCCATAAGGTGCTTGGTTTGCAGTCCCTAAACGGCCCATTTCATTTGACGAAAGTGAGGTATTTTTAAAGTAATCAATAATAATAGAGGCACTGCTTTTTTCACTCGTAGTACCCCAGACAAGACTTGCGGTTGTTTCTTCATAATTAGGTCCATCGGTACCGCCATAGCCCAAGTTAAGCTCGACACCATCAATGTCTTTTTTCAAAATGACATTAACTACCCCAGCTACGGCATCAGAGCCATAAATAGCAGAAGCTCCATCTTTTAGAATATCAATACGTTCAATTGCAGAAACTGGAATACTATTAATATCAACAAATGAATTAGTAATACCTTCAGCAAATGCACTGACCGAAACACGACGGCCATTAATCAGTACCAAGGTTGCATCGGCACCTAAGCCTCGTAAACTAACAGCAGCAGAGCCATTGGCGGTTGAATCTTGGTTGTTACCACGTGTAGAGAAAGTACCGCTACCTGCGACCGGCATTCTTTCGAGTAATTGTTGAAGGTTGTCATAGCCCATATTTTCGATATCTTCTCTACCGATTGACTGAACCGGAGAAGGTCCTTCCATATCGGTACGCTTAATACGAGAACCTGTCACTTCAATGCGTTCAATTTTTTGAGCTTCTTCAGCAGCATAAGTTGTTGCTGTAAAGCCGGCTGATAATGCGAGTGTTGCGCTCACAATAATACTAGGTGAAAATGCAATTACTTGTCTCATCCTGAAATCCTTGTAGTTTTATTGTTAATTGCTTATTTAATAAGCCACTATATTTGTATCATGTAACTTAAGTGTTGGCAATTAGGATGATTTGTGCTGACGTTGTAATAACTTTTATAGTGCTTATTACAACAAATAACGCCCAGTAAGACGCTTTCCATTAGTGATCTATTACATACAAAAAATAAATCGCCAAAAGCAGGGATATATCTAATACCCAAGCTGTTAAGTTTTTTCCCACTCAGCGCCTTACCAGCGTTTTGATAACAACGATCATTTTGTAAATATAGTTATTCTATATAAAAGAAATTATCGGCGGCTATCGAATCGCTAGTAAGCCCCGAAGGTTGATTTTAAAAGGCTTACAGGCCATGTTATTGATTTCGAAAAGGTTCTCACAGGGATGTCAGTCATTAGAACAACGCAGGAGCAGTTGTCGAGAATAACCCTTATCTTTAATCAATGCCTTGCCGCTAAACCTTTTAAACGTCACTGAATGGGAAGAAACTTAGTATAATTGGTATAATAGTCAGCCATTGAGTAGGTAATGTCGCCTGATAGTAGCGAAAAAATCATTATTGAAGTTAAGTAGAAGTGAATAGCTGCGGTGAACATCGTCTGATATGACCTTCGATAGCGGTTTTTAATAACGTCCGTTAAATACAGTTAACGTAAAGCCCTAAAGGCGATAAACGGCAAAAAACATATCGAAGGTATAAATTTGATATTATCGATTAAAATAATAATCTAGCTGTCTGTTAGGTAATAGAGTCGATATGAACAATGGTCGATCTATTTTTATCTAGCGGCCACTCTATTTCTTGTCCAATAGAAAGGCCAATCAAGGCACTTCCAACTGGCGTAAGAATAGATAAAGTGCCACTTTCAGCAGTATCTTTCGGGTAAACAAGTTTCAGCGCAAAGGTTTTTTGTGAAGCAAGTATAGTAAATGTCACGGTTGAATTCATTCGTACCACATTTTCAGGCAACTTTGCTTTATCAACGATCTTTGCCCGCTCTAATTCATCAATCAGTAAATCATGTGATGGTGCGTAAACTTCTTTTTCTAGCATCGAATGTAAGCCGTCGTAATCATTATCACTTATAATTATTTTAGGTTTAATCATATATACCTTTCCTTTTGTAAATTAATTACATTTAAAAAATTCATTACTGTCAATTTACTTAACTTGATGTTTAAATTGGGCTATTACCGCTTTTCAAGTTTGCATGTCCTTGTTAAATCTTATTCAATGGCAAATTTCAGCCTTTATTTTGACCTTTATCCGCTAAAAACACCTTATTGCTCGTTGAGGTAACAGCAGTAATTAGTGCAAAACTCATCTTCAAATTAATGACAATTAGCTGTCAAATAGAAGCTATCTATCGCTCGTGCCAATCCTTCAATAGTATACTCATTTGGCATAATGCTAACGGTTAATCCGGCTTCTAAACACGCCTGATAAGTTGTTGTTCCAATGGCACAAATAACTGAATTTTTTAAAGCTTTACGGTTATTAGCACTATCTAAAATTGCCGTTAAAGCCATTACTGATGATGGCGATGTAAAGGCAAAACAGTCAACAGTTTTGGCATTAAATAATGCTTGAGATTGCCTATCAAGGCTGCTACGCAACTCCGTTTTATAAATAATAGGCGCAACTACGTTATAACCTTTCTCACTCAGTACATGCTCTAACTTTCGTGCCGCTCTATCACCTTTAGGAAAGAATATTTTTAATCTCTTGCCCGTAACCACAGGGAATAAATCAGCTAATGATTCTGCCGTATATAACTCAGGCAACAAATCAACAGTTAAGCCATGCTCAGCCAATTGTCGAGCAACTACGGGGCCTACTGCACAGGTTTTTATGGCTTTTAGTTGTGCACTGCTTATGCCCAACGTTTTCAGATATGCAATAGTTTCAATTACTGCATATTGAGAAGTAAAAATTAAATAGTCACTGCTTAACACCTGTGTAAAGTCAGCTTGCAGTTGTTGATTTTTTTCAACCGCTGTTATATCAAATACCGGACAAGCAATAACCGTGAATCGCTCTAAGGGCAAAACATTAACAGCACTTTTAAGTTTTGAATATTCTCGACTAAACAATACATTAATAGGTGAATCCGCCATGCTATTGCCTTTTTATCGCCTGTGAAATTGCATTAATGAGTTTAACAGCAACGAACTCTTCATATGAATCGACTGGATCAAAGTGTCGAGCATATAACAATTCTATTGTTTCCAATCTAGCATTAACTTGCAAAAGCAGGTCTCGGTTTTCATTATTCATATTTTCGATTAACTCAAAGGTTTGATAGAGATAATCCCAAAAATTATTATGCATATCATTCTCTCAATCTCGAACTGAGGTATCAAAATCAAGCCAAGTTAACAGTAATAAAGTAAGCTATATTTGTGATGATGGTATTAGTTCAAGCGTTATTTGCTGGGGATGGACGACTAAGTAAAAGTAGCGCTTAGTCGTCCTTAAATGGGAAAGGCGCGAACAGGCATCATCCATATAATGGACAACTTCGCAACTAAGTTAGTAATTTGAATATATGACATAATTAACATCCAATAATCGTAACATAGACCATTATTGTTTCCAACAATGATTAAGCCTCGGTATACCTTCTTTATTGAGACTAATTAATTAAAATTCAAGTCATTATTAATAATACCATCACAAAGTATATCAAACTATGCTGACTTAACGCTCCGCTGCTTCCCCCAGATTTTACTGCATTTGCATATGGTTTTTTCTATCTAAACAGCTAAGTGAGCACTCAGCGTAATACTATATCAGCATATATTCACGCGACTGTAGCTGGTAATTCTATTATTTAGCTAACAACCTAATATCATTACCCGTAGGTGATTCATGAACTCTCAGTGAGAATGCTGGTAGTACGGCAATAATGTGGTCAAAAATATCAGATTGAATATCCTCATAAGCATTCCAACTGGTAGTATTCGTGAAAGCATAAACTTGCATAGGTAAGCCATTACAAGTCGGCTCTAATTGTCTCACTATCAAGGTCATACCTTGATGAATATCGGGATGGTTTTTCAAGAATGATACTAAATATTGCCTGAAGGTACCGACATTAGTTAACCGTCGACCATTTTGTAGAACACTCATATCAACTTTTTTATCGATATTGTCTTTTTCAATAACTGAGACTTTGCTCGCGAGATAGTCACTTAATAAGTGTGCTTTTTTCAGTTCCCCAAGCTGCTGGTTATCTAAAAAACAAACGCTGCTCATTTCTAAATGAATACTGCGCTTAATTCTTCTGCCTCCTGATTCAGACATGCCCCGCCAATTTTTAAATGAATCAGAAATAAGCGCATAAGTCGGAATAGTGGTGATTGTTTTATCCCAGTTTCTTACTTTTACGGTGGTTAGTGCTATATCTACCACATCGCCATCCGCGCCATATTTAGGCATTTCAAGCCAATCACCGACTGCAAGCATGTTATTAGCTGATAACTGTATACCGGCAACTAAGCCTAAAATAGGATCTTTAAATACCAACAACAGCACGGCAGATAAAGCACCTAAACCACTGAGTAAGATTAACGGTGATTTGTCCATCAGCAGCGACACTGCAAGAATACCGGTTAATACACTGGCAATAAGTTTAATGGTTTGTAAAAGCCCCCTGAGAGGAAACGGCACCCGATTGGAGCGTTTATCGGATATAGCTTGGAAGATATCTAGTAGCGTAAATAATGACAATAACGAAAATATAATGATCCATTGATCAGTTACCACTTTAACAACATGTAAAAAAAACGCTTCTTTTACCAGCCAAAGATTAGCTTGAATCACAATAACAGCGCCCTGAAAGGCAAAGGAAATTCGTCTTACCAAGCATAGCACTAACTTAGCGGTGTAACTTTTCTCAGGCTGATCACTTTCTAAAGTCAAAAAATGGCCTTTGAGGAACTGCTTGGCTAATGCTTTTAATATAAAATGCAGCGCTACGGCAAAAATGGCAATCCATAAAAGTACTAATATGTCATACCACAATATAGAACTACCGGGTAAATACTGTTCAAACCAAGCTAATAGAAAGTCTCTCAAATATGCTCTTGTTTGTGTCATTATATTTTACTCTTGCTCAAATATGAATGATAAAGCTGATGTTTTTAGTACTAGCCTATCTTCATATTATAAATGTATAAACCCAACGAATATACTATCAAACACCAGCTAAGGTGTTGATATTATTAAGTCAGTTAAGCAAATAATGAAAAACAAAAAAGGCCTTTCAACAGAAAGACCTTAAATCATCATAGCATTAGACATGACTTGTTATCGTGTTTAATGATGGCGGAAGCGCTTGGTATTACTTCAATGTATGAACAATTTCTTTAATTAATTTAGGGCCTTGGTAAATAAAACCCGTATACACTTGCACTAGCTTTGCACCCGCTGCTATTTTTTCTTCTGCATCAGCACCAGAAGCAATGCCACCAACGCCAATAATAGGCAAGTTATTATCAAGTGCTTTCGAAAGCAATTTAATAACCTCAGTACTTTTATCTTTTACTGGCGCGCCACTCAAGCCGCCTTGCTCATTGCCAAAGGCTAAATGGGCAACCTTATCTCGAGCTAATGTCGTGTTAGTCGCAATAACACCATCAATATTATTAGCAATTAAACTCTCAGCAATTGATTCGACTTCATCAGCATTTAAATCTGGTGCTATTTTTACCGCAACAGGAATATATTTACCAAATTTATCTGCTAATGACCTTTGCTCTGCTTTTAATGCCGATAATAATTCATTTAATGCTTCACCATATTGTAATGAACGTAAACCTGGGGTGTTCGGTGATGAGATATTCACCGTAATATAACTAGCAAAATCATAAACCTTACGCATGCAGTGTATATAGTCATCTTTAGCATTCTCATCTGGTGTGTCTTTATTTTTACCGATGTTAATACCTAAAACACCTTGGTATTTTGCTTTAATAACTTGATCAACTAGATAATCAACACCTTTATTGTTAAAGCCCATACGGTTAATGATGGCATTCGCTTCGGGCAGTCTGAAAATTCTAGGTTTATCATTACCCGGTTGAGGTCTTGGTGTTACGGTACCTATTTCAATAAAACCAAAACCTAATGCTTCAAAGGCTTTAATACATTCACCATTTTTATCCAAACCAGCAGCAAGACCAACAGGGTTAGGAAACTTAATACCCATAACTTCTACCGGTTTATCAGGTATTGTTTGCTTATAAAGCATATTAAGCGGTGTAGCGCCGGTTGCTTTAAAACCTTTAATCGACAACTCGTGAATTGCTTCTGGATCAAATTTAAAAAACACTTTACGAATAGCTGAATAAAACATAGTACCTCTTTAACTTAATTAAATACTGAACGTTCATAGAGATCATATGAACATCAATTTGAAGACAAAAAAATCCCCGCTCATAGCGGGGATCTTAACACTTAATTCACTGGGTCGCAGTGTAAACTTAACAACATTAGTTCTCGTAGTGCTACCGAGAATTTAGCAAACTCATGAGTTTGACCAATTCTAAAATCAGCCAAAATATGCTGCCAACGCTCAAGTGGCTGAGCACTATCAGCAAACCAAGTTTCTAACATTTCATCAACATCAGTTGAGCCTTTATTACCACGTAATATCACTGACGTTAATGAACGTTGCTGCCAATCAAGCTCTTCTCTGAATGACGCTCTGGCAAGCGCTTGCCAGTGATTAGAGACAGGTTGAGAAGTAATTTGGTCTAAGAACCAATGTAATTCCAATCTTGCACCCAATTTAAAATATAGATCGGTCGCAAGTTCAGTTGACACATCTTCAGATTTTGTAATTTCAGCTAAATCCATCACTGAGAATAATGTACTCAGCAGTGAAATTCTCAAGGCTACCGACTTAGGCGCACCGGCTTTAATTAAATCATCTTCCACACGTTTAATTTGCGTGGCTTCATCTTCAACCATATAGCTAGTTATATTGTTTGAAAGCTCAGCAAATGTTGCATGATAAAATTCAATTGACTCTGCAATGTTTAACGACTTATTACGGTGACGTAAGAACCAACGCGTTGCACGACGTACTGTTCTGCGTAATTGAAATAACATTTCAGTTTGAATTGCAGTAGAGATTTTATTATCTAAATCGCTGATCTGTTTCCAAATGTCTGATAATTCAAACACTGCACTTGCCATCGCATAACAATTAGCAATTTCAGAGGTTGTGGCCCCCGTTTCTTCCCTCATGCGATTAACAAAGTTAAAGCCCATATCATTACCAATGTTATTGGCTAATTTAGTGGCAATAATCTCAGCTCGTAGTGGATGATCTTGCATTTGCGCACTGTAGTTATCTTGCAACTGCTTTGGAAACGCTTCAATTAACAAGCTTTGATGAAATTCATTATCAGTAATTTCAGGGCAAACAAGCTCTTCTTTTAACACCATTTTACTATAAGCAAGTAAGACCGAAAGCTCTGGACGTGTTAAACCTTTACCTAAAGCCAAACGTTCGGCAATTTCTTCATCACTTGGAATAAATTCTAATGCTCTATCTAACTTACCTGCACGCTCTAATTCAGTAATAAATTGTGCTTGCTCTTTTAATGCGCTACCGCCACGTAATTCTGTGATTGAAAGCGAATGCGTTTGACGATAACAATCTTCAATAACAATATCACCGACTTCATCAGTCATATCATAAAGAATTTTATTACGCTGTTTAACCGTTAAGTCACCATTTTGCACTAAACCGTTCAGTAAAACTTTAATATTTACTTCATTATCAGAGCAATCGACACCACCGGCATTATCAACGAAATCAGCATTAATTCTGCCGCCTTTCGCAGCAAATTCAATACGACCTAAATGCGTTAAGCCTAAGTTACCGCCTTCACCAACCACTTTAGCTTGTAGCTCTACACCATTAATACGCAGTGAATCGTTAGCGCGATCCCCGACTTCTAAGTGAGTCTCTTTAGAGCCTTTAACGTATGTGCCGATGCCACCATTCCACAACAAATCAACTTTCATCTTCAATAAAGCCTGAATTAAGTCATTAGGCGCCATGGATTGTTTTTGCGTGCCAATCATTTTCTTAATTTGCGGCGTCAACTTGATTGACTTAGCAGAGCGATTGAATAAACCACCGCCTTCAGATACTAATGACATATCAAAGTCTTCCCAAGAACAACCTGGAAGATTAAATAAACGTTCACGTTCGACATAAGTAGTCGCGGCATCTGGCGTTGGATCAATAAAGATATGTAAGTGGTTAAACGCAGCTTGTAAACGAATATGTTTTGATAACAACATACCATTACCAAACACATCGCCTGCCATATCGCCGATACCAACAACGGTAAAGTCAGTGGTTTGGCAATCAATATCCATTTCACGGAAATGGCGTTTAACAGATTCCCAAGCACCTCGAGCAGTAATGCCCATACCTTTATGGTCGTAGCCTACACTGCCACCTGAGGCAAAAGCATCGCCTAACCAAAAATTAAATTCATCGGAAATACTGTTGGCAATATCAGAAAAAGTTGCCGTGCCTTTATCAGCTGCTACCACTAAATACGGGTCATCTTCATCATGACGCACAACATTTACCGGTGGTACAATTTCACCGGCAACAATATTATCAGTAATATCTAATAAGCCACGAATAAAGGTGCGGTAACACTCTTTGCCCGCTTCAAAAATTGCATTTCTATCACCATTAGGTAACTGCTTACAAACAAAACCACCTTTTGCGCCAACGGGCACAATAACCGTGTTTTTAACTTGTTGTGCTTTAACTAGACCTAATACTTCAGTGCGGAAGTCTTCACGGCGGTCAGACCAACGCAAGCCACCACGAGCAACTTTACCACCACGTAAATGTACACCTTCAACTTGCGGTGAATAAACAAATATTTCAAACTTAGGCAGCGGCAAAGGCACATCTGTAATTTGCGCTGGTAAAATCTTAAATGAAATATAAGACTTCTCACCTGTTTCAGGATGCGGTTGAAAGTAGTTAGTACGGATAGTCGCGTTTATCATTTCAACAAAGCGACGAATAATGCGATCGTCATCTAAGTTGGCAACACTATCAAGTGAAGATTCAACGCTGGTAAGTACTTTCTCTATCGCTTTTTCATTGATTTTTTTAGCCGGAGAGAAACGTAAATTAAATAATTTAATTAATAATTTAGCAATACTCGGGTAGCGTGCAAACGTATCTTCAATGTAGTTTTGGCTAAAAGTACCACCAATTTGACGCTCATATTTAGCATAAGCACGTACTATAGATACCTCACGACCACCAAGCTCAGCACCTAGAATAAGTCGGTTAAAACCATCATCTTCTAATCGTCCAGACCATACTTTTGCAAAAGCATCTTGAAATAAACTTTGTACTATTTCTAAGTTAAACTTACCTTTACCAGTTAGTAACATCGAGAAGTCTAAAATCCAATAAACTTCACCATTTTCAGTTTTAACTGCATAAGGACTTTCACCGATAACACGTAGGCCGAAGTTTTCCAACATCGGTAAAACATCAGATAAATGTAATGGCTCACCTGAGTGAAATAGCTTTAATTTTACAAAGCGGCTATCAGCATCTTCTTCTTGTGGCTGATAAAACAACATTTCTAATTGGTTATCTGCAGATAAAGCTTCAAATTTTTCAATATCTACAATGGCAGTACCTGGAAGTACTTCATCTTTGTAAGCTTGTGGAAAACTCGCATATTTACGGCTTAATGCCTTGCCTTTCGCTTCACCTTTATGCGAATTTAAGGCGTCGGCCAGATTATCATCCCAACTGCGCGCTGCATGATTTAAGTTCTTTTCTATTTCTTTCACATTAATGTCTGCTTTTGTCGAGTTAACTCTAACGATATAGTGTGTACGTGCTTGCGCTGATTCTGAAAAGTAAGTGGTAAACTCTACTTCTTCTTCACTACCTAACGCCTCTTGTAGTAACTTTTGAGTGTTAATACGTAATGCCGTGTTATAGCGCTCACGTGGCACATAAACCATACAAGAATAAAAACGATCAAAGGCATCTCGGCGCATAAACAAGCCAGAATAATCTCGCTCTTGCATTTGAAATATACCCATAACATTTTTCAATAGCTCATTCGGCGAACTTTGTAAAATTTCATCTCTTGGGTAAGTTTCTAAAATATTGATTAAGGCTTTATAAGCATGCGTACCCTTAGCAAAGCCTGAGTCGTTGCAAACACCGATAACTTTAGATTTAATTAATGGTAAATCTAATGCGCTATTGGTGTAATAAGCTGAGCCAAATAAACCAACAAAGCGTTCTTCACCAATCACATTGCCTTTTTCATCAAAACGTTTAACGCCAATATAATCAAGATGCGCTGGACGATGAACACGTGATTTAGCATTGGTTTTGGTTAAAATAAGTAAGTTGCTGCCTAAAGCAATTTTTCGCGCCGATTCACTTAAACTAGAAATAAGACGTTCTTTACTACCGTCATACTGATTCATTAGACCTAAGCTAGATTCAACGTCAGTCGACAAGGCCATATCGCCTTCTAAGATTTTAATATGGTAAGAGCGATAGCCAAGCAAGGTAAAGTTGTCTGCCAACATCCATTCTAAAAAGCTAATGCTATCTTGATGCTCTGCTTTTGAACAAGGTAGCGCTTTCGCTTGTTTAACTTCTTTGATGACACTACGTAAACGCGCTTGCATTGGCTGCCAGTCATTAACCGTCACGGCAATATCACTCACCACTGAATGTAGTTCTTTAGTAATATTCGATAATACTTTCGCGTCATTTTGACGATCTATTTCAATAAAAAATACCGTTTCAACAGACGTTGATTTAAATGACTGATCAGCAGCGGCGGAAAGCTGTTTAATATTTTTACTACGATCACGAATAATTTTTATTGGCGAATTGAGCATTAAGTGTGGCGTAAGATTTAGTCGACTTAACGCAATGCGTACAGAGTCAACTAAAAAAGGCATGTCTCGGACAATTATTTCAATAATTGTATGGCTTGATTTCCAACCGTTTTTTGATACCTGTGGGTTAAATACCTTGATCACAGGTTTATCATCTTGATGATCGTTTAATGTGTTCCAAAGACTTAGTGTGGCACCGTACATGTCACTGTCATTTCTATGATCTAAATCTAAGGTTGAAATATTCTTATAAAGCAGCTCAGCAAATTGTTTCACAAGAGGAGCTGTTGCCGCAGGAACTTTTTGTTGTATTAACTGTGCTACGTTCGAAAGTATCACAGAGGGTAAACCGTCTACTAACGCCATGCCTTTTTCCTTTTTGGATAAAACGCTTGAAATGATTATTATATTTTTAGTCTTTTGATTCTTTTTACTAAGAATAGACTATGGGGCGATCATATTAACTATCTTAAGGGATTGCGAGCACTATTTTAGATATATTACTTTAAAAATTGTGCATTTATGTAACTGGCTTGAGGACATTTTTTATTTATTCATTAGTTATAAATAGAAAATGACCTTTCGGTCATTTTCTTGTTTATTTATGCACTATTATTTTTTGATTTAATTAGCATTTATTTTCGCTCTCGCCATAAAAATGCGGCTATCGCTGGTAGTACCAGTATGGCGGCAATCATATTAACTAAAAACATAAAGGTTAATAATATGCCCATATCGACTTGGAATTTTAAATCAGAGAAAAACCAAGTAGAAACACCAATAGCTAAAGTGACACCTGTAATTAA